>Ga0326727_10008786_pt1 | contig 25363 bp, 22 predicted proteins | sample MB2enrmetagenome_FD_207643 | JGI IMG/M metagenome (GOLD analysis project Ga0326727, IMG submission 207643) | Lab enriched peat soil microbial communities from McLean, Ithaca, NY, United States - MB29MY | ecosystem: Environmental > Terrestrial > Soil > Wetlands > Peat | place: USA: New York... | reverse complement strand
GCGTTGGATAGCTTGTCGAACTCGGCCTTGAACTTCGGATGAAAGTACGCGTTCCAACTCACAGCAGTATTATGCCCTAAAGAGCATATGTTGTCCAGCCCCTCGCGTTCTCTGTTTCGCTTGTCCGCCGCTCAGAGCGTCGCTTAACGCTCAGCCCGAAAGATTTCCGAACACCGTGCCCCGAGCCGCCGTCTTTGCGTATGTACGGGGGAGTAACATCCTTTGCATCCGGCGGGCGTTTCGACCCAGCAGCTTTGCGTGCTTCAGCCAGCGCCGAAACGGAGTGTGCAGGCCTTGGCTATCGGCGAAGAAACGGAGTTCGCGGAGTTGGTTCAGCGCCAGTCGCGCTTCGTGTTTCGGGTCGCTTACGCCGTGCTGCTCAATCGCGCCGATGCCGAGGATGCCGTTCAGGAGACGTTTTTGAAGCTCTATCGCAATCGCAGCTGGCGCAATGTGGAGAACGAACGCGCGTTTCTGGCGCGCGTGGCGTGGCGGGTGGCCGTCGATCGCCGGCCGCGGCAGCCGGAAACCCTGAGCTTTGATGGCGACTCAGAACGCGCAGCTGCAAATGAACAGCCGTCGTCCGATCCCGGCCCCGAGCAGACATTGCTCTTCTCCGATCAGCACGCACGCATCCACGCCATGATCGACGCGCTACCCGAGGAACTTCGCGTTCCGCTGGTTCTCTCTGCTTCGGATGAGCTCAACTCCCGCGAGATTGGCCGCGTTCTCGGCATTCCCGAGGGCACCGTCCGCACGCGTCTGCAAAGGGCTCGCGACCTGCTTCGCCGTAAACTGGGCGCGGCGGCAAAGCCACAGCATCGTAGTTCGCAATCGCTGGAGGCTCCGTATGCATGAACACGGCAATCGCGGTTTAGAGACCGGCGCCGAACTTGACCTCCTGGTTCGGTCGTCGCTTGAGACCTATGCCGAACCCGAATCCGGCCTTGCCGAACGAGTTCTGGCGCGCGTGGCCGCTGAAGGCGAGCATGAGCGCACACGCCGGTCGAATCGCGCGCGTCGCATGAGTCGTTGGGGAATCGCTCTGCCGGTTGCAGCGTGTTTGATGGTTGCAATCGCGCTGGCGGGATTAAAGTACCTGCATAACTCTCCGGACCAGATCAACCAGGCGCGTGTGACAGTACCGAAGTCAACCGATGCAAGCGCAGGCGGATCGAATGCAATCTCTTCTTCGAATACGGCGCGGCGCGACGATATTTCGCGGCCGCTGCGCCATTCCTCACACGTTGCAGCCGCGGCGAGGGTTCAGCGCCTGCCCAAGCTCGACGTCTTTCCGACTCCGCAGCCGCTCAGCCCCGCAGAGCAGGCGCTCGTCGCCTACGTTGCTCATGCTTCGGAGGCGGAACGCCAATCTCTGGTCGATGCGCAGAAACGGTTAGACGCGCCGCTCGCCATCGCAGCTCTGGAAATCAAGCCACTCGAACCGCCCGAACCTCAAGGAAATTAAGGAGAACTCCATGCAAAAAACCACGATTGCCTGCATCCTTCTGCTCGTCACCGCAGGGTTTGGGCACAAGATAGTTGCCCAGGACCAGCCCAACACCCAGCAGCCGAAGGCGCAGGAAGCCGCACCCCCCGAGCACTTCTTTCACCTCAACTTCGTCGTTGAGGAGCTCAACGCAGAGGGAAAGGTCGTCAACAGCCGCAGCTACTCCACGACGATCTCAACGAAGGCACATGATACGACGTCCATTCGCTCCGGCTCCAAATTTCCCATCATCACGGGATCGTCCTCAAGCGGGGATGGGAAAGAAGCGAATTCCCAGGCCAATACCCAATTCGAGTACTTAGACTTGGGCGCCTTCTTTGACATCCACGATGTGCATGAAGTCTCGAGCCAGCTCGCCTTTGACCTGACCGCGACTGTGTCCAGCGTGGGAGCATCGGTTGATCTGGGTGTCAAGGAACCCGTCATTCGAACGGACAAGTGGCAGGCTTCGGTTCTCATTCCCATCGGTAAACAGAGCGCCGTCTTCAGCGCCGACTCTGAGGACAGCAAGGGCAGCATGCGCGTGCTGGTGACCGCAACGCCGATTCAGTAGGCCCGGCCGGCCATTGAAAATCAGCCCCGGCTCCGCGGGCGCGGTCCGTCTTGGGGCGCCTACACCGTAGAGGACCTTGAAAAAGACTCCGCCGGATTTGAACGGGAAGCATGATCGCTGTTGCCGGCCCCATTGGACAAAACTGGCGTGGCGCCCTGGTTAATCTTTATCGCGTTGATCTCGGAAAGACATCCCGCAGAGGCCAAAGCCCTGACCTGCCAGTCGTGCGCTCTTACAAAACTCCCTCCTGCAGGCTCTTTTAGCAAGCTCTAAACTCGCGCCAGGTTACAAAGCCCCGAAAGCCATAGACCCGCCCCTGCCCGGAGGCTGATTCGAGGGGCGGTTATTGGGTGCGTGAGCCCTGGTCCCCGCGCAATACTGCTGCCATGTTCCCCTACTCGATAAACTCCTTCACAAACGTGTTGTCGGTGTGCAGCAACTGGTGCAGCGAGCCGTCGAAGATCAACTGTCCCTCGTCAAGCATCATGAACGTCGTATTGGGGTCGGTCACGCCCTTGGGCAGCGGCACCATCTCGCCCTTCCCGGCATCGAAGCGATGCGTGCACATCATGAATGCGTCCTGCAGGCGGTGCGTCACCAGCAGCGAAGGTGTACTGCGCACGTCGCGCTGCTTCACAATCAGGCTGATGATGTTGGTTGAAGTGACGGGGTCAAGGCCCCCCGTTGGCGAGTCGTACAACAGCAGCTCGGGCTGATTGATGAGCGCCCGCGCAATGGCCACGCGGCGGCGCATGCCCCCCGAAAGGCTGGACGGAAACAACGAGAAGGTCTCTTCGAGTTCCACGAAGCTGAGCGACTCGCGCACCTTCGCGTCAATCTCCTCGTCGGTCAGCTTTTTCTCTTCGATCAACTGGTAGCCCACGTTGTCGCGCACGCTGAGCGAGTCAAAGAGCGCGCCCTCCTGAAAGACCATGCCGGTACGCGCGCGCAAGGGAAAGAGATTCTCTTCGGGCATGCCCGAAATCAAGTCGCCAAACAGGAGTACTTCGCCCTTGTCGGGCTTTACCAGGCCGTTGATGAGCTTGAGCAGCACGCTTTTGCCCACCCCGGCAGGCCCCAGCAGGATGCGTGTCTCATGGGGCGCCACGCGAAAGCTTACGTCCTCCAGCACCGGCGGCCCATCGAACGAGATGGTTACGTGCCGCATCTCCACCACCGGAAGGGTGTCTTTGAGCGGCTCGAGTTCGGTGAGCAGTGAAAGGCTCATGCGGGCCAGAGTGACAACATAACGTGCGTGATGAGGAAGTCGGCCACAATAATCAGCACCGACGAAGTAACCACCGCCTGAATCGTCGACCGGCCCACTCCCTGGGTTCCACCCGTGGTCTTCATGCCATAGAAGCACCCGATTGAGGCGATGATATAGCCGAAGAAGAGCGGTTTTACCAGGCCCTGCGCGACATCGCGGAAATGCAGGCCCTCCCAGGCCATGGAGAAGTACTGCATGCCGTTCTGGTGATTCAAAAAGACGGTGACCGCGGCGCCGCCCAGGATGCCGAAGGTGTTGGCAACGATGGTGAGAAAGAACAGCATCGTGATGGTGGCGTAGATGCGCGGCGTAACCAGTTTGCGCAGCGGGTCAACGCCCAGCGCGCGCATGGCGTCAATCTGCTCGGTCACCACCATCGACCCCAGCTCGCTGGCCATCGACGACGCATTCCGGCCCGAGACCATGATGCCGGTGAGGACGGCGCCCAGCTCGCGAATCATGGTGAGGCTCACAAACCGCCCGGTGATGCCGGTGGCTCCAAAGGCCGAAAGCGTGGCCGCCGACTGCAGCGCAAGCACGGCGCCGGTAAAAAAGCCCGAAAGCAGCACAATGGATACCGAGCCAACGCCGATAATGTCGGACTGTATTAAAAAGTCAGACCAGTAAACCGGCGGCCGGAACAGGTTCATCAAGCTTCGCCAGGCGAAGATCGAGTAATCCTGCACGGTGAGGACGATTTGTTTGGCGGTGCGGTCAAGCGTCTGGATCGCCATTGTTCTCGAACACAGAATAGCGCATCGCGCAGCGAGGAATAGCGCCGGATGCACGGCCTGGCGATGGAACACAGCATTTATCTGCGGGCAGCAGATGGGCAGGGCGGCCTGCGCCAACCCGGAATCGATACCATGGAAGAGGCTGAGTCGAACTCACACCGTATCGCACCCGCATCGGCGACCGGAGCAAAAGCCGATGCCGTGGCGCGAAAAGCCGCCACAGGAAGCGAGTCCCGCTTGACCCCGGAACCCGAAGAAAGACTCAACGAATTCTTCAGCCATTTTGCCGCCGCGCCGCGCGCGCTGTTGATGCTGGACTACGACGGAACCCTTGCCGCCTTCCGCGTCGATCGCTTCACCGCACGCCCCTGGGCGCAAGTGCGGGAACTGCTGAACCTCATCCAAAGCCAGGGAAAAACAAGGCTCGTTATTGTCACCGGCCGGCCGCCGCGCGAGATTCAGCCGCTGCTCGCGCTCGAAATGCCGGTTGAGGTCTGGGGCCTGCATGGCGCCGAACGGCTCTACCCTGACGGCCACAGCGAACTGGAACAGGCGACTCCTGCGGCCCGCGCCAGGCTCGACGAGCTCGCCGCGCTGCTCAGGCGCGACGCCCTCGGCGGCCTCTTTGAGTCGAAATCCAATGCGGCCGTGATGCACTGGCGCGGAGCAAGCCCACAGAAGGCGCGGGAGATCGAAGCGCGCACGCGGGCGCTTTTTGAGCCCGCGGCCCAAATCGAAGGCCTCAGGCTTCTCGAATTCGAATGCGGATTGGAGATTCGCACCGGCCGCAATAAGGACGGCGCGGTTACCGCGGTTCTTGACGAGATGCAGGCCGCTGCATCGTCGCCGTTTCCGGCAGCCTATCTCGGCGACGATTTGACCGATGAGGCCGCCTTCCGCACCATGAACAGCGCAACCGGACCGCACCTGAGCGCGCTGGTTCGCCGCCAGTGGCGCGAGACGGCGGCGGATGTGTGGCTCAAGCCGCCGCAGGCGTTGAGTGAGTTTTTGAAGAGGTGGGGTGAGACAGGGAGCAGGGAATAGAGACCAACCCTGCGTGCGGAGGGGTAAAACGGATCCCCGCTGGATAGGCGCAGCGAAGCAGAAAAACGGGGCTACGATAGGTCAGGAGGAGCCGTGGCCACGCGACGACGCGAGCTTCATCACCAGGGTCAGACGGAGCCCGGGCGAGCGGCAGTGAGGGCATTTGCCGCCAACGAGCGCATGAACCAGATGCTGATCGAGCGCCTTGCCCCTGAAGCCTGGAGAGCGAAGACGCCTGGTAACGTCCGCACCATCGCGGCGATCTTTACGCATGTGCACAATGTCCGCACCAAGTGGATCAGGCTTACGGCGCCGCACCTGAAGGTTCCGCCGCAACTGAACCGCATGCGCTGCACGCCTGAGGAGGCCGGCGCGGGATTGGCCGAGAGCGCCGCACGCTGCGAGGAGATGCTGGCCGAGGCGCTGGTCGGCAGCAGCGGCCGCATCAAGAGTTTCCTGAGAGACGGCTGGGCCCGGCCCTGGCCGGTTGGCCCGGAGATGCTGTGTTACGTGGTTGCGCACGAGGCTCATCATCGCGGGCAGGTGTGCATGCTTGCGCACCAGCTTGGATTCAAGCTGCCGGGCAAGGTGACGAGTGCGTTGTGGAATTGGGAGAAGCTGTTGAAGTAGCTGGAAGTTGCCTTTCTACTCTCTCCCCTTTTTCCGGATCTCGATATTCAACCGCTTGATCTTCTGGTTGAGCGTCGAGAGCGGAATGCGGAACTGCTCGGCTGCATCGGTCTGGTTCCAGTTGCAGCGCTCCAGCTTCTCGATAATGATGCGGCGCTCAATGACCTCGAGAATGTCGAAGAGCGAAGCGTTGGGATTGTTGTCGAGCAGCGCATCCTGAAAGCTGCGGCCGGTGATATGCCCCGGCAGAAGGTCGGCGCCGATGATCGGCCCCGAAGAAAGCACCACGCCGCGCTCGATCGAATTCTCAAGCTCGCGCACGTTGCCCGGCCAGTCGTAGTCCACCAGGGCGCGCAGCGCGTCGGCCGAGAGCTTGCGCGGCGGCATGCCGTTTTCGTTGGTGTAGAAGTCAAGAAAGTGCTGCACCAGCAGCGGAATATCTTCGCGCCGCGACCTGAGCGGGGGCAATTCGACCATGATCACATTGAGCCGGTAGAAAAGATCTTCGCGGAACTTGCCTTCGCGCACCGCCTGGCGCAGGTCAATATTGGTGGCCGCAATAATTCTCACGTCCACCTGGATCTCCTGCACGCCGCCCAGGTGCATAAAGCGCTTGTCCTGCAGCACGCGCAGAATCTTGGCCTGCGTATCGAAACCCATGGTGGCAATCTCGTCAAGGAACAACGTGCCGCCGTTGGCAATTTCGAAGAGCCCTTTTTTGCTGGCGATGGCCGAAGTAAATGCGCCCTTCACGTGGCCGAAGAGCGTCGACTCCAGCAGCTCAGAGGGCATGGCGCCGGTGTTCACCGGCACAAACGGCTTGTCGCGCCGGGGCGAGTTGGCGTGAATCGCCTTCGCGATCAGCTCCTTGCCCGTCCCGCTCTCGCCCTGGATCAGCACCGTCGACCGGCTGGGCGCAACCTGCGCCACCAGGTCGAAGATCTTGAGCATCGGCTCGCTCTTGCCCACAATGTTCGAAAAGTTGTAGCGCTGTTTCAGGGTGCGCTTGAGTTGCAGATTTTCTTCTTCGGCACGGTGCCGCGCCACCGCGGATCGAATGTCGGCCAGCAGCTTCTCGTTGTCCCACGGTTTCTGGACAAAATTCTCCGCGCCGGAGCGAATAGCTTCCACTACGTTGTCTACGGTGCCGTAAGCCGTAATCATGATGACCGGCAGCTCCGGCTGCCGCTGCCTGATCTGCGGCAGCAGCTCGAGCCCGCTCTGCCCGGGCAGCGCCAGGTCGAGCAGCACCAGATCGAAGCTCTCCGAGTCGATTATGCGCAGGCCCTCTACTCCGTCGCCGGCCATGCCCACCGCGTAGCCCTCGAGCGACAGCAATACTTCGAGGGATTCGCGAATGCCGGCTTCGTCGTCGATCACCAGGATGCGGGCCGGAGGAGTAGCGCCGCTGGCGGGGCTTGTTGCAACGGGTGCATTCAAGGGCAGTGCCACCTCAGACATGTACTGAGTTCCTCAAGAGGGGAAATTCCAGATGAAACGTTGTTCCCGCGCCGACGGCGCTCTCAACGTGAATTTTGCCGGCATGTTCCTGGATGATTCCGTAGGAAACCGAGAGCCCGAGCCCTGTCCCGCGCCGGTCGCCGGGCCTGGCATTGGTCTTGGTGGTAAAGAATGGATCGTAAATCCGCTTCAGATGCTCGGGCGCAATGCCGCTTCCCGAGTCCGAAATCAGCGCCTCAACCTGCCCGTTCACGGCCGTAGCCACGCGCAGCCGTCCGCCGCCCGGCATCGCTTCCTTGGCGTTCAGCAGCAGATTCAGGAACACCTGCTGCAGTTTGCCTGAGTTGCCATGAATCGGCGGCAGTTCCTCGGCCAGATCCAGAGCCACAATGATCTGCGCGGTCTTGAACTGGTGCTCAAGCAGCGAGAGCGTATCGCGAATCACCTGGTTCAGATTGGTTTCGCGGAATTCGGTGGTCGACGTGCGCGAGAAGTTCAGCAATCCGTTGGCAATCTCGGCGGCGCGGAAGCTCTGCTGCGTAATCTTGTCCAGCACCGGCCCCAGCCGCTCATCGCCGCGCAGTTGTTTTGAGAGCATCTGTGCGTACGACGATATCACCGCCAGCGGCGTATTGATCTCATGCGCCACACCGGCCGCAAGCAAACCGATCGAGCTCAGCTTGTCAGCCTGCGCCAACTGCGTTTCAAGGCTCACGCGATCGGTAATGTCGTCGACCAGGATGATGCGGCCCACCGGAACAAAGTCGCGCGACAGCAGCGGCGCCACCGCGATGTTGGTGGTGCGCTGCTCGCCGGCCCGCGTCGTCAGCGGGAACTTGTACAGGTGATGCACGCCCTGCTCGTTGCTGAATTCTTCGATAGCTTCTACGAAGTCGAAAGGGAAGACGGCACGAAGTTCCTGGCCCAGAGCCTCGGCGCGGCTCAGCGCATACATCGCTTCCATCTGCGCATTCCAGCTCTCAATGCGGCCGTTCAGGTCGACGGCCAGAATGCCCACGTTGATCGACTCGACGATATTCTCGTTGAACTCCTTCAGCCGCTCAAACTCCACCATCTTCTCTTCCAGCCGCGCATAGAGGCTGGCGTTCTGCAGCGCAATGCCAATGTAGCTGGCCAGCGACTCAAGCAGTTCCACATCCTCGCTCGACAGGAAATCGCCGCCCAGCGTGCGCCCCAGCCCGATCACCGCAATGGTGCGCGCGGCCGCAGAGCCGTCGGCCCCCTCGGGCGCGGCCACGCGGCAGGGCAGATAGTAGTTCAGGTCGAGCAATGCCGCCGTGCGCTGCTGGTCCTCGGGCAGGTGCATCACCTGCTGCGCATTCTCAAAGAAGATGTGCGAGTGATCGCCGTTGCGACCGAAATCCACGAATCCCAGGGCGAGTCTGGCGTTGCCGGGGTCCTTGTCGAGCGCTTCCGGCAAACCATGGGCTGCTGCCAGTTTCAGCTCTCCCCCGCCGGGGCTATTCGTCTGCGCAAGGAAAACGGCAACCCGCGCCACCAGAAGCGTCTGCGGCAGTTGCTCGACAATTGACTTGAGCAGCGCCTGCAGATTCGTCTCCGAGCTCAGTCCGCGGCCGAACTCAACCAGCGCCTTGCGATAGTCGTAGCGGTGGCGATCGAATGCCTTGTCCACCCATCCCTGGATTCTGCGCTTGAGCGGATCGAAGATCGCCGCCGTAACCAGGATGGTAAGCACCAGGCCCCACTCGCGAACCGCCTCGGGCATGGCGTTGTGCACCATTACCGAAATGAGCGCAATGGCGCCGAAGTAGCCGCCCAAAAGCAGGCCGGTGGCCAGCATATAGGCCACGCCGCGCTTGAAGATCAGGTCGGTATCCATCAGCCGGTAGCGCACGATCGCCCAGCTGAAGGTCAGGGGCAGAAACACAAGCGAAAGCCCGGCAACATCATCAATCAAGTTGAAGCGCAGATCGAAGAGATAAAGAACTGCGTGGACCGTAAACGGCACAACCGCGAGCAGCGTCCCTCGGGTCACCCACTTCAGTTGCTGGCGCAGCAGCGGGGTACCCGCGCGCCTGTAACTGCGCCAGAACATGATCGCGGCCAGCAGGTAGAACGCCGCGTCGTACGCTGTGCCAACCTGGTTCAGCCTGTCGAGCAGCAGCTTGGTGGCATCGCGGGTGGTGATCGACCACACAAAAAGTCCGAACACCCCGGCTCCCGGGGCATAGACGACCGGCAGCAGCCAGCCGCGAACCCGCCTGTACCGCTCCTCGGGGAAACTCAGGGCAAAGTGAAGGAACAGCGCCGGCTGCAACGATGTGGCCAGCACATTCATCCAGAAGACGACCCGATCCAGCGGATCCCAAGAGCCGCCGGGGTCTATTCTGCCGGTGTATTTGAGCGCATAGAGCGCGAACGAGACCAGGCAGAAAAGATAGAAATGCGTCGACCGCGGCGCGCCCCAGCGGCGGAAGAGCACGTAAAAACCGACAATCAGGTAAATGAGGCCGATCACCCGCAAGCCCAGAAAAAGGCTGCGGTCGAGAGGAATCAGAGTTACCTTGACCGGGGTGTCGAGAGGAATGCCCTCGCGCGTGATGGAATAGCTGACCTGTTCGTAAGGACCGGTGCGGTAAAGCTCACGCTCAAGGTCGCTCACCCGGGTAACAGACCGGTCGTTCACCCCGGTCAGCAGGTCTCCGGGCAGAATCCCGGCGCGTTGACCAGGGTTGTCGGGCAGCACCTTTTGCGCCTGAAGTCCCCCTGCGGCCTCGTGCCACCACACCCCGTCGTCAGGCTGCTGGAACTGCTGTTGCTGCAACAGGTTGAGCACTGCCAACACGAACAGCGCCACCGTGGCTATCGCCAGCAGCGTCGCCCGCACCCGGTTGAGCAGACTGGTTTCCATGAGGGGCTCTTTACAACACATGATTCTATTGCACGTCGCTTGCCATCAGAGGGTGACGCAGGAAATCAGCTCCGCGATCCCTAATTCCCACAGAAATCACAAGTTATGGATGCATTTGGGGGCAAAAGGTCAGCCGAAGCCGGCACCGATCCGCCCGCAAGAATGCTGAAATCGGTAGGCACAGTACGCGGAACCGTAGTATCTACGTGATTCAGTAGGTACTTGGCATGTGGCGGGTAAATGCAATGTCCTCGGCACGGTTCCACCTTCGGGCTGTGCTGCGCGGATACCCGGACCATTCACCCCCCTCTGCCACGGCAGGGAGCTCCAGACTGCATCTCTTATTCCTCGCGCCATACCTTTTCTTCGCGGTGTATACTTGCGTCGCCCCGAAGAAACGCGGACGATCCGGTTCTCTGTCTGGGGGCGACCGGGCCGCGTCGGAATCGATTTAGCTTTGATTTGAGGATGCCATGAGACACAAGAGTTTTGTCGCGGCGGCGATCGCCGCTGTTTTTTCCCTTGGAATCGTAACGCTGGCCGGCTGCGGCGGCAGCAGCGGTGGAGGAGGCAATAACAACCCGCCATCAATCACCAGCTTCACCGCCAACCCGGCTATTGTCACCGACGGATCCAGCGCCAATCTCACGGGGGTCTTCTCGAATGGCACCGGCGTCATTACGCCGGGTAATATCCCGGTGACCAGCGGCACGGCAGCCTCGGTCATGCCTCCCAATGACGCTACTACCACCTACACCCTTACAGTGAGCGGCTCCGGCGGACCCAGCGTCACTTCTACCGCCACCGTGCAGGCTGTGGCCGCGCCCGTCATCACCGGCTTTACGGCTAACCCCGCAACTATCGGCTCGGGTCAAAGCTCCAGCCTGACCGCGGTCTTCACCGGCGGCACCGGCGTCATTACGCCGGGCAATATCTCCGTGACCAGCGGCACGGCAGTCATGGTCAACCCAGCCTCCACCACCACCTACACGCTTACCGTCACCAACACGGCAAACACGGCAGTCACCCAGACGGTGATGGTAACCGTCGTTCCGCCTCCCGTGATTACCAGCTTTACGGCCAGTCCGGCGACGATCACTACTGGAAGCAGCTCCAGCCTGACCGCAGTCTTCACAGGCGGCACCGGCGTCGTTTCGCCGGGCAATATTTCCGTGACCAGCGGCACGCCAGTCTCGGTGAGCCCAGCGTCCACTCAAACCTACACGCTTACCGTCACGCCCACCGCCGGCACGGCAGTTACGCAGACCGCCACGGTTACGGTGGTGGCAGCGCCCGTCATCACCAGCTTTACGGCCAGCCTCACCACCATCGGCTCGGGACAAAGCTCCAACCTGACCGCGACCTTCACCGGCGGCACCGGCGTGATTACGCCCGGTAATATCACCGTCACCAGCGGCACCCCGGTCCAAGTCAGCCCGACTACGACCACCACCTACACGCTTACCGTCACGAACGCTGCAAACACATCTGTAACCCAGACGGTGACCGTAACCGTTGTTCCGCCTCCCACGATTACCAGCTTTACGGCCAGTCCGGCGACGATCACTACCGGTGGCAGCTCCAGCCTGACTGCGGTCTTCACAGGCGGCACTGGCGTCGTTGCGCCGGGCAACATCACAGTAACCAGTGGCACGGCGATCCCGGTCAGCCCAACATCCACCACCACCTATACCCTTACGGTTACGCCCACCGCCGGCACGGCAATTACGCAGACCGCCACCGTCACGGTTGTCGCCGCGCCCGCCATTACCAGCTTCAGCGCCAGTTCGCCCACCATCGACGCGGGCACAAGCACCAACCTCACCGCGACCTTCACTGGCGGCACCGGCGTGATTACGCCCGGCAATATCACCGTGACCAGCGGCACGCCGGTCTCCGTCAGCCCGACCACGACCACCACTTACACTCTCACGGTCACGAATGCTGCAACCACATCTGTGACCCAGAAGGTGACGGTAACCGTCATTCAGCCTCCCACGATTACCAGCTTTACGGCCAGTCCGGCGACGATCACTACTGGAAGCAGCTCCAGCCTGACCGCAGTCTTCACAGGCGGCACCGGCGTCGTTTCGCCGGGCAATATTTCCGTGACCAGCGGCACGCCAGTCTCGGTCAGCCCTGCGTCCACTCAGACCTACACGCTTACGGTGAGCGGCTCCGGCGGACCCAACGCCACCCAGACCGCTACGGTTACGGTGGTGGCCGCTCCCGCCATCACGAGCTTTACGGCCAGCCCGGATTCCATCTCATCGGGAGGCAGTTCCGATCTGACCGCGGACTTCACTGGCGGCACCGGCTTGATTACAGCCGGCGGCACGACGATTAGCAGTTCCGTGACCAGCGGCACGCCGGTCTCAGTCAGCCCCACCACGACCACCACCTACACGCTTACGGTCACCAATGCGGCCAACACAGCAATCACCGCGACGGCGACCGTGACTGTGACTACCGCTGCGGTGACGGTGAATCCGGCCAGCCCCGGCATCGCGGTCACCAACCAGCTTCTGGGCATGAACATGGCGGCCTGGTTCGACGACGTGGGCAACGCGACCGCGGTCAATACCGCGTTCGGACAGGCGGGCATCAAGGCGATCCGCTGGCCAGGCGGCTCCTGGTCCGACGGCTACCACTGGGGATACCAGACCGGCAGCAGTTCGCTGGTCTCGCCATATCAGTGCACGTGCAGCTCCGCCACCTCATGCACCGCGAACAGCACTGCCTGGGCGGGCTATAGCACCTTTGCGCAATTTGTGAGTGCCATCCCGCTGGCAGGTTCCTACGACCTGGCCCTGACGGCCAACTACGGCACCAATGAGGCCTGCACCGCCGGCGGCGATCCCAAGGAAGCGGCTGCCTGGGCGGCCGCGGCGCTCACCGACGGCCTCACCGTAAGCCACATGTCCGTGGGCAACGAGGAATACGGAAGCTGGGAGACCGACCTGCACTCCACGCCGAACGATCCCACCATCTATGCCTCCACCGTGGTGGGAACGAACGGATACTACGAGCTGATCAAGGCAGCCAGCCCGAAGACCCTGGTGGGCGTCGATGTGGACGCCGACAACAACTCTGGCGGATGGGATGCGACGGTGATGGGGAACGCGAAGGGCTATTACGACTTCGTCGAACTCCATTACTATCCGCAGGGACCCTTCAGTGAAAGCGACACCTATCTGACCCAGCAGGCGGCCCAGGGACTGACCACCAACATCAACATCCTGAAGAAGGAGCTGGCTGCGGCCGGCGAGCCGAACACCCCCATCTACGTGGGCGAGATGGGCTCGGTCTACTCCAATCCCGGCAAGCAAAGCGTCTCCATCACTCAGGGCCTCTACGCCGGCCAGATGCTGGGCGAGATGATGAACGACGGCGTCTCCCGCTCCACCTGGTGGATCGGCTTCGGCAACTGCAACGGCCAGTCCGGCAACGACAGCAGTTCGCTTTACGGCTGGCAGGACTTCGGGGCCTACAACGTCTTCTCCGACGGCCCCACTCTCGATCCCTCCTGCACCGGTTACGGCCCCATCGGCACATTGTCTCCCACCGCCCGCGCCTTCCAGCTCTTCAGTAACGTTGCGGTAACCGGCGAGCACGTGCTCACGCCAACCGTCAGCGGCGACACCAACGATGTTCGCGCTTACGCGGCCACTCACTCCGGCGGCACGGCCCTGGTGCTCTTTAACGTGAACGAGACCACCAGCCAGACCGTAACGGTCACGGTCGACGGCGAGAGCAATTCGCCCGACGTCACCGTGATCACCTACGACAAGTCGATCTACGACGAGACCAACGCCACCACCCCGGTGTGGGCAGATCCAACCACGACCGATATGGGCTCCCAGTCGGTTCCGCTCACCCTCACCCTCACGCCGTGGAGCATGAATGTGGTGCTGATCCAGTAGCGTTGACCGTCAGCAATCCACGGCGTTTTCCCGAGTCTTCCGCAGGAAAACGCCGTAGACTCTCCTCATGATCTTCACCAAACGCCTGCGCGAAGGTGTTCGGCGCGGCGAAATCACGTGCAGCGTCCGCATCTGGACCCGCCCTCATGTGAAGGTGGGTAACCGCTACCGCATGGAGGAAGGCGAGATCGAGGTGGACTCGATTGAGCCGATCGGTCTGCCAGACATCACCCCCGAGCTGGCGCGGGCCTCGGGATTCCTGGGAGTCCTTGACCTGCTGAAGGTGGCAAAGCACGGCCGCGGCGAGAAGATCTACCTCATCCGATTCCGCTATGTGCCGCCACGCCGCTCAAAGGCCAAATCCTGAGCGAGCTTGCCGACTCGCCGACTTGCTGACTCGCTGACTCGCTAGCTCCTCTAACCCCCTCGTCCCTAGTCCCTAGTCCCTAGTCCCTCAGTCCCTGGTCCCTCAGTCCCTGATCCCTCGTTTCATCCCCGCAGCCAGTACGGTTTCGGCACCACGGAATTCAGCTCCGTAAACTCCTGCTCGCTGAGCTTGAACGCTGCCGCACTAACGTTCTCCTCCAGGTGATTCACCGAACCGGTTCCGGGAATCGGCAGCATCGCCGGCGAGCGGCGCAGCAGCCACGCCAGCGACACTACAGCCGTCGTCGTGCCGCGCTCTTTGGCGATCTGCTCCACAACTGCATTCGCCTGCCGGCCCTGCGCCATGGGACCCCAGGGCAGAAAGGCAATTCCCTGCTGCTCGCAGTAATCGAGCACGAAGTCCCACTCGCGGTCGCTGAAGCTGTAACGGTTCTGCACGCTCACGATGGGCGTAATCTTCTGCGCACGCCTGATGTGCTCGAGCGTGACGTTTGAGAGGCCGATATGGCGAACCTTACCCGCCTCCTTGAGCCTCACAATCGCCTCCAGCGAGGCGTCGAACGAAACCGCCGGATCGGGATGATGAAGCTGGTAAACGTCGATGCGTTCCAGACGCAGCCGCTTCAGGCTGCCTTCAATGGCCTCGGCAATGTGCGCCGGGCTGGCATTGTGCGCCCAGACGCCGGGCCCGTGCCGCGTCCATCCGGCCTTGGTCGCAATCACTTCCCCATTACGGTACGGCGCAAGCGCCTCGGCGATCAGCTCTTCGCTAACGTCGGGCCCGTAGGAGTCGGCCGTGTCAATAAAATTCACGCCCAGTTCCACGGCGCGGCGCAGCGTGGCCAGCGCGGCCTCTTTATCCGCCGGCGGACCCCAGATTCCCGGGCCGGTAATGCGCATGGCGCCGTAGCCCATGCGATTGACCGTCAAATCTCCGCCGAGCGTAATGGTTCCGGCCTGCGCGGCGGGCAGGGTTGCTGTTTCAGCTGCCATTCTGTTCTCCCGAGCTTCTAGCTCCGAGCTTCTAGCTCCTAGCTTTTAGCTGTTAGCTTCCAGCTCTCAGCGTTGACGGCAACGTGCCCTTATCACACTCTTGGATTCAGTGATTCAGCACGAGTTCAGCCTCGACGCAGCTAAAAGCTAGAAGCTTGCTTTTTACACGGTCACTTCCCAGCCCTTCTCGTATTTGCGTCCCCAATAGCTCATCGCCTCGGCATCATTGACGATATGCGCGGTCGCGGGATCGAGATGCAGCCTGCGGTCGACGAACCACGCAATATTCGAGAGCAAAAGCATGGTCACGCTCACGTTCGCCACCGGAATCGGCGAATGCAGCTCCTCGCGCCCCTGAATTGCAGCGATGAAGTTGGCGAAGTGCGCATCGGTCATCGAGTCGTGGCCCACCGTGTCGCTCGACGAGGTCTGGGTGCCGACGCGGAACTGGTCCGTCTGCTTGCCCTTCCAGTCGAAGACGTCGTATCCGTCGCGATCGATCACCACCGTGCCCTTGGTGCCGAAGATCACCGAGCCGCGATCGCGCCCGTATTCCCTCATCCCCTGGCAACTGCGGCCCTCCCAGCTGATGGTCTTGTCCTGGTAGCCGAAGTCGGTGATCAGCGTGTCGTAGAACTCCCAGTCGTCCTTGTATTGATAGCGGCCGCCCGTCGCCGACACGGTCAGCGGATACCCGACGCCCAGCGCCCATCGGCATACATCCACTTCATGGGTGCCGTTGTTGAGCGTCTCTCCGGTTCCGTATCGGCGCAGCCAATGCCAGTTATAAGGATGGATGTTGTCCTTGTACTCGCTGCGCGGCGCCGGTCCCTGCCACAGGTCCCAGTCGAGCGTTGCCGGCACGGGCGCGGGCTTTCCGATGCCCATCGAACCGCGGGTATTGGCGTACCACGCGCGGGCAAGATACGCCTCGCCGATGTAGCCGTCATGAATCTGCTGGATCATTTTGATGGTGTAGTCCGACGAACGCTGCTGGTCGCCCACCTGCACCAGTTTGCCGTACTTCTTTTGCGCGGCCACCAGCAGCTCGCCCTCGCGCGCATTGTGGCTCGAGGGCTTCTCGACGTACACATGCTTGCCGGCCTTCAATCCCAGCACGGCCATCGGCGCGTGCCAGTGGTCCGGCGTGGCAATGCTAATGGCGTCCACCTCTTTCGAAGCCAGTGCGTTGCGAAAGTCCTGCTCTGCCTTGGGCGCATACCCGAGGACCTTCTGCGCCTTGCCTGCGAATTTTTCCAGAACCGACCGGTCGGGATCGCAGATATACGCAACCCGCGCGCGACTGTCGTTGTTCTTGAGAGCCGACAAATGCGCGTCGCCGCGTCCGTTCAGCCCGTTGATGGCAAAGTTGATACGATCGTTGGCGCCCAGGATCTGCCCGTAGCTCCTGGCCGTGGATGCGAATGCCATGCCCGCGGCGCCGGCCGCAAGCCCGCTTACAAAAGTCCGCCGCGAAATCATCTTATTTCCCATGAAAACAAGGCCCTCGTCTTCGCCCCAAATTATATCTGTCGAAGACCCGGCGATGCCGCGCGCGTCCCGGGATCATTTCGCCCTCCCGGCAAACCTGCGGAGTAATCCGACCCTTTCAAGGCTGGCGCGTCGAACAGGAGCGGCACGGCGATGAAGCCGCGTTTCGAGCGGATCCGGATGCGTCTCCGCGGCGCACAGGTGCGTCGAAAATAGAGCGGAGGCTGTAAACTTGCGCGATATGCGGGCGTCTACCAAAGTGATGGCAGCCGGCACAGCAGTTGAGCCGATGGCGGCGCAAACGGCGGAGGAACTCTCCGCGCAGGAGTTCGCGCGCGTCGTCGAAACTCACCGGCCGCAGATCTTCCGCTTCCTGCTCGCGTCCACGCGCGATATGGACCTGGCCGAGACGCTCACGCAGGAATGCTTTCTGAAGGCGCATCGCAACTGGAGTCGCTTCCGCGGCGAATCAACCGCAATGACGTGGCTGATGCGGATTGCGATCAACCTGCAGAAGGATCACTGGCGCAACCGCCGCATGCAGTTCTGGCGGCAGACGCGCTCGAACGCGGTCGATGTGGACGAAGCGAGCGACTGGCTGCCCAGTGGCGAGCGCACCGCCGAGCAGCAGTTGCTGGCGCGCGAGCAGGTGGGCCAGGTGTGGAAGGCGGTCGAGGGGCTGAGCGAGCGGCAGCGAACGGTTTTCCTGCTGCGTTACGTCGAGGAGCAGGAGCTGAGCGACATTGCGGCAGCCACGGGGTTGAGCGAGGGAACGGTGAAAGCACATCTGTCGCGCGCGCTGGTCAAAGTGCGAGCGGAGCTGGGAGGCAGGCGATGAATTGGTCCAAGTCAAAAAAAGGCACGGCCGCTGAGCCGCAGCCCGATGCGATGCTCAATTCGGAGCTCGAGCAGGCGCTGGTGAACTTCCGTGAGAGCGTTCACGCCTGGAGCGAGGCCGAGTTCAATCGTCCGCGCACGGTGCGCGTGGCGGCGCACAGCGCATGGCGCCCCGTGCTGGCCTGGGCCCTGGGTTGCGTGGTGGTTGCAGGCGGAGTAAGCGGCGGCGTCTACCAGCATCATCGCGACGTGGTTGCCCGCCAGTTGGCCCACGATCGCATCCTGCATCAGCAGCAATTGGCAGCACAGCAGAATGCCAGCGAAACCGATGAGAGCCTGCTCGCGAATGTCGACACAGATGTTTCGCGCAGTGTTCCGGCAGCCATGGAACCGCTGGCTCAGCTGATGGATGAGAACGGCACGAATTAATCCTGGATCGAAGCGGTCTGGAGAAACCTGAAGAGGAGAAAAGATGACGGGCAAACTTGCACTACGGTTGTTTTTGGCGTTGGTAACGATTCCCCTGGCGGGAGGTATCGCGCTCGCGCAGGGTCCTGGCGAGGGGCCCGGCATTGCTCCCGGATTCGGCGAGCACCCCCCGCCGATGGAAAAAGCCTTCCGTTTCGAGGGCTCACACGGGCAGTTCTGGAATAATCCCAGGATTGTTGAGCAGCTTAAACTGACCGACGAGCAGCGCAAGGCAATGGACGCGATTCTGCTGGCGCACCGCGAAAAGCTCATCGACCTGAAGGCCACGGAAGAGAAGGCCGAGCTGGAGATGCAGCCGCTGATGGGCGCCGACCAGCCCAACGAAACGGCGATCCTGGCGCAGATCGACAAGATTGCATCCACCCGCGCCGAGCTGGAAAAGGCCAACGCGCGCTTCCTGCTCGCCATACGCGCCAAGCTGACGCCCGACCAGTGGAAACAGGTGCAGGCGTTCCGCGACCGCCCGAGGACGCAGAACGGCCAGTGGGGACACGATGGGCGCGAGCCGGGCAGGGATGGGCCGGGCAACGGGTATCGCCGCCATGGGCAATCTCAGCAGCCTGATGCGGGTCCGCAGGGCGCGCCGCCTCCGGCGCCACCGCAGGGTGGCCCTTCAGGCGACGAACAGTAGGTTCCTGGAAACTTATGTATAGATAGGGCCGGCGCGGTTCTAAAAGACAAAATCGGCCGGCCCTGAATTCAAAGCAGGCTTCTCAAGGCAGAGAGCATGCGGTCTCGTGAAAGAGACCGTTGGCGGCATGGGTGAAACCAGGCCGCCATTTTTTTGCTGCGCAACCGCCCCTCTAGCCGCTGTCATCCCGAGCCCGGACGTCCGCCGCGGCGGATGTCCGGAGGCGAGGGATCTGCAGTTGTCCTCTATACGACCGACGCCGCGCACGAGCCGGCTACCGATCATGCTGCGTTCTTGTTTTTGCGGCTGGGGTACGCGGCCATTCCGCAACTGCCGGCTGCCTCAAATCGCTTCACTCTGCTGTTGCGATTCCGGCCACCTGCTGCATCGCATCGAAACATCGTCTGAATCGTTGCCGGACAGTTTGATTCGCATCGCGGCAGACCACCCCAAAAAGAGAATTGAAAAAATTACTAAAGATATTTTGCGTCCGCCCGATGAATGGGGTGGATGCAGAAAGGCCCTCACTGAAGTGATCAGCAGCGGCAGCGCACCTCCAGCCGCGGCGGGAACTCGGCATCCGAAAAGGAGTTGGTCCCATGGCCCTCGGTGTTTTGAACAACCTGTCAGCGATTTATGCAGAGAACAACCTGAACAACACGAACAATAGCTTGCAGACGGTTCTGCAGCAGTTGTCGTCAGGGTCGCGCATCAACTCCGGCGCGGATGACGCCGCCGGCCTGTCGCTGGTCAATGGCCTCGGCGCCAACTCGGCTGCTCTCACTCAATCTGAAACCAACTCCACTGAAGGAGTAGGCCTGTTGCAGGTGGCCGACGGCGCTCTTTCGCAGGTCACCAGCCTGCTGAACCGCGCGATTACCCTGGCCACCGAGGCTTCGAACGGCACGCTCAACAGCTCGCAGGAGTCGGCGGCCAACCAGGAATATCAGTCGATTCTCTCTGAGATCAACAACATCGGCACTACGACGACCTATAACCAGAACCAGGTGTTCACGGGCAACGCGGCCGGCGTGGCCATCTATACCGGCGACTCGTCCTCGACCGGCGCGTCCATCGACAACCTCTACTTTGGGCGCCTCACTTCGGCCAGCGTCGGCGACTCCGGCGGCACCGTCCAGCAGAGCGACGCAGGCGAGTTCATCGACCTGTCAGAAGACACGGTGCCGGGAACGTTGACCACGGCTGCGCAGCAGAGCGATGACCTCGCGGCAAACAGCGGTCTGGAATTCACCATCACCAATCCTGACGGCACTACCAGTACCATCACCACGACGGCGAGTACGGTGTCGCAACTTATCACAGAGGTCAACGAGGACGGCATTCCCGGCGTAACGGCCAGCTTTACCACCGCCGGTGCGGCGGGCGTCGCTGGCGCCGACAATGCCTCAAACGACAGCGGCATCCTGCTGACGAACACAAACAAAAACGTGCAGATCGCGCTATCTGTTACCGCTGCGGGTCCGCCTGCGACCGCGGCTTTTGAGGATACGACCACCGCGATTACGCCGGCCGTCGTCACGCCCCCTACCGGGCTGCTGGCCAGCACCGCTGCCACCGAAACTATCGAATACGTGACGGCGGTAGGCGGCGACCAGAGCGCCGACCTTTCCAATACCAATCTCGACACGCAGGGCAACGCGCAGAATGCCGAGTCGGTGCTGAATAACGCGATCTCTTACGTCGCGGCGCAGGACGGCTACATCGGCGCGCAGATCAACACGCTGAACGCCATCAGCCAGGTGATGAGCACGCAGCAGGAAAACATTGTTTCGGCGCAGAATGCCGTGCAAGCCACCGACTACGCCTCGGCCACTTCGAACATGTCGAAGTACGAGATCCTCAGCCAGACCGGCATTGCCGCGCTCGCGCAGGCCAACAGCGTTCAGCAGGAAGTGACCAAGCTCTTACAGTGACGCCAGGGATCAGGGGTCAGGGATCAGGGATCAGGGTCACGGATCAGGGCTCAGAACGGGTTTAGCAAGACTGCAACAATTCAAGACAACCCAGGGACAGGGCGGCGGCAAGGCTAAGGCTTTGCCGCCCTTTTTTGCTCGTCTGTATCGGCCCCACCTCGGCCCTGCTGACTCGCCGCTCCTCACTGCGCTACCATTGCATCCAACACTCGGAACCGCAGATTAACTCGATGCCAGTTCACGTTGAACAAATACCGCCTGTGAAGCCGCCCAGGCTCTCAAAGGCGCGGCAGGTCGCCATCCTGAAGGCGCTCGCTGATCCGCGGCGCTACGAGTTGCTTGAGCGGATCGCCAAAGCCGGCTGCCCGCTGGGCTGCGCCCAGGCGCTCGCCGCCCTGCCCATCTCGGCGGCCACGCTTTCGCACCACGTCAAAGAGCTTGAAATGGCGGGTCTGATTGAAGTACGCCATAAGGGCAAGTTTGCTTATCTCTCGCTTAAACCGGGCGTCTTGAATGCTCTGGCAGCGAATCTCGAGGCTCTCGAGATCAAAGCCTGCACCGGAGCCTGAAGGCTTTTGCTTCCTCGTACCGGAAGATTTCCACAAAAGGCCTGAATCTTTTTCCCCGGCCCGCTAATCAATTCGACAGTTATCGAAATGTCGAAGTTATAACATTCGATAAGGGAGATGAGAGATGAGAAACCTCGAAGGCAAAGTGGCGCTGGTGACCGGCGCATCCAAAGGCATCGGCGCAGCGATTGCGCGCGAGCTGGCGGCGCGCGGCGCGGCCGTTGCAGTGAATTACTCGGGCAGCAAGGCCGCCGCTGAAAAAGTCGTGGCCGAGATCCACGCCGCGGGCGGCAACGCGATCTCAGTACAGGCCAACGTCGCCGATCCCAGGCAGGTTGAACCATTGGTGAAAACAACCGTCGAGAAGCTGGGACCGATTGACGTACTGGTGAACAACGCCGGCATCTACGAGTTCGGGCCGCTCGAACAGATCACGCCCGAGCACTTCCACAAGCAATTCGATCTGAACGTGCTGGGCCTTCTGCTGGTGACGCAGGCCGCGGTCAAGGAATTCAGCCCCAAGGGCGGCAGCATTGTGAACATTGGGTCTGTGGTGGGCAAGATGGCCTTCCCAAATGCGGCCGTATACAGCGCCACCAAGGGCGCAGTGGATTCGGTGACCGTATCGCTCTCGAAGGAACTGGGACCCAGGGGCATCCGCGTTAACGCGCTTAACCCCGGCCTTATTGAGACCGAAGGCACGCACGGCGCCGGCTTTATTGGCTCGGAATTCTCGACCGGCACGGCAAAGGAGACTCCTCTGGGCCGCATCGGCCAACCGCAGGACATCGCAACTGCGGCAGCGTTCCTGGCCTCGGCCGACTCGGGATGGGTGAGCGGTCAAACGATCTACGCCTCCGGCGGGTTTACCCAGTAAGCTGTTCGACGTCGCATGGAGCCGGTCCGCGAACGCAACGGCAATCGTGGACCCGCAGCAGGCTGCTGAGCGCTGAGACCTGACGGCTGATTGCTAACTTCTTTCCGCCTCCAGCAGCTTCCGCTTGCGTTCCACGCCCCAGCGATAGCCGGTGAGCGAACCATTGACGCCGACCACGCGATGGCAGGGCACTACCACCGAAACCCGATTGAGCGCGCAGGCGCGGGCGACGGCGCGCGTCGCGTTGGGTTGGCCCATTTCGCGGGCCAGCTGACTGTAGGAGCGGGTCTCGCCGCGGGGAATCTGGCGCAGCGCCTGCCACACGCGAAGCTGGAAGACGGTTCCGCGCAGATCGAGGCGTTCGCCGCTGGAGCCGTTCGCAAACAGGTCGGTTCCCGCGCGAACGCTCGCCAGCGCTGCGTCCACCAGGCGCGAGAGCGAAGGGTCGCGACGCAGTTCGGCCTCAGGGAACTCCTCCCGCAGCGTGGCTTCAGCGCCGGCCTCGGTTGCGGCAAGCGCCAGCCAGCACAGGCCGCGCGCGGTCGCTCCAACCACGATCCAACCAAAGGGTGAGGGTGCGGAGCACCATCCGATCTGTTCGCCGCGGCCACCCTCGCGGAAACGCGCCGGCGTCATACCCAGCGACGAACCATCGTAGGCGCGGCTCGACGAGCCGAAGCCGGCGGCGTAGATTGCGTCGGTGACAGTGCTGCCGCTCTTGAGCGCTCCCCGCAATGAATTGGCCCGCAGCGCGCGCTGATACTGGAGCGGACTTACGCCCATCTCGCGCTTGAAGAGCCGTTGAACCGTAAATGGGCTCATGCCGGCCAGGCGGCCAAGCTCCCCCAGCTTCACCGGCCGGTCGAGGTTACGCTCCAGGTGAGCGCGAACCCGATCGATGGGCCGGCCTGCCGGGACCGGAATCTCAGCCGATGCGGGTGAGCACTTCTTGCACGGTCGAAAACCGGCCGCCCGCGCCTCCTGCGCGGTCTTGAAGAATCGGACATTGGCGCGCAGCGGCCTGCGGCTCGCGCACCAGGGCAGGCAGAAAACGCCGGTTGTGGTGACGGCGTAGAAGAATCCGGCTTCGCGATCGCGCGCCTGCACCTGGCGCCACGCAGCCTCTTCCCACGCAGCTCTTTCTTCGACAGGCGCTTCGGTTGCTGAGATCGGGTTGGTTGCGCGGTTCGATGCAGTGGGCATGATGGACAAGTCGAAATCGGCTCTGACGGGTTGGGCGCTCATGTTCATGGAAATGATATTCGCTCAACGTCCCATCCCGCCGCACTCCGATTCTTGCGCGCAATTGCGATAATGGCCAGTCCCTTGCCCCCATCCGACTACGCATGCCGGCCATCCGGTTCTATACCACTGGCTTGCGCGCGCCGTGTATGCTTTTCCTGCGCGGGGAGTTGCAGCTATTCGCGCATCGGGGTGCGGCCTCGCAGCCCCACCTCTCAGGTTGATTAAAGGAAACGCCATGCCAGCAAAGTCCATCGCTCTGGCCGTTCTCATCGCCGCGATTCCGATCGCCGGCGTCGCGCAACCGCAGCCCCAGCCCGGCGGCCCGTATCACGTCGAAAAGATCCAGCTTGTGGGCGGCGACGGTGGATTCGACTATGTGACCGCGGATCCTGATGGCCGCAACCTCTTTGTTGCGCGCTCAGGCCCCGCCGGCCACATTGGAGTCTTCAATCTCGACACGCTTGCGCAGGTGGGCGACATTCCTGACGCCAGCGCCCATGGCGCCGCGGTCGATCCTGCGACAGGGCACGGATTTGCGACCTCAAAGCCGGTGACGATGTTCGATGCCAAGACTTTCGCGGTGATCAAGAAGATCGATGTCGAGGGCAATCCTGACGGCTATTTGAACGACCCTTACAATCACCGCTTTTATGTTTTGAGCCACTCGGCGCCCAATATCACCGTGATCGACGACAAGGACGGCTCAATCCTGGGCACCATCGATATTGGCGGCGCGCCCGAGCAGGCGGCGACCGACGGCCGCGGCAAAATCTATGTGGACATTGTGGACAAGGCAGCCATTGCGGTCATCGACGCCGGCGCGATGAAGATGGTTGGGACGTACGATCTCTCCAGCAAGGGATCGGGCTGCGCGGGCCTGGCGCTTGATGCCAAGAACGGCATACTCTTCGCGGCCTGCCGCGAAAAGAGCAACATGGTGATTCTCTCGGCCGCTGACGGCCACATTATTACCGACCTGCCCATCGGCGTGGGCTGCGACGGCGCTTCGTTCAATCCAGTGACGATGGAGGCCTTCACCTCGCAGGGCGATGGAACGCTCACCGTGGTGAAAGAGAACTCGCCCACCGATTTCGCTGTTGAGCAGACCGTGCTGACGCCCGCGCGCGCCAAGACCCACACGCTCGACACCAGGACCGGCAACGTTTACCTGATCACGGCTGAGTTCGGCCCCGCGCCGGCGCCGCCGGCCGACGCTGCACCCGCTGCCGGCAGCCCCACGCCGGCTGGCGCGCCTTCCGGTCCGCCCTCAGGCCCTCCACCTGCCTGGCGGCGCAATTGGGCGCCAATGATCCCGCACTCGTTCCAGATTCTGGTTGTGGGCAAGGATTGATTCCCGATCAATTTGCGACAGGCTGCCAAAGCTCGACGCGATTTCCTTCCGGATCGGTGACCCAGCCAAACTTTCCGAAGTCATAACTCTCGCGTTTTGGATCGACGGTGACACCTTCGCCTATCAAACGGTCCAGCACACCATCCAGGTCGTCCACCTGGAGATTGATCATCGCTTTCTGGGCCGGAGGGAAGTATGCATTGTCTTGCTTGAACAGGGCGAAGACGACCTGAGGGTGTTGCGTCGGTGCGGGAAACGAGAAAGCTCCGTCGGCCTTCACCAGGCCGAGATGCTGCTCGTACCATTGATACAGAGCTTTTGGATCGTTCGCTCGCAAGAATATACCGCCAAAGCCAGTGATTGAAGCCATGCAACCTCCTGTAAGAGATGTTTGACAGTTCAGAAGACGAAGGTCGGGGCTTACGCCCCGGCCTTTTGAGTTATGTGGTTATGCCTGCGCGAGCGCCCGTGGGTTCGGCCGGGGCTTTGCGACGCAGGACGGCAGCGGAGATGAGAGTAATGATAAGGCCGACGGGCAGGG
>Ga0326727_10008784_pt1 | contig 25366 bp, 23 predicted proteins | sample MB2enrmetagenome_FD_207643 | JGI IMG/M metagenome (GOLD analysis project Ga0326727, IMG submission 207643) | Lab enriched peat soil microbial communities from McLean, Ithaca, NY, United States - MB29MY | ecosystem: Environmental > Terrestrial > Soil > Wetlands > Peat | place: USA: New York... | reverse complement strand
TCTACGTTCGTCTGCGGTGTTTTGTTTATTCGCATCAGCACGCGTGTAAACGCCCATCATGCTAAGAGCCGCGGAGGAGGGCTGAAATGCGCCCACCTCCGCGCTACCCCGCTCCAATTGACCAGGAGTTTGGCATCGCGGGAAAAGCCCACGGACAGGAAAGCACTGTCCGTGGCTACCAGCCTGGTGAGAATTCCCGTATAATCTGGTTCTTGAGATTTCACTCGAAACGCGGACTCCCTTGCTCCGCCCTATCGAGGGGGCTTACCGCTGGCTTTCTGCCTATGGGAAGAGCAGCTCTAGTTGCCGGGTTTCTGATTCTGCTGCTGGCGCCCGGCCGGGCCTGGGGCCAGTCGGCGGAAAACGTTCTGCTGGAACCTAACGAACAGCTCTTCGATGTGTTGGCGGCGATCAATGCCGCGGGGTATGACACGGGCCTTTCGGGGACTCCCGCCGACAATCCCCGGATGGCGGTGCGCGAAGAACTGGCCGCGCGTCACGCCGCCGTCGTTCCGGAACTTGCCAAGTTTTACACCCAGCATCGCGTCGCGGGCGACCCCGGCGCGGATCTGGGGCAATATATTTCCCTGGCTCTCTTGCTGGGCCCGCCCCCGGATTTCAAGTTCACCGTTCCGGAGGCGGAACTGCCTCCCGACGTGCGTGATCTTCAGGGGTTCGTTCCTCTCCTCAAGACTTTTTACAGTCAAGCGAATCTGCTCGGCCTCTGGGCACGCGCCCAGTCACCCTACGAAGCGGCCGTGGCGGTCTATACGGAGGCCGTGCGCCGAACCTTCCTGCTGGCGGAGGCCTATTTCCGCTTCTCCTCAGGGGACTACCTGGGGCGCAAATACGCCATTTACGTTGATCTGCTGGGCGTGCCCGAGCAGGTTCAGGCGCGCATCTATGGCCTGAATTATTACCTGGTGGTGACCCCCTCGAAGGAGCCGAAGATTGACGAGATTCGCCACCAGTACCTGCACTTTCTGTTGGACCCTTTGGCGGCGAGGTACACGGGGGAGATCCAGCAGAAGGCTTCCCTCGCCGGGATCGCCCGCCACGCGCCCATGCTCGCCCCGGACTTCAAAGAAGATTTTCCGCTGCTGGTGACGGAGTGCCTGATTCGCGCCGCCGAACTGCGCATGGACAAGCGGCCCCCGGCGGAGGCGGAAAAGAGCTTGACGGAGATGACCGCCGGCGGCCTCATCCTGATTCGCTACTTTTACGACGCGCTGGGGGTTTTCGTGAAGCAGGACGCCACCATGACGGTTTATTACAAACAGATGATTCTGGGCATCAATCCGCTCGAGGAAGAGAAGCGGCTTATCCCCGTCACTTATACGCCCCGCTCGAGCGCCCCGGTGGGGAAGCTCGTGCCCGCTGCTCCCGAACCAGAGCAGCCTCTGGACCAGGCCGATAACCTTATTTTCGAGGGGAAATACCTCGAAGCCAAAGCCGCGTATCAGGGAGTGCTGGAGAAGACCGACCCCAAGAGCGAGCGCGCTCTGTATGGCCTGGCGGTCGTTTACGCCAACACCCGGAAGCCGGACCTTGCCGAGGAGTACTTCCAGAAGACCCTGGCCGTGGCCCGCGATCTGCGCATCGTTTCCTGGTCGCATATTTATTTGGGACGGCTGGATGACCTGCAAGATAAACGCAATGACGCCTTGGTGCAATATCACGCCGCTGCCCTGACCGCCACGCACTATCCTCTCGCATTGCGAGCTGTCGAAAGCGGGCTCGATCATGCCTTCGGGTCGGAAGAACCGGGGAACAAGAAGTAATAGAGCGCGAGAGCCGCAAAAGAAAGTCAAAAGGCAAAGGGCAAAAGTCAAAAGGCAAAAGTGGGTAGCCACGGACAGGAAAGGACTGTCCGTGGCTACCCACTTTTGTTCCGCCAGCCCGCGCTGCCCTGCCGCATGGCTAGGATGAAGCGGTCAGGGTAGATCCAGGTCTGCGCAGCGGAACCCCACGTCGAAGTCCCGGTCCCCCGGATCTCGCCTGCTGCGGAGCGAAACGCGGATGTCCCTGGGGCGGCCGATCCAAGACCCGCCACGCAGGTCGCGTTCGGTGCCGCTGGTAGCTCCTCCCGGGTCGCGGGGAGGGCTGTACTGGTAGAAGTTGGGGTCCCACCAGTCATATACCCATTCCTCGACGTTCCCCAAGAGGTCGTAGAACCCGAGCGGGTTGGGACGCTTCTGCCCGACCTCGTGCATGCTGTTGCCGTTTTCGCTCAAGCGCTGCTCGTAAGCGGCCTGGCCTTTTCTTGCCCATGGACCGAGGCTGTCCAGGTATCGACGTCCGCTGTTGTTCGCGTACCAGGCAATTTCATTCAGGTCGTCATACTGTGCGGTGGTGGTGCCGCCGCGCGCCGCGTATTCCCACTCGGCATCGGTGGGCAGCCGTCCGCCCGCCCATTCGCAATAAGCCCGCGCATCATCCCACGTCACATCGACAATGGGCATGGCAGCGTCGCCCCAGCCAGGGTTAAGCGCTCGCCCGCGGAAGCTTGGCTCCGGCGGCATTTGTCTTCCCATGGCCGCGGTGAATCGCTGGTAGGCGCCCACCGTTACTTCTGTCTGCCCCATCCAGAAGCCGTTCGTGATCGCCACTTCATGCGGCGGCTTTTCAAATTCGTAACACTCGTGGTCATCGGGCGAGCAGCCCATCATAAAGGTGCCGGGCGGAACCCATACGTACTTCAGGCCGTCCTTGTCGTTGACCCTCACCTCGCCCTTCTTGGGCCTACTTTGCAAAAAATACAGGATGCCGGCAGCGATTAGAGCCAGCACCAGCCCCCCCGCGAGGAAGGCTTTTAGGTTACGGGGTTGCGGCGAAATGACTTGGAATTCGGGAGACTTAACCGGAGGAGACGAAGGGGCAAAGGCACCCCTCCGTTGGGTAGGGGCGGTCACGGGTGCTCCGAATCGCGCTGGCGCACCCTGGAAGGCAAGGCGAGCGCGGTCGCGCGGGCAAACCTCAACCTCGTCCGAATACGATTGGTGGCAAACGGGACAGATTTTCATGCAGCCGCCGCAATTTCCCTGTCACGAATTCTATCAGATAGTCCGGCCCGGGGGGAACGAAGGGTTTAAACCGGAATTTCCATTATGGACTGCGTGATGGCGGGCGCGGCATGGAACGTCGGGCAGGCCTTGGGCCGAACCGGGACGTAATAATCCTGGGTAACGTGTCCCCAGGTTCCCCGTCTCCCGCTTATTCCGCCTTCCCGCCCGAATACAGGAAATCCCTCACGACCTCCGGCCTGTACTCGCGCAGACGGCGGTCCTTCCAGTCAGTGATGCCTTGATAGAAATTGGTCGCGTTCAAATCGATGGTGGCCACGGCAGCCGTTCCGCGTTGAGCCGCTTGGGCGATCCGTTTGCCGTCGTGGTCCATGATGTAGGTGGGGTGATCGTAGCCGGAGGTGACAAGGAATACCTGGTTCTCGATGGCGCGCGCGGTGGCCAGCACCTCGTCCCCGCCCCAGATCGGCAGCAGGATGATTTCCGCCCCGCGCTCGGCGAGTTGTCGCGCCGGTTCCGTGAAAAACACGTCGTAACAGATCATGATGCCGACTGTGCCAAAATCCGTGCGGAAGACGGGGAACTCATTCCCCGGAGTCAATTGCACCATTTCACCGCGCGGCAGGAACACCTTGCGATACCTGCCCACCAGCTTGCCCTCGCGGTCAATGAGCACGGCAGTGTTGTAGGCGGCGCCGCGCTCCCGCTCATAGAGGCCGGCGGCAACGTAGCAGTGCTTGGCCCGGGCGAGCTCCGCTAGTTGGGCGGTGGTGGGGCCCGGCACCGGTTCGGCAACCTGCCCGCAGATGAGGCCGCTCGGGTCCACACCCACCACGCTGATGCCCTCGGGCAGCAGAATAAGGTCGGTGTGAGCGGGAGCCAGGCGCTCCGCCGCCTCGACGAACTGCCGCACACTCTCCGCGGTCGTGCCCGTGTTCGACGGCTTCAGGTTGATCGTCGTGATCGTCACCTTGCGCGGTGGGGGCGCAGGGATCTCATCGAAGGAAATATCGTCCCACCAGACGATGCCCGTTGGCGCGTGGGCGAGGAAAAGTTCCAGAACGACGTAGGTTGCCCCGGCCGGCGCCGGGACCTCGAGACTCACCTCGGTCCATAGGCCTTTGCGCACGGAACGGGCGGCATAATCCACTCGGTCGTCATTTCCGATCTGCGTGCCGCCGGGCTTTTCCCAGTAAAGGTCCGGAACGATCTGCCAATTCTCGCTGGTCACGCCGACGGCCCGGTAGTGGGCCACAAACCTGTACCACGCGCCTTCCTTGATGCCGGTGAGGGTGCGCTGCCATCCCCCGAAGGCCGCAATGCTCCCGTCCCCGGAGACTCCGAGCGAGCCGGACCCGCCACAGGAGACGACCGGATCAACAAAGGTTCGAGGCGCAGTCCCCGCCCGGACGCTCCAGGCGCTCCAGCCCTGGGGGTTAGGGCCAAAGCCCGACTGGTGAAAATGGACTCCGTCAGCGGACGCGCGGCTCGCGGAGCTACCGGCGTGGGCATGTCCTGGGCTCAGCGCCCCTGGAATTAGCAGACCTGCACCCGTGACAAGTGCAGACTCCTTCATAAACTGGCGGCGCGTGGACTCGGCTGCCTTGCTCATAAGACCCCTCCGGCTCAGCTTTGATCCCCTGAACCTGCGGCCGCGGGCCGCAGGTTAAAACTTTAGCACAATCAATTCGAGCGGATGTTTCAAAACGAGAGCCCTCTGTCTGAAATACCTCAGGGCGAAATGAAGAAACCTCAGGCCCAGGCTCTCTTGCGCCTGCCCCAGGCCAATGCGGCGAAAAATGCGAGTGGCAGAGGAAGGAGCGCCTGTGCCACTGCCCGAGGGGGTAGCCGCGGACAGGAAAGCACTGTCCGTGGCTACCAACTACCAGCTACCGTTTCCCCATTCGCGCCAAGCCCATTGACCCCGCCATTCTTGCCCGGGGCGGGACGAAGGCTTGTGCTCATGCGGGCTGTTGCTGCGTCAGGCAATGGAGCGTGCCGAAACCCAGGACCAAATCCACGGCATGGACGCCCACGACCATACGATCCCGGAATAATTCGCCCAGCAGTCCAAGCGCTAGGCGGTCTTTGGGATCGTTGAAAGTGGGCACCAGGACAGCATGATTAGCGATATAGAAATTTGCGTAACTCGCCGGAAGTCTGTCACCGTCGAAAGAGATCGGGTCGGGCATAGGTAGCGCGATGACCTCTGGCCGGGAACCGTCCTCAAGCCGCAGATCCTGAATGCGCTCCCAGTTTTCGTTCAGCGGGTCGTAGTTGACGTCTTTGCTATTCCCCTCCTTAACGAGAACCAGGGTCTTTCGATCCACGAAACGGCAGATGTCATCGACGTGGCCGTGCGTATCATCCCCGGCGACGCCCCCGGCAAGCCAGAAGACGTTGGTTGCACCGAGGTAATCGTGAAGTGCTTTTTCAAAACCTTTGCGGTCGAGACCAGGATTCCTGACCTGGATTTCCGATTGCAAATAGCACTCTTCCGTTGTCAACAATGTTCCACGCCCGTTGACTTCGATCCCACCCCCTTCGAGGACGAATTCACGGTTGCCAATCTGTGCGTGGAAGAGGCGCTTCGAAAGGTGTCGGGCCGCAACTTCCGGCACCTGGCGATCTTTCTTCCAGTCAGAATACTTGGCCCAGGCATTGAAATGGAAATGGACGATGGCGGTCTCCGTCCTTCTCTTCCCGTGGCGCCGAATAAATAGGGGCCCGCTGTCCCGCATCCAGCCGCGATTGGTGGGGTGCCGGATGAACTCGACGCGCGTCGGGTCGGCTCCGGCGCGCTCGAGGTAGCGCTCAGCGGTCTTCTCCGCGGCCGCGGAATTGACCAGCATCCTGATGCGCTCACCCGGCGAAATTTTGCGCACGATTTCGCCGTAGACCCAGCAAATCGTATCGAGCTTGTCCGGCCAGTCGGTGGGATTATGAGGCCACGCGAGCCACGTCGCTTCGTGCCGCTCCCACTCCGCCGGCATCGAGAAGCCCATTGAAGTGGGCGTGTTTTTCGAATCTCTCATTCCGTTCAGCATGCTTTCCCCGGTCGGCTCGCTGTGCTAGTCTAATTCGGGTCGTTACCCGATTTCAATGCGCGCGGCGCCACCGTACCAGCCATCGTCAGCTTCTTCGCGCGACGAGAAGATAATGATGCACCACAGAGGGCACAGAGACCACGGAGAAAAACGCCTTACGATGATTCTCAGTGATCTCTGTGGTGAAGGCTTTTCTTGGTTGCGGCTCTGCCGCGCTGTGTTCCAGGGAGGAATTCGATTCGATCATGGCTAAAGCCCCAAAGTCACACCATCGTTATCGCGAAGACATGTCGGAGATGCCCGAGTGGCTGAAAAAGAAAAAGTGCCCGAACCGCGACCGCTACTTCGCCGGAAGGCGCATTCTCCCCAAGAATCTGACCGGCCGAGAGAAGCTTCCGGACATCGTGGACGAGGTGTTTCTTGCCTACAACTCGGCCCGTCTTAAAGAGGGCTGCAAGCTTTTCGTGGAAAAGATGCTGGAGCCGGACGTAACGATCGGCATGAGTATCTCGGGGGCGCTCACCCCGGCCGGGTTGGGGTGCTCCTCGATCGTTCCCCTGATCAAAGCCGGATTTGTGGACTGGATTGTCTCGACCGGCGCCAATTTGTATCACGACCTGCATTTTGCCTTGAACTATCCCGTGCGGGTCGGGAACTTCAACATGGACGACACGGAACTGCGCGACAACGATATCGTGCGCGTCTACGACGTTCTGCTCGGTTACAGCGATTGCCTGATGGCCACGGATGAAATCCTGCGCAGCATTCTTATTCAACCCGAATTCCAGAAGGAAATGGGCTCCGGTGAACTGCACTCTCTGCTGGGCAAGTATGCCGCCGAGTGGGAGCGCAAAGCGGGCGCGAAGGACGTCTCGGTGCTGGCCGCGGCCTATCGCGCCGGCGTGCCCTGCTACACCTCATCGCCCGGCGACTCCACGATTGGGATGAACGTGGCCGGCGTGGAATTGCGCGGCAACAAGCTGCGGGTGAATCCGTCGATCGACGTGAATGAGACCACCGCTTACGTTCTCGCCGCGAAACGGGCGGGCGGCAAGAGCGCCGTCGTTCTGTGGGGCGGCGGTAGCCCCAAGAACTTCATGCTCCAGACGGAACCTCAGATCCAGGAGGTGCTGCGCATCAAGGAATTTGGGATGGATTATTTTTTGCAGGTCACCGATGCACGCCCGGACACGGGCGGACTGAGCGGCGCGACTCCCAGCGAAGCCGTAAGCTGGGGGAAAGTGGATCCCGACCGCCTGCCCGATGCGGTGGTTTGCTACACGGATACGACCATCGCCATGCCGATCCTCACGCACTATGCGCTCGCCCGGCACCCACGGCGGAAATTGCGCAGGCTTTACAACCAGCGCGGTCAAATGATGAAGGCGCTGACCAAAGAATACTTCACGCACAACAAAGTGAAAATGATCGACGGCACGGATCCTGCCCTTGATTAGTGCAGCGCGGCGGAGCCGCAACCAGAGACGTGCCACGGGCATCCTGCCCGTGCTCGAGCATGGCCAGGATGGCCATGGCGCACCGCTGCCGGGCACCCACGAGGGATGCCCTTACGCGGCGTGCAAATTGTTTGCTAAAAAAACAAGAATTTACGGTATTGCAATGCAGGGCTTTTAGCCCGGCATGCCGCCCTCAAGGGCGGCGCTACGGGAAGGGAGGAGGGCTTATGACTACAACCCGGCAGCTTCAAGCCATCGCCGCGCAGCGGGGGACACCCGTGGTGGTGATCGATCACGAGATCATCCGCCGCAACTACGCCAAATATAAGCGGTACCTTCCGCGCGTTCAGGCGTATTACGCGGTAAAAGCGAATCCGGCGCGGGAGATTGTGGGCACTTTGTACGCCGCGGGCTCGAGCTTCGATGTCGCTTCGCTTCCGGAGTTCATGCTGGTTTATGAAAACATCAAACACCTTCCGCCCAAGGATCAGCAAGACTTTATCTGGGACAAAATCATTTTCGCCAATCCCACTAAACCCAAGGAGACACTCCAGGCGCTGGACCGCTACAAGCCCCTCGTGACCTATGACAACCGCAACGAGCTGCTGAAAATCAAACAATACGCCCCCCATGCCGGCGTGGTCCTGCGCTTGCGAGTTCCCAACACCGGGTCCATGGTGGAGTTGTCGTCCAAATTCGGCTGTGACCCGGGAGAGGCCGTCGATCTGATCTGCGCGGCCTTCGATATGGGATTGGAGGCCGAGGGACTGAGCTTTCACGTGGGCAGCCAATGCGCCAACTTCCAGAACTTCGTTCAGGCTCTGAATATGGCGGCGGCGGTTTTGCGTGAGGCGAAGACCCGTGGCCATGCGATCAAAATCCTCGACATCGGCGGCGGCTTTCCGGTCGCCTATGACCGGCATGTGAGGCCTTTCAGCCTGCTCGCCCGAATGATCAACACCGAGATCGACCGGCTGTTCCCGCAAGACATGCAGATCCTCGCGGAGCCGGGCAGATTTTTCGTGGCCACGGCCGCCACCCTCGTCGCACGGATCATCGGCAAAGCGGTGCGCGATGGAAAGCTCTGCTACTTCATTGACGACAGCATCTATCACACGTTCTCCGGCATCATTTTTGACCATTGCCCCTATCATCTCAAGGCGTTTAAAAAAGGCGCAACCGAAGTCTGCGCGGTCTATGGGCAGACCTGTGATGGTTTGGACACCATCTCCCAATCCGAGCAGTTGCCTGACCTCCAAATCGATGATCTGGTCTATTCGGAAAACATCGGCGCCTACAGCAATGCTTCTTCGACCTGGTTCAACGGATTTCCGCCTGCCACCGTCGTTCACATCAACCAGTAGAGGACCGCGCTCCGAAGACCGGGTTTGGGATGTCCATCGTCGCTGGCCCAACCTCATTGTCCAAAGGAGGGCCGCAGAGGGGGGCATATTGCGCGCTACCCGATATTTGATAAGTGATCGCGCCGCACTGCGGTCGGGGGTTCGCGCTACTAGGGGAAGGGGCCGGGTTGTGCGAGGAAGGCGGAAGATTCCTTAACAACTCATGATAGGGATGGACAAGGAGTCCGTATCGATTTCGTTGAGTAAAGGGGCAAAATGTCTACCGCCCGTGACTACCAAACGAAAGTTCTGCGTACGTCTTGCTAACGCGCATTTCTCACCATGGGCAAACGAACGGAAGTTTGGAGTGCGGCGACTCGTCGCCGCTTTTCCTCGCCGCGACTCGTCGCGGCGTGTCACCCAGCGCTGACGAGTCAGCGCTAGAAAAAGCGGGAGCGAGCTCCCGCACTCCGAAATTTGCCTCCCTGCGCCTGGACAAGCTGTTCGATCGTGGCGGGCGCTGAAATCATCAGAAAGGCGCTTTAAGGACGGGGCTTAACCCCACCCTTCCCAAGCCGTGGTGAGAAATGCAGGCAAATCCACCTGCCTGATGTACCAATGACATAAAAAAGTATGGGTACGGTATCCTAGTTGCTCGTTATCTTAGTGAGAATTTTTGAGAGTATGGGTTTTAGCTTTGGCCAATTGGCTTTTTGGGGGGGTTCGGCAGCCTGATCCAATCGCCATTGACCTTTTGCGTGAGGATTGTGTCTCGCGGGTGTCAAAATGAGTCACTCCCCAATGACGGAACCCCAGGCAGGCTCGCTCCCGAGCCCCGCCGAGCCTTCCGGCGCCCCACGCGGGCAGGGAAGTCATGCTTGGCTGCTGGCGCTGCTCCTCTTGCTCGCCGTCATCCCTTACGCCAACACCCTCCAGAATGGCTTCGTCTACGATGACAACAATGAAGTCCTGACGAATCCCTACATTCGAAGCTTCGACCACCTGGGAGACATCTTCCGCACTCGCACTCTCGCCCACCTGGGCGCACGCGGCGCAACGAATTACTATCGCCCGGTGAGCATCCTGGGATTTCTGGTGTGTTACAAGCTCTTTGGACTTCTTCCCTACGGGTTTCATCTCGCCAATGTCGTGCTCCACGCCCTGATGGTCTGCCTCCTGTTCGGCCTGACCAGGCGATTGTTCGGAGACGTTTGGCTGGCATTTGCGGCGGCGGCATTATTTGCGTTGCACCCCATACATACCGAAGCTGTGGCTTGGGTCTCCGCCGTAACTGAGCTGGAAATGTCGGTATTCTTCCTGATGACCTTCTGGCTTTTTCTCGCCAGCGCGCGGCCCGGCGGCGGGCGTTCCGAACTTACGCAGGTGGGCATGCTCGGCAGTTTCGTCCTGGCCATACTTTCCAAGGAACAAGCGGTGACTCTGCCGCTGGTGGCGATGATTTACGAGCACTTCTATCGAGGTGATCGCCTGACGACGACCTGGCGCCAGAAGCTCGGCCGCTACGGCGTCTTATGGCTGCTGGTGGTCGCCTACGTGCTATTTCGAGTCCGCTTTTTCGGAGCCTTTGCGCCGGTGCTCCTGACCGCGCACGTGACTTGGCGCGAAGCAATCATCTCCAGCGTCCCCTTGGCCGGGGAGTACCTGTGGAAGATGGTTTGGCCGGCCCGGCTCAGCGCCTTCTATGCCTTCCATAAAAGTGTCACACCCCTCGATCCTCGCGTTCTGGCGGGGCTCGTGGCGCTGGGCTTGTGCGTCCTGGCCTTTGCGGTTCTGTGGAAGCGCGAGCACCGGATCTCTTTTGGGTTCATCTGGTTTTTCATCACCCTGGCCCCGGTCCTGAATTCACGCTGGCTGGGGCCTAACGTCTTCACCGAAAGGTATTTGTACCTTCCCTCGGTCGGCCTCTGCTGGGTGGGCGCTTGGGGCATCGTCAAGCTCTGGCGCCGGGCGGTGGCCGGCGCTGGGGGCCGACGCTTGGCGCTGGGCCTCGGGCTGGGAGTGCTGGCCGTCGTGGCCATGGCGCGTATCGTGACCCGCAATAATGATTGGCGGGATGAGGTCACCTACTACACGGTCACTCTGGCTGCCGAACCCGAAGCTGCCGGCTACCGTTTGAACCTGGGTGCGGTATATTGGAATCATATGCAGCCTGGGGCAGCCGAGCGCGAATGGCGGCGGGCGTTGCAGGATTCGCCCAATAGCGCATTCCTTCTCAATAATATGGGCCTGGTTTACGCCGGCAAGAAACAGTACCGTGATGCCCAGCAGTACTTTGAGCGCTCCATGCGGCTGCGCCCCAACTACACGGATGCCCACTTGAACCTGGGCATGATCTACGAGGAGACGGGGAAGCTGCCGGAGGCGGAGTTGCAGTTGCGGACGGCCGTGGCGCTGGCGCCCTTGAGTGTCCAGGCGCACAACGAGCTGGGAAACCTCTATTTCAAAACCGATCGCCTGGCGGAGGCCGAGGCGCAATACCGGGAGTCGATCGAGAGCATTCCCAACCCCGGCGCCTTCAACGCGATCGGTGATATCAACGCGCGCCTGGGGTTAAGAAACACCGCCGAGAAGGCCTATCGGCAAGCCCTGGCTCTGGATGACTTGGACACCCACGCGCACTTTGCCCTGGGAAGCATTCTGGAAGCCACGGGCCGGCTGGAGGAGGCGGTGAAGGAATACCAGGCCGGCCTGCGCACTGACCCGCTCAACCGGGACGCCCAGGCGGCACTCCAACGGCTGTTGACAAACTCAGAGCATGTTAGCCCATCCCACCATTGATTTTCGGCAGCTTGTGGTTTTGGTCCTGCTGGCTCCGGCGGTCGGATTTTCGGATGCCGCCTTAGTGGACGGCCGGAAACCGGCGGCCCCACCCGCCACGGTGGACGCCTACGTTCAGGAGTTCGAAGCGAGCTACCATGGGGCGCGAAGTCTAAGGGCGGACTTTACTCAGACCTACGCGATGGAAGGAAGGACGCGCATCGAATCTGGGGTTGCCTGCTTCGCGCGCGGGGGCTTGATGCGCTGGGACTATCAGCATCCTGCCCAGAAGCTCTTTCTCTCCGACGGAAAGCACTTGCTGCTCTATATCCCCGAGGAAAAGCAACTCACCAGCTCCACCGTCAAGTCGAGTGACGATATTCGCGTGCCCTTCGAATTGCTTCTTTCACGCGTGAATCTGCGGCGGGTGTTCGCGCGCATCGAGTTTGCCGATGCGTCGCTTCCCCACGATGCCACGGACCGCGTGCTGCGCGCCTATCCCAAAAAGGAGTACGCCGAGGACTATAAAGACGTCCTCATCGAACTTGACCCGCAGTTCGACATCCGGCGGCTGGTCGTGGAGTACCCGGACGACAGCCGGATGGAATTCCAATTCGATCACATCGAGCGCAACCCTTCGTTGCCCCTCTCGCTCTTTCGATTCATCCCCCCGCCCGATACCCAGGTCATCGATCAGCACTAAAGGGCGGACATTTGGCGTTTTTTGAGGGTGACGCGGATTCCCTTCCACGGGCGAAGGGTCAGAGAGGCGGCGATCGAAACGGGATGGCTCGGAACCAGCCGCAATTGGAATTGCCGGGTGATCATGGCGATCAGCAAGGGCACTTCGGCCTGGGCAAAAGTGTTGCCGATACAGACGCGGGGCCCGGCTCCGAAGGGAAAATAGGCGCACCGGGGCAGGGTCTTCGCAAAGTCATTCTCCCAGCGCTCGGGAATGAATTCTTCCGGCCGGTCAAAGTATCGCGGGTCGCGATGAACCCCCCAGGGGAAGATGGCCAGGGTCGCGCCTCGCGGGATTTGATACCCGCCGATTTCGCAGTCGTCAAGAGCCTCACGCACCACGCCATAGGCGGGAGGATAGAGCCGCAAAGATTCCTTGACCACCATCTCCAGATAGGGGAGGCGCGCCAAATCCTGGTAGGCCGGCGTCCGGTCCTCCAGGACCCGATCCACTTCTTCCCAAAGTTTCTGTTCCACCCTCGGATGTTTCCCCAAAAGATAGAAAGTCCAGGCCAGCGCCAGCGCCGTAGTTTCATGGCCGGTGAAGAAGAGGGTCATCATCTCGTCGCGCAATTGGCGCTCCGGCATCCCACCGCCGTTCTTGTCTTTGGGACGCAACAAAATGGATAGCATATCGTGAGCGTCCCCGTGGTGGGCGGACTTCCCGCGAATCAATTTCAAAACGATTTTGTCCAGGCGTTGGATGGCACGGCGGTAGCGGAGGTTTTCCGGGGTGGGAAACCACTCGGGAATCAGATACAAGCCGAAGCGATGGTCGTATTGCTTGAAGAACGCGAGGAAAGCTTCACAGGCTTCATCGGCGTCGGAAGTAATCGCATCTCCAAAAAGAACCTTGGCGATAATCTCCAAAGTGAGGCGCGTCATGTCCATGTGCACATCGCGCCCTTCACCGTCGCGCCAGGTCGCGAGCATCTTCTCGGCCGACTCGATCATCGGCTGTGTGTAGGCAAGAATGTGATCGTGATGAAAGGCCGGCTGAAGTGAACGCCGTTGCCGCTGCCACAGGCTGCCGTCACTGGTCAGGAGTCCCTGGCCGAAAAGGGCCTTGCTCTCCCGCAAGAAGACCGATTTGATGAAATGACTGCTCTCGCTTACCAGAACGGTTTCAATGTCGCGCGGGTGACTGAGAATATAGACGGGATGGTTGACCACGCGCAGGAACACGATATCGCCATATTCGCGCACGAGCCGCATCAGGAAATCCAGCTCGTCTCTCTGGATCTCCGGCAACGAACCTACCAGAAAATGCCCCTTGGGCCCCGGCGGCCGGGCAACTCCCCGCATGTGGTCCCTCCGGTGACACGACCCCGAAAATCCGCCATTTTAGCACGTAATGGGGGATTGCACGTCGCTGAGGCGGTGGGAGAGGGTGCGTCCGAGGGGTTCCGGACCCTTCAGGACTCCGGTAGTGACTCATTTTGATGTGCCACGGCCATCTTGGCCGTGCTCGTTCACGGGCGGGACGCCCGTGGCACATCAAATTGAGTCACTGCTCAGAACTCCGGTATTGGGTCAGTCTGAATTTAACGGAAACGGGAGTGGCAGTGAAATTGCCGTCACTGGAAGGAAGTCTGCATTAAGTGTTTAGCGGCTGAACGGTTTGTATTTTTCTGGTCTATCTATTCCTTGGGAGCCTGCGAGGTGACGGCTGGCTTGCCGGGGTCACTTGGGATATATCGACCGAGATGCCTTGGGGGATCTTCCAATGGACGTTCTTCTTGGCGGTGCACAAGCGAACTCTGTGCTGGCCGGCAAATGAAAACTGCTGGGATTTGATTTGGAAGTCCTCGGCAACAAACTCATGTCTTTCAGCCAATGCGCTCAGACATGCCCAGTCCTCATTGTTGACCGTATTAATAGGGCAAGGGATTCTGCCTGGACGCATTTACAGCTTCCGAACACCCTTAGATTTTAGTTTTTGTACGGCGCGATTTACATCGTTTACGTCCAGAGAAAGAGCATCGGCAATGTCTGAAGTGTTTATCTGGGTGCGTCCTAGGGTTCGGACGGCCCGGATGTGGGAATATACTGCGCGTTCGATTCTGTCTTTGTCCTTGGGCCGTCGGGAGAACGTCCGCGAGTGCGCAACGTTCGTCTGCGGAAACGAAGTTGTGGTATGCATTCCCACCATGGCCCCACTGGCCGAAGGGCTACAAACGTAGATATAGTCTTCGGTCTGAGTAGCGTTATTCATTTTTCTCATTGTTTGGCATTTGGGTGTTTATTTTACCGAACTGTTCTTCATACTTGGCAACCTGATCCGTGAGTGCATCTATCAGGTTCTTGGCGACCCAAGGAGCGACGACAAGTTGCAATGTCGGCTCAAGAATTATCGGGTTGCCTTTCTTAGCGCCTTCCATTTGTTCTGGTGAAAGAGGAACCGGAATGCGTGCAGCTCCTATAATAAAATCGAAGGCCGAATGAGCCACCGATATGCAATTCGCATAATAGAAAGGCGTGTCGGGCTTCGCTTCGAGTTTGATGTTGACCTTGATGCCTTTTTCAATAGGTGCCGGCGTAGTCTTATTTTTTTTCGCCATTTCCAACACCTCGATACCATCACGCAACATGGACCGCACTTGGGCTGCCAAAAAGTGTTATTTTTCCCTTAGAGAGCCTTTGCTGCTGAGAGCGTCTGTCATGCCAGAAGAACATTCTCGGAGGATCTATTGAAATTACCCTTCCTACGTGCTATACAAACATATGTTTGTATAGCACGTAGGAAGGGTAAAAATCAAGCTTGATTTGACAAACCCAACGTGCTACGGTATTACCATGCCTACACGCTCAAGCAAGGACCACGACTTTGTGACGGTCGCTCGCAATGTGGTTGAACAGGCAATTGGTGAACACCTGGACGGCACGCCACTAGCGAATCCTGACGCTGGAAAGAACCCACATGCGGTTGCATTAGGAAAGCTGGGAGGCCAAAAGGGCGGCAGGGCCAGAGCGGAGAGCTTGTCCGATCAGAAGCGTTCTCGGATTGCAAAGAAGGCTGCACTAGCCCGTTGGGGAAAGAAAAACTAAAATGGCAACAGCACCAACTCCTCCACCTGCGGAACCGCCGCCTAAACGGTACGCCGCGAGCATTCATCCCGGCAAGAGCTACATATTGCCAGACGGATTTGTGCAGGCCATACAGAAGCTCGAAACGGCTCTCGGTATGCCAGTATGGTTCATGATACATAGCGGCGGAGATGGGGAATTTGACGATTTAGAGGTAGCGACGCGAAAGTCCCTTTGTTCAAGAAAGACCGGGATCACTACTACACAACCAATTGCGTTGGTGGTTGATTCAGGCGGGGGATCGGCTAAATGTGCCTATCAAATCGCTAAGTACCTGAGAAAGAACTGTGGCGGATTTACTGCAGTTATACCGGAATGGGCTAAGAGCGCAGCCACGCTTCTTGTTTTAGGAGCGGACCGCGTAATCCTCGGTAGAAATGCCGAGCTTGGTCCATTAGATGTGCAAATAGTGGACCCGGATAGGGAACAGCGCATTTCTGCTTTGGACGAAGTTCAAGCTCTCGATCGTCTCAACGCGTTCGCTCTACAGGCAATAGATGCCCAAATGCTACTCCTGCTGAAGCGGTCCGGGAAGACGACCAATATACTGCTCCCAGGCGTTCAGCACTTTGTTGCAGAATTATTGAGACCTTTGTTTGAGAAGATTGACACCGTTCACTACACCTATATGTCTAGGCTCCTTAAAGTGGCTCAAGAATATGCGGTGAGGTTGCTCTGTCCGAAATATGCGACAGAAAAAGCAGAAGAGATTGCGCGGGCTCTGGTTCATGACTATCCAGAACACGGATTTTTCATCGACATTCAAGAAGCCTCGAAGATCGGTCTGGAAGCCATTGAGGCGGAAGGAGAAGTTGATTCAGCCATCGAAAGTATGCTCGAATACATCCAAGATGTGACATACATCGGGAAGCTTGAGGAGATATTATGACTAAAACCAAAAAGCCCCCGTCTAGTTACGATGCCGTTGAGACGGCGATTGGACTTGCAAAACTCGGTCCCAATAATAGTTGGGGTGCGCTTCTACGACGGTCAAGCCCCGGATCAATAGAGCGCGTCAATAGAACTAAAGACAAGAATTCCTCTCGCAGCAAGCGCCGATGTGCGCCTGCCCCCGCAACGTAGGATCAAGCTTGGACTTCATCGTTCTCTCCTAGAATCCCTGCCGTAATAACGGCAGGGATTCCTGTTTATATTTCAAAAAGATTTCCCTTGACATTGCGTACTCGCTCATGCATAATGGTCAGTATGAAACAGCTATCAGACAAAGAACGCGCTCAAGTCGTTGCCTGCATTTGTGAGGGAAACTCCATACGGGCCACGGTCCGCTTGACGGGACTTTCCAAGAACACCATTACTAGGCTACTCGTTGAACTTGGTGATGCTTGCGTTGATTATCAGGACCGCACGCTTCGCAATCTGAAGTGCAAGCGCGTCCAGTGTGACGAGATATGGAGCTTCGTCTACGCGAAGGAAAAGAACGTCCCCGCCGAAATGAAAGGTCAGTTTGGCGTTGGCGATGTATGGACCTGGACGGCTATTGACGCAGACACCAAACTGATTCCCTCTTTCATGCTCGGTAATCGAGACGCACGGACTGCGAATGCTTTCATTGACGATCTAAAGAGCCGTCTCGCTGGCCGCGTTCAACTGACGACCGATGGCCTCAAGGTTTACGTGGAAGCTGTAGAGGGGGCATTCGGAGCGGACATTGATTATGCTCAATTGGTAAAGATTTACGGAGCATCGCAGGAAGAGACCCGGTATTCCCCTGCGGAGTGCATCGGGTGCGAGAGAAAGCCAGTACAGGGCAACCCCGATCCTGCCCATATCCCCACCAGCTATGTTGAGCGACAGAATCTTTCGATGCGGATGCACATGCGCCGATTCACTAGGTTGACGAATGCCTTTAGCAAAAAGGTCAAGAACCATCTGGCGACCGTGGCGGTTTACTTCATGTACTATAACTTCGGGAGAATCCATCGGACGCTACGCTGCACCCCGGCTATGGAAGCTGGCGTCAGTGACCATGTTTGGAGTTATGATGAGATTGTTGCCTTACTGCCGAAGCCGGTCTACGGCCCACGTGGGCCTTACAAAAAAAGAATTTCAGACTGACCCACTACCAGAACTCCGTATTAGTTGACAAAAGCGGGTATTCTCAAGTACAAATATAAGTTTGCAATCCAAGGATGCAAACGGAGAGTAGAGTGGGAACGTATCTCGCCAAAGCGCGGCGCGGGCAAATTCATTGGAACGTCGTAGATGCGGAAGGTTGGGTGCTAGGACGGCTCGCCGCCCGGGCGGCACGGGTTTTGACCGGCAAGGACTCGCCGGATTTTACCCCCAGCGCCGATCATCGCAGCGGTTTGATTATCATCAACGCTGAAAAAATCCGCCTGACAGGGAAGAAGCTCGACGAAAAGATTTACCGCCATACCACGGGTTATCCGGGAGGGCTCCGGGAGATCAGCGCGCGCAAGATTTTTGAAACGCAACCGGAGAAGCTGCTGATCGAGGCGATTTACGGCATGCTGCCCAAGAACCGGTGGCGCGATCGCTTGGCGCGGCGTCTGAAAGTCTACGTGGGATCGACCCATCCCCATGCGGGGCAGTCCCCCCATGTGCTTACCCTGGCGCGCTAGTTTGAATCCTTACAGAATCTTAAGTGGAACGGAGTAACTGTGGCTGAGCTTGTCCAATACATGGCAACAGGTCGTCGCAAGACTGCGGTAGCGAGGGTGATCCTGCGCCCCGGCGAGGGCAAGATCGTGGTCAATCACCAGCCCTTCAACGCTTATTTCCCCTCCGAAGCCCTGCGCGCGGAAGTCCAGTTCCCCTTGGCGCACACCGAGATGGGGGGGAAGTTTGATATTTTGGTGAACGCCGCGGGGGGCGGAATCCACGGTCAGGCGGGCGCCGCGCAGCTCGGCATCGCGCGCGCCCTGGTGGTTTTCAACCCGGAACTCCGCTCGCGTTTGCGCCAGGGCGGTTTCCTGACCCGCGACCCCCGCGCCAAGGAACGGAAGAAGTACGGCCAAAAGGGAGCGCGCAAGCGGTTCCAGTTCTCGAAGCGGTAGGGAAGAAGCTATCAAGCGTCAGCTCTCAGCTTTCAGCTCAGGCCTTATCTGATTGCTGATAGCCGAAAGCTGGCAGCTAGTAAAGAGGCGCTCGGCGGTCAGCTTATCGGCTGTGTTCTAGCTGAGGGCTGATAGCTGATCGCTGACAGCTATTTACGCGAGGTGAGGTTTTGTCAAACATAACGATGAAGGAATTCCTGGAGGCCGGTGTACACTTCGGCCATCAGACCCGCCGGTGGAACCCCAAGATGAAGGAATACATTTACGGGGAGCGCAACGGGATCTACATCATCGACCTGCAAAAAACCCTGAAGCTGTTCAAAGAAGCGGCGCGCATCGTGGCGGACCTTTCCCGCGAGGGTAAGATCATCATGTTTGTGGGCACCAAGCGACAAGCCCAGGAAGCTATTGCCGAGGAAGCTACACGCTGTGGAATGTATTATGTAAATCATCGATGGCTGGGGGGGCTGCTGACCAATAATGCGACCATCCAGAAATCCATCACCCGCCTGAAGGAGCTGGAGGAGATGAGCCGCGACGGGCGCTACGACCTCCTGACCAAGAAGGAAGTGCAGCGCCTGGAACGCGAGCGGAAGCACCTGGAACAGAACCTCGCCGGCATCAAGGATATGGCCGGGCTGCCCGACCTGCTCTTCGTAGTGGACTCCCATAGCGAGGAAATTGCCGTGCAGGAGGCTCGCAAGCTGGGGATTCCGGTCGTCGCCATCGTGGACACCAACTGCGACCCGGACCTGGTGAATTACGTGATCCCCGGAAACGATGACGCTCTGCGGGCCATTCGCTTGTTCACCTCGCGCATTGCCGATGCCATCCTGGAAGGCCGCCAGGCGGCCGAAGACAAACGCCTCGAGGATGAGAAAGTGGCGGCAGAAAAAGCGGCGGAAGAACTCGAACGGCAGCGCCTGGCCGCAGCGTACGCGGCGGGCGGGGAAGAACAGGGGCCGGTGGCGGCGGTGGAAGGCGAGCCCGGGGTCCTGTCGCCCGCCGTCCTGGCTGCCGAGGAAGACCTCGATGGCCGCGTGCGCGTCCCCAAACTGCGGCGGAAGCCGGGTGAACTGAGACCCCGTACGCGTAAACCCGACGACGGGGGAGACACTACCACGGACAATCCGTAAGTCCCGCGAATTCCCAGGGCGGCCCGTGAGGGTGGCGCGGCCGGGAGCCACGCCTGCCTTTTTCGTGTCGGGAGGACCTAACCGAGAATGAGTGTATCACCGGAGCAAGTCAAAAAACTGCGCGAGATGAGCGGCGCTCCCATGATGGAGTGCAAACGAGCGCTCGATGAGGCCCAGGGGGACCTGGAAACGGCGTTCACCGTGCTCCGCAAACGCGGCATGGCGACCGCAGCCAAGAAGGCCGGCCGGGTGACGGCGGAAGGCATCGTGGGTTCTTATATCCACGCCGGCGGGAAGATCGGCGTGTTGGTCGAGGTGAACTGCGAATCGGATTTCGTCGCGCGCACCGAGGAGTTCCAGCAACTGGCCCATGACCTGGCGATGCAGATTTGCGCCACCGACCCGCGTTTCATCCGCAAGGAGGATGTCACCCCCGAAGCGCTGCAACGCGAAAAGGAAGTGCTGCGCGCGCAGGCCGCCGCCACGGGAAAGCCGGAGAACGTGCTGGACCGGATCGTGGAAGGCAAACTGGGAAAATTCTATGAGGACAACTGCCTCTACGAGCAGCACTTTATCAAGGACAGCGGCAGCAGCCTGACCGTGGGCGAGTTGATCGTTTCGAGAATCCACAAGTTTGGTGAGAACATTACCGTAAGCCGGTTCGCGAGATTCAAGGTCGGTGAGGCGGCAGGGAAGCCGGGTTCGGAAGCCGCGCCGGCGGAAACGGCCCCGTAGGTGACGACCTCGGCGGCGCCGGTCGAGCCCGGCGCCGCACGGGACGCCCGGCGAGGGCCACGACCGTTCCTTCAAACGTCCGGATAAAATCTCTTCGCGCGGATGGTGATCCGCACAGATATGAGCCAGCCGGCATTTCATCGCATTCTCCTCAAGCTGAGCGGTGAAGCCCTGATGGGCTCACAGGGGTTCGGGGTCGACCCGGAAGTGGCCGCCCGTATCGCTCGCGAAGTTGATGAAGTTCGAAGCATGGGCGTGGAAGTCGCCATCGTCGTGGGCGGCGGCAATTTCATTCGCGGCGTAGCGGCATCGGCGCTGGGGATTGACCGGGTGGTCGCCGACAACATGGGGATGCTGGCGACCGTGATCAACGCCTTGGCCTTGCAGGATGCTCTGGAGAAACTGGGTTCCGCGACGCGGGTGGTCACCGCCATTGAGATGCGCGCCATTGCCGAGCCCTTTATTCGCCGGCGCGGGATCCGGCACCTGGAGAAAGGGCGGGTGGTGGTTTTCGCCGCAGGGACCGGGAATCCGTATTTCTCCACGGACACGGCGGCGGCCCTGCGGGCGATGGAAATCAAGGCGGAAGTCATCCTCAAGGCCACCAAAGTGGATGGCGTGTACGACGCCGACCCCAAGAAGGTGCCGGAAGCCAAAATGTTTGATCAGATCAAGTACCTGGATGTGCTTTCCCAGGGTTTGGCGGTGATGGATACCACGGCAATCTCCATGTGCATGGATAATAACTTGCCCATTATTGTGTTTAATCTGAATGTGCCCGGCAACCTCAAGCGAGTCGTGCTGGGAGAAAAAGTGGGTTCGTTGGTGGCGCGCTGAAGTCCGGGCGGAAGAGGTGGGTCCGATGATCAAAGAGACGATCGCACAAACCAAGACGCGCATGACGAAGGCGGCGGAAGATCTGCGGGTGGAACTCGCCGGGGTGCGAACCGGGCGCGCCTCCACGGCTCTGCTCGACCATTTGAAAGTGGAGTATTACGGGACCCCTACGCCTCTGAATCAGGTGGCGACGTTGGGAGTACCCGAGCCCTCCATGCTGACGGTGCAGCCTTGGGACCCGAGTCTGTTGTCGGTGATTGAAAAAGTGATTCGCTCCTCGGACCTGGGGTTGAATCCCGTCAACGATGGCAAGGTTTTGAAGGTGCCCATCCCGCCCCTCACCGAAGAGAGGCGGAAGGAACTGGTGAAGCACCTGCACAAGGTCATGGAGAACCATCGGACCGCGGTTCGCAACATTCGCCGGGACTCCAACGAGGGCTTGAAGAAGCTTCTGAAGGACAAGAAAATCTCGGAAGATGATGAGCGGCGCGCCTTGGAAGAGATTCAAAAGCTCACCGACGACTTTATGGAGAAGCTGGAAGGACACGCCAAGAGCAAGGAGCGGGAAATTTTAGAAATGCGCTGACCCTCGGGGCATTTCTTGTTGACAACCCCTTGACAGGTTTTTGTCCTCTCTGTTACATTTGTAAGGATTTGGCAAGAGCCAAATAGCAGGCCGTACGTGTGTCCGTGATTCGCGACACGGGGTGCGGGAGTCCGAAAGGCGTTTGAATGCCCACGTTCAGTCAGATGGTTCGTCTCGGCCGCAGGCCGTCGCGTTACAAGACGTCGAGTCCGGCTTTGGAGGGTTGTCCCCAGAAGCGCGGGGTCTGCATCCGCGTTTATACCCAGACGCCCAAGAAACCCAACTCCGCGTTGCGCAAGGTTGCCCGTGTGCGGCTGACCAACAGTATGGAAGTGACCACGTATATCCCCGGGGTCGGTCACAATTTGCAGGAGCACTCCATCGTGCTGATCCGGGGCGGCCGCGTTAAAGATCTCCCCGGAGTTCGCTACCACGTCATCCGGGGGACGCTCGATTCCGCCGGGGTTACGGACCGCCGGCAGGGACGGTCGAAATACGGAGCGAAGCGGCCCAAGACTGCCTAAGGAATCGTAGGGCCGAACGGCGTTCGGCCCGGGGCCGAGCGCTGCTCGGCCCTACGAGTCGAGAACGGAAAGCTGAGAGCTATTAGATGCCACGTAAAGGTACGGTAGAGCGTCGAGAAGTCGGTCCCGATCCCGTGTACGCGAATGCCCTGGTGCAGAAGCTCGTCAATTGCGTGATGTTTGAAGGCAAGAAGAGCGTCGCCCAGAACATCGTCTACGACGCCTTTGAGATGATCAAGCAGCGGGCCAACGATGACCCGCTCAAGGTATTCAAAAAGGCGGTTGATAACGTGAAGCCGGCCCTGGAAGTCAAGACACGGAGAGTTGGGGGGGCGAATTATCAGGTGCCGGTGGAAGTGAATCGGAATCGTCAGACCTCCTTGAGTCTCCGCTGGATCATCGGTTATGCGCGTGAGCGGGGCGAGAAGTCGATGGTCGACAAGCTGGCCGCGGAGCTAATGGATGCAGCGAACAATCGCGGCGGCGCCATCAAGAAGCGTGATGATACTCACCGCATGGCCGAAGCCAACAAGGCTTTTGCCCATTACCGCTGGTAATCCCGTTTAAGCGGGGTAACCTCGAGCAAGGCGGGATGTGGCGCCTCCCCGGCCCACGATCCGTTTTGCAGCCGCCTTCGGCGGCATTGTGGCCAACTGAATGGGGGGCTTCCGGATCTTGATCCCTGGGATCGAGATGGGGCTGGTTTTGTTTGCGTTTGAGGAATTATGCCGCGCGAAGTAGCGCTTGAGAAATATCGGAATATCGGCATCATGGCTCACATCGATGCCGGTAAGACCACCACGACGGAGCGGGTCCTTTATTACACGGGACGCACCCACAAGATGGGTGAGGTGCATGAAGGCACCGCCGTCATGGATTGGATGGAGCAGGAGCAGGAGCGCGGTATTACCATCACCTCGGCGGCGACCACGTGTTTCTGGAATGACATTCGAATTAACATCATTGATACCCCCGGACACGTGGACTTTACGGCGGAAGTGGAACGGTCGCTCCGGGTGCTGGACGGAGCGATTGCCATTTTAGGGGCGGTGGAAGGCGTCGAGCCGCAAACGGAAGCCGTCTGGCGCCAGGCTGACAAGTACCGGGTGCCCCGCATCGTTTTCGTCAACAAGATGGACCGCACGGGCGCGGATTATGAGGCCTGCGTCAGCCAGTTGCGTTCCAAGCTGCATGCCAACCCCCTGGTCATCCAGTTGCCGCTGGGAGCACAGGACAGCTTTGATGGGATTATTGACCTGGTGGCCCAGCGCGCCATCATCTGGAAGGATGAAACCCTGGGCGCCGCATTCGACGATCTGGCCATCCCTGCCGACTGCGCCGAGAGGACGCGGCACGCCCGCGAGCAGTTGATCGAGTCATTGGGTGAAGTGGACGACGCCATCATGGAAAAGTACGTCCACGCAGAACCTATTTCCGCGGAAGATCTGCGCGCCGCCATTCGCCGGGCCACGATCGCTATGAAGGCGTTTCCCGTGCTTTGCGGAGCGGCCTTTAAGAACAAGGGCGTGCAGCCCCTGCTGGATGCCGTGGTGGATTATCTGCCTTCCCCCCTGGATGTGCCGCCCATGGAAGGTCTTGACCCCCGGGATGAAGAAAAAACCCTGACGCGCAAGGCCGACGATGCGGAACCTTTCGCGGCGCTGGTTTTCAAGATCATGACCGACCCCTTCGTGGGTCAACTCGCCTTCCTGCGGGTCTATTCCGGAAAGCTCCAGCAAGGTGATGCGGTCTACAACCCCCGGCGCGACCGGCGCGAACGTGTTTCCCGCCTGCTGCAAATGCATGCCAACAAGCGCGAAGAAATCTCCGACGTCTACGCGGGTGACATCGCCGCGGCCGTGGGCCTGAAGCACGTTTCCACCGGCGACACGGTTTGCGATGAGGACCATCCCATTGTCCTCGAAGCCATGGATTTTCCCGCGCCGGTTATTTCCGTGGCCATCGAGCCCAAAACCAAGGCCGACCAGGAAAAACTGGGCAACGCGCTGGGCAAGCTCACCCAGGAAGACCCGACGTTTAAAGTTCATACCGACCCCGACACCGGCCAGACGCTGATCTCCGGCATGGGTGAGTTGCACCTGGAGATCCTGGTGGACCGCATGGTGCGCGAGTTCAATGTGGCGGCCAGCGTCGGCCGCCCGCAAGTGGCGTATCGCGAAACCATCCTGGGCAGCGCGGAAGGCGAAGGCAAATACGTTCGCCAGACAGGGGGCCGCGGCCAATACGGTCACGTTTTCCTGCGGGTCGAGCCCTTGCCGCATCCGGACCCGGCCGCCATCGAAGAACTGACCCGCAAGAAATCCACCAACAAATTCGACGCGGAATTGAACCTGCTCTTCCGCGATGAAATCGTGAGCGGCGTAGTCCCCAAGGAGTACATCGGTCCCACCTATCAGGGCATCCGCGAGGCGATGGAAACCGGCGTCCTGGCCGGCTACGAAATGAACGGCGTCTCCGTGACCCTCACGGATGGGTCGTACCATGAGGTTGACTCCTCGGAAATCGCCTTTAAAATAGCGGGCTCGCTGGGTTTCAAGGAAGCGGTGCGCAGGGCCAAGCCGGTGCTGCTGGAGCCGGTCATGAAGGTTGAGGTGGTGGTGCCCGATGAATTCATGGGTGATGTGTTGGGTGACCTGAGTTCGCGCCGCGGCCACATTGAGGGTATGGAAAAACGCGGGTCGACGCAGATCATCCGCGCCAAAGTTCCCCTCGCGCAAATGTTTGGTTACGCCACCGATTTACGCTCCCGCACGCAGGGGCGCGCCTCGTACACCATGCACTTCCTGCGCTACGAGCAGGCGCCGGCAGCGGTTTCGGAAGAAGTCATCGCCCGTGTGCAAGGGCGCGCGGTGGGGAGTTGAGGAATTCTGGATTTTGCTTGGCAGGTTGAATCTCTGAGGGACGAGGAACTGAGCTATGGCCAAGGAAAAGTTTGATCGCTCGAAGCCGCACATGAATGTGGGGACGATTGGGCACATCGATCACGGCAAGACGACGTTGACGGCGGCGATCA
>Ga0326727_10008783_pt1 | contig 25366 bp, 17 predicted proteins | sample MB2enrmetagenome_FD_207643 | JGI IMG/M metagenome (GOLD analysis project Ga0326727, IMG submission 207643) | Lab enriched peat soil microbial communities from McLean, Ithaca, NY, United States - MB29MY | ecosystem: Environmental > Terrestrial > Soil > Wetlands > Peat | place: USA: New York... | reverse complement strand
AAAACCGCGGTAAGGCAGAAGTGAATCCTCTGCCCAGTCATTCTTGGAAGTCTGGTTTGCATCGAACCTTATGGAGAACCGTTGTCCCGCACATGCGGTTCCGTCTGAAGAAACAGCAGCTCATTCTCGCAAGTTGCTAATCGTAGGTGGAAGAGTCGCTGGCGCTTTCGCCGGACAAAGTTGCGGACGAGAACTCGAGGCTGTCTCCGAGGCGCGTCTCGGTGTCGCGAATGGCGCCCGGAGGAAGCTCGAGGACGGAGTGAGCGGAGAAACAGGCCGACAGCCGCCACGGAGGCACGGCGCGGCAGAGCTTTCTGATCCGGTTCTTGCCGTCCAGATAGACCAGGTCGATGGGGAATCTCATGCCGAAGGTGTGGACGGCTTCACAGGGGAGGATCCACAGGCCCTCTCCGGGAGCGAGATGACTGCGGCCCAGCAGACCCTTGTTGCGCTTCGGACTGCTGTCGGCGACTTGCATGCGGGTGGCAAGCACAGTGTTGCGGGTGAGGTTCGCAACCCGCAGACAGATATCGTGGCCGTGATCGTGGTGTGCAGTGAGGCGCTTGCCCAGGGTGGAAAAGAACCGGCTCAAGAAGTTCATCAGCGTGGCCTCAGGTTTCTTCGGCAGTCAGCGGACGCGGTCGATGCCGGCTCCAGCTCCAGGCAGTGCTCTCAAAGCGCCAGAATCGGCAGCTTGCCGGAGCCGACCGCCCACAATCGCCGCCAGGTGGAGAACACGCAATCTCAAGCAGCTGCGGCTGTCCGCAAAGACGGCCGCAGCCAGAGTTGCTATGGCGTGGAACTGGTGGCCGGAGCGGAGCTAATCCCGCCACCTCCGGCGCCAAAGGTACCGGCAGCGCCTTCGATCACCAGCGGCGCCTCAGGCTTCATGCTCTCAATCAGTTTCTCAACCGGTATGGCTGCCGGTGGGGGCGCCGGCGTGTTGGCGGCCGTCTTGGCATCCGGAGTATTCATGGGTATGCCGGAGTTTGGCGGCAGGAATTTCTCCGGGAACTTCAACTCGGGCACGGGCGCACCGGCCTGGATGGGAGTTACGATCTCCGGCGTCACCAGCACCATCAATTCCGTATTCTTTCTCGTCTTTTGGTCCGACTGGAACAACTTGCCCAGAATTGGAATGTCTCCGAGGAAAGGAATCTTGGTGAAGGCATCGGTTTCTTCGTTGTCCAGCAGTCCAGCGAGGACAAAGCTCTGACCGTCGCCGAGCTCGACCTCGGTCTTCATCTTGCGGGAGGTAATGGCGGGCACCTCAAACCCGGAGATCTCGACGGCATTGCTGAAGTCCAATTGGCTGACCTCGGGGGCCACCTGAAGGCGGATGGTTCCGCGGGGAGTAAGGGTGGGAATGAAGTTGAGGCGGATTCCATACTCCTTGAACTCGATGGTAATGGTGGCTACGCCGCCCGAGGACGCCTGAGCCATCGGATAGGGGTATTCTCCGCCGGCGAGGAAACTGGCCTCCTTGCCATTCACTGCCAGGACGTTGGGCTCAGCGAGTGTTTCGACGACGCCCCTGTTCTCGAGGGCCTCAATGGTTGCGCTGAAAGTATTGCCGGCCGTGCTGTAAGTACTCGACAGGTTTGTCACACTGGGCCCAAACTGGCTCGTCGAGAGCGAGTCTACAGTGTTCCCCAGACCCATGGCCGACAGGTTGATGCCGAGCTCCTTCGATTTGCTTCGGTCGACGCTCATGAAGCGGACTTTGAGGAGAATCTGCGGGTCGGCGGGAGGCACATCGACGTCGAGCAGGTTGACGACCTTGCCGGCGATGGAGGCGATCTTGACGGCGCGGTCGGAACTGTTGAGATCCCTGACGGTGCCGCGCAGGAAGATATTGCCGCCCTCGGCGCTGACCCTGAGGGTTTGTCCGGGAAGCTCGGTTCTGAGTTCGCGGCGGACGGCGTCCAAAGTGTCGCTGGCCTCATAGGCGCCGGCGCGCACCGTCACATTGAAGAACTGCCGGCCGCCCTTGTTGTCCCAGACGATCAGACTGGTTTGTCCAGGAGTCTTGCCCATCACCATGATCTCGGTGCGGCTGATCGCTTGCACCTCGGCGACATCGCCCAAACCGACGGATACCCGCGAGATGGGCTTGGCAAGGTCAACCAGAACGGTCTTTCCCACCGCGACGTAGAGCTCATTCGTGGAGTCCTGAACGGAGACCGGGGCTTGAGCGGGAGCCGGTGACGTTTGAGGCTGCAGAGGCGACACAGCGCAGAGGAGAAAAGACAATGCGCCGCAACTTGCTATGGCAATGCCAACCTTTGTTCTCACGGCTTTTCCTCGGGAGATGCAAACTTAGTTGTGCTGTGGCTCGTACCGGAAAAGATCTCGATGGAATAGGCCTCGGATGCGGGCTTCTTAGGGGCTCTTACCACCGCGACAGCCTTAGGCTTGACAGTCTTATCGGCAAAGATGTTGACCATGGCCGTTCCCGGAACCGGATCGGTCTTTGTATCCAGCGGGTTGCGCAGCACAAGCTGAAATCTCACCCCCTGGTTCTGGGCCAGGGTCAGGCTCTCCGCTTGTTCCGGGGTAAGCAGAACGTTGACGACCCCCACCTGCCTCGCTTTGCCCTCTTTGTCGCTTTGAATATCTGTGCCAGCCGACAGGACCTGAATGTCCTGCAGGAGAGTCCTCGCCTGAGTGCCTTCATTGCCGGTCTGGGGCCCAGGAGGAGTGCCTGAGATAAGAACGTCCACGCGCGAACCGGGAGTTACGAACCCGGAGACGGCCACCACGTCATCGACCCTGACGGCGCAGGCTCGAAAACCGAGGGGGATGGCGGCTGCCAAGCCACCGCCGGCGCCGACGGCGGCCAGCCGGGTGTCGAGGATGGGTTCGCCTTTATACAATTCGGAGATGACGCCGCGGCCAACGGCCTGCTCGGGCTTGACAATCGCTCCTGTGGGGAGATCTCCCGCGATCTGGATGGTTGTCAGGTCGGCCGGCTTGAGAATGGTCCCGAGCTTGATGTCCGCGTTGGCCGCGACCACGCTCTGCGTCGCTGGCGGCTTAGCCTGTTGCAAGCGGCTGCCGAGCATGTGAGCAACCAAATAGGTGCACCCGGCGGCGATAATGAATGCGACGACAAGGATCGTTAGTAGTCTTCGGTTCATTTGGGAAACCTGTTTGAACTGGCTATCCGGCCAGCTCCGCCTTTCTGTCCCTGGAGTCAAACGCGGGCCCGAGGAAACGAGTTGCGATTTCACGCCGAACCGGCGATTCGCTCGCCAGAGGCCGAACAAGTTCAAACGCGAATCCAGTATACTACCCGAAAGAACCATATATCGTACAAAAAGAGCAAATTGCATTGGAGGGGGGGTATCTAGAGAGGCAGCAGGGGGTCATCCGGCCTTTTGGGGCGCATCAGCCGGTTCCCAGCCGCTCGAGCCAATGTGCGGAGCCTCGGTCCAGGGGATTCCGCAAACGGTTACAATTGGATTATGGGGAGGTCCTTGGGGTTCGATCCTGCTGGGGATGCTGAAGGGTCGTGAACTCGCTAAGAAGGACTGGGCGGCGCGAGAAAGGGAGTACATCGGCTCATGAGGTCTTCCCATACGATCACGCTGTTTTCTGAACGGCCGGAGTTGGTTCAGCGGCCATCTTCCTTTTTATTCTCGATTCTGGCGCACGGGGGGTTGGCTGCTCTGATAGTTTTCGGAGCCTTTTCTCCGCCGCGCTTCAGTCACCTTCCCAGGCAACGATTTGCGGTGCGGCATCTGGACCTGGAGGCGCCCGAGCCGCTGAGGCGCCGATCTGCCGGGAGCGAGATTGGCTATCCTGGGCCGAAATCGGCAGCCGGCACGCCGCAACTGGAAGGAAGCCCGGTTGCGCGGCAGCAGACGCAAGCGAAGACCGGGCCCCAGACGCTGGCGCAGCCCGATGTTTCTTCCCCTATCACGCTTCCCGAGCAGATGCGGGTTCCGTCCCTGTTGATCTGGAAGGCGCAGAAGACGGTGGTGAAGACCATCGTTCCGCCGCCGCCGGAGAAGCCCGCCGCCGCCGAAGTGAAGCCCTCGCTTGAGCCGCCCAATCAGGAGATCAACCTGGCCGACGTTCGCGTCTCAGCCAGCGATCTGAGCACGCAGAAGCTGCCCATCTTTCCCAGCAACACGTCGCCGGTGGTGGTTCACGGACCCGATCTGCCACCGCAGGTTCCGGCAACCACATCAGCCTCGCCCGCGCAGCCAACTCCCACCGCCGTTGTGTCGCTCTCAGACCAGCGCATGACCTCGGGAACGGTATTCCTGCCGCCAGGAAATATGTCGGCGTCAACGACTTCGCCGGGAGGGCTGACGCCGGGACAGGGCAAGGACACCTCGCAGCCGGGCAATGGCAGTCCTGGCAGCAATACACTTGGGACGGGAGGGGGGCAGGGCGCGGGCTCTTCGCAGGCGGGAAATGGCAATTCGGCCGGCAACGGCACGGGGAACGGCAACTCAGCCGGCAATGGCGGCGGCAAGGGGTCGGGATCGGGCGGACCGAATAGCGGTTCAGCCCAAGGTTCCGACACCGGTTCCGGAGCGGGCAACCTGCCTGGCGCCACCCATATCCGGTTGGCCAAGGACGGCCAGTTCGGCGCGGTGGTGGTGGGCGCCTCGCTGGAAGAAAAGTATCCCGATGTGCCGTCGATTTGGGGCGGCCGGCTGGTGTACACCGTGTATCTGCACGTGGGCCTGGCCAAGAGCTGGATTCTCCAGTATTCGCTTCCGCCTTCAGGAGACGCAGCCGCGGCGGGGAGCGTCAGCCGCATCGAGGCCCCCTGGCCGTATAACATTGTCCGGCCCGACATTCCCGCCGGGGCGATCGACGCCGACGTACTGATGATTCACGGCTTTGTGAACAAGGATGGCCGCTTCGAGGCGCTGGCCGTGGTCTTCCCGCCGCAGTTTGAGCAGGCGCAGTTTGTGCTGGACGCGCTGAAGCAGTGGGAGTTCAGGCCGGCCACGCAGGATGGGCAGGCGGCGACGGTGGAAGTGGCGCTGATTGTTCCCGAGGAGACGGAATAAAAAAGCATCCCGGCCGGGTCCGATGGGCGGACGCGGCCGGGATGCGTGTTTCAGGATCGTTGCTGTCGCCTATGAGGCGTTGGCGGGGAGCAACCTCGCCGCCCTGAGACGGGGCACGAGGAACCCAAATATTGTTTGCAACGTGTTTGCTTGAGAACTTGTGCCCACTATCGGGTTGAAAGAGGACGTGCAGGAAGCGGAGGATCCGCTTGGCGTCGCGTCGGAGAAGAAATTATCCGAATTCGTTCCGGCCCCGAGTGGATTGAAAAAGGTCCCTTTCGGGTTTTGGGCCACATCTTCCATCTCGACGCACGGGCTGAGCGTCGTAAGGGAGAATGGTACGGTCGGGGCGGTGTTGTACAGGGAAATCAGCGTGACATCGTTGAAATCGTCGGTACCGCCTTCGCTGCCGCCGCCTGAGAATTGGTAGACGCATCCCTTGTCCGACACGCCATAGGCGATCGAGATTACCTGGGTTAGTGTTGTCTGAGCCGCGGCGTACTGCGCCGCCGAGATCGTCTGCTGGCACTGATCCAGGAAGTCCGGGTATGTCCCGACAACCGCGCCAGTAGCCTCCCCTTCCGGGCTTGTTGCGTTAACGGGTTTTATCGCGGCCGCGGCAAGCGCGTTCAAATTCGCGGTACTGGTCGCCGTGTTATACCCGCAGACGTTGCCAAAGGCGGCGCAATCGGAGTTGAAGGTGTCTTGAACAATGGCAGAAGCCGCGGCGTTGTTGCCCGTTGCCACCGTGCCTTGCGGGAAATAGATCCATTGCGTGTTCATCTGGCCGTCGCCGAGGATGATCATCATGTTCTGCGCGCCCGTATAGAGTTTGGATTCCGCGGTCAGGGCGGCCTGCGCGGCATAGATTACGGGCGCGTAGTAGGTAATTCCTTCGCCGACGCCCGTGGTGTTGACCGTTGTGGTGCTGCCGGGGCCGGTGCCGGGCTGAGGCGTGAAGCCGTTCAGATTGACCATGCTTGGGGCTATCGGCAGGCAACCGGCCTTGCTTGTGGTAGCGTGGTTGACGCCGTTGGCGCCGTATCCGATCGCCTCAACAAGCGAGGAACTGGGGTTCATTTGTCCCGTAGCGGCGTTGTTGGCGAAATAGTCGCTCACGAAACCGTTCGTATCCGGCTGGTCATCCTGTCCTTTACCGGCGACGTATGTGACCTCATAGCTCGCGGTCCAGGTCGTCGTCGTCCCCTTGTACGTATACTGATATTGGAGATCCGTGTCCGGGTGGTAGGACGGTAACCCGATTTTGGGCAGGGTGTAGGGCGCGAACGAACTGTACGTGGCCGTGCCGCTGCACTGGGTGGCGATCGGCAGCGCATTCATGTAGAGCCCCGGAAACGTGAACAGGGCCACGTGAAGAGCTGCCTGTGAGTTGGTGCAGGTCAACATCGGCGAGGGACAGGGATTCAATCCGCTGAAAAGCAGCTGAAGGCCCTGCAATGCGCACTGCATCTGCGTGTCGCCGCAACTGCTGTCCTCGTTGGCCATCGATCCCGTCGCGTCGACGATGACCGCAATGTTCCACGGCAGCGCCGGGCCCGCATTCGCCGCATACGCATGTGCCTGCACCGTAAGCGCAGTGCAACTTGTGCAATTGAAGGGCCAGGCGTTAAGCACATTGAGGAAGTAGGTGGGCACGCTGGCCGTCTGCGTCACCTTGACGGCGTTGGCGACGCTGCTGGTGGTACACGTCGACCCCGTCGGCATCAACATGTTAAGGCACACCGCCGTCACAGTCGGATTAGTGGTCACATAGGGAATGGCGTTTGCTTCCCCGCTTTCGGAGCCGAACAGATTCGCCGCGGCCTGTTGTGTGAGTCCGGTGATCGGAGCTCCGGCTGCCGCCAATGCCGCCGCATTGGTTCCATTCTGGAGCGCGGATTGGACGATATAGGCATGACCTACGTCGATCGACAGACCGGCCATTCCCAACAAGGGGATCAATCCGAATATCGCGTAGTACAGCGCCTGCCCGTTCCGGTCGAGAAGCGCTCGTAGCACATTGGACACGCTGTTTTTGATCATTGGACTTGCCTCGCTCAAAAGGGGTTGGCTGGTTGGTTAGTAAATGGACTCCGACACTTTCTGTGTCATCTGACATCCACTGGAAAAGACAGTACTGCTAATCAGGCTTCCGAGACCGCTCAAGGCCGCCATGCTGCACGGATACTGGGCTTGCACCGTTACCGTGTTTCCTCTCGTCATAAACTCCGACAGGTCACTTGAACAGCCGCCGCTGGTTAAAGTAACTGCGGCGCCATTCACATAGTACGAGACGCTGATGTTTGCCGTATTGAGGTTCACGGCCGCAGCGTCTATCTGCGAGGTAGCGCCGGCGCAGGGGTCCGTAACTCCGTTGAGGGTGCCCTGCCCGATTGCGTTAAGATACGCTCCGCCGGCCCCCACGGCTTGTGTCAGCACGATTTCGTTGTTGTAAGTCCATCCGACCCAAAAGATACCCATCAAGATGGTCATCAGAACAGGCAGCATAAAGGCCAACTCAAGAACCGCTTGCCCCTCTTCGCCGGCGCCCAGGCAGGCGCGCAACCGCCGGCCGCAGTACCGGGCTCGGCCGGCCGCCTTCTTTGCCCTCACGGAACGGTTCAAACCTCGCAAGTAAGCCATGGCTCGTCCTCGCAGTATTCTCACAATCTTAACAATTTTTCTCCCGCGGGGCGTCGATTGTCAACCACCGTCTGGAGAATTCCACGGTCATCTACAACGAAAGATGTATTCGTTCTTGGGAACGCGCCTGCCCAGAGGGGGCTCAGCATCTGCCGTTCTGGAACAGCCGCAGGAACCGCTCCAGTTCCCTCTTGTCCAGGCCGTTCACCACGGGGACCTGCCGCCCGAGGCGCTTCTCCTGTTCGTTTGCCAGGACAAACTGGAGTCCGACGCCATCGTTGCCCCAGCGCACGGCCCTGGAGTGGACGGAGATGGAGCGCTCGGCGCATTCTTCCCCGCGGTCCGTTCTTGTCAAGGTCATCAGGATGAGGGTGCCAGGGTACCAGCGCTCCTCGGTGACCAGGTACAAACCCGAGGAACTGATGTCCTTGATCTCGTGCGGCTCGGGAGCGGCGCCTGTCCAGTAATAGGCGGCCAAGCCCTGCGCCGGCTCCCGCGGCGCCTTCCTCGGATCCGGAGACCACCAGCGATCCAGCCAGCTCCTGGGAGGCCTGACTTCCTTCATCCCCGGCGCGATAAGCTCCATCTCGTGCGTCTGCTGTGAGCCGGGGCCCTCCCCGGAGCGATTCTCCAGTTGGAGCAGGCCGGGACCGCCGCTCCACAGCGGAGCTTGCCTGAGCAGAGCGGCGCTGCGCACCGCGCCGGCCACGCCGCCCGAGCCGGAGAACTTCTCCAGGCGGCGCTCCATCTCCTCGGCCGCGCAGATCACCAGCTGATCGCCGAATTGCGTCTGGGAGGAGTAAACCGAGTGAGTGGGCAGCACCAGGACGCTGGCCGGCTTGGGACCGGAAGAGGAGGCGGTAAACGTGGGGAAACTTTCCACCAGGTCGATGACCCGGCAATCCTCGTCGAGATAAATCAGATCGAAGGGGATATGCATGCCGGACTCGGGCATGGCCCGAAAGGGCACCAGCCAGAGGCCCTCCCCGGACTTGAACGAGAGGCTTGCCATGCGGGTCTTGACGTTGGAGTAGGAGAGATCGGCGGCGGCGACCTCCAAGCCGAGAAAGCATTCGCGAGTTTGGTTATACGCGCAAAGTTTCTGCGATTCCATGGAACCTCCCGCACTCGGCGAATGCCGGGCAACCGGGTTTTGATCGAAAGTCCCAGTTGCAAAACCGAGCTTGTGAGCCACGTTCATCGGTGCAAGTCCTTTCACTGCATTCGTCGAATCGCGAACGCCCTCCCGCTTCTGTGAGCGGGAGGAAGGCAAATGCGCCTGCCGTAGAACCGAGCGGGGGCACGATCCCTCTCTCTCGCTCTCCGCGCAGAACCACGCACACTCAACGCCAAAGCGGCAAAAGCCTGGCCGGCAAGGCAGCGGAGCCGGCCAGCGAAGTTCATTCAATCAGGCAACGCCGCCGGAGCTATTCCCGCCCTCATGGGCAGGAGCGTGGGCCGCAAAAGGCGGCTTTCGTTTCCATCCCAGCCGTAGAGGTCCATTGCTGGAGCCCTGAGCGTGGAGGAACAGCCACTCGAAAGTCGCGGCTCACTCTATCGGTAAAGGCGGCAGCCCGCCCGTAGAACCTGTGCTACTTGGCCCGTGTGCGACGGCGTTGAATCAAAACGATCAGCAGGACAACAAACAGAACGCCAGCAACAATCCGAACAATCGTGACACTGTCCATTTCGACCTTCCTTTCCTTCAGTTCATTCATTCCCCAGCCTGAACCATGCAAGGGCGCCAGACGGCGCCGAGGCATCGAGGCATCCGGCTCAGAAGACCGCGGAGGCCGTCGGCGATGCTCGTGCCGTTTCACGGCGGCGCCGCAATACCCGCGCTGTCGCGCTACTTGACCCGTGTGCGGCGGCGCTGGATCAGAACGATCAGCACGATGACAAACAGAATACCGGCAACAATCCGAACGATCGTGACACTGTCCATTTTCGATTCCTCCTTCCTCGATGAATCATTTCGTTGCTCCCATCATCCCAAAAGTCTGGGTGATGGCAATAATCGCTGGACCCAGAACGACCACGAAAAGCGAGGGAAAGATGCAGAATACAAGCGGGAAGAGCAGTTTGACGGTAAGCTTGGCAGCCGCTTCCTCGACGGCCTGCACGCGCTGGGTTCTGAGGGTATCGGCATGAATGCGGAGGGTTCTGGCGATGCTGGTTCCAAGCTGTTCCGACTGAATCAGCATGGAGACGAGGTTGCGCACGGCATCCACGTCGGTGCGGTCGGCCATGTTTCTCCAAGCATCGGCGCGAGGGCGGCCGGCGCGTTGCTCGAGGACGACCACGTTCATTTCATCGCACAGTTCCGGCTGCGCCTTGCGCAATTCCACGGCGGAGCGAGCCGTCGCCTGGTCCAGGCTGAGGCCGGCCTCGACGCAGATGATGAGCAAATCCAGCACATCGGGCAAACCGAGGCGAATGCGGGTTTGCCGCTTCTTGATCTGACGTCCCAGCCAGATTCCCGGCGCCAGGTATCCCAAAACCAGGGCCATGCCATACACGAACAACGGGCTCTTCATGCCGAGCCCGCTGACCAGAGCCAGAGCGCAGAGCACGATGGGCGTCAAAACCTGGGAGCCATAGAAGATATTGACCGCGGAATCGTTGCGATAGCCGGCGCGGATGAGACGCTGGCGGGTGATGGAGACCTCCGCCTGGCTCTTGGGCAGGACCTGCTCGAAGCGTTCGACCACGCCGCCGATCGAGATGCCAGTTTGCTGGATGGTCTCCAACAGGGACTTGGGTTTATTGGCAGCGGCCGGATTGATCACCTCGCGGATCCGCTGCACCATGTCCCCGCCGCGATAGAACAGGAGCAGCCCGGCGCTGGCGATCAACAGAAAAACGGCTACGAAACTACCAATCTCAATCAACATATTCGGCCTTCAAACTTCCATGTTCACGATGCGGTTGATGATGAAGCCGCCCACTATGATCCCGATGACCCCTCCCCAGAGGAGCTTTCTGCCCATGGGGGTGGTCCACAGGAGACTCATTTGCGTGGGGTTGATGAAAAACAAGATGATTCCCAGACCCAAGGGGAGAAGGGTGAGGATAACTCCTGTGAGGCGTCCCTGCGCCGTGTGGGTTCTCACCTGCCGCTTCAGGCGGAACCGTTCGCGGATGACATGAGCGGTCTTGTCGAGCACCTCGGCCAGGTTTCCCCCGCTCTCCTTTTGGATGGTGATTGCAGTCGCCACAATCTTGAGGTCTTGCAGCGGAACGCGGACGATCAGGTTGTCCAAGGCGGTGGTCAGCTCAAGACCGTAGTTCTGCTCCTCGAAACATGCTCTGAACTCCGAGCCCACGGGGTCGGCGCACTCACGAGCCACCAAGCCCATGGCCGCGATGAGACTGTGCCCGGCGCGGAGGGCGTTCACGATCAGATCGAGCGCTTCCGGCAGCCCCTCTTGAAACGCATTGAAACGCTTGCTGCGTTTGAAGAGCACATAGCCGAAAGGCGCGAAGCCCAGGGCCAACCCGGTCAGCAGAGCGCCGAAAAAGGAACCAAAGCGCAAGTAAATCAGATAGGCAGGGACGACAAAACAGAGCCCGCAGCCGGCAATCAGGCCTCCCGCCGTCCACTTGAGATCGGCCTGGTGGAGCAGATTGTACAGAATCGGCGCCAACTGGAATTGGAGCAGCTTCTTATTGAGCCAGGGAATGGCGCTGAGCAGTTCGTCTTTGCGAAGATTGACGATCTGTTCGCGCGCAGCGGGGCTCTCGGTGGCCAGGGCCGAGTCGAGCGAGGCGAGGGCCTGCTTGGCACGCTGAGAAGCCCCTGACCCGGTGGCGACCGCCACCAGCGTAACGACGCTGAAGACGCCCAGGAATACCACAACGACGATCAATCCCATATCAGCCACCCCTCAGCTCAGCCGACCAGCGTTTCGTGTTCGAACAGGCTCGGCGGCAGGTTGATGCCCGCGGTGCGAAGCCGGTCCAGGAACCTGGGTCGTATGCGCGTTGGCTGGAACGAGCCAATGACCTTGCCATCGGGCCCGATCCCTTTTTTGGTGAAGTTGAATATCTCCTGCATGCAGATGATGTTCTCTTCCATGCCGGTGATCTCGGAGACACTGGTAACTTTGCGGGTGCCGTCGCTCATGCGGCTGACCTGCACGATGATGGTGATGGCCGCGGCTATCTGCTGGCGGATGGATTTCTCAGGTATGCTCATGTTGCCCATCATGACCATCGATTCCATGCGGGCGATGGCATCGCGCGGAGTGTTGGCGTGAACGGTGGTCATCGAACCCTCGTGGCCGGTATTCATGGCCTGGAGCATATCGAAGGCTTCTTCACCGCGCACCTCGCCGATGATGATGCGGTCGGGGCGCATGCGGAGGGCGTTGACCAGCAACTGACGCTGGCGGATCGCGCCCTGCCCTTCAATGTTGGGCGGGCGGGTCTCCAGGCGCACGATATTCTCCTGCGCCAGGCGGAGTTCGGCCGCGTCTTCGATGGTGACCAGGCGCTCGCCGCGAGGAATGTACTGGGACATGATATTCAGAAGGGTGGTCTTGCCGGAGCCGGTGCCGCCGGAGATGACCATGCTGATGCGGGCTTTGACGGCCGAGGAGAGAACCTCCATCATTTCCGCGGAGATACTCTTCAACTGCACCAGGGAATTGGCGGCCAGGGGGCCGGTCCCGAAGCGGCGGATGGACAAGGAAGGCCCGTCGAGCGCCAACGGCGGAATGATGGCGTTGACGCGGGAGCCGTCCTGCAGGCGAGCATCGACCATGGGCGAGGATTCATCCACTCTGCGGCCCACGCGCGACACAATGCGGTCGATGATCTGGAGCAGGTGGCGATCGTCGCGAAACGAGGTGCTGACCCTGGAAAGGAGGCCGTTCTTCTCGATGAACACATGATCCTTGTCATTGACCATGATGTCCGATATCTTGGGATCGCGAAGCAGCGGTTCGAGCGGACCGAGGCCGAAGACTTCGTCCAGCAAATCAGCCTGTATCCTCTCCTGCTCGTCGAAGTTGAGGGGCACACGCTGATCGGCGATGATCTCTTTCACAATGCCGGACACAGCTTGCCGCGCCTGACTGGAATTGACCCGCGACAACTTCTCCAGATCCAGCTTGGAGATCAAAGTCCGGTGTATCTCCGCTTTGTACTTCTCCAGATTCAGTAGCTCCACAATTCACCTTCCATCGAACAGATTCCCCTTGTCCGGGGCTCCATCGTTGCGAAGAGCGGCCCCCGCCCAAAAAGCGGGAAGGGGGCAGAGGGTTTCATCACCTACTCAGAAGGAAAGGAAGATCCACGTTGGTCTCCACTTCCACGGGTTCGTTGTCGAGCAGGTAGGGCTTGTAGCGCCAGGTCTTCACTTTGTCGAGAGCGGCCTGGCGCAACATCTGCGGCCCGCTGACTACGCTGACATTCTGGACCGTCCCGGTTTTGGAAATAGTGACATGCAACACCACCGTGCCCGCAACGCCCGCGGCGCGGGCGATGGGTGGGTAATCCGGCAAAGGCCTGTAGGTCGCCCTGCCGCTCATGATGCTGGCGGCAACGCTGATCGTCTTGGGGGTCGCAATCGCCACATTGAGCGCGGGCTTGGAATTGAATACGGGCTGCGGGCCGCCCGAAGAGCCCATGTCAATGTTGCCTGATGGGGGCGGCGGCGCGCCGGTATCGGCCGCCGGCTTGATATTTCCAGCAATCCGCGGGGCCGTATTCAGCTGCTGTTGCATCGCATCCGACCCGGTGGAAGGCGCGGTCGGCTGGTCCGTGTCTTCCGCCGCCTGCGTCCCCGCGTCCGGCGTCGGGGTTGCCGTTGTCGATGTCGTTGTCGTTGGCGTAGCCGGCCCCGGCTTCGGTTTCCCCGTTGGCGTCAGGGGTCTCGATTCGGCCGGGTGCGCAACGGTCTGTTCCGCCACCGCAGGCTTGGGCACCGGCTTGCGAAGGTAGAGGGTGTAGTAGACGCCAGAGCCACCCAGAAGAACGGCGACGATGGCGGCGATCACCCACATCTTCGACTTGCCCTTGCCTTCTTCCTCTTCTTCCTCTTCGGCGCGAGCTTGGGCCCGGGCTCGCCTTTTGGCTTCGGCCTCGGCTTGCTTCCTTGCTTCGGCCTCGGCTTTGGCTTCGGCCTTGGCATCGGCTTCAGCTTGCCTTCTGGCTTCGGCCTGGGCCTTGGCTTCGGCCTTGGCATCGGCCTCAGCTTGCCTTCTGGCTTCGGCCTGGGCCTTGGCTTCCGCCTTGGCATCAGCTTCAGCCTGCCTTCTGGCTTCGGCCTGAGCTTTGACCTCGGCTTCGGCTTCGGCCTTGCGCCTGGCCTCCGCCGCAGCCCTTTCGCGCCTGGACTGAGCCGTCTCGGAAGGCTCTTCGAAGTCCGCGTAGGCCGATGCTTGCCCGCGCGCAGCGGGGGGCTCGGGCATCACGGGCTGCGGGGGCGGTGCGGGCGGTTTTGTGACAGTATCGAAGTCCTCGAAATTGTCGGGTAGCGTCGTGGGAGGCGCTCCGCTGTCCCATTCTCCAAAATCCGCGGGGAGTACGTCGGGCTCCCTCTCCTCTGTTATTTTTGCTGGAGGTGCCATTGGCCATCGGCTCCTTTCACATAGGTAGCGCCTTTGTAAACGCGCGTTTCAGGTTTGGCTTGCGGGATGGGGGCTTTTCCGCTTTGCGCTGCCCCCCGCCTGGTGTCCGCGAAGTCCGTGCGGTCCGCGGTGTCGGTTGACGCAAACGCCGTCTGTGCACCTGCCTCAAGCGCCGCGTCCTCGGGAGCGGTCTTGCTCTCGGTACCGCCCATATCCATGCCATCGGCCTGAAGCGACTCAACATTATCTTCAGGCTCTCCGCCGGCCGTTTCCATCTCCTCCGAATCGATGTCGGGCAAACCCTCCACCAGCAGCGAGACGGCGGCCCGCGCCGTGGTGTAGTCGGCGATGTCGGCCGGAGTGAAGATCGTCTTAAGCGTCTGTGTTCCCGCCGTAAGCACGTTGCCTGGGCCGGGCGTATAGGCGAACTTTCCCTCTACCGATGCCGTGGCATTGAGCTGATCGGTGCTGAGCGGGGTGCCGTAGGGGATCGGAGCCGGTTTCGGCCAGGTGATGGCCGGGGTCGCCTTGTTGACCACGATCGACACCGAGGCTTGCGCCGTCTCGTAGTCCGCCGTGCCCTCCGGGGTGAAGGTCACCGAGAGCGTCTGCATTCCCGCTGAAAGCACCTGACCGGCGGCGGGAGTGTAGTCGAAGGTTCCCTCGACCGGCGCCGTGGCGTTGAGCTGATCGGCGCCGAGCGGGGTGCCATAGAAAATGTCGGCGGGCCTCGGCCAGGTGATAGCCGGCGTCGCCTTGGTGACAACCAGGGGCACGGCAGCATGTGCTTTGGGGAGGTTGGCGTCGGCCGGAGTGAAGGTCACCGAGAGCGTCTGTGTTCCCACAGGAAGCACGTCGCCGGCGGCGGGAGAGTATTCGAACATGCCCGGAACCGGCGCCGTGGCATTGAGCTGGGTGGCGCTGAGCGGGGTGCCGTAAGTAATCTCCGCGGGGGCCGGCCAGCTGAGATCGGTGGCTTTCGCCCCGGTCACGTTGAGCTGCACGGCGGCCTGCGCCGTGGTATAGTCCGCGACGTCGGTCGGAGTGAAGGTCACCGAGAGCGTCTGTGTTCCCGATGTAAGCATCTCGCCGGCGGCGGGAGTGTACACGAAAGTTCCCGGAACCGATGCCGTGGCATTGAGCTGAGCGTCGCTGAGCGTGTCGCCGTAGGTGATGTCGGCGGGTGTCGGCCAGGTGATGGCCGGCGTGGCCTTGCTGACGGTGAGCGGCACGGCGGCTTTCGCCATGTTGTAGTTGGTGCCGTCGGAAGGAGTGAACATGACCGACGGCCTATGCGCTCCGGCCGAGAGCACGGCGCCCTTGCCGGGGATGTAGTTGAAGGTTCCGGGAACCGACGCCGTGGCATTCAGCTGAGTCTCGCTGAGCGCGTCGCCGTAGGTAATTGGATCGGGCCGCGGCCAGCTGATGGCGGGCGCCGCCTTGGTGATGTTGAAGGACACGGCGGCCTGCGCCGTGGTGTAGTTCCCGCCGTCGGCCGGAGTGAAGGTCGCCGAGAGCCTGTGCGTTCCCGCGGTAAGCACGTCGCCGGTTGCGGGGACGTATGCGAAGGTTCCTGGAACCGAGGCTGTGGCATTGAGCTGGGCGCGGCCGAGCGGGGCGCCGTAGGCGATCGCCGCCGGCTTCGGCCAGGTGATGGCCGGCGTCGCCTTGGTGACGGTGATGGTCACCGTGGCATCCGCCGCGGCATAGTCCACGGAGTCGGTTGGAGTCAAGATTGCCGACAGCGTCTGGACGCCGGCCGGCAGCATGTCGCCCGCGGCTGGAGTGTAAGCGAATCTTCCTTCTACCGATGCCACGGCATTGAGCTGGGCGGCGCTGAGCGGGGTGCCATAAACGATGTCCTGGGGCTTGGGCCAGGTGATGACCGGCATCGCCTTGTTGACGGTGAGCGAGACGGAGGTCTGCGTGGTGGCGTACTTGGTGCTGTCGGTCGGAGTAAAGGTCGCCGTGAGCATCTGGGTTCCCGCCGAAAGCACCTCGCCTGCGGCGGGGGAGTAAGCGAATCTTCCCGGAACCGAGGCCACGGCGTTGAGCTGCGCGGCGCTGATCGCGGTGCCGTAGGTGATGGGAGCGGGCTTCGGCCAGGTAATAGCCGGGGTCGCCTTGGTGACCGTGAGCGAGACGGCGGCCTGAGCCGAGGTGTAGTCCGTGGTGTCGTTCGGAGTGAAGGTTGCCGACAGCGTCTGGATCCCCGCTGAAAGCACCTCGCCCACGGCGGGCGTGTAAACGAATTTCCCCGGAACCACCGAGGTGGCGCAGAGCTGCACGGCGCTGAGCGCGGTGCCGTAGGTAATCGAAGCGGGCTTCGGCCAGGTGATAGCCGGCGTAGCCTTGGTGACGCTCAGTTGAACGGAGGCTTGCGCCGTGGCGTACTTCGAGGCGTCGGCCGGAGTGAAGGTCACCAAAAGCGTCTGGACTCCGGCTGTAAGCACGTCGCCGGCGGCGAAAGCGTAGGCGAATGTTCCTGGAACCGATGCCGTGGCGTTCAGCTGCGTGGCGCTGAGCGCGGTGCCGTAAGTGATGGAGGCGGGCTTTGGCCAGGTGATGGTCGGAATGGCCTTGGTGACAACCAGCGAGACGGTAGCCTGGGTGGGGACGTACTTGGCGCTGTCGGAAGGAGTGAAGGTTACCGTGAGCGTGTGCGTTCCCGCCGGGAGCACGTTGCCCGCCGATGGCGTATAGGCGAATCTTCCCTCAACCGATGCCGTGGCATTGAGTTGAGCGGCGCTGAGCGGGGCTCCGTAAGTGATCGCAGCGGGCGCCGCCCAGCTGATGACCGGGGTCGCCTTGGTAACCACCAGCGACACGGCGGCCTGCGCCGGCGTGTACCTGGAAAGATCGTTCGGGGTGAAGGTCGCCGAGAGCGTATGAGTTCCCGCCGGCAGGGTGTTCCCCGCGGCCGGCGTGTAGACGAATTTTCCCGCAACCGGCGAGGTGGCATTGAGCTGAGCGGCGCTGAGCGGAATGGCGACCGAAATGGGATCGGGCTTCGGCCAGGTGATAGCCGGGGTCGCCTTGTTGACAACCAGCTGCACCGAGGCCTGCGCCGCGGGGTACTTGGTGGTGTCGGTCGGAGTGAAAATCGCAAACAGCGTCTGGGTTCCGGCCCCCAGCACCTGCCCCATGCCGGGAGCGTAAACGAATGTTCCCAGAACAGAGGCCTTGGCATTGAGCTGGGCGGCGCTGAGCGGGGTGCCGCAGGTAATCGGAGCGGGCTTCGGCCAGTTGATGACCGGCACATCCTCCGACACCACCACCACGGCCGGCGTCTCCTCAACCGGCGCGGCGGGGGCCTGCGGCGCGGCAGGCGCCGGTTCGGCGGTCTCACGGGGCCGTTCCGTCTGGATGTGCCATTGGCCGTCCGTTCCCCTTACATAGGTAACGCCCTTGTAAACCCGCGTTTCAGGCTGGTCTTGCGGTTTGGGGGTAAGGGAGATCGGAACATCTTCGCGCTTCTCTTCACGCATCTCTTCACGCTTCTCTTCGCGCCTTTCCTCACGCTTCTCTTCGCGCCTTTCCTCGCGCTTCTCTTCGCGCTTTTCCTCGCGCTTTTCCTCGCGCTTGGGCTCCGGCGGCGGAGCGATGGCGCGCTTGGGTTCAACGGGCGGAGGCGGCGGTTCCGGGGCGCTCGCCTTGGGTTCAGGCGCGGGGCTGGGGGTGGGCGGTGCGGGCGTCACCCGGGTGATGGACAGCGGCTCGTCGGCGGCGGGGGCGGGGCTCTTGGCCGAAACGCCTCTGCCGAAGCCTTTGAAACTGAACCCCTTCTTCTTTTCCGGGGCCACGGGCAGGCCGGTAATGGCGCTGGCCATCTCGCGGATGATGCGTGAAATGGAGGATTCTTCCAGAACCAGCGGGGTGCCGGTGTTCTGCATCTGGCGCACAGCGGCAAAATCGTTGGGGATCTTCCACGAGGGATCCCTGGTGAGAGCCTTCTTAATGCTGTCGTCGCTGACTCCCGAGCCGCGGGGATCGTAGCGATTGAGCACGACTTCGAGTTTTGGGCCGCCTGCGCTGAAGAACTGGCCGATCAGGCGATTTGAATTGCGCAGTTCGGGGATGGCGGCCTGAGTGACCAGGTAGACCGACTTGGCTTCCTTGAAGAGAGCCGTACCGGCAAAATCGAGCCTCGATCCCATATCGACCACTATGCTGTCGTAATCTTGCCGCGCAACCGTCAGCAGCCGGTCGATGGACTCATTGCTTGCCTGGTACTGCGGCAGCTTGCCCGGAGCCGCCAGCACGTACAGTCCCGAACTGTGCTTGACCAGGAGCTTGGCGAGGAAACTCGCATCCAGCCGGGCTGACTCCTGAAGAGCGCTGACGGTGGAGTATTCGGCGGTCAGCCCGAGGTTGAGCGCCGCGTCCCCAAGGGGGAGATCGAGATCGATCAACAGGGTGCTCTGGGAGGGATCCTGGGCCAGGGCGACGGCAAAATTGCAGGCCAGCGTGGTGACGCCGGCGCCGCCCTTGGCGCCGAAAAACACCATCATCTTGCCGCCCGCCTTCTTGGGGCGAGAAGCCGGACGGCGGGCCGAAGCCCGCACCATGGCCTCGGCCATGGTGCTGGGGGCGAAGGGCAGGGTGAGAAACTCGCGGGCGCCGGCCCGCATGCAGCGCACCAGCAGGTCGGGATCGGCCTTGGCGGAAAAGACCATCACCGTGGCAACGCCGTTGGCGCCGATGCTTTCCACCAGCTCCAGGGCGTATTCGGGGTTGCTGTCCAGATCGATAACGATGACGTCGTAACGCTGTTCGAGCAGCCGCGGCACATCGTCTAGGCCGGGAGGGTAAGAGGTAAACTCACGAACCTCGCTTCCCTGGCATCCGGCAAGAGCATAGGCTGCCGCCCTGCGGCGCTGTTCGTCCGGGCCGATCAGAGCAACCGACAAGGGGTCGGTACCGAAAGAATCCGGATACTGGGGGTCGAGATACGAGGACGTGTTTGGGTTCACTGAATTGCCTCTCACTGGTGCTTAAAAACTCCCCTTGAATTCAACTTCAAACCGATACTCTCTCTTCGCATCGCGCATTCATCTCCTCACCGGGCGAAAAACGACATCAGCGTTCCGACTGCAATCGCCGGAGCGTAAGGCACCCAGTGCTTCGGAGGATTGGCGGGAACCGTTTGAGGATCGCGCTGCATATCGCGCTGCTTCCAACCGAAGACGAGATCGCTCGTCCTCGTGAATAAGTCCGAAAGAAATCCGCCGCAGACGGCCCAGCCGAGGGCCATCACACCCCCGGCCATGGCGGCGAAGAACAGCGCCCAGAACAACTGAACCGGGCCAATCCAGGCGCCGATGGCCGCGCCCAGTTTCACATCGCCGGCACCCATGCCGCCCATCCAGAAAAGTATGCCGTAGATCAGGATGGCGAGCCCCAAGCCGGCGAAGCTCTGGCCCAGGCCATGCCAAATGCCCTGGCGGGTGCCGGGCCAGTCATGGCGCCAAGGAGAAATCACGATCCCCGCCAGCAGGAAAGGAAGCACCAGCCAGTTGGGAATGCGGCGGCTGCGCAGATCCGTGAAGGTAGCCACGGCGAGAACAACCAGAGTGGGCCACCACGCGAACGAGTGCATACCTCAAACTCCTCTTCCCCAGGTTCAGGGAGCACCAGTCACTGTGCAATTGCCCGGCCAAACGGTTCAAGGCCCAAGATGCCTGAATTCAATTAGTTAACGCCCCGCCGTCCAGACAAGTGTACACGGATGTATACGGGCGGCACACGGGAGTGAAGCAGGGCGTATACACCCAAGCGCCATCATGATAGCACAAAGGCGTTATTATCATATTAGTACAGCATAATTACGTTATTCACAATCGCGCGCCATCCGCGCCGGTCAATCCTGCGGCGTCACTGCGGGCTCCCGAGCTTGGCATGGCGCTGTTCCAATCCTCTCTATCCGCTTTACAGTGAATGATTTAAGTCGATTATGGCTTGACTGAGACGGCCATCGGGAGCTTTCCATCCCCTTCTGCTTCCGTTTGCCGCCTCAGGAGTTTGTCTGCTCAGCACTTCGAGGTATTACCATAGGAACATTACTTTGGTTACCAAAGAAACGTTGACACTGCTTAGAGCCGCAACTAAGCTGACGGTTCCGCTGATAACCCCCGGAAATTGCTGGTGCGCAATGTTTTCTTTGCACCGCTATGGAGGCTTTTTCTTGACGGGGCGTACGGGCTGTGCGCTGTGGGGCCATCGGGCGATGTGCTTCATTGCGCGGGGTTTGCCGCGGACGGCAGATTCAGTAACGGGCGCTTGTGTTACTCGAGTTGCATCGGACTAGCACAAAAATGCCATTGCCATGCGTCCTGCCGGTTGATGAGAATCGCAATGTATTGCCGCCTTTCCGGTGAAGGCGGCGTGCCTGTACACTGAGAAAGCTCACCCGTTCATGATCAAGATCGCCCTATATTCGGAAGACCGCACGCTTCATCCGCTGCTTTCTTCAGCCCTGGGAAAAGAGTTCCAGGTTCTGCTGGAGTCGGATCAGGAGGGGATGGAGAGCCTGGTGTCGGCGGGCGAATGCGATGTCATGATTCTGGATCTGAACTCGAATCACGATTCCTTGCAGGAGCGGATTGGGTTTTCCCGGCAGTTGATCGCATCGAACGTTCCCTCGGTGGTGATGGCCGACGACGGTCTTCGGTCGACCGCGTTCGAGCTTGTGCGCACGGGGGCTTTCGGCTACTGTCGCCGGCCGCCCTCGGTTCGGGATTTGAAGACGATGCTCAGCCGGGCATACGAGAACTCCGCGCTGAAGCAGCAACTGCAGACTGTGCAGCAGAAACTGGAAGAACCCAGCAGCTGCGACCGGCTGATCGGATCGAGCCCGCAGATGCAACGGGTCTATCAGCTGATTCGCCGCGTGGCCAACCTGAATGCCGCGGTGCTGGTGACCGGCGAAAGCGGGACGGGCAAGGAGCTGATCGCCCGCGCCATCCATAATCTGGGTTCCCGGTCCAACCGCCCGTTTGTGGCTGTATCCTGCGGCGCCATTCCTGAGACTCTGATCGAGGCCGAACTCTTCGGGCATGAGCGGGGCGCTTTCACGGGCACGGTGGGAGCTCGGGAAGGTTACTTCGAGCAGGCCGCCGACGGCACGCTCTTCCTCGATGAGATCGGGGACTTGAGCCTGTTTACGCAGGTCAAGCTGCTGCGCGTTCTGCAGCAGATGGAATTCAGCCGTCTGGGCAGCAACAAGCTGATTCCGCTGCGCGCGCGGTTGATCTTCGCCACCCACCGCGACTTGGACAAACTGGTGGCCGAAGGGAAATTCCGCCAGGATCTTTTTTACCGCATCAATGTAATGCAGATTGAATCGCCGGCGCTGCAGGAACACCCGGAAGACGTGCCTCGGATTGCCAGGCATTTTCTGCGCCACTATGGGCAGGTGTTTCAGAAGCCGATGGTGGATATTGAGCCGGATGCGCTGGCCCTGCTGCAGAACTACTCCTGGCCGGGCAATGTGCGCGAGCTGGAAAACGTGATGCAGAGGGCCATCATCCTGGCCGCCGGGCAGACCGTTCGCGCCGAAGACCTGAGTTTGAATCCGCCCGATCCGGAGCAGGAAGACGATAGCGGCGACATCGACGACGTGGTCGACATCGGCGATTTTCATCCCGCCGGCTCTTTTGAGCGCCAGCTTCGCGACTACAAGATCAAACTGGCTGTCGCCGCCGTTCGTGAGAACAATGGGAACAAGACGGTGGCGGCCCGCAAGCTGTGCATCTCCCGGGCTTATCTGCATCGCTTGATCCGGCTTGCCGAACCCGATTCGATCTTCGAACAGGATCTTCGCGAGTTTACTGCCTGAGGACGGTATCCTTCTTCGCATCTAACCTGACAATTGCGTTGCCGCGCCATGGAACCTCATGTTATGGCGCTTCTCCCGTTACTTTGGTCCGCAGCCAATGACGCAAGGCGGCTTCTTCCTTTTGAAGCGCCGCCTTGCAGGCCGCTGCAAGGGCAACGCGAGCCGCGAAAATGCGGGTGCCCCAGATCCCTCGTCCGCCGCGGCGGAGGGACCTGGGAAGGCACGAAATCATCACGACACGGTACTATGTGTGCGAGTTATAACTGGGCGGCCCGGCAATCACCAGGCCGCTTTTGTTTCGTCCATGGATGTACCAGCAGCACCAGGCCGTTTCATGGAGTTGCTTGTCGCTGGGCGCAATCAAATCCCGGTAGACAATCTTTCCGTAGATGAAGGCCTTTTCTTCCCAGTTTGCGACCCGTTTGAACGATTCCTCGGTCTCGCAAATTCCCTTCCCCTCCTCCCGGCTGAACGATTTGACGGGCGTGGATTCGCCGGGAAGCAGGATGATGGGGGCGCGCGGGGCGCCTGGCTCTCCATACTCCGGCGGCGTGGGGAGTTGGGTTTCATCGATAACAATCTTGACCCGCTCGGCGGTGGCGACAATGGTGGCGGGGGTGCGGCCGCGGTTGGTGGCCATGATGGTGAAACTGTTCTCAACTCTCAGGGATGGCTCGACCGTTATCAGCAACCAGGGCCTCTCTGAATCGACGATGGCTTGAACGTTCAACAGCGCGGCCTGGGCGCTGACGGAGGCGGCGGAGGCGGCGCCTTCCGCGGTCATAGTTAGCCGTTCGATCCTCTTGAGCGTGGTGAGGGCCAGCCAGATTGCGTATAGGCCCTCGATGGCGAGCGCCAAGCAGGCTGCCCACAGAATGCGATCGTGCCAGGACCACGGCGCAGGAGCTGGAGTTGGAAGCGTGACAACGAGGGGCGCCCGCTGGTCCTCGCAGGGACCGCCGTTGCACTGTGTCTGGGCGGTTGAGCTGCCGGCGGCAGGCGGGGTCTGCGAGTTGGCGCCATGAGCACCAGTGGCCTGCCCGAAAACCGGCACAGATGCTTGCGCGACGGCCAACACCACCGCGAACAAAGCCAAACCCTTGAACCCCATGGCGCAAATGTACCACACGAACCCGACCGGGCGGCAGGGCTGCCGCGGCGCTCCCAGGTCAAGTTATGGAGTACCTTCCGCTGGCCAGATCCAGGGCGGCTTGCATTAAGTTCTCGGGCCGGCCGGCATCGCGCCAATAGCATTCATCCGCGCGAAAGGCGACGATCTTCTCTCCCTGGGCAGCAAGACGCAAATACGCGTCAATGATGGAGAAGGCGCCGTCCTCTTCCATCTTGGCAAAGATAGCGGGAGAAAGAACGTGGATGCCGGCAAAGGCCAGCGCCTGCGCCCGCGCGGCAGGCCGCAGCAGTTCAGTGTTGCCATCTTTCGCGTTCGCGGCGCGCCCGGCTCGACGGCCGCAGAGCTGGCCATGCTCGTCGAAGAGCAGATACCGCGAGGTCTCGCGGTCTTGCACTGCAAGCGTCGCGAGGGCGGCGCGCTCAGAATGAAACTGGATCATGCTCGCGAGATCGATGGCGCTGATAACATCGACGTTGTGCAACAGGAACGGCTCCCGCGAGCTCGCGCTGTCCCTGAGAAAGAAAGGCGCGGCTTTCTTCAAGCCGCCCCCGGTGTCGAGCAGGACCTCTTCGCGGGAGACTTCAATGCACATGCCGAAGTTATCGTGAGCTTTTAGGTAATCGAGAATCATCCCCGCGTAATGATGCGCATTGACAATTACTTCGCGCACGCCAAAGGCGCGCAAGCGGCAGAGGACGATCTCCAGCAGCGTGCGGCCGGCAACTGTTACCAGCGCCTTGGGGCGGTCGTTAGTTAGCGGACGCAGGCGCGTGCCCAGGCCGGCGGCCAGAATCATCGCTTTCATTTGCCTAACTTCTCCAGCTCGATATGCCGCACGGCCACTTCTACTCCGTCGCCGGCCCGCAGATGCTTCGCTAACTGCTCGGCAAGATACACCGAGCGGTGCTGGCCGCCGGTACAGCCGAAGGAGACCATAAGGTTCTTGAAACCGCGGCGCCGATAATCGCTTACGGCTGCATCCACAAGCGACTTAACATTGGAAAGGAACTGTTGCACGCTTGCCTGGCGATCGAGATAGTCGATCACCGCCGCGTCCTTGCCGGTTAACTGGCTGAAGCGCTCCTCGCGCCCTGGATTGGGCAGACTGCGGGCATCGAAGACAAACCCGCCCCCGTTCCCCGACTCATCGGCGGGCATTTCACGGTGAAAGCTGAAACTGAAAACCCGCACCGTCAAACCCTCTGGAGAAGAAGCCAGGCTCTGCAGTTTCTCCGATGCCGACAAGCCCTGGAGAGCATCCATCAGGGCCGGCAGGGCGATGGGGAGCTTGATGTGGGAGGCGAGCCAGCGCAGGTTTTTCAACGCGTAGGGCACGCTCTGCAGAAAATGGGCCTTGCGCTCATAGAACCCCCGGAAGCCATAGGCTCCGAGGGCCTGCAGAATGCGAACGTAAACGTACGCATAATAGTGCTCCATGAATGCGTCGCGCCGTAAGTCGATGTAACTTCCAAGGCAGTCGAGATAGCAGTCTAGTAACTCCTGGCGCAACTTGGGCGGCAGGTCGGCCTTGCCATCGTAGAGGAGAGACGCGATATCGTATTGCAGCGCGCCTTTGCGGCCTCCCTGGTAATCCAGAAAGAACGGCTGCCCGCCGCGCAGCATGACATTGCGCGATTGGAAATCCCGATAGAGAAAGTAATCGCGGCCGGCGCCGAGCAGAAACTTCGTCAGGCGGCCGAAGTCAAGCTCCAGCGCCTGTTCGTTGAAGGGAACGCCGGAGAGACGCAGAAAGTAGTACTTGAAATAGTTCAAATCCCAGGCGATGGACTGGCGATCGAAGCTGGAGCGCGGATAACACACCTTGTAATTCAAATCGCGGCCTGCCTCGATTTGAAAACGCGGCAGCGCGGCCACCACTTTGCGATAGGCTTCAATGGCCTGAGGAGCTATAACTTCGCCGGCGCGATTCCCGTTCAGAAACTCGAATAGCGTAGTGTCGCCCAGGTCTTCTTCAAGGTAGGCGCCCCGGCTCAAATCCTCGGCATAGATCTTCGGCACCGGCAATCCGTGGCGGCGAAAATGCCGGGAGAACTCAAGGAAAGCGGCATTCTCCTCGCGCACGGAATAGAGAATGCCGATGGCGGTACGCTCTCCGCCGGTGAGCCGGACGATAACGCGGCCCGAG
>Ga0326727_10008782_pt1 | contig 25368 bp, 27 predicted proteins | sample MB2enrmetagenome_FD_207643 | JGI IMG/M metagenome (GOLD analysis project Ga0326727, IMG submission 207643) | Lab enriched peat soil microbial communities from McLean, Ithaca, NY, United States - MB29MY | ecosystem: Environmental > Terrestrial > Soil > Wetlands > Peat | place: USA: New York... | reverse complement strand
TCAGCACCATTCAGGACACCATCTATCAGGCGGACGGCACGCCGATGAACGGCACGGTGATCATCGCGTGGCCCTCGTTTATCGCGTCGGATGGGACGAAGATCGCGGCGCAGACGCTGGTGGTGCCGGTGACGTCCGGCTACTTTCAGGCCGCGCTGGTGCCCACGGCGGGAGCGAACCCCGTGACGGCGTATTCGGTGCGGATCAACAGCGCGGGGATGAATCAGTCCACGGAGCTTTGGAGCGTGCCGGCGAGTTCGACGCCGCTGACGATTGCGAACGTGATGATCGAGCAGACGGGCGGGGTGGTCATTGGTTCGGCGCCGGGGAGCGGGACTTCGCCGGAGTCCACCATTCAAATCACCGACGTGTCGGGCCTGGCGAATCAGTTGGCCATGCGGCCGATGCTGGGACCCGCATTTGCCGATTCGCGCGCGGCGGTGATCGACGCCATCGGGGCTATCGACGGAGTGGCCGGGAACGCTTCCGATTGCGTGCACGTGGACGGCACTTCGGGGAGCTGCGGCGGAGGCTCACCGGCCGTCTTCGTGGATGGCGAAACCCCGTCCGGCGCGATCAACGGCAGCAACACGCAGTTCACTCTGGCGAACACACCGGTCGCTTCCACCAGTGTGTCGGTCTGGCTCAATGGGCTGTTCCAGCGCTATGGCGTGGACTTCTCCGTTTCCGGAAGCACGATTAGTTTTCTGGGGACGCCGCCGCAAACCGGCGATGTGCTTCTGGCGTCGTATCGCACCGGCACGCTGAGCGGCGTGAACTTCGTGGACGCGGAGACGCCCACGGGAACGGCGAACGGGAGCAATGCCACGTTCGCGCTGGCCAACACGCCGAACCCGGCCGGCAGCCTCGCCGTCTATCGCAACGGATTGCGAGTGGCCCTCAACATCGACTACACGCTGAGCGGAAGCACGATTACGTTTCTGCCGCTGGCGCTACCGCAGAGCGGCGACACCCTGGCCGTCTCATACCGGCACTGAGGGCGGTTGCATGTGGGACACGCGGCGTCAGCCGCGTTCCTGGCCGGTATCGAACGGACGCGGCGAGCGCCGCGTGTCCTCGCCGGCGAGGGCGACTTGCACGCGGCTGTGCCTGCGGCCATATCCAAAATAGATGGCCATGCCGATGATCAGCCACACGATCAGGCGCAACCACGTGCCGCCCGGAAGTGCGGCCATCAGAAGCAGCGAAATCAGGATGCCCAGAATGGGTACCACCGGAACCAGCGGTGTGGTGAAGGCACGCGGAAGGTCCGGCCGGCGCACTCGTAACACCCAGACGCCCGCGCACACGATCACAAACGCAAGCAGCGTCCCGATGCTCACCAGTTCGCCCAGGATTCCGATGGGGATGACGGAGGCGAAGATGGACACGAATATGCCCACGACGATGGACGAAATCCAGGGTGTTCGGAAGCGCCGGTGGACGGCGCCCGCCCAAGGCGGCAGTAGACCGTCCCGCGACATGGAATAGAAGACTCGGGACTGGCCCAGCAGCATGACCAGCATCACGGTGGTGAGGCCCATGATGGTTCCCACCAGAACCAGGTATTCGCCCCAGCGCACGCCAATCCGGGTCATCCCGAAGGCCACCGGAGCGGCCACGTTGAGTTCCTTGAAGCTGACCACTCCCGTCAGCAGGCCCGAAGTAGCGATATAGAGGATGGTGCAGACGACGAGAGAGCCGAGAATACCCCACGGCATGTCTTTCTTCGGGTTCTTCGCCTCCTGTGCCGCTGTCGAGACGGCGTCGAATCCGATATAGGCGAAGAAAATGACGCCCGCCGCTCGGGCCACCCCCGACCACCCATACTTTCCGAATTCGCCCGCGTTGGGTGGAACAAAAGGCGTCCAGTTCGCTTTGGCCTCGGCCAGGTGCGCCAGTACATAAACTCCGGCGATGGCGATGAACGTGAGCACCGTGCCCACCTTCACGAAAACAATGACGGTGTTCAGCGTGGCCGACTCCCTGATGCCGATCACCAGAACGGTGGTGACCCCGCAGATGCCCAGAAACGCGACGATGTTGAATACGCCGGTGGCCGCCGGCAAATGGCTCACGTCGACGCCAGCCGGGATGGCGCCCAGCGGCTGCCACAAACCCTGAAACAGCACCAGCTTCGTTCCGGGTGTGGCGGTGAGCTGCGGCGGAAGGAAAATGCTCAGCCGCTCCAGCAACTGGACAACGTTGGCGCTCCAGCCGGAGGCAACGGTGGCGGCCCCGAAGGCATATTCGAGGATCAGATCCCACCCGATGATCCACGCGAAGATCTCGCCCAGCGTCGCGTAGCCATAAGTGTAGGCGGAGCCGGCAATGGGGATGAGCGACGCGAACTCGGCGTAACAGAGACCGGCGAAGAAGCAACCGGTTCCGGCCAGGATGAACGACAGTATGATGGCCGGACCCGCGAACTGCGCCGATGCCGATCCGGTGAGGACGAAGATGCCCGCGCCAACGATGGCGCCCACGCCGAGCGCCATCAGGTTCAGGCGGCCGAGTGCGCGCTTCAGGGTGTGTTCGCCGGTTTCGCCCACCTCGGCCAGAATCGTGTCCAGCGGTTTTCTCGCCAGCAGGTTAGCCATAAGTCGTATTTCTCAAGTTACTCGATCGGGGGGGCGTTTCTGCAGGTGGCGCTGCCGCAGAGCGGCGACACGCTGGCCGCTCATACCGGCACTGCGGGCGGTTTGGGTTCCGGCGCGCCGGCGAGAGCGGCCTGCACGCGGCTGTGTTTGCGGCTATAGGTGAAGTAGACGACGAGCCCGATGATCAGCCAGACGATCAGACGCGCCCAGTTGATCCACCCCAGCTTGTACATCATGTAACCGTTGAACAGAATGCCCAGAAGGGGAACCCATGGCACGGCAGGAGTGCGGAATGGGCGATGCTGGTCCGGATTGGTCCGGCGCAGGATCATGACGGCAATGCACACGATGATGAAAGCGAGCAGCGTGCCGATATTGACCATTTTTCCGATGTCGTCGATGGGAGTGACGCTCCCCACCACCGCGGCCAGCAGGCCCACCAGAATGGTGTTCTTCCAGGGAGTGCGGAACTTCGGATGGATGGCCGCGAAGAAGCCTTTGGGGAGCAGTCCGTCGTTGGCCATGGCATAAAGCACGCGGGTTTGTCCGAGCAGCATCACCAGCATGACGCTGGTGAGTCCCGCCAGCGCGCCCAGAGTGATGATGTTCGCAGCCCAGACGTTGCCGCGGTCGAGGAACGCGCGGGCCACCGGCGCCTCGATATTCACGTCGCGCCACGGCACCATTCCGGTGAGGATGGCTGCCACCGAGATGTAGAGCAGGGTGCAGATGGCCAGGGAGAGGATGATGCCGATGGGCAGGTCGCGCTGCGGGTTCTTCGCTTCCTGCGCGGTGGTGGAAACGGCGTCGAAGCCGATATACGCGAAGAACACGTAGGCCGCCGCTGCGCCGATGCCGGAAATTCCGTAGGGCGCGAAGGACGTCCACGTCGTTCCCCAGTTGCCGGCGCTGACATAGGTGATTCCCAGACCGATCACGAAAAGCACCACCGATACCTTAACCACCACGATCGTGGCGTTGAACCGCGCGCTCTCGCGAATCCCGATCGCCAGAATAGCCGTAATGATCATGGCGATGGCGAACGCGGGCAGATTGAAGCCGATTTCAGCGCCGAACAGGTGAGGGGCGGCGAGCAATTCGTGCGCGCGGCGAACCAGGTCCGGCGACTGCGCGCCGCTGATGGCGACAACCTTATCCAGAAATGCCTGAGTGCCGGGTACCAGCGAGGGATCGGCCGCCCGCGCCATCTCGCGTGCCACCTGTCCCTGGGCCATCCGCAGCGCCGTCCAGTGATCGTAGGACAGCCACAGCGGGAACTTCAGGTGGACGATGTTCAGAAGCTCGATGAAGTGGTTGGACCAGCCCGAGGAAACGGTGCTCGCTCCCATAGCGTACTCGAGCGTGAGATCCCAGCCGATGATCCATGCAAAGATTTCGCCCAGCGTGGCGTAGGCGTAGGTGTAGGCGCTGCCAGCCAGCGGGATGACCGCGGCGAATTCCGCATAGCAGAGCGCGGCAAAGGCGCAACCCAGACCGGACAGGACGAACGACAGCATCAGGCCCGGACCGGCGTAGTGCGCTCCCAGGCCGGACATCACAAAAATGCCCGCGCCGATGACCGCGCCAACGCCAAGAGCAGTCAGTTGGCCCACCCCCAGCGAGCGCCGCAGGCTGTGTTCTCCGGCCTCCTGAGCCTCGTGGATCAACTGCTGCAACGTCTTCTTTGCCAACAGGTTCGCCATAAGTCGTATTTCTCAAGCTACTCGATCAGGGGGACGGGCGCAACTGAATTGTAAGACTGAATTGTGAGACCGCTTCCTCCGGGCGCGGCTCGGTTTCAACTTCGCGCGTTGAACAGGAGCTGCCAGGTGGTGACCACCAGCGCGTGCATCACCATGGGGGCACGGATGCCGCGGGTTTTCACAAACGCCGCGCCGTAGAAGGCACCGGCGACCGCGGCAAGAATGGCGAAGCGCCAGTTGGGGAAGGTCCCGAAGGGCAGATGCAGCGCGCCGAAGACGACGGAGGTGGCCGCGATTCCCGCCACGTCGCTGTGCAGGCTGTGCGCAAGAATCTGCTGGAGGAAGCCGCGGACGAAGAACTCCTCGGCCAGAGCGAGCACCCAGAGCACGCCAAGGAAGCGGCCCAGGATCAGCAGGGGCAGCCGCCATGAAGGAGTCATCAGGGGATGCCAGTGGGCGATGCGCAGGAAGTACCCAAGCAGGAGGCCGATGGGGACGAAAGCCACGGTGTACAGAAGGCCGATGCGCCAATCGCGCGCGCGCGGAACAAATCCGAAACCGGCATCGAGGCCGCGAAGGCACAGGACCGCAATAACCCCCGTGTGGATCCAGGTGAGGCGGCCCAGAATCTCCAGCGGCAGGTTGTGGGACGGGGCGGGATAAAGATTGCGGAACACGTGGCTCAGGAACACGGCTGCGATGACGGCGAGAAACAGCAGATCCACGGGAAGCCGAGGCTTCAGCAACACGTACCAGAAGGCCACCGCGGCGGCGAGTCCGGCGATTTCCAGCAACGCGGTTATGTGGAAGGCGCCCAGCGAGACAGTGGCCAGGGTGTAGGGAACGACGGCGGCCGCGGTGAGCAGAAGCGCAAGCACGACGCGCGGCATGGCGGCCAGACTGGCGCGGACCCCGTCGAATGCGGGCAGAAGGTACAGCGCGATCTCCGCCAGGAACGCAGGAAGCAGCGCGATGACGATTTCCCTCGGGATGCCTTTCTGTTGAGAATAGAGATATGCCGCGACACATGCGGCCATCCATACGAGAAGAACACAGATGAAGTACTCGCTCCATGGGTTCCGGGCTTTCGGCATCGGCTTCATCGTAGCATCCGGGTTTCTGGTTCCCTCTCTGGCCGGCGAGGATCCGCCGCCGAATCTGGCGCGCCGCGTGGCCGCGCACGAAGCCGAGGACGAGAAGGCTCGCAACGATTACACCTGGCGGCAGACGTTCGTGCTGGAGGAGGTGAACGATAAGGGCATGCAAACGGGGCGTTACAGCGAAGTCCGCGACATTCTTTTTTCTCCCGATGGCCAGCGTGTGGAGCAGATGGTGGGCAAAGCGGCCGATACCCTGACCCACATCAAGCTGACCGACGAGGATTTTCAGGACCTGCGCGAGGTGCAGCCGCTGCTGCTCACCACCGAGCGTTTCTTCATGTACGAGACGCAGTTCAAGGGAGAGGAGACGGCGGAGGGAGTGGATTGCTGGGTGCTCCTGATCCGGCCGCGGCAGATTCTCGCGGGCCAGCGCTTATTCGACGGGTTGATCTGGGTGTCGAAGGCCGACGTGGCGATCGTGAAAGCCGAAGGCGAGGCCGTTCCGCAGATACATGGCCTGAAGCACGAGAACCTGTTCCCACACTTCACGACCGTTCGGCGGAAGGTGGACGGCCACTGGTTTCCGGTGAGCACCCACGGCGACGACACGCTGGCATTCCGCAACGGAGCGCAACGCGAGCGCATCAGCGTGCGCTACGAGAACTACAAGCGGTTCAGCGCGGAGACGACGATCCGGTTTGCGCAGTAGGCTGGCACCAACGCGTCTCGACAGGAGTGTCGAGACGGCACGCTGAGAGCGCGCGCTACTTCGTTGTGCCGGGCTGAACCTGCGGCGCCGCGGGCGGCGTGCCGGGCGCCATCGCCGCGGCGTTGGTGTCGTAGAGATCGATGATCTGCTTGGTAATGTCGATCGTGTTCGAGGCAAAGATTATCGGACTCTGCTGCCCGCTGACGTCGATCACCAGCGAGTAGCCGTTGTCCCGGGCGTACTTGTTGATGACCACGCCCAGCTTCGCACCGATCTCATTGATGAAGCGCTGCTGGTCCTGCTCGAGATCCGCCTGATCGTCTTCCATGTCGCGGTTGAGCGCCTTGGTCTTCTGATCGATGTTCTTGTAGATCTCGTTCTTGGCCGCATCGCTCAGGGTGTTCTGGCCCTTCTGAAGCTGTTCGCGGAGCTGGTTGATCTCCGCCTGCTGGGCGTCCACCGCTTTGCGCTTGGGGCCGTACTTGGCATCCAGATCGGCGGCCGCTTTCTGGCCGTCTTTGGTACCCACGATCGCGGCCTGCATGTTAATTACGGCAATTTTGGCGGTCTGCGCGGGGGCGCCGGCGGCTGCAAGCAGAGCCAGGGCCAGGGTTCCAATGACCTTCTTCATCGCAATCCAACTCCTTACGTTGTAACGTCCATTCTACGAAATCGGCATGTGCCGCGCAGCATTCCGGCCGCTATTTTGCTCCGGCGCGCACGGGTGCTTTAGCCCCTGACGCCGGCGCGCTGGGCGCCATCGCCGCGGCATTCGTATCGTAGAGGTCGACGATCTGTTTGGTGATGTCTATGGTGTTCGAAGCGAAGAGCACCGGGCTTTGCTGACCGCTGACATCGATCACCAGGCTGTACCCGTTATCCTGCGCGAACTTGTTGATCACCACGTACATCTTCTGGCTGATGTCCTGAACCAGCCGGCCCTGATCCTGCTCCAGCTCGGCCCGGTCGTCCTCCATATCCCGGTTGACGGCCTTGGTTTTCTGGTCGATCTTCACGTAGAGATCGTTCTTCACCGCGTCGGTCAGCGTGTTCTGGCCCTTCTGGAGCTGCTCTTTCAGGCTCTCTACCTCGGCCTGTTTCGTCTGGATCTCTTTTTGTTTGGGACCATACTTGGCGTTCAGCTCCGCGCTGGCTTTCTGGCCGTCTTTCGTGCCGGCCATCGCGGCCTGCATGTTGATGACGGCAATCCTGCCGGGCGGTGTCTGCGCCGGGATGCCAGCCGCCGCGAACAGGGCCAGACCCAACGTCGCAATTACTCTGTGCATCGCAATCGGACTCCTTGTGAACTCATGAGCTTCAGAACGTGCGCCCAATCGTGAAGCGGAACGTATTGGGCCGCTCGGCGTACGGAATCGAGGTTCCATACAGTGCGAGGGCCCCGTTGTACGTTGCGTCGTTGGGGAACATGGAACGGTCCACCGCGAGCGGCGGCGTCACGTTGGTCTCCACTCTCAGCGGGTTGTACGCCCAATAGACTCGGAAAGGCGCGTTCACCACCGGCATCAGCACCTGCAGCTCCAGACCGGTGGACATGCGCGGCACCTGCGTGCCCGGCACGATATATCCTTCCGGCCCGTAGCCGGCCTGCGGGAATTCCGAATTCAACTGCGTCAGCCGGTCGGGATTCAGCCTGAGCTGGTTGGCGAAGGCGAGCCTGTCGACGCCGGCGTCCACGAACGGCGCCAGCGCCACCGGGCCGAAGATCTTGATGCGATATTCGAAATTGAAGACTCCCACCGTGTCGCCGCCAGGCAGAACCAGCCGGTATGCCGGAATGGTCTGTTCCACCTGATTGAAGGAGATCGACCCATCGGAGTTGACCACGCGTTGTACGCGGTTGGTGCCGTTGGCGTTCAGCACGGGCACCTGTTCGTCCGATGGAATAAAGGCGATGGGGCTGATGGTGAAAAAGTCGAATCCGCGAATATCGTTCTCGCCGCCGATATAGTAACGGGCGAATGGCGGAGCCACCTTGCCGCCGTATCCGGTGAGCACCTTGCCGAGGAAATGAACGCCGATGACGTGTCCATTCTTCAGCCCCTTATGGAAGTACTTCATGTCGAGCTGCGGCTCGAGCGTATTGACGTTGCCGCCCAGAGCGCTGCTGGCGAAGCCGAGGCTGAAGAACAGGGATTTTCCGCCGGTCGGTTCAATGGGGTGGTTGACCGTGTTGTAGCTGTACGACGGCGTGATCTTGCTGGTGCGGATGCCGGAGAGCGAATTGGGACCGCCCACGCCCTCGAAGTCGAGGAAATCGAAGTAGGTGGTGGCCGCCGTGGTGATGGTCCTGATGTTGGAGATGTCGTAGCCGTACGCCAGTCCGACGCGGGAGAAGCTGCGCTTCAACTGATACGACATGAACGTCGTGAAACCGTAACCGTTGGAGACGTAGTTGAGCAGGTTGTTCGCGCCGAGCTGGTTATACAACGCCGTCAGGTTCTCACCGCTGAGGATCGACGCTTCCTGGGCCTGGTTGAAGTTGTAGCGCGTCAGATAGACCGTGAATCCGCTCTGGATCGCCCGGCCAAACAGGTATGGTTCGGTAAAGCCGAACTGCACGGTGCGCTGGATGGTCCCCAGCTGGGAGCTCAGGCTCAGCGTTTCGCCGAGTCCGAGAAAGTTGTTGGTGGAGTATGAGGCGCCGATGAACGTGCCGGCGATGCCCGAAACTCCGCCATTCAACTGTATGGAGTTCTTGCCGCGCTCTTTCACTTTCAGCGTGATGTCGATGGTGTCGGTTTTGGTGTCGCGCTTCAGGTCGGCGGCCTGGTCTTCCTTGAGCGGCTCGAAATAACCGAGTTGATTGAGACGCAGGACGCTGAGATCCCAGAGGCGCTGATTGAAGAGATCGCCTTCGTCGATCAGCAACTCGCGGCGGATGACGCGATCGCGCGTGGTGGTGTTGCCGGAGAAATCGATGCGCCGGACGAAGAACTGTTTTCCCTCGTCCACGGCGAGATTGAGGTCCACGCGGTTGGTGCCGGGGATGGGCTCCGGATCGGGCTCCACGACGAAATCGATGTAGCCGAACTCGCCATACAGCTTGCGCATGTTCTCCACGCCCTTACGGAGCTTCGCGGTGGAGAAAGCGTCGCCCTCGGACATCTGGAACAGCGGCCGCATCAGAGTCTGCGGCGTGCGGAAAAGCTTGACGCCGCTGAAAGTGAACTTGCCCAGGTAATACTTCTGGTTCTCCGATACGGTTATCGTGAGATCCGCTTTCTTCCCGATCTTCTTTCTGTAGTAAAAGGGCAGACGATACGGGGTGGGCGGGACGTCGTGAATGGTGGACGTGGCGCTTTCGGCGCGAGCTTTGAAGTAGCCGTGCTCCTGGTAGAAGACGCGAATGCGGTCCTGGTCCTCGTCGAGTTTGGCCGGGTCGAAGGTGCGCGCGAAGATGTTCTCGAAAAGGATGGAGTACGGAATGCCGATCGGGTGCAGGTTCTTCATCGCCCGGATCACCTCCCGGTTGCTGAAAACCGTGTTGCCCTCGATGTCGATGTTGCCGACTTTGACGGTGGGTCCTTCGTCCACTTTGAAGATGATGTTCAGGGATGACGGTGGAACGGGGTGCAGTTCGGGAGTTACCGTGGCATACTGTTTGCCGCGCTCGGAAAGCAGTTCGAGGAGCGCGTTGCGGGCCTTCTGCACCTTGCTCTGGTCGTACTGCTGTTCGACGGTGAGGCCGACCTTGCGCTCCTTGTAGCGGTCCAGAATGTCGGAGACGCTGACCGATTTGTTCCCTTCGTAGGTGATGGAGCGAATCACCGGCCGCTCCTGAACGACGAAGCGAATGATCCAGCCATTCTTGCCCGGCTCGCGTTCGAGGCGCAGATCGTCGAGGCGCCCGGTGTTCCAGAGCGTCATGAAGTCGCGATGGAGGGCTTCTTCGTCGATCTTGTCTCCCGGTTTACTGAAGATCAGCGCACGGAGCGTGGCCTGCGGAACCCGGCGGGTGCCGCGGAATTCGATGGTTTCAATGACATCGGGCACGCCCGCCGGAGCCATCGCCGGCGGAGGCTGGATGCCGTGTTCGGGTGGGGGTGGAGGTGGCGGCGTCGTCTCGGGCGCCTTCTCCTCGGGGACGGTTTCGAAGGGGTTCTGGCTCGGCTGCTGCGCGGGTTTCTCACCGCTCCGCTGTGCCGGCTGCTTTTGCGCGGCAGGCTGCTGGCCTGCAGGGGGCTGCGAGGACGTCTGCTGCGCGAACGCGACGGGTATCGCGAGAACGCATAGCATCGTTGCGAGCAGGCGCCGCGGCCTGAAGAACGTCATCTACACTGGTTCCTTTCCACCCCGAGTTCATCCGCGACGCCGCATGCAAGCGACTCCGCAGCAACCGTTTTCTGCATCCGCCCGGCCTGGGCCGCCGCAGCCTGCGCGCTTACGTCGGGACGTTTCATATCACCCCTCCGTTGCACAGCACAAGTTCGCGACACTTTGGGTGAAGTTCCTATTCTAGCCGACTCAGGGGGTCGAGGTGGTGGAGTTTGCGGATCTGTCGCCGGCCCGGCACAGGCGTGCCACCGGGTCCTCATCGCAACTATGGGGACAACGCGGTCACGCGGCCGTGAAGTTGTTGGGCGGATTGCGATTCCCTGGGCGAGGCGATTCTCCACCTCGCGACCAGTGCACGCCGCGGACCTTGTGCCGTTTCAACTTTTTCGGGCCGCTACTCGTCGAGATGGAAGCTGGCTACGAACGCACTGCGCTTTCCCGGGCTGCTCCAAACCGTGCCCAGGCCAGGCCCCATGTACATCTGGGCCACGGTGTACGCGGGCATGGCGTGATCCACAGGTGTGAGCGGCTGGTACCATACCGCTTCGTTGTGGCAGATCTGATCGTGATCGTTCAGCGGGCGCGTCTCCAGCCTGGCCAAGTCTCCGGCCACCATGGTGGCCTTCATGGTGTGGATGCTGTCGTCGGCGAGGGCAAAGCGGATGGGCTGATACTCGACGCGCACGACGTCGGCGAGGAGCTTGCCACCCATTTCCTGCGCGAAATGCCGGAGGGCGAGGCGCTGTTCGGGGTTCGCGCGATCATCCACGATGAGCACGGCCTGGGCCGGGTACGGATTCTCGTTGGGATCGCCAAGCGTGCCGCTGGCGTGGACCACGCCCATCACCGAAAGGCCATCGACGTTGACGCCCTGCCAGACGCCCCGATCGATTTTCCAGCCCATGACCGCGAGGTCGCCGGTGACGCCGGTCTCGGCATTGGCGAAGCAGGGGCCGGTGTACACGTCGGCGGTGCGGGCCTCAACGTATTCACCATGGATCTGAGTGGACGGAATGCTGGCCGCGCCGAGGGCGACGGCAGCGAGAAACGGAATCGCAGCTTGATACATCGACCGCATGATTTCAGGCTAGCACGCATATGGGACGGGTTTGGTCGGATATGCCACTGAAAGCTCAGACTTTGGATAATCGGTGTTGTGAGCAGAAAGGTACTACTGCAGATCCTTCGTGGCGACGCGGACGAAAGCGTGCGCTTTGAGAGTCTGCGATCTCTCCTCACAGGTCTGGGGTTCAGCGAGCGAGTCAAAGGGAGCCACCACATCTTTACGCGTCCGGACATCGTCGAGATCCTCAACCTGCAGCCTCGCGGTTCGATGGCCAAGCCTTACCAGGTCAGGCAGGTCCGCGGTGTTGTTCTCCGGTATAAACTAGCAGAGAGGACGGAATGACGAAGTACGAGATCATCCTCTACTGGAGCGAGGAAGACAAGGCGTTCATTGCGGAGGTGCCGGAATTGCCCGGCTGCGCCGCTGACGGACCGACCCGCCAGGAGGCTCTCGCGAACGCGGAGACGGTGATCGCGGAGTGGCTGGAGACCGCGCGAGAGCTTGGCCGCACGATCCCCGAACCGAAGGGTCGACTGCTCTTCGCCTGAGGTGGCGGCTCGACGCGCCCGCTAAGCCTCACAGGTCCCCGATCACACTCGCAGGGCCGTGGCCGGGTCGATGCGGCTGGCGCGGTGGGCTCCAAGCGGGCTTCACGAGATAGTGTCTGAAATGTGCGTTGACGCAAAAACAGCGAACGCTTGCTCCCTCCGCAGCCTCACAGTGAACTGGCACTACCTCGTCATTTCTGAAATAATGCCAGCGAGCAATGCTCGGTACATCGCTTCTGGTGGCCCTCGGCATCGTAGTCTACTTCCTGCCATCGCTGGTAGCCTCTGGAAGGAAGAAACGAAGCTCAACAGCAATCTTCGTGTTGAACCTCTTGCTTGGCTGGACGCTGATCGGCTGGGTGGGAGCATTGATATGGGCGTTAACGGTAGACACGCCGGTGGTTCCCGTTCCCTATGCGCCGCCTCCGTCGCCCTTGTGCGGAGTCTGTAACACTCCATTGCGACCAACGGACAAGTTCTGCCCGAACTGCGCGACTCCCATCAACTGGAATCGGGGCTGAAGGCGTCAACGCACACTTCAGACACCACCCACACGATCCGCACTCCGGTAGAATGATGAGTGCAATGGTCGAAATCCGCCCGATTCACGTGGAGATTGAGCGAGAGGTCGATGGCCGGATGTTGGCTTCGGTGCCGGATCTTCCGGGAGTGATGGCTTATGGCGCCACGGAAGACGAGGCCGTCCGAAAGGCCAAGGCGATAGCCCTCCAGGTTTTGGCGGACATGATCGAGAACGGTGAGGAAGTCCCCGAACCACTCAAGGGTCTCTTCGCGGCGTGAGCGTCTGGAGCGCGACGAAGGCGAGAAGGGTCTACGCGGCACTGTTGCGAATCGGCTGGTCGTCAGGAAGCAGGTAGGTTCCCATCGCAGGTTACGGCGTCCCGGCTGGCCGAACTACACATTCTGCTTTCACGACAGCGAAGAGATTGGGCCGGCGGCGCTCGCTAAGATCGGCAAGGATACTGGCCTGAGTCCCGAGGATCTTTGAGCGGTGGGCAGACGATCCGTCGAGTTGCTTCTTGCCCGGTGCCGCAGGTTTTCGTGTTGCCGGTCGTACGCGCGAGCGACGATGGCGCGTGTTGCGCTTTCCGGAGAATCCTGCGTACTTCGTTGTACTCCGCCATGCTGGCATCAGCGCGGATGATCGTCCAGCGCACATTTTTCCCATAGATGCGTTTGGCAAGCTCTGGTGCCTGGTCTTCAAGTAGCAGGCGTTTGGAGCGGACGTCCAGAAAATGATCGAACGTGACTACCGTTATCTTCTTGTTGTTCCTGTTCGCGGTTTTCTTGTGCGGCCCAATCCCAATCCAGTTCACGATGCCTGCGAGACCATTTCGACGGGCCTCAGCGCCAATGCCGCCTACACCAAGTACAGCGTCATACGACAGGTCGCGGACTGACCTCATGCAATTGCTAGCCCCGAAGCGGCCATTGTGATCGGGGTCCCCGTCGTGGGTCCTCTTATAGACGAGAATTCTCCGTAGCATACGGTGAGCCTCCATTACGATACCGCCGGCCTCTTGCCGTTGCAATCCGATGCGAGGAGCGATCCGATTCCGGCTATGGCGATCCGGCGATGCTTCACACTCGCAGGGCCGTGGCCGGGTCGATGCGGCTGGCGCGATGGGCTGGGATGAAGCTGGCGGCGAGCGCGATGAGCAGGAAACACAGCGCCACGGCAGCGAAGGTGAGCGGGTCGGTCGCGCTGACGCGGAACAGCAGGGTGTTCATGACGCGGGTTGCGGCGAATGCTCCCGCGAGGCCGGCCACGATGCCCGCTATCGCGAGAACCAGTCCCTGACCGAGAATCAGGCGCAGGATGTCGCTCTGCTGCGCGCCCAGCGCCCGGCGGATTCCCATTTCGCGCGTGCGTTGTGTCACCGAGTATGCGATCACCCCGTAGATGCCGACCATGGCCAGCAACAACGCAACCCCGGCGAACGATCCCAGCAGAGTGGCCAGCAAACGCCGCTGCCCGGTTTGCGCGTCCACCAGATCATCCATGGTTTGGACGTCGTTCACCGGCTGATCGGGGTCCACGAGGCGCACGCGCTCGCGGATCACGCGGCTGAACGAAAGCGGATCGCCGGCGGTGCGGATGGCCAGCAGTCCGAACGGCTGCGGGGCCTGATTGAACGAGACGTATATGCTTTCCGGCCAGTTTGGATCCTCGAGAGTCTGCCGGGCGTCGGCGGCGATTCCGACGATTTCGGCGGGGTGGGGGTTGGTAATGCCCACGAAGATTCGCTGGCCGATGGGGTCGATCCCGGCGGGATAGGCGGGCCAGAACCGGCGCGCGAATCTCTCGTCGATGATGGCCACGCGCTGCGAATCCCTGGTGTCGTGGTCCGTGAAATCGCGGCCGCGCCGCAGGGGAATTCCGAGAGTGCGGAAATACCCGGGCATGGCGGGTTGATATCGCGCGACGGGCCGCTCATTCAGTTTGAGCGGAGGCTTTGAGGCATCCTGAATCGGGATTCCGGCGTAGAGCCCCATGGGCAGCGTCCAGGAGACCGTGACATCGCGGACGCCCGGCACGGAATCGATCTGGCGGAGCAGTTCCCGAAAGAACAAATCCTGCTTCACCGGCGTGTCGTAGCGCGAGGTCGGCAGAGAGACGCTCATGGTGAGCAGGTGGCCGGGATTGAAGCCGGGTTCGAGGCCGCGCAGGTGCGCGATGCTCTCCATCAGAAGCGCGACGCCGATGAGCAGGACCATCGAAAACGCAACCTGGCCAATCGACAACAGACCGCGGAGATTCAGATGAGGAAGAATCGTCCGGCTGCCGCCTGAGCCCGCGCCTTCCCCACGGGCGCGGAGCACGCTCATGAGGTCGGTTCGCGAGGCGCCGAGCGATGGGGCAAGGCCGAACAGAACGCCGGTGGCAATCGAAAGCGCCACGGCGAACGCGAGAACGGTCCAGTCGAGGTGGACCTCGGCGGCGCGGGGCAAGTCGAACGAGGTCAGCCCGGTGAGCGCCCGCACGCCGAACACTGCCAGCATGACGCCGAGGATGCCGCTGGACAGCGCGAGCAGAACGCTCTCGACGAGCATCTGACCGATGAGACGGGAGCGGCCCGCACCCAGCGCCGCGCGGACCGCGAATTCCTGGGAGCGGGAGGCGGCGCGCGCCAGCAGGAGCCCGGCGACGTTCGCGCAGGCAATGAACAGAACCAGGCCCACCGCGCCAAACAACATCCAGAGCATGGAGCGTACGTCGCGGACCAGCGCGTCCTTCATCGGCGTCACTTCTTCCGGAGTCCTCGGCTTCGCGTCCAGCATGCCGGAATGGGCAGTGGCGTACTCATGGTGAATAACTCTCATCTCCGCGTCGGCCTGGGCGAGCGTTGCGCCGGGCTTCAGGCGGCCGAACACGCTCAGAAATGGAGTCAGCGCGCGCATTCGCGCGGGCATTTGCGAAATGTCCGCGGGGTCGGTCATCCAGACGTTCAGCCCGGGCAAGGGAAAACGAAAACGGGGCGGAAGAACGCCGATGATGGTGCAGGGCGTCGCGCCCAGGGCCGCGGTTTTGCCGACCACGCGGGGATCGGACGCGAACCGCCGTTGCCAGATTTCGTAGCTGATGATGACCACCGGCGCAGCCCCGGGAGAGTCTTCCTGTGGAAGAAAGTCGCGCCCGAGCACGGGAGCCACGTCGAGAATCCGCAGGAAACCGGCGGAAACGTGGACGCCCCTGAGGATCTCCGGCTCGCCCGCGCCGGTGAGCGCAATGTCTTCCGCGCTGGTGAAAGCAGCCAGACCCGTGTAAGAACGAGCGGCCGCGCGCATTTCCGCGAAGCGCGTTGGGGTGGCGTCACCGGCGATATGCACCAGCCGGTCGGGCTCGGGATAATCGAGCGGCTTGAGCAGCACGCCGCGAATCACGGTGAAGATGGCCGTGTTTCCGCCGATGGCCAGCGCCAGAGTGAATATGGCGGTGGCGGTGAACACGGGGCTGCGGCGAAGAATGCGCAGGGTATGCCCGGCATCCTGGCGAATGGCCGAAAACGTCATCGAACGGCCTCCTCGATGAAGGCTAGTGTAGCCCGGAAATCGGTGACGTACACCTCATTTCCGGATTTCCGTCAGCTAACGCGGTTAGTCAGAGTGCCGATGGGAGCGATGGTGATGGCTATCTCGTCGCCGTGCTGCAGCGTGAAGGAATCGGGCGGGACGATGCCCGTACCGGTGAGCAGAAAGCAGCCGTGGGGGAACGAGTTGTGGCGGAAAAGGTAGTGCATCAGCGACGCGGGATCGCGTTTCAGCGAGGCCAGCGTTGTTGAGCCGGTGAAAGCGGGCTCCCCGGCGCGACGGATCTCAAGGACGATCTCGGTGGCCGCCGGCAGAGGATTGTTCGACACGAGAATGGACGGGCCGAGGGCGCAACTGCGATCGTAGACCTTGGCCTGCGGCAGATACAACGGATTCTCGCCCTCGATATCGCGCGAGCTCATGTCGTTGCCGATGGTGTAGCCGATGATCTTCCCGCTGGGAGTGATCAGCAAGGTTAGCTCGGGCTCGGGCACGGACCATTTCGAATCGTCGCGGATGACCACGGTCTCACCCGGCCCGGCGACACGGTGCGGCGTGGACTTGAAGAACAGCTCGGGACGTTCGGCGTCGTACACACGGTCGTAGAAATCGCCGGCGCCCGCGGCTTTGGCTTCTTCCATGCGCGCTTCGCGGCTGCGGCGATAGGTGACGCCGGCGGCCCAGACTTCCTGGCTGCCGATGGGGGCCAGCGGCTTTCCGCCGAGAACGCCCGTGCCGCCCCGGAGCTTCCCGATAGTCGTGAGAAGGTAGTCGAGGAGATCGTCGCGGGTGATTAGCTCGTCCCAGCCTGCGCCATCAAGCGAGTAACTCAGCCCTTCGTGCTCGACGATGGGGGCGGCGGTGGTGCGGTACAGCTTCATGCAGCCTCCGAGAGCAGGCGCTGCAGACGTTCGACGAAGCTCTCGCCCGATTCGGTCCAGAGCTGGCGCCCGCGGGCATTCAGCGCGTCGTCGAGATCGTGCACGAACTTCAGCAGACTGCGTATGTTCGATTGCGCCATGGTGAGGGCGCTGGGAACGCCGTCGAGCGGCAGGAAGTTCGCGTCCACGCCGAAATCGACGCGCAGGTTTTCGCCGGGATCGTGCTCGAATTCCGGACCGTAGCAGAAGAGCGAAACCCGCGACGGCTCGAGCGACCAGTCTTTTTCGAACTGCCACAGGTCCCAGGCGGTGTCGAACTGGTAGCAGGAATCGGCGTGCGGAAACTCCTTCGCGGAGGCCACCACATCTTCGACGGCGAAGCCCGGAGCGAAAGCTTCTTCGAACAGCGGCGGCTCGGCGTCGGCAATCGGCGTGATGCGCAGCGTGGATGGGTTGCGATTGAGGCGCGATACGGGGAACAGGCGCAGAGCCTTCTCGAAGGCCCGCAGCATGTTGTGCTCCGTGAAGCCGTCAATGCAGTAGGAAAGATAGAGCAGGTCCGCCATTTTTTTGGTCTGCTACTATCGTAGCTTCTGAGGAACTCGCGCAAGACGGACCGCGACCCGCTGCGCACTGTCGCAAATCCCGGTTCTTCTCAGCGCCGCGGGCCTGCGGCCTTTGCGCTGCTGAGGAATTCGCCCCTTCTCCCCATCTTTCTGATTGTTGCGGTTGATGTTCTTGGACTCACCATCATTCTTCCGCTGCTGCCGTTTTATGCCGAGCATTTCGGCGCTTCGCCGGCGGTGGTGGGAATGCTCGTTTCCACCTACGCGCTTTGCCAGCTTTTTTCGGGACCCATGCTGGGCCGGCTGTCCGATCACATGGGCCGGCGGCCGCTGCTGCTGGTCAGCCAGGTGGGAACATTTATCGGATTTCTGATTCTGGCGAACGCGGGGGCGTTGTGGGTGGTTTTTCTGTCGCGGATCATCGACGGGGCCACGGCGGGAAACCTGTCTCTGGCGCAGGCTTACATCTCCGACGTGACCACTCCGGACAAGCGCGCGAAATCGTTCGCGATTATCGGCATTGCCTTCGGTCTGGGATTTCTGGTGGGGCCGGCGATTTCGGGATACCTGGTGCAATACGGTTATCCCGTGCCCATTTACGTGGCCGCGGGGCTGTCCTTCACCAGCATCCTGTGCACGTACTTCCTGCTGGTGGAGAAGAAGGCCGAACATGCGGCCGCCACGCCGCGTCCGTTCGCGGTTCTCGACTGGGGCAATTATGTGCGGTTCTTCCGAGAACCAGGGCTGGGCTCTTTGCTGTGGCAGTTCTTCGCATTCACCGTGGGGTTTTCGGGATTCATGTCGGGCTTCGCGCTTTTCGCGGAACGGCGGTACGTGTGGAATGGCCACCCCTTCGGCACGCACGAAGTCGGCTACGTTTACGCGTTCGTGGGTCTTCTCGGGATCGTCTATCAGGGTGGTTTGGTGGGACGGCTGGTGCACCTGCTGGGCGAGCGGCGTATGGCGCGCATCGCGTGGGCCGTGGCAGTGGTGGGCTACGCCTGGGTTGGGCTCACCTGGACGGTCCCCTGGCTGCTCGCGGCTGCGGCCGTGCAGTCGTTCGGCTCAGGCTCGCTGCGTCCGGTGCTCACCAGTCTGATCACGCAAAAGGCCGGGCGCTCGGAGACTGGCGCGGTGCTGGGCCTGACGCAATCGCTGAATTCGGTCTCGCAGATTGTCGCGCCGTTCATCGCCGGCCTGCTGATTCAGAAGGGGCTGCTGGTGGCGTGGGCGATGTTTCCCGCTCTGGCGGCGCTGGTGGGGTTCCTGCTGTAACGAGCCCGCGCTACTTCTCGAGCCCACGCAGCTCGATGACGAAGTACCGGCACGGCGTGGTGCCCGCGTTGCGCACGCTGTGCATCTGATTTGACGCGAGCCAGACGGCCGAACCGGGCTCGACGTTCTCCAGACGGCCGGCGAAATCGGCCTCGAGCGTGCCTTCGATCAGCATGATGATCTCTTCGTGCGCATGCGCGTGCGGCGCGTGGGTCCGCATGCCCGGGCCGAGCTCGGTCTCGTGCATTTCGACAGTAAAGCCCTGATGCGTGTTGCCGAGGAACAGCTCGCGGCCTTTCTTCTCGCCGTTGCCCTCCCAGGGGATTTGCAGGTCGTGGTAGACCTTCGTCGTTGACAAAACTTGCGGTGTCTTTGACTGCGCGCCGGCGCGGGCGGCGGCCAGCAGGGGAAGCAGCAGGCTCAAATCTCTTCGCGAGCAGTTCATGGTGGGGCTCCTACCGGCTGAGTTCGCGAAATTCATCCGCGTTAACGCCCAGTTGCCGGAGAATCTTCCAGTATAGTGGCGGACCGATCTCGCGCCCGCCGTGGATCGGAATGGTGGCGGCACGGCCGTCGGGGTGAAGCCATCGCTCGTGGCTTCCTTCATGCCGCCCTTTGCGAAAGCCCAAACGCGCGGCGGCACGTTGGAATTCCGCGGCGCGAGCGCTAGGCATTCACTACTTCGGTTGTGTCGGCGGGCAGCGCCATGCCTTGATCGCGATACTCAGCAGCGATCATGGCGAAGACGCGGCCCAACTCCGCGAGGGCCTCTTCGCGGGTCGGCATGAGCGCGTAGCATCCGCATATGGCCGGGATCTCCGCGACCCATCCGTCCGGCTGATTCCGGTACAGCACGACCTTGTAATCGTCGAACGCCATCGCTACTCCATTCTAGTCGAGCGGGGTCCACCTCAATGCGCCCGGTCTGCATGGTGCCTGGGTAACATTGCTGCGCGGGAACAAATTCGACTCGTTATTTGCGCAGAAGATCGAGGACGACCGTTCGCGACGAGCTGCGGACGTCGATCTCGACCTTGGTCGTCAACCAGCCGCTGCCCGGTGCCTGCGTGCAGGCGACGTAGCGCCCGGGGAGTACGGAGTCAAAGGCGAAATACCTTACGCGAGAAAGTGGAAACCATCCACCGAATTCGATTTCGCGGCGGTATGCCGGGCGGCCCGGAATTCGATCGAGATCGATCAACTGAACCGCAACGGTTTGCTTCGCAAGTCTGCCGTCATGGACGACGACCATCCCGCGCACGGAATGCGTTACCTGCGCGGGGATCGAGAAATCCAATCCGGATCGCGTCTGACCGGCCTTCACCTCGACGAGGCTCGCTGAACGGAGTTCGTTCACTCCCGGGTAGAACGCGGCCGCATCGACGTTACCGCCGGTCGAATGCCGATAACCGAGATAGTACTTTCCTGGCGCAACCTGGTGGCAGAATTCGCCGCCGCCCGTGGGCCAGGCCTCATCCGGAGACCAAGGCGAGTACCCCGCCATCGGGAGGAACGCCACCCTCTCGAAAACATCGGGACGCAGTGCGCCCCGGCGTACCTTGCCGCAGATTGTGCCGGTAGACGCCTCGAAGCGCCGCCGATCCGCGCGCGCGTCTTCCTGCGGTCTGTATGAGGCGGTGTCTTCGCGCGTGGGCCGCTCACCGCGTAAATATCTCAACTCCGGCTCAAGCGACGAGCTTCCCATCCATCCACCCGGGCTACAGGTGCTCACCCACAGATTGTCGGGTGGCCCGTACGCGTATACGAGATACGGGATATTCGGCTCAAACATCCGGCCGCTACAATCCACGGTGGCGACCCCGGTGTTGATCCGAATTTCGCCGTCGGGATTGCCCTTGTAGGCTCTTTGTACGCGGAAGGTCACAACCAAGTGCGGCCCATGAACCCGGTCGAAGCCGCGCTCGACGCTCCAGAAATCGGCTGAAATCAACTTGCCCGGCTTAGCGCTCAAAACATCCCAGGCCAGCGTGATGCGCGTTGGAGTGCCTTCGAAGACAACGCTCGCGGCATCGGCCTTGAACTTGGCCAGATCCCGGAGGTTTGTCACGGGAAATCCGTAACCGCCGCAGGAACAAGCGAGGACACCTGGGGCCAGGGAGGCGACAAGAAGACCCCGTGCACTCCTGGGCAAGGACATCGCTTTCCCCATACTATTCGACACCGCTCCGCGCACCACAGTTCCCGCGGGGCTGGGCGGCACATATCGCCTGCGGGCCGGGAATAAGGTCGATGAGCCGGACCTTTCCAACCCTGGTTGGCGTATACTCCGGAAGAGCGTTCTATGAGCCTGAGAGATTTCATTCACAAGCAGTTTATCGAGGTCATGAGCTGGGAGGAGCCGGAAGACGGCATCCTCTCCTGGCGGTTCCCCATGCAGGACATGGAGATCATGAACGGGGCGAAGCTCACCGTGCGCGATTCGCAGATGGCGGTGTTCGTGAACGAGGGCCGGATTGCCGACCAGTTCGGGCCGGGCCTCTATACGCTGACCACGCAGAACCTGCCCGTGCTCACCGACCTCATGAACTGGGACAAGATGTTCAAGTCGCCGTTCCGGAGCGACGTGTACTTCTTCTCCACGCGGCTGCAGACCGACCAGCGCTGGGGCACGGCCACGCCGATTACAATCCGCGATAAGGATTTCGGGATGGTGAGGTTGCGCGGCTACGGTATCTATTCGTGGCACGTGGCGGACCCAAAGGTCTTCTACACCAAGGTCAGCGGCACCCGCGACACGTATCGCGTGCCGGACATCGAGGGCCAGCTCCGCAACACCATCATCGGGCTGATGACGAACGCCTTCGCGCAGAGCACGGTCCCGTTCCTCGACATGGCGGCAAATCAGGTGGCCCTAGCCGGGAAGATCGCGGAACAGGCGAAGCCGGTGTTCGCGGATCTCGGGCTGGAGCTGTCGTCGTTTGTGGTGGAAAACCTCTCGCTGCCCGATGAGCTGCAGGCGTTGCTGGACAAGCGGATCGGCATGAACATGGTGGGCGACATGAGCCGGTTCACGCAGTTCGAGGTGGCGCAGTCGATGCCCATTGCCGCGGCAAACGAAGGCGGGGGCGCGGCCGGCGTAGGGGTCGGGCTGGGCGCAGGCATGGCCATGGCGCAGAGCATGATGTCTGCGATGAAGCCGCCGGCGCCCGGTGCAAGCTCGCCCGGAACGGAGACTCCCGCACCGGGCGCCCTCCCTCCCGCAGGTCCTTCTACTCCGGCGGCCGCAGGCGCCGACGTGAAGTTCTGCCTCGATTGCGGTAAGGGCATCCCCAAGCGAGCGAAATTCTGTCCCGAGTGCGGCGCCCAACAGGCCTGAAGATCGCATAAGATAGCTCCAATGGCCCAACGTGGCGTGGAGTGGTTAATCGAAGCCCATGGTTGCGACGCCGGACGCCTGGCCTGCCGGGCCACGCTGGAATCGCTGTTCGATGCGCTGACCGGCGCGCTCAATCTGCATCCGCTGCAAAAGACGCGATGGCATCAGTTCCCGGTGACGGGCGGGATTACGGGGGTGAGCCTGCTTTCGGAATCCCATATGACCTGCCATACGTTTCCCGAATACGGCTCCGCTTGCGTGAACGTGTTCTGCTGCCGGGAGCGGCCGGATGTGGATTTCACGGGATTGCTGGCGCGAGAACTGAAAGCGGCGCGCGTGGATGTGCGGCGCGTGGAACGGTCCTGGCAGCCATGAGCCAGCCGGCGACGCAATGCCCGTCGTGCGGGGCCCCGGTGGCGTTTCGCTGGTCGGGGTCGGTGCAGACGGTGTGCGAGTTCTGCAAGTCGATCCTGGTGCGCACCGACGTGGATCTGGCGAAAGTGGGCACCGTGGCCGATCTGCCCCCGGACAGCTCCCCGATACAGATTGGTACCGAAGGCGTGGTGGACAACAAGGCGTTCACCGTGCTGGGGCGGATCCTGTACGAATACGAATTCGGCGGATGGAACGAGTGGCACGTTGTGTATAACGACGGCACGAGCGGGTGGCTCTCGGACGCGCAGCTCGAATACGACGTCTCGTGGCAGGTGCAGCCGCCGCCTGCGCCGAACCTGTTGCCCCAGCATCCGCAGCGCGAGCAGGAGTTTTCGTGGGGCGGCCGCGTTTATCAGGTGACGTCCATCACGAAGGCCCATTACAAGGGTGTTCAGGGCGAGCTTCCGTTTCAGTACTGGGATAAAGCCGATTGTATTTTCGCCGACCTGCGTTCGCATGACGAGCAGTTCGGCACCATCGATTACAGCGATAATCCGCCGGTGTTGTATCTGGGACGGGCCATTGGATTCGATGAGCTGCGCCTGAAGAACGTGCGCGAGTTCGAGGGGTGGCGGCGATGAGCAGCGCGGCGGTTACTCCTCCGGTGGTGCAGGCGAAATCGCTGCACTGCCCGGGTTGCGGCGGGCCGGTGGCGTTGCGCGGATTCGGACACACGCTGTCGGTGGTTTGCCCGCAGTGCCATGCGGTGCTGGACGTTTCGAACCCGCTGGTGAAGATCCTGCAACGGGCGCAGCAGGCGCAGGAACAGGTGCAGCCGAAGATTCCGCTGGGCACGCGAGGGAAGATCGACAACGTCGTCTGGGAAGTCATCGGGTTTCAGGTTCGGCAGATTGAAGTGGACGGCGTGCCGTATTCGTGGGACGAGTACCTGCTGTTCAATCCGTATCACGGATTCCGGTATCTTTCCGAATATCAGGGCCACTGGAACGTGATTCGCACGCTGCCGCTGGTTCCGGAACAGGTGCCCAGCGTCAGGCCGCGCCTGCGGGTGAAAGGCGAGATCTTCCGGCATTTTCAGCACTGCGAAGCCACCACCATATTCGTGCTCGGCGAATTTCCCTGGCGCGCGCACAAGGGAGAAACGGCGACGGTGGACGATTTCATCGCGCCGCCACGGATGATCTCGGGCGAGCGGATGGACGGCGAGGTGGTGTGGTCGCTGGGCGAGTACTGGACCGGCGATCAGATCTGGAAGGCATTTCAGCTTCAGGGCAGGGCGCCGGCGGCGGTGGGCGTGTACGAAAATCAGCCATCGCCTCACCACTTACGCGCCGGCACAATGTGGAGAACATTCGTATGGATGTTGGTGGCGCTCGCGGCACTGATGTTCTATTTCACCGCGTCGGCGCGGCGCGAAGAAGTCTACAGCCAGCACTGCACGTTTTCGACCGGGACGGGTGGCGAGCCTTCGTTTGTAACTCCGGTGTTCGAGCTGAAGGGCCGGCCCTCGAACGTCGAGTTAGCAATTCACACGGATCTGGATAATAACTGGGCTTACTTCGATCTGGCTTTAATCAATCAGGACACCGGCCGCGCGTGGGACTTCGGCCGCGAGGTGAGTTACTACCACGGCGTGGAGGACGGCGAGAGCTGGACCGAGGGAAGCGCGTCTGATTCCGTGAGCATACCGGCGGTGCCGTCCGGCCATTACTATCTGCGCATCGAACCGGAGATGGATACGAAGCAGCCTTCGTCGATGAGTTACGACGTGACGCTTCACCGCGATGTGCCGACTTATTTGTTTTTCCTGTTTGCGTTTGTGCTGTTGTTAATTCCGCCCATCGTTTCGACGATGCGGATTGGGGCGTTCGAAACCGCGCGCTGGCGCGAGAGCGACTACGCGCCGTCATGAGAGGTGACGAGTGAATATTAGTCCTTTGTTCCTTGCCTGGGGCGTGGTTGTGCTGGGGCTGACGGGCGCGGCAGAGTACAACGGCTGGAGCCTGTCGCGGATTAACCAGGTGGAGAACGTCCCCAAAACCGTGCGCGACAACCCCGGCGCTTATCGGTCAACCTACGGTTATTATCACCGCTATATTGGAGGCAAGTAAGTCAATGAACGACTTTCACCCTGGTTATCTGTTGAACGCGGTTGTCTACGCGTTTCTCGGCATCTTCATCTTTGCGGTGGCGTTCTGGATTGTCGACCGCATGACGCCCTATCACCTCTGGAACGAGATTGTTCACGAGAAGAACGTAGCGCTGGCCATCCTGGTGGGGGCTATGTCGATTGGTATGTGCGTAATCATTGCGGCGGCCGTGCACTAAGCATGCCTGACCCCGCTGCAGAGGCCCCGCTCGCGTTCGGCAAAGTCACGCCCGTGCTCCGGGTACGGAATGTCGCCGCGAGCCGCGATTACTACGTTCAGGTGCTCGGCTTCAAGGTCGACTTCCAAACGGAGGATTTCGTATCGGTCACGCGCGGCCGCTGCTGCCTGTTCCTCTGCGAGGGCGATCAGGGGCACCCGGGGTCGTGGGTGTGGATCGACGGCAAGGACGTGGACGCGCTGTACGAGGAGTATAAGCAGACGGGCGCGAAGATTCGCCATCCTCCCACGAATTACCGGTGGGCGCTGGAGATGCAGGTGGAGGACCTCGACGGCAACGTTTTGCGGTTCGGCTCCGATCCTCGCGCCGGCGAGCCCGACGGCGAATGGCTGGACATGTACGGCCGCCGCTGGCTCAACCGCAAACTCGTCGCGGACGGACCATCCGCTTGACCGTCGCGCTGTTTATCTCCGTCTTTCTGATCGCCGCATGCGGGCTCATCTATGAGCT
>Ga0326727_10008780_pt1 | contig 25377 bp, 12 predicted proteins | sample MB2enrmetagenome_FD_207643 | JGI IMG/M metagenome (GOLD analysis project Ga0326727, IMG submission 207643) | Lab enriched peat soil microbial communities from McLean, Ithaca, NY, United States - MB29MY | ecosystem: Environmental > Terrestrial > Soil > Wetlands > Peat | place: USA: New York... | reverse complement strand
CGCCATAGCGCCCGCCCTGGGCCAGGATGACGCCCTCTGCGCCCTGCGCTGGAACATCCACCTCGGCCGTGATGCGATACGCGCGGCCCACCAGCCTCGGAGCCGAAGCCGCCGGAATACGCTGCACGCCGGTGCGGTAGGTAAAGGACGTGATGTCGCCGCTGGGGCTTGGCGGCGGCAGCTTATGAGGAACCAGCGGATACACTTGATTGCGGCGTGCTTCCCTGTCAAACAGCGCTACCATCTCCTTCAGTTTCTCCGGGTTTTGCGCGGCCAGATTGTGCGCCTGACTGTAATCCACATTCAGGTTGTAGAGTTCCCAAGGATTATTCTCAGGCGTGCTCTTTTCCCAGACTTCGATCAAGCCGCTTTGCCAAGGGAGTAAGTTACGCGACCCTGCCCACCAACCATCTTTATAGATGCCTCTGTTTCCCAGCATCTCGAAGTACTGGATTTTATGGTGACTCGCTTCGTCGGGATGATCGAAAGTATAGGCCATGCTGGAGCCTTCCAGCGGCAATTGCTTCACCCCATCGACCTCATTGGGGAAACGGATTCCAGCCAGCTCATAGATAGTCGGAGCGATGTCATTGACATGGTGGAATTGGGTTCTCAGGCTACCTGCTTGCTTGATATGTCCGGGCCAGGAAACGATGAGCGGATCACGGGTGCCGCCTAAGTGGGAGGAGACCTGCTTAGTCCACTGGAAGGGGGTGTTCATCGCCCAGGCCCAAGCTGCGGAGTAATGGTTCAAAAATAGCTCGCTGCCCAGGTCGTCAACTTGTTTAAGTCGATCATTGAAAGATGGAGCTTTGCCTTCGACGGTAGAAGCGTCCTTGCCGTCTAGGCCACCCTCGGCGCTGGCGCCGTTATCGCCAACGATGTAGAGCACCAGCGTATCTTCGACATGCCCGCTGGATCGTATCTCTTCGAGTAACCGGCCGACTTCATGGTCGGTGTGCGCCAGGAAACCTGCATACACTTCCATCTGGCGGATCAGAAGCTTCTTTTCGTCTGCCGGAACTGAATCCCACGAGGGCATCTCGGAAGGCCGAGGAGTCAGTTCCGCATTGGCGGGAATAACTCCGAACTCCTTCTGGCGCGCGAACGTCTCTTCCCGCAGTATGTCCCAACCCTGGTCGAATTTGCCTTTGTATCTGTCTATCCACTCTTGTGGAACGTGGTGCGGAGTGTGCGTGGCTCCAGTGGCGAAGTAGAGAAAGAAGGGCTTTTGAGGCGCGACGGCGTCGTGCTGATGTACCCATTTGACGGCGTCATTCACCAGGTCGGTGGTGAGGTGGTAATGCTCGCCGGCTTTCTCAACGGGCTCGACCGCGACAGTGTTGCGGTAGAGCCGCGGGTGCCACTGGCTGTCTGCGCCTCCGAGGAAGCCATAGAAGTAGTCGAAGCCCAGTGCCGTAGGCCAATGATCAAACGGACCAGTTGGATTCACTTCCCAGACCGGCGTGTTGTGCCACTTGCCAAATGCCGCCGTGCTATATCCGTTCTGCCGGAGCACTTCAGGAAGCGAGACAACACTCTTCGGCCAAATGGAGTTATAGCCTGGATAACCCGAAGCACCCTCGACCACCGTGCCGAAGCCGACCTGGTGATTGTTGCGACCGGAGAGAAGGGACGATCTCGTAGGGGAGCAGAGCGAGTTCACATGAAAGCGGTTGTAGCGGAGTCCGGATGCGGCGAGCTTATCGAGTTCGGGAGTCGCGGTGGGACCGCCGAAGGTGGACGTTGCGCCAAATCCCACATCATCCAGGAGGATCAGGACCACGTTTGGAGCGCCCTTTTGAGCCTTCGTGCGCTGTGGCCACGCGGGCGTGGAGTCATCCCGACTGACTCCAATCTTCCCGGCAAACGCCGGATCGGCTTTGGGGAGGGTCTCATCGGCTGCATAGGCTCCCCCGGCGGTGCAGAGGGCGGCAACGGAAATTACCAGGCAGATTGAACTGCGTTTTTGCATGAACGTGTCCTATACTTCAAATTCCCTATGGATTTATAGAGTATATAGGTCCGGTGTTCAAATGTCGAGCGAATCAGGCGGTTAGAACGCGTTGTTCGCCAACTGCCAGACTGCGTACGCAGAAGCCTTCGACGCCAGGCTAAACACGTCGGGGTCGTTGTTCGAAAGGTTGTCGCACCAGCGATTTGGCTGGTCGACGCAGCCGCCGTTGAAGCCGGGGATCTTGCCCTCGTAGTTACCCAGGTAGCCGCCCCAGATGGTGACTTCGGTCTGGGACTTACAGCAATCCTGTTGAGTGAGGATGCCCGTGTTGGGAATTCCACCGAACGCGAAGCTGATGGAGTCGGTTCCCTCATTACCGAACCATGCGGACCGGACCGGGACATTGATGGAGTTGAGATAGTCTTTCATGAACTGGTTGCCCACCGCTGATCCGGGGATTACGTTCGGGGGGAATTTGTCGGCATCCGGCGCGTAGGTGGGGTCGGCCACCAAATAGTCGAAGTTCGGAGTTGCGGTAACGTCGATGTCGACATCGAATGCGATCTTCTGTTTCTCAACCGGGCTGAGATTCCGCACATAGTAGGCGGATCCAAGCAAGTCAATCTCTTCACCGCCGAACCAGATGTAGCGGAGCTGGTTGACCGTGGGAGTGTTGGCCATGTTCAGGGCGATATCGATCAGAGTGGTGGAGCCGGAGGCATTGTCGAGCATGCCAGCACCGTAGATGGAATCGAGGTGGCCTTCCGCGATCACAACGTGGTTGGGATCTCCAAACGAGGAGTCGGCAATCAGGTTGTAATCGATGCCGGTGGTGGACGCGGTCTTAATGTCAATGTGAACTGATGGCGCTTTTTCCCCGCCCGCAATGCTGGTCAATCTATAGCCGAACTGCGCCGACGCCATTGCGATTACCGGGATCGCGGCGGACTCGGCCAGCTTCGCCTCGTAGGCGGACCCATCGTCGGCGCCACCGGAGAGAAATGCTTCCGCAGCGGCAAACGAATTGTAAAGGATCACCGCGCTCGCGTGCGCCGCGGCAGCATTGGCCACTTGGGTGTTGGCGGGGCAGTAGCTGCGGGCGAGCAGGGCGATATTCCCTTGCGGAAATGCGCTGAAGTCCGCCGACTCGCAACCGCTGCGGTCGCCGCCAACGGTTGCCAAGCGAGCATCCACCACTCCCGGGGCCGAGAGTCTGGGGACAAACCAATCCTCGCCGTAGGTGGACGAAACACCGGGAATCGAAAGCTCGGGAGTGCCTGTAATGGTTGGGATCGTGTAGGGATAAGGCTGCACAGTGACCGCATATCCGGCTTGCTGCATGAGGCCCTCGACGTAAGCCACCGATGCGAGATAGCCGGATGTACCGGTGTCGCGGTTGCCATGGCCCCGCGCGTCAGGATTCTGATCGGCGATGACCTGAAACCGTGTCAGGTGCGCCCAGAGGCTTCCGATCTGCATGCACTCGACCAGTTTGGCAGCCGTGTCATTTACGCGGGTCTGGCACTGCTCCGGTGTGGGCGTCTGCCCTTGCAGCGATATTGCTGCAGTGGCAGCGAGCGCGAAGAATAAGGAACGAGTCTTGGTGTTCTGGAGTCGCATATCTATGGTTAAGGCGCGCAGGTTCAAGCCCGCCGCTGAGATCCTAGCACAGCGTTCAGTTGACGGAGTGGCACCTGAGACAAACTAAAACTAAAGAGACCGGAATCTCGCAAAGCGATGAAAACCTACACTTTCAAGGGCGTTCTGGAACCCGACGAGGACGTAGAGGGGAACCCGGCGTGGTTCGCGGACTGCCCTGCGCTGGAAGCCACCGGTGAGGGAACATCCGGACGTACGAGGGAAGAGGCGATCCGCAGTCTTAATGAGGTGGTTCGCATAATAGTCCCAAAACTCATTGAAGCGGGGAAGCCATTGCCGGAAGTGCCACCAGGACGGTGGAGGTCGAGGATGTCTCGCAGAAGGGCCCTCGCCTAGCGATGAAGGTTTCGCGATCAAACTACGGTGCTCGGTTCAGCTTCTTTGCTCCAGAAGGAGCCGGGATGAAACCGGCTCCTCCCAAAACGGCAAATGCTCAGAACGACAGATGCAACCCAAGCTGTAAGATACGCGATTGGTTGCCGGCGACAATGCTGGTGATCTGCCCAAATGCCGCGCTTCCGAATACCGTATTCGGATTTGCGAAGTTCGGGTGGTTCAGAACGTTCAACGCCTCGGCCCGGAACTGCATGACGAATCGCTCCGTCAGGCGGAAGTCCTTGAGGAGAGAAGTGTCGACATTTTCCAATCCTGGGCCGACTCCGAAGGTGCGTCCCGCAGTGCCAAAAACATATGCGGGCGGTGCTGCGAAGGCCTTGACGTTGAACCATTCCGCAATCTGTTGCTGAGTGGTGCGGCCAGCCGGAAGCTGCCACAAACCGACCACGTCTGGCCGCTCGCCATCGGAGAACGAGTTTGTCGTGTTGGTCAGCATCACCGGGCTTAACGGAGTCCCGGTCCGCGCTTCCGCAACTGCGCCAACTGACCAGCCACCGACCAGCAGGTCGAGCGCCTTGTTGTTGACTGCAACGAGACGGCCGCGGCCGATCGGTAGCTCGTAAATCGTGCTGAAAACAACGCGGTGCCGAATGTCGTTGCCAGACGCACCCCAGTCATTCGACTGGTTGTAATAGTTGGTGAACGAATCGACTCCGGGGTAGCCTGCGAGCTCATTCCGGGAATCGATATTATCCAGCATTTTTGAATACGTGTAGTTGAACTTGAACAGCAGACCGGCTGAGTAGCGTTTTTCGAGCCCGACGTTGAGGCCGTCGAACTTGGATGCACCAATGTCAGCAGCGATGATCTGCACGTTGCTGAATTGCGGGAAGGGCCGCAGCTTCTGTGCATTACCGGGTCCGAGGAGGTTGGTCGGAACCTGGTTGATGCTTTGCGCGTCCGGCGCCGGCATCCTATGTCCGAACGTGCCCAGGTAGCCGATATCCAGCAGATAGTTGTGCGCGAACTGGCGCTGAATATCGAGGCTGCCCTGATAGACATATCCGTTGTCGCGATGAGGGTTGAAAAAAGCAACCGATGTCGTCGGTTTCGTTCCCACTGGAACTGCGCCGTACGCGGGAGTCAGCTGCGCCGTGGTCGGCGAGGAAACGGGAGGCAGTCCGCTGGCCAGCAGAAACGCGGGCGTGACACCATTATCGGGGGAGACAAAGGTTCCCTGCGTGCTGAAGCCTGTATTGGCGACGATGGGAGTTGCCTGGTCGTATTCGCCGAGGAACAGAAGGGCGCCGCCGCCGCGAATCACCCAGTCATTCGTAACCTTATATGCGAAGCCCAGGCGCGGACCAAAGTTATGAAGGTCCCAATTACTGGCATACTTGCTAACACCGTTGATTCCCGCGAAGGTGATGATACCCGGCGTGCCAGATACGGGATTGATCGCGGTGGTGTTGAATGAGTTCTGGCGGTTCTTCTCTTCCCAACGAGGTTCGTCGATATCCCACCGGATTCCGTAGTTGACGGTCAGCTTCGGCGTAACGCGCCAATCGTCCTGAATGAAAGCGGCATAAGAATCCGCGCGGCTCAGGATCGGATAGGTCGCCAGGAGACTGGCTTGGTTAACCCATCCAGTTTCGAGCGCAGCAAGCGCGCTACCGGTAGCTACAGTGTTGAAGGAAAACGATCCGCCCGCGGTGGGAGAGTACTTATCCAGGTTGGACGAATAGCGATATTCCACGCCCATCTTGATGGTGTGTCTGTCATGCACCAGGGTGAGATAGTCGTCGGCTGCATCGCTGCGGATAGGGCCCTGCAATCGCTGTTGCTGCGATGGGTTGCCAAGAGTTTGAAACCCGGCAACGGTGACGGTTGGAAAGAACGACTGGTTCACGCCAGTCAGTCCAATCTGTGAATCCACCGTGGAGTTGACACCGTCGGAGATAGAGAACGCATGGCGAAGCGTCCAGGTATATCGGGCTTCGTTGATGGCGGTGGGCGAAAAGTTGTGATAGTAGGTTCCGGACAGGTTGTAGTAGTAGTTCAGCGAATGAACACCGAACGGATCCGATGCGGCTACCGGGAAGATAGGCGCCGTATTCACGGTGTTCGGTTCACCGAGGAAGCGTACGAACATGCGATTGTTCTCGTTGAACACGTGATCCACGCGCGCAACATAGTCATTCACCGTTGTCGTTGCTGGATCGTTCGCATCGAAGTTACCTTTGCCGGATAGCGCGCCCGGAACGTTGGGAGCGGGGTAAAGGAGCGCCAGTTTGGAGCCCACCGGGTCCAGGCGACTAGCCGGGATGATGTTGCCCGGAAACGCTTTCCCGGTGGTAGGATCTTTCACGGTGTAAGAGTCCGCCGAAAAGTTTCCTTGATCTTCCGCCACTGTGGGAACGTTGAGTAATTGGTTCGTGTTGGCGATTTGCCGGCGGCCTTCGTAGTTAAAAAAGAACTGCGTTTTGTTCTTGATGATGGGCCCGCCCAAGCTGGCGCCGAACAAGTTGTAGCGTAGTTCCGGTCGCCCTTTCGAGAAGAACGTGCGCGTGTTGAGATCGTCATTGCGGAAGTACTCGTATGCGGAGCCATGAAATTGATTGGTTCCGGACTTGGTGGTCATCTGAATGACGCCACCGCCTGTGCGGCCGAGTTCCGCAGCGTAGTTGCTGATGGATACGTTGAACTCCTGCATGGACTCAACAGGAGGGTCGTAGACCAGAGTCGGCACACCCAAAGTGAGGTTTTGCGCCGTGCCTCCGTCGATCAGATAATTGGCATTATTTCCGCGACCGCCCGCGATCGCAAACGTCGACGATGCGCCCGTACCGTTAGGCACGACGAAGCCGTTGAGGCGCTGCAACTGCGAAGAGCGCCGGTCGAGCAACGGCATGTTCGAAATCGTTTCGTTCTCGACTACGCCGCTGACCGCAGCGGATTCCGACTGAAGAAGCGGAACGGTCGCGCTGACATCCACCGTCTGGGTGACCGAGCCAACGGTTAGCACCAGATCCACGGTGCTGACCTGCCCGGTTTCCACCGTGATGCCCGATCTATTTTCCTTTTCAAAGCCTTCTTTTACGACGCTAATCTCGTAAACCCCCGGATGCAGGAGCGGGAATGTGTAGTAGCCCTCTCCGCTCGAAACCCCTTCGCGCTTCTCACCAGTGTCGGTTTTAGTGAGAGCCACTTGTGCACCGCCGATAGCGGCCTTGGAGGCGTCGAGCACGCGCCCGGAAATCTCGGAAGTCTGTGCACTCGCAGGGGAGAGCGCGAAGGCAAACAACGCCGCGACCTGCAGACCTATTCTTAAAGTCTTCATCTTTCTTTCCTCGTAACGAACCACCAGCAACCCCAGCCGGATAGTTCCTAAAGTTAATCTGTTTAGTAGAGAATATCGAAACCTAGCCTGAACTGCAAGGACCTCGGGTCAACAAAGTACCGTTTTCCAAAGTTCGACCCAGAGTGCTTGCCTAATTACCTCAACTGTCGTAATGTCGATAGACAAACTCGATTTATGAAAAAGTCAGTTTTTTGGGGATTCGCCTTCAGCACGGTGATTGCGAACTTGTCGATCTGCGTCGCGGCAAGTCCGCCTTCGTCAAACCCCACGCCTGAAAAGATTGAGTTCTTTGAAAAGCACGTCCGACCGATTTTGGTAAGTCACTGCTACACATGCCATTCGGCGGCGACTAAACCGGCGGGACAGCTTCGCCTGGACGAGCGCTACGGACTCATTAACGGCGGCGACAGCGGTCCGGCTATCGTTCCGGGCGATCCAGCGAATAGCCTGATTTTGAAGAAGGTCCAGGACCAGGATGCGAAGCTTCGCATGCCCAAAGACAGTCCGCCTTTGTCGGAGTCTGAGATTGCGGATTTGACGGCATGGATTCAGGACGGGGCCGCATGGCCCGCCGAGAAGATTCCCTCCTCCGCTCAGAGCAAAGGTCAATATTATGAGCGGCTGCGTGCCAGGCTATGGTCTCTGCAGCCGCTGGCAAATCCGCAAGTGCCGAGTGTGGTCGATGCTTCCTGGCCATCCAGCGACATCGATCGATTCATTTTGGCGAAGCTGGAGGAGAAGAAACTCGCTCCGGTGGGGGATGCCGATCGTCTCACGTTGATCCGAAGAGTCACTTACGATCTAACGGGCCTTCCGCCGACGCCTTCCGAAATTGCGGTTTTCCTGAAGGACAAGAAAGCCGATGCCTACGCGCGCCTGGTGGAGCGTCTGCTCGCCTCGCCGGCTTTCGGAGAGCGTTGGGGGCGTCTGTGGCTGGACGTCGCAAGGTATGGAGAATCGACAGGTCCGTCACGAAACATTCCTTACCCACATGCCTGGAAATACAGGGACTACGTCATCGATGCGGTCAATCGGGACGTTCCTTTTAACCGTTTTCTACAGGAGCAAGTCGCCGGAGATTTGCTTCCGGTTTCCTCTGCTGAGCAGCGCGACCGTTTACTGATCGCGACCGGCTTCCTGGCGCTGGGCCCGAAGGACGTAAATCAGCGATTTAAGGAACGGTTCCAGATGGACAACGTGGACGAGCAAATCGACACAGTGTCGCGTTCTGCGCTGGCTATGACGGTGAGCTGCGCACGCTGCCATGATCACAAATTCGACCCCATCCCTGCGGCGGACTACTACGCTCTGGCCGGCATCTTCGCCAGCACCGACAACTGCGCAGGAGTACGGAGCAAAATGGGCGGCTCTGGACTGGAGTATTACGACCCCAAGATGCTGGTTCCACTAACCAGCAAAGTTGACGCTGCTCCTGCAGATCAGGTGACCAAAGCGGAAGGAGCCGTCGCTGCGGCGAAGAAAGAATGGGAAGTCATCCGTGACACCGCCGAGGGTCAGGCGGTGGGTCCCGACGGTAAAACAAAGGCCGGGCTTCTCCGTGAAAAGTATGAGCAGGCGCAGATCGCGCTGCTGGCAGTCAACGATCCGGGAACACGCGGGTTTGCCGTGCACGGCGTTCGCGAATCGGCCAACATCAGTGACACAGCAATCCGAATCCGTGGCGAAGCCGAACGTATGGGTCCCGTGGTTCCTCGTGGATTTCTTACCGCGATTTCCGTGCCGGACGCGCCGGCGATCAAGCCGGAACATAGCGGGCGGCTGGAGTTGGCTCAATGGCTCACCAGTGAAAAGAATCCGCTGACTCCGCGCGTGATCGTCAACCGCATCTGGGAACACCTATTTACCCAAGGCATCGTTTCGACTGTCGATAACTTCGGGATCAATGGGGACCACCCCACGCATCCCGAGCTCTTGGACTACCTGGCACGCCGCTTCATGGCGCAAGGCTGGTCCGTTAAATCAATGGTGCGGGAGCTTGCGCTTTCGCGAACTTACCGGCTTGGCTCGGAGAGCACCGCGCAGCTTCGCGAGGCAGACCCCACGAATAAAATGCTCTGGCGCCATTCCCCACGGCGTCTGGATGCGGAAGAGATACGGGACGCCATTCTATTGACGTCTGGCCAATTGCAGCCCAAGCCCGCAGATGGCTCTCCCGCGCGCGTCCTGAAGATGATTGAAATGAACGATAACGGGGACGAAGCGCGCGCCATCACGCAAGCCGCGGATCAAGCCCGTTACCGCAGTGTCTACCTTCCGCTGCTGCGCGGCGTTACGCCCAAGAGTCTGGAGGTTTTCGATCCAGTGGGCCAGACCTTGGTTACCGGCCAGCGCGAGAGCACCACGGTGCCGACACAGGCCCTCTATTTATTGAATTCGAGCTTCGTGCGCAAGCAGTCCCTGGCGCTTGCGGACCGTCTGGTGGCGGAACACGAGTCCGACGCGAAGCGTATTCGAGACGCCTACCAGTTGACGCTGAACCGGCCCCCGACCCGGGAGGAAGAGGCGCGCGCGTCCGGCTTTATCAGGCAATACGAAGCTCTGTTTCAAACGGCGCCGGCACCGAAGAACGATCCTGTGCCCGTGATCGACGCATCCTTCTCGAAGAAACGCGACCTAGTCGCGCAGCAAAGTGATGAGGAGCGTCTGGGCCATGTTTTTGTTGATGAGAAAGTGGAACCGGCGGGTGCCAAAGACGCAGCGTGGATGAGTTTTATACAAGCCCTGTATGGGTCGGCGGAGTTCCGCTTCGTCCGTTAAAGGAGAACCGATTATGCCCGATATATTGAACCCTAACGCACCATCCCGCAGGTCCCTACTGCGTTCGGCCGGAGCCGGATTTGGTTACTTCGCGCTCACCGGAATGATGGGCGAGGCCGCTCTCAAAGCAGGCACGGCCGGAAGCCCGGTGGTAGGCCCGCTTGCCCCGAAGCCTCCGCATTTCCCGGTGAAGGCCAAGCGTATCATTTTCCTGTTCATGGAAGGCGCGATGTCGTCGCTCGACACGTTCGAGTACAAGGCTGAGTTGCAAAAGAACGGTGGCAAGTCGGGCCCGGGCGGCGGCACGCTGTGCGCGTCAAAGTTCCAATTTAAGCAGTATGGCGAGACCGGTTCCTGGTTCTCGGAACTGGTTCCCAACATCGCCAGCCACGCCGACGAACTGTGCTGGACGCGGGCCCTGTTTACCGATACTCCGGCCCATCCGCAAGCCGTGGTGCAACTCCACACCGGCGCTGCGAACGCGGCCCTGACTCGTCCCAGTATGGGGGCGTGGCTGCTTTACGGACTGGGCACCGAGAACCAGGATCTGCCGGGCTACGTAACCATTAATCCCCCGCCCAATTTTGGCGGAGCGGTGAACTACGGCAACGCATTCCTGCCCGCGCACTTTCAGGGAACGCGCATCAACGACGAAGGCTTCATGCCGAATCTGCACCCGGCATCAGCCGCCGCATTGCAGCGCAAGCAGATCGACATGATCCAGGCGATGAATCGCGACTTCGCGGCGACTTCGGGCGCTCCCGATCCTGTGGACGGCATCATCGAATCGTACGAACTGGGTTTCCGGATGCAAGGCAAGGTTCCCGAACTGCTTGATATTTCCAAAGAGCCGCAGGCGGTTCTGGACGCTTACGGAGTGAAGCCGGGTCCCGAAGGTTCTTTCGCAAGGCAGTGCCTGATGGCGCGCCGGCTCAGCGAAGCCGGCGTTCGTTTCGTGGAAATCTGCCAGGGTGGATGGGACCATCACACGGACTTGCACAACGGCATGATCAACCGCTGCAGCCTGGTCGACAAACCCACTTCGGCTCTTTTGACGGATCTCAAGCAGCGCGGACTCCTCGACGAAACGCTGGTCCTGTTTGGATCGGAGTTTGGACGGTTGCCCATGTCGCAGGGTCCGGACGGGCGGGATCACAACATTACCGGCTATCCTATGTTCCTTACCGGAGCCGGAGTGAAACCGGGATTCACCTTTGGGGCCACCGACGAATTAGGTCTGAAGGCCGTTGACGGACGAATGCATACCGACGACCTGCATGCCACGCTGCTCGCTCTGATGGGCCTCGATCACACGCGCCTGACTTATCGGTACGCTGGTCGCGATTTCCGCTTGACGAACGTGGCTGGGGAAGTTCAGAAAGCAATCTTCGCCTGAAGCGGCAGCCGAGCCAAGCGGACATCCGAAATGAAAAGAGAGGTTATACACTACGTGCAAAGAGTTGGTTTCCTTTTGAGCGGGCTGGTCGCCCTTGGGGTTTCCCTTTACGCCCAGGACGCCTTGCCGAAACCGTATTCCGCCTTTCAGGGAAAGATCGATCCCGACCGGGACAAATCCACGCCGGACTGGCCGCAACGCCCCAGTCCTGCAAAGGGCGCTCCCAATGTGATCCTGATCCTTCTGGACGACGTGGGTTTCGGAGCCACTTCCACTTTCGGCGGACCAATTGCGACACCCAACCTGGACGCTTTAGCCAGAGGTGGTTTACGCTACAACCGCTTTCACGTGAATTCGCTGTGCTCTCCCACGCGCGGCGCTCTGCTTTCGGGCCGCAACGATCACGAAATCGGTTTCGGGACCGTCGTGGAAGCGGCGCAAGGATATCCGGGATATAACTCCATGTGGCCGCGCAGTGCGGCTTCGATAGCGGAAATCCTCAAGCTCAACGGTTACAGCACGGCGGCTTTCGGGAAGTGGCATAATACCCCGATTTGGGAAACGAATCCCGCTGGTCCTTTCGACCATTGGCCCACTGGCCTGGGCTTTGAATACTTCTATGGCTTTGTGGCCGGCATGGATGAGCAATGGCACCCGCGCCTGTATCGGAATACAACAGCGGTGGAACCACCGGCAGGGCCAGAGGCTGGCTATCACTTCACCTCGGATTTGGCAAACGACGCTACGCGATGGGTGCAGCAGCATGATGCCGTGGCTCCGCAGAAACCGTTCTTCCTCTATTTCGCAACCGGCGCGACGCACGAACCGCACCAGGTGCCTCAGGAATGGATCGATAAATATAAAGGCAAGTTCGATCAGGGTTGGGACAAGCTTCGCGAGGAGACGTTCGCTCGACAGAAGGAATTCGGCATCATCCCGGCGACCGCTGAGTTGACCCCACGGCCCAAGGAACTGCCCGCGTGGGATTCGCTTACGGCGGACCAGAAGAAGCTGCTCTCTTATCAAATGGAAGTGTACGCGGGTTTTCTGGCGCACACAGATTATGAAATCGGCCGCCTGTTAGACAACATCAAAGCGGACGGTCACGTAGATGACACGATTATCTTCTACATTCCGGGCGACAACGGCGCCAGTGCCGAGGGCGGCATCGAAGGTCACGATGCATTCACCGCCAGCGGGAAGCCGCAAAGCCTGGATGAGCGCCTCGCGCACACCAGCCAGTTGGGCAGCGACTTGTATCTCAATCAGTACGCTTCCGGTTGGGCCTTCGCGACATGCACTCCGTTCCAATGGAGTAAGCAGGTGGCCTCCCATCTGGGTGGTACGCGCGACCCGCTGATTGTTTCCTGGCCGGGACATATCAAAGACGCGGGTACCTTCCGCTCCCAGTTCCACCACATCACCGACATCGCACCCACAATTTACGAGTTAGCGCACGTTCCGTTTCCTGACTCCGTTGATGGCGTGAAACAGCTACCCCTCGAGGGGGTGAGTATGGTTTATAGCTTCGACCACCCGGAACAGCCCAGCCCGCATAAGATCCAGTATTTTGAGATGGTCGGCAATCGGGGAATCTACAACGACGGCTGGTGGGCCGGATCGCGTCACTTACTCCCATGGGACCTTGCGGCGCACTGGCAGGACAAGAATCCGCTGGATAACCCCTGGGAACTCTACAATCTCAACGAGGACTACAGCCAGGCTCACAATCTGGCCGCTCAGTATCCGGATAAACTCAAGCAGCTCGTAGAACTGTTCGATAGCGAGGCCCGGCGCAACAATGTCTATCCGCTGACTCCAACCAGTTCTGTCATGCCTACCCCATACGAGGGGACAACGTCGTTTGTCTACCACAACGGCGTGGAGCGCATCCCAGCCGGGTCGGCGCCGCGCTTCACGGGTACGGCTCATCGGATCACAGCGGACGTGAACATTCCGGACGCCGGGGCGGAAGGCGTGATCATCGCGCAGGGTGGAGTTCTGGGCGGCTTCACGTTGTTTGTAAAGAACGGACACGTGGCGTATGAAGTGAATTCCTCTGGTAACCGCGGCGGGTCCATCATCTCTTCTGAGACGCTTCAGCCCGGGAAGGCCCACATCGTTCTGGAATTCACACCGGACGTGGTGGAATCCAAGCCTGGCCTGGTGCTCGCGCGACGCTCCAGTCCAGGGACAGCCAAGCTTTTTGTGAATGGCAAACCCGCAGGCGAAGCCAAAATTGCGGCTTTGGGAGTTCCGTACTTCGAGACCTTGGACGTCGGTTCGGACCTCGGCTCGCCGGTGAGTCCCGACTACGCGAGCCCGTTCCGCTTCACCGGAAAAATTGAAACCGTCAGAGTGGAACTCAAGCAATAGGGGTGCTTATGAATCGAAGAGATTTCCTTATCGCATCAGGGCTGGCCACACCGTTTGCGCTGGTTGGGGACGACCACCCCGGGTCTCCGCAAGACATTGCGAACGAGGCCTACATCTGGGGTGTGCCGCTGGTTCTGCAGACAATGTATCTGCAACGCGCGCGTGAGCGTAAATTCCCGATGAATCGCTTCACGGTTTCCACGCAGTTAGCCGCTCCCGATGACAAGAACGCAGGCCCGAACGTTGATACTCTCTACGGATTCGCCTGGCTGGATCTGCGCAAAGAACCGGTTGTGCTGCACGTTCCCGACACGCATGACCGGTACTACTGCATCCACATGATCGACATGTATTCGAATTCTTTCGCGTATGTCGGGCGCCGTGCGACGGGTACGAAGGAAGGTCGCTACGTCATCACTCCTCCGGGATGGCGGGGTTCGATGCCAATTGGAGTGGTGCAAATCGAGTCGCCCACCAGCCACGTGATGGTTCTCTCCCGGACCCTGGTGCGCGGACCGGCAGATCTCGCCGCCGCGCGCGCGATTCAACTTCAGTACGCACTTTCGCCCCTCAGCCAGATTTCCCAACCGCGTCTCGCACCGCAGGAGGTGGTTTCCGCCATCACCGAATTTCCCGTGTTGGATCTCGTCGCCGGCGGTGCGAAGTACTTTGACGAATTTGGCGCGGGCTTAGCGCAGGACCCGCCTCCGGCGCGCGAGAATGCGCCCTTGGAACGGTTCGCGAAGGTAGGCATCGGACCGGATCGCCGTCCGTCGCAGAGCCCGGATATCCGGCTCGTGTCAACCCTCCGAGAGTCGGCTCTTGCCTCGGATGCTCTCGTCAAAAAGAAGAACTTCTCAAGCGAGGTGAACGGCTGGAAAGTGAATTACCGCGTTACTCCTTTTATCACCGATCGGTTGGTGCGCGCTTCGGTAAATCGCATGGGTCCCGGCGTGCACATTGCTCAGGAAGCGCTCTACTTCGCGACGCAAACAGATGCAGCGAACAATCCTCTGACCGGAACTGTTCGTTACCGGATGCATTTTCCTGCGGGACAGTTGCCGCCAGTTGACGCGTTTTGGTCTTTGATTCTGTACGGCGCGGATTACTTCCTGGTGCGAAACCCCATCAACCGCTATTCCATTTCAGACCGAACCGAGGGCTTGGCTCATAATCCGGACGGTTCACTCGACATATGGATTCAGCAAGTGGCGCCGGAGAGTGGACGCCAAAATTGGCTGCCTGCGCCGGACGGGCCATTCCGGTTGGTTCTGCGAACCTATCAGCCGCGTCCTGAGGTTCTCAATCAGACCTGGAAGCCGCCTCTGCTTCAGCGGGTCGCTTGAAGCCCCCAAATTCTAGGGCGATTGACCCGACTACCGAAGCTTACAATACGAAATGCAAATTTTACAGAGAAAGCCGACGTGGACAACACCTCCGGACCTTGCTTGCGAGGGTTGGTTACCTTGCGTTCTGAAGTAGCCAAAATTCTTGTGTTCTGGTGCGTAAGGGGGGACTTGAACTCCCATGCCCCTGCGAGAACAGCCACCTCAAGGCTGTGCGTCTGCCAATTTCGCCACTTCCGCTCGTCTCAACTACTATCTTGAACACACCAGCTCAAACTCCTACCTCAAGCGAATTTCGAGTGGTCGGGAGCGGTCCGGAGCAGCGTAAGCTGTTGATTCTTTGTTGGCGACTGTTCCTCGGAGGACTGGTCTAGGGTGTAGGGTCCAAACAAGGTCCAGGATCAGCGTCCCGGCGGCTGTCTTTCGGTGCTCACGAATGCCGGACTCAGCGTTCACCCTGCCAGCACCTTAGTCAGACCTCGCCCAAGATATCACGAAAGACCCTTACAACTTCGATTTTCTGACTCTCGCTCCTGCGCGATATAAATCAGCCTATTGGGATATCAGAATACCGGCTCGCGAAGATCCTCCCTCAGAAATTGAAGGGAAGCTTGCCAACGATTAGGCTCGGCAGCGAAATCGAGAACGCCGCCGACGAAACGAATACTCCTCAGAGTTGAGTCCACGGAGCACCGCCGCCTTGCCCTCGCTAGTTTTCGACGCTAGTGAGTCTGAGGTGAATCCTGCCATCAGGGCACGGTCTCGGATCTTAAGTGCCTTATTTTCAGTCAAGCACCCCGAAAAACGGAGGCGATCCCGAGCGGTCTGGAGCAACCATAAGGTCCAAAACCAAATTCACTAGCTGAATAAGGTCCAGATCAAAACCGATAAGTCGTTTAAAATGTGGTGCGGAGAGGGGGACTTGAACCCCCACGAGATTGCTCCCGCTAGCACCTCAAGCTAGTGCGTCTGCCAATTCCGCCACCTCCGCAGGGGGCAACTCCAATCGTGATCCTACTTCTTGGGAGCCGAAGCTGGGGCAACCGGGATCGGCACCGTCACCTGCTGCTTCGGCGCTGGAGCCGGTACAGCAGCGGTGGGGAGCGCTGTCTTCGCCGGTTTACGATCCAGAATCGTATGAGGTGAACCTGTCTCCCGCATCGACACAATCGATAGCGACATGGACGTGATCATGAACAGGATCGCCGAGACCGTAGTCGCCTTGGAAAGCAGCGTCGCCGAGCCTCGCGGTCCGAACGCCGTCTGCGATCCCGAGCCGCCAAATGCACCCGCCAGGTCCGCGGCCTTCCCGCTTTGCAGCAACACTACAATAATCAGGAAGATGCACACCATAACGTGCACAATGGTTAGAAGTATTCCAATCACAACCTTCCTAATATAGCAGTGTCGCCACCCTCCAGTGTCACCACCCGAGTCCGCGCCCGCCTCAGCATCTGGCAACCCACCCTTTTCTTCCTCGGGCAAACGGAAACCCACGTTTTCGCACTCTCCATCGCGGCCAGCGTGCTGCTCTCGTTTTTCCCGTTTCTGATCGTCATGGAATCGCTCTGCCGGTACACCCTGCACCTTCCAGGGGCGGTAGCTGCGATAAACCTCGCGCTGATGGATTACTTCCCGGCCGAGATCGGCGCGTTCGTGGCCCGCAATCTGACAAGCGCCGTGGAGCACTCAGGGCCCACCCAAGTCATTTCCGTTCTACTGTTACTCTTCACCGCTAACGGAGTATTCGAACCACTCGAAGTCTCCCTCAACCGTGTCTGGGGAGTTAGTGAGAATCGCTCTTACGTCAAAAACCAGATCCTTAGCCTGGGATTAATCTTGTTCTGCGGCTGCCTCGTGCTCGGGTCGATTGTACTCACGGCCAAGGATCAGCAGTTGGCGCGCGAGCTATTCCACGTGCAGCGGATTCCTGGCTGGGTAACATGGCTCCTGTTCAAACTGGCCGCCATTCCCATCACCGTTTTCGTACTCTTCTTCGTCTACTGGGCGCTGCCCAATCGGCGCATTCCAGCGCGGCCATTGATCGCCATCAGCCTGTGGGTAGGCCTGGTCCTGGAACTGCTGCGCTACCTCTTTCTGTTGCTCGGACCCTTCCTCATTGCCAAACTCGCGCGCGAATACGGGCCGTTCCAATATTCGGTGGCTATCCTGCTGTTGAGCTTTCTTTCGTCAATGGTTGTACTCGCGGGCGCCGAATGGTCTGCGCGGAGAGTAGAATAGTGGCAGTGGACACCGCTTTTGTTGTATTGATTGCCGCTGCCGCAGTATTCACCGTGTGGCGCTCGCTGACCGGTGGCGGCTGAAGACCTTCGCGGCCTGGTGGTTCACCGGGCGGAAGTTGTTCGATCAAGCGGAAGCCGCAATGACTAAACAATGACGGACTGGAGAAAACTGGGCCAGGCTCGGGGGATACCACCTGAGGATCTCGAACGCGTCGCCTCTGTTCTGGAAACACTGGAAGTGGCATTCCATCCTCTGGCGCAGCAAGTCTCGCCCTCCACCGAGCCAGCACTCATTCTGTCCGAATGACGATCGTCGAAGCCCAGATTGCGCTCCAATCGGGAAAGATATCCAGCGAGGAACTGGTCCGTGATTCGCTGGCGCGCATCGAGCAACTGGAGCCGAAGCTCAACGCTTTCATCACCGTGACGTCTGAAAGCGCCCTCGCGAGCGCCAGGAAGATCGACCAGGCCCGCGCAGAAGGCCGAGACTGTGGCAGTTTGGCCGGCATCCCCATCGCTTTGAAGGATCTGTTCCACGTCAGCGGCATTCCGACAACCGGTGGCTCGAAGGCATTCGCCGGATTCGTGCCGGATTTCGATTCCGAGGTTACCGAGAAGTTGACCGCCGCCGGAGCGGTCCTCATGGGAAAAACCGGGCTCCACGAGTGCGCTTACGGTATTACGTCCAACAACCCACACTTCGGCACCATTCGCAATCCGTGGGATATCGCGCGGATTCCCGGCGGTTCAAGCGGCGGTTCCGGTGCTGCAGTGGCCGCAGGCATGGTGTTCGCCGCCATGGGTACGGATACGGGCGGGTCCATCCGGATACCGGCATCGTACTGCGGAACGGTGGGCCTGAAGCCCACATTCGGTTTGGTCAGCAAGACAGGGGTAATGCCGCTGGGCTTTAGCCTCGACCACGTGGGACCGCTTACGCGCACGGTTCGCGATACCGCCCTGATACTGGAGGCGATCACGGCGGGGCAATCGTACATGCCGCCGCGAAATGCCTCTTTGAAAGGCGTCCGCGTCGGGTGGCCGGGGAACTTCTTTTTCGATCGCGTGCAGCCTGAGGTGGCTTCCGCGGTAGGCCGCGCTGCGCGTTTGACGGAAGAAGCTGGCGCGCACGTCATCACCGTGGGTATGCCCGATGTCCAAGCCATCAACACCGTTGGGCGGATGATCTTATTGTGTGAAGCTTCCTCGGTTCTCGGTAGAAAACCGCTTGAGGATTTCGGGCAGGACGTTCGCCTGCTTGTGGAACAGGGTCTTCTCATCCCAGCCACTGACTATCTGGACGCTCAGCGCCTGCGCCGGATCATGCGGCGAAAGTTCGCAGAGATTTGGGAACAGGTGGATTGCCTGATCACGCCCGCGACTCCTATCACCGCGCCGCTTATCGGAGCAACCGAGGTCACAATCGCTGGTCAAACGGAGGATGTCCGCATGGCTTCCACACGTTTCGCGCGCGCCATTAACGTACTCGGCAACCCTGCCATTTCGATCCCTTGCGGTATGGATCAGCAGGGTTTACCGATTGGCTTGCAGATCATCTCGAAGGCTTTCTCGGAAGCCCAACTGCTGCACATCGCGGCCGGCTTTGAAGAGCTTCTGGCGATGGGTGAGCTGCTCGCGATATGATCTTGACTCATGAATAGTCTGCGTTTTCTTCTTCCCTTGATCGCCGTATCCCTCCTCGCTTCCTCCGAGCAATCCGTGCTCGAGACCGAACGCGCCTGGTCGCAGTCCGCGGTTTCCGGGGACACGGCCACGCTCGAACGCATTCTGGGGGATGAACTCAGCTATGGCCACGCAAGCGGCAACATTGACACCAAGACATCCTATATTGGGCGAATCAAGTCCGGTGCACAGAAGTATGTGTCGCTGGTGTACGACGCAGGCCAGCCCGCCGAGCCGCGTGTTTACGGCGACACGGCGACGCTCGTAGCTTCGGCAACCGTCACCTCGCTTACGGACGGCAAACCGAACACCAAGCATCTCCGCTTTCTGCATGTGTTCGTCAAGCACGGCGGCCAGTGGCAGTTGGTAGCTCACCAATCGGTAGAACTGCACCCGTAAAGCATGCGCGGCATTCTGTTCGATCTCGACGGGGTTCTTTATAACGCAAGTCAACTGATCGCCGGTGCGGTCGAAGCTGTTGAATGGGTGCAGCGGCGAAATATTCCCTATTTGTTCGTCACTAATACCACATCGAGGCCACGCGCAGCGCTGGTCGAGAAACTTTGCTCGTTCGGGTTCGCAGCATCGGAGAAGGCTATCCTCACACCCGCTGTGGCGGCGGCGGAATGGCTGCGAACGCAGCAACCGAAGAACGTCGCGCTGTTCGTGCGACCGGCGACCCGCGCAGAGTTTGCTGGGCTATCCTGTCTTCCGGATCATGGGGAAACAGGGGCATCGTATGTTGTTGTGGGAGACCTCGGTGTTCATTGGGACTATCCCACCCTGAACCGGGCGTTCCGGCTGCTGCACTCGAATCGGGACGCTCAGATCATCGCGCTGGGCATGACGCGCTTCTGGCAGACCGAGGACGGTGTCTCGCTGGATGTCGCGCCCTTTGTCGCCGCGCTTGAACGTGCGTCGGGGCGTAAAGCTCTGGTTTTCGGGAAGCCGGCAGAACCGTTCTTCCACGCGGCCACGAAAAGACTGGGCCTGGCGCCCGCGGACACCCTGATGATTGGCGATGATATTGAGACCGATATTGGCGGCGCTCAATCGGCTGGTTTGCATGGGGCGCTGGTCAGAACCGGAAAATTCCGAGCGAGCGACTTGAACGGATTGGTAAGGCCCTCGACCGTGCTGGATTCCATCGCGGACTTGCCGGACTGGTGGACTACGCGGCGGCCTACGCTTTCAACAAACCTCTAAAATCACGGGCGGTTCCGTCATAATTCGGAAACACGGCTTTCAAATTCCGATTTCCCAGATGATTCGAAACCAGTTCGCCCAGCACGGCCCGGAAATCCGTAGTCAGGTCGAGATCGCGGCCCTCGTACAGTTGTTCCCTCGCCAGGCCCGGCCACTTTCCGTACACCTTACCGCCGGCAATATCGCCGCCCATCACGAACATGCAATTCGCGTGGCCGTGGTCTGTCCCGCGATTTCCGTTTTCCCGCGCCGTGCGTCCGAATTCGGACATGGTAGCCACCACAACATCGCCCATGCGGTCGCCTAAATCCCGATAGAACGCGGTCAGCGTTTGCCCGAACTCATTCAACAAGTTCGCTAGCGGACCCTTGGATGCCGTAGCGCCTACTTCATTCACATGGTGGTCCCATCCGCCGATATCCGCGAAGGCAACTTCCACTCCCACGTTCGCCTTAATCAGTTGCGCGATCTGCCGCATGTTATCGGCGAACCTGCCCTTGGGATAGTTCGCGTCGGCCGAGGGTTGATACGGGTGCTTCTGCAAATCCTGCAGAATGGCCATCGCCTCGAATGTCTCGCGGCCCGTGCCGTTCAAGACCTCGTCGTGCGAGCCCGAATAGAGCGATTGCAGAATAGCCGAGGCGCCTGCATCTTTCACCTGAAAGCTACTCACGGAATCCACGGCGATCGCGCTGTTGTCTCCGCGCAAACTTCGCGGTAGGTTTGGTCCCAACGCAACTGCGCGTATGGGCGATACTTTCCCGGTGGCGGGTGGCAAGGCGCGGTTCAGCCAACCGTCATTGGTGGCCTTCAACCCTGGAGTGCCGGACTCCATATAATCCTGCGCATCGAAGTGCGAGCGCGTCGGGTCGGGTGAACCCACGGCCTGCACAATGGCTAAATGCTGCGCGTCCCACATCGGTCGCAGTCCGGCCAGCGAGGGATGCAATCCAAAGTGGCCGTCCAGATCCATCACCGAATCTTCCTTGGCGAGGCCTTGGCCTGGCCGCGGAATTCCGATGGTGGGTCGCATTGCGTAATATTCGGGGTCGCCATGCGGAACCACAATATTCAGACCGTCCGCCGCACCACGTTGAAAGATGGCGACGAGTATTTTCTTGCCAGCGCCGCCGGTTCCCGCGGCCGGATCGCCTTTGGCGTAAAGCGCTCGTTCCAGCCACACTGGAGCCGCGCCCACACCCACCATCGCCATCGCCGAGTTGCGTAAGAAGATTCTGCGGCTGCTCGCCATTATTTTTTCCTTAATTACGATTGTCCGATGTTATTTAGATCATCTGCGCTGAAAATCCGGAGAACCTAGCGTTAATCCCGCCACAATCGCGCTTAGAGCCGCGGGTTTCGCCGGGGTGCTGACTGGCTTGGCCGTCGCTTCGGCCGCAAGCCCTTTTTGCACGACCTCCAACGACGCCGGTGTGAGATCTGTCCCCATCAAATCATGCGCCATTTCCGCGGGATCGGTCGTCGAGGGGAGCGCCACTCTTACGCCGCCCATATGGTTCGCGGTGAGGTTGAGAGCAAAGTTCATGCGGCCCAGCAGAGCGGCGGAGTTCATCCAATCAGAACCCTTGTTCGAGTAACCCGTCGGTTCTTGTTTTTTGTATAAAGGCTCACCCATCTGGTTGAGTTGCCCGGCAACACCGTTGGTGAAATCAATGTCTGCATTGGTGGCGCGCAGTGCGCTGACAACCATTTCGAACGGCGATTTAATTTTGGCGTGATACACGTCTTGCGACCAGAATTCCTGCGAATAAATCATGGTGCGCATCACTTCACGTAAATCGCCATCCGTCTTCTGGAAGGTCTCCGCCATGCGCTGCACCAGGGCTTCGGGCGGGTTGTCGGACACAAACCGAATTGCCAGCGACTTAGAAATGAAATGCGCCGTCGCGGGCTGCCGCGACAGAATCTCAATTACCTTGTACCCGTCCTCAATTCCGCCATTCGCGGGAATCGTAACGCCCAGCACGTGCTTCTCGCCCGGATCATGCTGCCTTTCATTGAACTCGAAACCGCCGCCGCGACGCGGCTCACGGATGGTCCATCCGGTGAAGCAGCGCGCGACTTCGGTCACATCTTTCTGGGTGTACCCGCCATCCACGCCCAACGTGTGTAGCTCCATCAGCTCACGGCCATAATTTTCGTTCAAACCACGCTTGCCGCGCTTGGCATTCGCATTCACCCTGGGGTTCTTGACATCCATGTCGGCGCGCACAGATTCAAAGTTATCGAGGTAGAACAACATCGCCGGGCTTTGCGCCGTGGCCAGCAGTAAATCCTTGAACTTCCCCAGCACAAATGGGCGAATGGCGTCGCGTTCGTATGAGGTCACCATGTAGCGGTCCGCACCCTTGTCCAGATAAACGTTGAAGTGGTTGTACCAGAAATCGGTAAGCACTTCCTCCAACTGCCGGTTACTATAGACCGCACGGAACAGCTTCGCGTCTGCCAAATCCTGATTCACCAGCAGCTGCGTGCCCGCAAATGTCTCCATGCGGCGTTGCATCGAAACCGGGGCTACCTCGAACATCCTTCGCTTCTGCTCTTTCGGCATGGCGATCACCAGGTCGAACTGCTTCTCTACAGGCAAGGACTGCAGGATCGCGACCTTCTGTTCCGGCGTCCCGCTAGCGAGCAGTTCCTGTTGATCCGGAGTGACTTCCGCCAAGGCCTGCTCAAAAGTTAGCTGGTCCTTCGAATCGGTGGCGAGCCCCAGCTTGTCGCGATAGCGCTGCACTACCTTCTGGATCAGCATGCGCGTCTGCGGGTCATCCGGCCACGGCGCTTTGCCGTCCATCATTTGCTTCACGAGAAAATTCGGAGGATATTTCTGAACGATTTCGGGCGTGCTCATCCGAAGAGTGTCCATGGGCGCTAGCTTTGCTTCCAGTTCCGGATTCTCCGGTATCGATTCGGGATGAAGCTGCTCCTCGATCCATTTTTTCAAACCGGTTGCATCGAGCGCCTGAAGATCGCCCTGCCGCGGTCCGAACGCCAACCGGTTCAGGGCGTGGAGCGTCTTCTCATCGCCGGTCATCTGCACCACAGGCGCAGGCTTCGGCTCGGCGGGCGGCGCCTTCTTCTTGCGCGCGATCGCCGGAACCAAGGTCACGACAACCATTAGGCACGCGGTGGGCAAACTTCGCGTAAGCATGTTTCTCACTACTACTTCTAACGCTTTTTTCAGCGCGTTAGTTGCGTGTCAGGTACCATGCCGCCTGAAATGAGTGATTAAAGTTGCTTTATTCGGGTGAAAGTGCCCGGCTCATATACACCATCGACCCGATAAACGCGGTCCTCAGTGGTTGGCCTGAACCAGACTCATGCGTTTCGTCATGGACCCCACGGAAATCTCGATCTCCTGCGCGCCTTCGAATTGTTTGGTGGGGACGTTCAAACGAACCTCCTTCCGCTCGCCGGCCTCCATATGGACCCTATCGAATGCGCCCAGGGAGCGAATCGGCGCCTCAGGGCCGGCGTTCACCTGTTTCCAATAGACCTGAACGACTTCGTCTCCGTCGCGCTTTCCCGTATTCTTCAGATCCACCGAAAGGCTCAGCTTCTCCGGCTCCAGCGCCGTTCTGAGATCCTGATACGCGAACGTGGTGAAGCTCAGGCCGTAACCAAACGGATACAGTGGCTCACCTTGGAAGTAACGGTAAGTACGGCCTTTCATGTTGTAATCATCGAACGCCGGCAACTGCTCTTCCGACTTATAAAAAGTGACCGGTAATCGGCCGCCGGGATTGTAGTCGCCAAACAACACATCCGCCAGCGCGGTGCCGCCGGCTTGTCCCGGATACCAAAGCTCAACAATTCCTGGTACGTGGTCTTTGGCCCAGTTGATGGCAACAGCGCTGCCGTTCAACATGACGAGCACAACGGGCTTCCCAAGTGCGGAGACAGCTTTCAACAAATCCTCCTGAACCTGTGGAATGCCCAGTTTCACTCGATCGCCGCCGGCGAACCCATCGACTGCGATCCTCATTTCTTCGCCTTCGAGGCGCGGCGAGAGTCCCAAAAACATGACCACCACGTCCGCCTGACGCGCGGCACTCATGGCTTCTTCACGGTAATCCGCATGCGGCGGTTCCCACACCAACTTGATATCGGCATCACCGCTCACCTCGTGGAAATTCAACTGAACCGGATAGAGTTTCCCGGCTTCCAGGTCTACAGTCTGCCATTCGTAGGCGCGCTCATGCACGTTATCGCGGCGGGCGATCACCTTGCCGTTGAAAGTGAGTTCGTATGAATTCAAGCCGGTCGCGCCGAGCTCATATTTGCCGGAGATCTTTGGGGCAAGAAAACCGGTCCAGCGGACCCCGAAATTGTCATCATCCAAGTCCTTACGCGGCGCGCCATCCCGCCAGTCGAAATCGACATTGGCGTCTATGCGCGTGAACAACGGTTTGGGATCTTTCGGGACGAGTGCCGCTTTGCGCATCTCGTTGGTGACGAAAGCACGCCCGATGTAGGCGCGCCCGTTGAAGTTACTGGTGGCGAAGTATTCGCCTCTCAGTCCCGGCTGCTTGTCAGCACCGTCAGAGGTGAATAGTGCCGAGTTCGGTATCGCTTCAAAGGAAGGCATCCCCGGTGCAAGATCCGTTCCTCGCGCATAAATGACCCGCGTCTTCGATCCCAGCTTCTCGCGGATTCCGGCTAGCGGCGTCACCGGATGGGAGGGCTGACCGTTATAGTTCCCTAGCATCACCTCGGCGTCATCCGCATTCGGGCCGATCACGGCCAGGGTCTTGACGTTCTTGCGTAGCGGCAGAACATTGTTCTGATTTTTCAAGAGCACGATGGATTCCCGAGCAGTCTCCAACGCCAGCTCTGCGTGCTCCCGGCTCTCATTCACGGAGTAGGGAATCTGCGCCCACTTCACCATTTGAGGGGGATCGAACATACCGAGGCGGAACCGCGCGGTAAATAGCCGTTTGACCGCCGTATCGACGTCGCTCTCCGGTAGCAATCCCTTCTTGACGGCGCTCACGACATTGGTATATTCCATACCG
>Ga0326727_10008779_pt1 | contig 25380 bp, 16 predicted proteins | sample MB2enrmetagenome_FD_207643 | JGI IMG/M metagenome (GOLD analysis project Ga0326727, IMG submission 207643) | Lab enriched peat soil microbial communities from McLean, Ithaca, NY, United States - MB29MY | ecosystem: Environmental > Terrestrial > Soil > Wetlands > Peat | place: USA: New York... | reverse complement strand
AATGATTCCCGCAAGATTCTGGTGGAAATCTGCCACCCGCGATAGAATATGTTTGGGATTTTTCCTGTAAGAAAAAGTGGTAAACTTTCCACCGGAATGGGGGGCAGATTTCACCGGAATGTCCACCTGCTTCAGGAACAGGTGGAAGCGCTCAAGGCGGATACTAAAATCCAGGTTTTTGCCACTGACATCAACAGCCGCGCCATCGGCACTGCACGCGCCGGTAATTACCCCGACAGTATTTCCGGAGACATCTCTCCTGAAAGGCTGGAGAAGTACTTCAATTACGACAAAGAGGCCGGCACTTACCGCATCAATAAAAACATCCGTGAGATGCTGATTTTTTCGGAGCAGGATTTCATCATGGACCCACCCTATTCCAGACTAGATTTGATCAGTTGCCGCAACCTGCTCATTTACATGGGTGCAGGACTTCAAAAAAGGCTGATTCCGATGTTCCATTTTGCCCTGCTTCCCGGAAAATTCCTTTTCCTGGGAAACTCGGAGTCCATTGGGGAGTTTCATGACCTTTTCGCCATAACGGATCTAAACGGCAAACTTTTTCAGGCTAAATTCGAGAACACGAGTTCCCGTAAACTGATAATAAGAAAGTATCTCCCTCTTCTGATTGAAAACGATGCATTTCCCAGGCAAACCGAAAATTTTCCCAAAGACCTGAAGAGCGCTTACCGCGAGATGGCCGAACGCACCATGATTCAGCAATGCGTCCCGGTCGGCGTACTGGTCAACGCGCACGGGGATATTTTTTATCTCCATGGACGTACCGGAATGTACCTCGAACCGGCGCCGGATGAGGTCGTAACAAACATCCTCAAGATGGCCCGGGAAGGGCTCAAGCGGGACTTGATGACGTCCCTACACCAAGCTGCGACCACCGGAACGGTGGTGACCCGCAAAGGGTTGAAGGTAAAAACAAACGGGCACTTCACCTGCGTTGACCTAACAGTTAGACCTGTATCATCGAGCACTAGCGCTATCATGACGGAAGAAGTAATGCCGGATGCGGAAAGCAAGTTTATGGTCATACTGGAGGAAGTTGCCGAAGTTATCCAGAAACGAATGGAAGAAACACCACTTGTCCCAAAGGGCCACGATAATCTGAATTTCAGGCTTTCAGAAGCGGAATCCATGATCGATTCGCTGCAAAAAGAACTCCAAGCGAAGGAAGAATACCTCAAAAGCGCGGTTGAGGAATTGGAGACGTCCAACGAAGAGATGCAATCGGTCAACGAGGAACTTCAATCCACCAATGAAGAACTGGGAACCTCCAAAGAGGAATTGCAGTCGGTAAACGAGGAGCTGGTTACCGTCAATAACGATCTTCAATCCAAACTTTCCGATCTGACACGGCTGAATAACGATATCAGCAACCTGCTGGCCGGAACCGGAATCGGCACAGTCTTCGTGGATCGTCAGCTCCGCATCATCAGTTTCACTCCTGCCGCTACCCGGATCATCAACCTGATTCCCAGCGACCTGGGCAGGCCCGTCGCGCATACCGTCTCCAACCTGGTCGGATACGACCGCCTGGTGCCGGATGCATTGGAGGTGCAGGTCACCGAGCTTCCCAAAGAGCTGGAAGTCCTGACCACCGACGGCGTCTGGTACACGATGCGCATTCTTCCCTACCGGACCAGGGAGAATGTGGTGGAAGGCGTTGTCATCAATTTTGTAGACATTACCGAACTCAAACAGGCGCGGGATAAAATCCTGGAAATCAATCGCGATCTGGAAAAAAGGGTCCAATATGGAATCGAGGAAATCCGGGCCAAGGATCATATCATGATTGCCCAATCCCGACTGGCTGCCATGGGGGAAATGATCAGGAACATAGCCCACCAGTGGAGACAGCCGCTGAACGCCCTGGGGTTGATGATCCAGAATATCGCGGTCGCTTATGAAAACAGCCGGTTGTGCGATGCCTATATCCAGACATTCAAATCCAAGACGATGAATCTGATCCAGCACATGTCGCAGACGATAACTGATTTTAGTAATTATTTCAAACCTTCCAACGAGAAAATGAAATTTTCGATGCAGGATATTATTCGGAAAACGGTCGATCTGGTGGAACCTGGTTTGAAAGACGAGGGAATATCCCTGACCAGCAAGATGGACAATGACTGCGAGATCTCCGGATATTCCAATGAGTTCGGCCAGGTACTGCTGAATCTGATTCAGAACGCCAAAGAGGCGTTTCTACAGAAAAAGACGGGTGACAAATGGATATTGATATCCGTAACCGCTCTAGAAAAAGAAACTTGCGTGAATATATCCGACAACGCCGGAGGAATTCCGGCAGAGATCCTAGATAAGGTATTCGACCCCTATTTTACCACCAAGGAAAGCGGAACCGGAATTGGACTTTACATGTCCCGGATGATCATCGAAAATCAGATGAAAGGCAGGTTGAACGTGGGCAATACGTCTGAGGGCGCTGAATTCACGATCACCCTGAAAGGGTCCTCAGTGGAATAATCAGAACTCATTGATTCCCCTCACGAAGCCGGGATTTTTTAAATACCTTTTCCTTCGTGGAAAAAACGTGGCGGCGTTCTTCCATTGGATTTTCGGTTCCTCCTATAGGAATCTTTCCGATACCGGCAGAACCGGGGATTTGGGTAAAAGAGCTTTAATAATATGGGGTATCCCAGATAAAATATTTCTTGACAAGAAAAGAATTATCAACTACAATTTAAAAATAAAATGCTTGATGAACTGCGAGGTTCTTCCTTCCGGCAAATCTTCTTTTTGTTCATGGCTGTGCTGATTCAAAAGGGTTCGTCCCGATTGTGAAGGCAAGATAATAGTTGTTGGTAGTAGCTTGAATCAACAGCTTGCAATGATTACGCCGGAGGAAATGGCGGAGTATACTTTCAGTCATCCTGAACCCGATGAAACTAGGACATTTAACGATCCATTCTGGCATGCGGACGATCCGGAGCGGATAAGAGTTTTTATCAAAGACGGGAATGATGAAAGCAGGCATCCGAAGATGCGTGCGATAATAAACAAGGTCAGCGCGGAATTGGTCCGGCGGCGTTTTGGCTCTTCCTCCGAATTGATCGCCGGGGTATATTCCGCCTTGGTCCGGCTGCTGGAAGAGCGGGAACTGATCCGGTTCGGGCCGTTCGATGCGGCGCCCTGTCCGAATGCGACTCTGGCGGACCTGGATGAAAACCGGATGCGTCGTTTTATCCGGGAAGCCAGACAGGCGCGGGGTTTTGCTCTACGCGAAGGGGCTTTGCCCGAAGAATTGCTGACCCACTTGAATCTTTTGGATGACGGCAGACCGGTGAATGCCGCGCTGCTTCTTTTCGGGAAACAACCCCAGCGTTTTCTGATATCTTCGGAAGTCAAGTGCGCTCATTATCACGGTACCGAAGTCTCCAAGCCGATCCCGTCCCTTCAGGTTTACAAGGGCACCGTCTTCGATCTGGTGGACCAGTCCGTGGATTTTGTCATGTCCAAGCTCGATCTCTGGACGGGCACCCGGGAATCCGGTCCCCGGGTTCCGACGGAGTACGAGATTCCGCAGGAAGTGGTTTCGGAAGCGATTGTCAACGCGGTGGCGCACCGGGACTACACCAGTTCCGGAAGCGTTCAGGTGATGCTTTTCGCGGACCGTCTGGAAATATGGAATCCCGGGGAATTGTCGCCGTCGCTGACTCTTGAGAAATTACGGCAGCCGCACGGATCGTTTCCGGCTAATCCTCTTCTGGCTGAGCCGATGTACCTCGCCAAGTATATCGAGCGGATGGGGACGGGCACCGGCGATATGATCCGCCGCTGCCGGGAATCGGGACTTCCGGATCCGGAGTTTCAGCTTCGGGATGGTTTCGTCACGATTATCAGGCGCAAGTCGGTGGTGAATTCCGGGCAACAGCCAGAGTCGCAGCCAGAGTCGCAGCCAGAGTCGCAGCCAGAGTCGATTGAGATCAGGATTTTGAGGACATTGTCGAAAGCTCCGATGTCCAAGTCCGAGATTTCGGTTGCTCTCGGGCAGAAGGAGATATCGGGGCAGTTGAATCAAGTCGTCAGGGATATGCTGGGGAAGCAATTGGTAGAATATACGGTACCGGAAAAACCGAATAGCCGCTTGCAGCAATATCGAATTTCGGGAAAGGGGAATTCTTTTCTTTCAGAGTTGGAAAATCAGAGAGGACAACGGCGATGAGTGAAATCGGGCAGCGGGAGAAACTCACCCAGAAGCGCGTGGTGCGGATGTTCCAAGACCAGCTGGGATACGTGTACCGCGGCGACCTCACGGAGAAGGAAGACAACCGGAATATCGAAACGGAAATCCTGAGGCCCGCGTTGCGGCGGATGGGTTACGCCGAGGGTCTCATCGGCAAGGCGATCTACATTCTGGAAAAAGCTTCCGCGGATGCGAGCAAGAGTCTCTACGATCGCAACCATGCCGTTTACGATCTCCTGCGCTACGGCGTGAAGGTGAAGCCCGAAGTCGGCGAGAACACGGAAACGGTGTGGCTCATCGACTGGAAAAATCCCGCGCGCAACGAATTCGCCATCGCGGAGGAAGTCACCGTTCCTTTGACCAGCGGCCGGAAGGGCAACAAACGCCCGGATATTGTCCTCTACGTCAACGGAATCGCCCTGGCCGTGCTGGAACTCAAGAAGTCCACCGTATCGGTGTCACAGGGGATACAACAGAACCTCGGCAATCAGAAGAGACACTTCATCGAGCATTTTTTCACCACTATTCAGCTCGTCATGGCTGGCAACGATTCCGAAGGTCTCCGCTACGGTTGCATCGAGACGCAGGAGAAGTACTATCTCCAATGGAAGGAAGACGGCCCGGATGAAAACCTCCTGGACCGGCACCTCGCGAAGATGTGCGCGAAGGCGAGGTTTCTGGAGATCATCCACGATTTCATCGTCTTCGATGCGGGGCGGAAGAAACTCTGCCGGCACAACCAGTATTTCGGGGTGAAGGCGGCGCAGGAGCACGTCCGGCGGAACGAGGGCGGCATCATCTGGCACACCCAGGGGTCCGGCAAAAGCCTCACGATGGTGTGGCTCACCAAGTGGCTGCGCGAGAACGAGCGCGACGCCCGCGTCCTCATCATCACCGACCGCCTGGAACTCGACGAACAGATCGAGAAGGTCTTCAAGGGCGTGAATGAAGAAATCTACCGGACGAAAAGCGGCGACGATCTCATCCGTAAGCTGAACGTGCCCAACCCCTGGCTGATCTGCTCCCTCATCCACAAGTTTGGCGCCAGGGAAGACGGCGAAGAAGTGGGAGACATCGTGGGCTATGTCGACGAAGTCAAACGGGCCGTACCCGCCGGCTTCTCGGCGAAGGGCCGGATTTTCGTTTTTGTGGACGAGTGCCACCGCACGCAATCCGGCCTGCTGCATGAAGCGATGAAGGCCATTCTCCCCGGCGCGGTGTTCATCGGCTTCACCGGAACGCCGCTCCTGAAGGCCGATAAGAAGAAGAGTATCGAGATCTTCGGCGGCTACATCCACACCTACAAGTTTGACGAAGCCGTGAAGGACGGCGTCATTCTGGACCTCCGCTACGAAGCCCGCGACATCGACCAGCAGATCACTTCGCAGTCGAAAGTCGACGCCTGGTTCGACTCGAAGACATCGGGTTTGTCGGATATCGCGCGTGCCCAATTGAAACAGCGATGGGGGACGATGCAGAAAGTGCTGAGTTCCCAGGACAGATTGGAAAAGATCGTCGCGGACATCCTGATGGATTTCGAACTCCGGGACCGGCTGAAGAGCGGCCGCGGAAACGCGATCCTGGTTTCCGGCAGTATCTACCAGGCCTGCAAATTTTATGAGCTGTTTGCGAAGACCGAACTTGCCGGCAGATGCGCCGTGGTGACTTCCTACAAACCATCCCCGTCCGACATCAAGAGTGAAGAGACCGGCGAAGGACTGACGGAAAAACTCCGGCAGTACGATATCTACCGGAAAATGCTCTCCGACTGGTTCAGGGAACCCGAGGACGAGGCGGTAAAGCGGGTTGACGAATTCGAGAAGGAAGTGAAGAAAAAGTTCATCGAAGAGCCGGGGCAGATGCAGCTCCTGATCGTGGTGGACAAGCTTCTGACAGGCTTCGACGCGCCCTCCGCGACGTATCTCTACATCGACAAGCAGATGCGCGACCACGGCTTGTTCCAGGCCATCTGCCGGGTGAATCGCCTCGACGGCGAAGACAAGACCTACGGTTACATCGTGGACTACAAGGACCTTTTCAAGAGCCTCGAGGGCGCCATCAGTGACTACACCTCGGAGGCCTTCGATAGCTTCGATGAGGCTGATGTGCAGGGGCTGATCGCGAACCGGATCGCAAAGGGCAAGGAAGACCTGGAAAGCGCGAGGGAAGCGATCAAGGCCCTCTGCGAGCCGGTGGAAACCCCGCGGGACGAGCGCGCGTTTTTCCGGTATTTCTCCTCCGCGGATACCGATGACAAAGCCCGGATGAAGGAAACGGAACCCAGACGGCTGGCTTTGTACCGTCTGACGGTGAATCTGCTTCGCGCTTACGCGGCGATCGCCAACGAAATGAAAACCGCGGGTTACAGCGAAGAGGAAATCCGGACGGTTCAGGAAGAAGTCCGCTACTTTGAAAACATCCGGAATATCATCAAGATCCAGAGTTCCGACGCGGTTGATCTCAAGCGCTTCGAGCCTGCGATGCGGCACCTGATCGACACTTATATCCGTGCGGAAGACAGCAAGGAGATTTCGGGCTTTGATGATATGTCCCTGATCCAACTCATTGTGGAAAGGGGACCGGAAGCAGTGGAAGCTCTGCCGGCGGGAATCCGGAAGAACAGGGATTCGGTGGCGGAAACCATTGAGAATAACGTCCGAAAGCTCATCATTGACGAGCAGCCCATCAATCCCAAGTACTACGAGAAAATGTCGGAACTCCTTGACGCTCTCATAGAACAGCGCCGGAGAGACGCTTTCGATTACAAAAGCTACCTCAAGGAGATCGTGGAACTGACGCGGAAGATCCGGAATCCGCAAACAGGCGCCTCCTATCCCGCTTCGTTGGAGACCTCGGCCAAACGCGCTCTGTTCGATAATCTTAACCGGGACGAGAATCTGGCTCTCGCGGTGGACGAGGCGGTGAGGAGCAACCGGCAGGATGACTGGCGCGGCAACGCGGTAAAGATCAAGAAAATCCGTATCGCCGTGAAGAATGTACTTTCCGAAGACGAAACACTGACCGATCGGGTGATGGAATTGGTGAAATACCAGAATGAGTATTGAGAAGCACCACATCCTTGTCAGCGGCCTCCGGGTGGAGATTGTCCGGAAGGACATCAAAAACCTGCATCTGGGCGTCTATCCGCCGAACGGTCGGGTTCGCGTTGCTGTTCCGCTGGCCGTTTCGGATGACGCGGTGCGGCTGGCCGTCATCGGAAAACTCGCATGGATTCGGAAGAAAAGAAGCGGTTTCGAAGACCAGGCACGGCAATCCCTGCGCGAAATGGTGAACGGCGAGACCCATTATTTCCTCGGGCAGAGATATCGCCTGTCGGTCCAGGTCAAGCCCGGCAACTCCCGCGTCGAGATCCGGAACAAGAAGACCATCACGCTCTTTGTCAGGCCGGAGGCAACAGCCGAACAGCGGGAGCATGTTCTCAACGATTGGTATCGGAAGAACTTGAAAACGCTGATACCGCCGCTCCTCGAAAAATGGCAACCAGTGCTCGGGGTCGTGGCCGCGGATTGGGGTGTCAAAAAGATGAAAACGATGTGGGGCGCCTGCAATCCGGACGACAAGAGGATCTGGCTCAATCTCGAGCTGGCGAAAAAGGACGCCCGCTGCCTGGAGTACATACTGGTCCATGAGCTGATCCATCTGCTGGAGCGGCATCATAACGACCGTTTCCAGGCTTTGATGGACCACCATCTGCCCCATTGGAGATCGATTCGGAGCGAGCTCAACGACTCGGTGCTGGGACACGAGGACTGGGAGTATTAAGAAAGTTTCCTCTCTTTATATTTTCTCTTGATTATATGGTAGTCCCTGGCGGACACTTTCTGATGGGATGAGCGGCAACCGGCCACACTTTGTCCGAAGCCATAGGAATTATATGACGAAGACAAGTGTGGAGGACAACGTGAACACCAGTCATTCTGCAGCCGAGAAGAATTTCGATTACCAGGACACTGGTTGAGTTTTCGAAGAATCTCGACTTCTGTTTTATGTCGTTTCAGCTCGCCGTTCTGTTCCTGCCACCCATTCCGGGATAAAAATCCTCCACCTATCCTTCTTAGACCTCTCCGCCAAGTCCATCCCCATCTGATTTCAAATGCACTCCAAAAGCTACTCGAGGGTCGATTTGCAATCGGTCATGCCCGCGCTTTACAATAAAGAGGTCAGAGATTCAGAAGGACGGCAGTTATGGCGGGACGAAGACATTCGAGGATTCGCAGGATAGCCCAGAACGATCCCCACGGGTTCGTTCTCATAATTGACTGGCTGCTGCGGCAGTTCGAGAAGAACGGCGAGTTTACCATGGAAGAGACGAAGCTCGTCTCGACGTTTCTCTCGGAAGATCAGAAATCAACGATTGCCGAATTGATCCAGGAAGAGATCTGCAGATATCGAAAAGAAGTAAACGAGTCCCTGAAGTACATCCCGGGAATCAGCGAGGAGTACAATTTTGTTTTTTCGGATATCCTGTTCTCCTTATGGAAGGATATATCGCCGCTGAGAAAGCGCGGTACACTGCGGAATCGATTGGAAGAAGAGATCCGAAAAATTCTGATAGCGAAACTCGAAGAGAAGAAGAACTTGGATTCGAGGGAAATCTTCCGCCTCCAGACCATCGCGGAAGTCTTTCGACTCGATGAAGATACCATGAAGGTTCTGGAATTCAAATACTATGCCGACTGTCTCAACATCTGCAAGATCTCCCAGGCCCTCCCCGATGAAAACATCTTCATGAAGGCCGCGTCTTTCATCGGGATCACTACCGGCAGAGTTTTCGACGCCGGGCGGAAATTGAATCGCATCGGATTGATCGACGATAGCTGCGGATTCTCGTTGGGAGATCTGTCAGAGACAATTTCTCTGTTTCTGCAGTCTGATAATCCGGACGCCAAGTTGACCGGCGATTTCCTCGAGATCGCCGACACATCCGCGGCGATGCCCCTCCGCAATTTTTCCATCGAAAAAGAAGAAACCCGGATCGTCCGGGATCTTCTTTCGGCACAGGATTGTCCAGCGCATCTGCTGTTCTATGGCGAGCCCGGCACTGGAAAGTCGCAGTACACCAAGGCGATACTACGCGCGACGGGGCGGAAGGCCGTGTATCTGAAGAAGGACTATGAGAGGTCCGATACCGCCAACAACCGCATGCTGCAGCTCATTGCGGCGTCCAATTTCGCCGCACGGGAATACGTGATCGTTATCGATGAGGCCGACAGTTTTCTGAACAGTGAAAGGAAAAGCGAGAAGGCCGCGGACAAAGGCAGCATCAACGACTTCTTCGATACCACGGAATGTACGACCATTTGGATCACGAATTCGCTCAACGAGACTCCCGATTCCATCCGCAGGCGATTCCATTACAGCCTGAAGTTCGATCACTTCGGTGAGAAGGAAAGAAGAAACGCCTGGAAAATTCAGCTCGCCGAAAGTCCGGTGAAGTCAGTAGTCGCCATAAGTGACGTCGAGAAGATCGCCAGTAGATACGAAACAAACGCCGCCGGCGCAGCGATCGCCGTCAAGGTACTCGAGACCTGCTTCGCGAAGAAACTCGGAACCAGGGCCGAGGCGAAGATCATCCTGGAGAAGACCCTGGAGCGTCATCTCGAGGTTACCGGCGGCAAACGGCCCGACAAACACGGGAAATCCAAAGGCGGTCTGAAGCCCCTCGGGAAGAATTACTCTCTCGAATTTTTGAATACCGACCCTGAACCCCGGACCCTGTTGAATGCCGTCCAGGGGTCTCTACGCGCTCTGAAGAACAGCGAAACGTCAATTGGACTGAACCTGCTCTTTTGGGGGCTGTCAGGGGCGGGAAAAACAGAATTCGTGAAATTCCTCGCCCGTGAGACGAAGAAGAAACTGATGTTTCAGCGGTGCTCAGATCTGGAGAGCCCCTATGTGGGTCAGACCGAACAGAATCTTGCGGAGGCCTTCCGGTTCGCGGAAAAGGACGAGGCGATCCTGTTTCTCGACGAAGCCGACAGTTTCCTGACCCGCAGGGAGGGCGCGTCGCGCTCCTGGGAGATCTCGAGGACCAACGAGCTCCTCACGCAGATGGAGAACTTCTCCGGGATTTTTGTCTGCTCGACGAATCTCCCGGACCTTCTGGATACAGCCGTAATTCGTCGTTTCGCATGGAAGGTGGAGTTCCGCGCGGTGAAGCGGGAGAAGAGATTGGAGCTCTACCGCGCGTTCTTCCGCACCGTAAGGAAGCCGATCTCCCCGGAAGAGACAGCCCGAGTGGAATCCCTGGAGGGACTGACCCCGGGAGATTGCGCTGCTATCCAGGCGCGCTTCGAATTCGTGGAGCCGGAGAAGAGAACCCACGAAGCGATCATCCGGGCTCTCGTGGCGGAATGCGCGTGGAAGAATAAAGGGGTGGGGAAGGCGGTGGGGTTCTAAAAACTAATCGTTCAAAATAGCGGTTTCGATTCTTTGGCTATGATATATTTCAGCGCTGAATATATTGACCGAAACTGTTATTGTAATAAGATGAAAAGGAGATCGAGATGTTCGATATCAAGGGAAAATATGACACCGCGAGGGTCTTTACGGACCTCGTAGAAGACCAGGCCGTGGCGGACATTTTGAAACTTGCTAATCAGGAGTATATGAAAGACGCGGGAATCCGTATCATGCCTGACGTGCACGCCGGTGCGGGCTGTGTTATCGGTACGACTTTCAACCTCCGAGAAGAGAAGGTGTGCCCGAACCTTGTCGGCGTCGATATCGCCTGCGGGATGCGGCTGGGGAAAATCAAAACGAAAGTCGTGGACCTCCCCAAATTGGACAAGGTCATCCGGCAGTTCATTCCTTCCGGAAGAAATATTCACAAGGGGATCTACGAGTTCAAAAACCTGATGTCGGAAGTGCATCAGATGAAGAAGAAACTCGAAGACCTGGTGTTCCGACCGAAGATGGATTATTGCCTGCTGTCGCTGGGAACCCTCGGCGGCGGCAATCACTTCATCGAATTGAACCGTGACGATGACGGGAGTTATTATCTCGTCATCCATTCGGGGTCCCGGTATCTCGGAAAGTCGGTCGCCGATCATTATATGAGGCAAGCGATTGCGGCGTTCGGCGGTCCCAATGTCAGCCGCGAAGAAAAAGAAAGGGTCGTTGAAGAATTCAAGTCCTCGGGCAAGGCATCGGACATCCCCGAAGCGCTCCGCGGTCTCCAGAAGTCCGGGGATGTCGAGGATCAGTCTCTCGCCTATGTCGAGGGAGAGGAGTTTCATAACTACATGCACGATATCGAAATCGTCAGCGATTATGCCGACCTGAACAAAGAACTGATGATGCACATCATCGCCCGGGAAATGAACTGGAAGTTCGACGAAGAATTCACCACACGCCACAACTACATCGACGTCGGAAACAAGATACTGCGGAAGGGAGCGGTTTCGGCTCAGAAGGACGAGAAGCTGATTATTCCCATGAACATGCGGGACGGATCACTGATCTGTGTCGGCAAGGGGAACTCGAATTGGAATTTCTCGGCGCCGCATGGCGCCGGGCGTCTGATGTCCCGCACGACCGCCAAAGAAACCCTGAGCATGGAAGAGTTCAAAAGCACGATGAAAGACGTTTACAGCACTTCTGTGCACGCCTCCACGATCGACGAAGCGCCCATGGCATATAAGCCCATGCAGATGATCATCGATAACATCGGCGACACCGTGGATATTGTCGCTACCATCAAGCCCGTGTATAATTTCAAGGCCAACGATTAAGCGGGCAAATCAAATATAAGAACTTAAAAAATGCTTTGGAATAGATCATGAGTTCCGGGAAATTATCCGGGAACCCATGATCACTGGATGGAATTCAGGATCGAGGAATAAATATCTTCGATCAGTCGCAAACCTCCGTAGTAACCGAAGTAGCTGCAGCTTCCCGTCAGGCGGTCCGTGATCGGGCCGGCGATGCTGAGGTGGCAGGCGCCCAGCTCCCGCGCGATCTCGCGGTCCCAGGTGCTCCCGAGGATGAGCGGCGCGGGAGAACCCGCTTGACGAAGCGCTTTGCGGATGTCCTCCCCGTCTCCGGAAAAGGTTACTTCCGCCGAAATTTCCGGTGCGAGGTTTTCGTAGAGTTTCCGGATCGCCGGGTGGAACTCCTCCGGCGGTTCGTCGGTGACGACCTGTGCCGAGGGGAGAAGTCCGAATTCGCCGGTCAGGAGACGCCCGATCCCCGCGCCGTAGAAAGAATCGGCGACGACACTGAAACTCTCCGGAAGATCCCAGCGGAACTCCATGAAAAAGTCGGCCATGCGCTCGTAATGGAAGTGGAAGACTGCCTCCTGCTTTTGAATGTAAGCTTCCGCCCTTTCGGAAGGAATTCCGGCGAACTCCGCGACAGTGCGCAGGAAGCGGCTCGTTTCGATTCCGCCCGAAGGCAGGACGGGGTAGTGCAGGTAAGGGGTTCCGTAGCGCGTTTCCAGGTTCCTTGCCGTTTCCACTCCCACCCAGGAGGAGAGCACGAGGTTGAACTGCGCCGACGGAACGCGCTTCCATGCGGACAAGCCGCAGCTCGCGGGTCCGAAGAGCACGTTGACTTCAAGACCGATGCCTTCGAGAAGTTCCTTCGCGGCCAGGAGGTTTCCGCTCCAGAAAGGGTCGTGCGAAGGGACGCTCGCCCAGAGGTTGACGAGACCCGGCACTTTCTCACCGTCCGCACCGGGCGCGACGAGCTGGTCGAGAATGGCGCGGACGACGATTTCGTGGCCGAGGAGGTTGCTGCCCCGGAAGCCGGCGGTCGCGGCATAGGCGATCGGGACTCCGGCGGCGCGGTATTCTTGCACGATGTTCTCCGAGTCGTCGCCGACGAGCTCGCTCGTGCAGCCGCTGAGCACCACGAAGAGGTCTCCCCGCATCACCTTCAGCGCGCCGTCGATAGTGGAGCGGAGCCGGTCCTCCCCGCCGAACACCACTTCCTTCTCGCCGGTGTTGGTGCAGGGCATCGCGGAGCCGCCGCTGTAACCACCGCCCTGGAAGCCGTTGAAGAAGCCGAGTCCCAGGTGGAGCTTGTAGCCGCAGCCCGGCCCGGCGTGCAGGATGGGGATGCCCCCCTCGATGGCGGACACGGTCTGCTGGGCTCCCAGCGCGCACAGCCGTCTCGGTTGTTCCAGTATTTTCGTCATGATTCCTCTCCCAGAAATGCCTGCGCTTCTTTGCCGAGCCACCAGTCCGTGTAGGGAAGCCTTGCGGTTCGGGCGAGGTTTCTCTCGATCGAGGGGTTCCGCAGCCAGGGTTCGATCTTCCGCGCGTAGCGCAAGAGCCCCCGGTAACCCAGCGCGAGGTGTTCGTCGTCCACGAAGAGCGTGGGGATACCGAGCTTGGCGCCCAGTGCGACCATCCCGGGATGCCGGAGGACGAGGACGTCCGGTTTCAGGCGCCGGATATGGTTGACAAGCTCGTAGGACTGCTTGTTGCAGACGCCGTAGTTGAAATCGCCATGGGTTTCCACCACGTGGCCGAGGGTGTCGCCCCGGGCATCACCGTGGTCGAGCTTCGGGTCGTGGTGCAGCATCACGCCGCCCGCGATTTCGAAGCCGAGGTCGCCGAGAACCGAGAGGTAGCTGTGTCCATGCGCGGGACCCGCCGCGACAAAGGCCCGGAGACCCCGGTATTTATTCCGCCAGCCGTTCAGATCCTCGTCGATCGCGGCGCGTTCGGAGAGTATCAGTTCCTCCGCCGCCTTTTCTTTCCCGAAGACTTGTCCGATTTCCCGCAGCCAGCGGTCGGTGGCGGCGAGGCCGTAGGGCGGCGGCGACTTGATTTCCGGTACGCCGTGGAGTTTCTCGAGACCCGCCGCGAACCAGGTTCCGAGGGTGGGGCACATCTGCACCGTCGCTCCGGCTTCCGAGAGGCGTGAAAGCTCGTCGATACCGGCGAAGGGCACGATGAGCTTCGGTTCCAACCCCAGCGGTTTCAGAAGTTCCGAGAAATAGTCGTCGCCGATGAAGGTGATGACGTTGACGCGCTCCGGGTGTCGTTCCTTTGTCGGCTTGACCACTTTCCGGAGGATGGCGTTGTAGGCCGTGTCCCAACCGGTGGCCCAGATCTGGGAACGGAAGCCCTCGCAGTCCACCGCCGCGACGGGGATGCCCAGTTCCGCCTCGGCTTCTTCCGTGGCCGCCTGCACGTCCTCGCCGATGATGCCGGTCGCGCAGGACGCGGTGACGAAGATCGTTTTGGGGTGGAAGCGCCGGTAGGTCTCCCGGAGAGTCTCCAGAAGTTTTTCCTTCGCCCCGAAGATGGTATCCTGCTCCGTGAGGTCGGTGGATACGAGCCGCGCGTTGATGACGTCGAGCTTGCGCTTCGTGAGACCGTAGCGGTTGTAAAGGTTGAACATGGAAAAATCCCCCGCGCACCCGGCGGGCGCGTGGTTGACCACGGCCGCGTCGCGAACCAGCGAAAGCTGGAGCGTGGCGCAGAAGGACGAGCAGGTGCCGCACTGGCTGAAACTCCGTTCCCGGTTGCGCAGGCTGCAGTCCCGGGACTTTTTCACGAGTTCCCCGGCGCTCCCGCAGTATCCGGTAACGGAGCCGAGACGCCGTTCGCGGATCTCCACTCCGGCCGATGAAAAATCTTCGGTCATAAATACTCCTGAATGACAAACGGTTTGTCCCGAATGGAAAAGAATCACTCACGAAGTACAACAAGATCACAAAGAAATCCATCTTATCGCATCCGTTACCGCGCTATTTGCAGACTCTTTGTGAACTCTGTGTACTCCGTGAGAAAAGTAACTTTTGAACCAAACCCGTTTGATTTTATGTCACATCACGCCAGCGCCGCCCGGAAAGCTTGGTCGAGGTCGGCGATGAGATCGGCCGCGTCCTCGAGACCGATGGAAAGCCGGATGGTGTCGGGGGTGACGTCGGCCTTCAGCTGTTCGTCCGGACGGAGCTCGCCGTGCGTGGTTTTCGGGGAGTTGATGATCAGCGAGCGCGCGTCGCCGACGTTGGCGTGGAAACTGAAGATCTTCGCCGAATCGATGAACTTATTGTACTGGACGGGAGTCCCCTTGAAACCGAAGGTGAAGATCGAACCGGCCCCCTTCGGCAGGTACTTTTTCGCGAGCGCGGCGTATTTATTGCCCTTCGCGGCCGGATGTTTCACCCAGGAGACCTGGGGATGGTTCTCGAGGTAGCGGATGACCTTCTCGGCATTCGAGACCTGCTTGGCCACGCGCTCGGAGAGGGTTTCCACGCCCTGGAGCACGAGGAAGGCGTCGAAGGGACTGAGCGCCGCGCCGAGGTAGGCGAGGTAGTTGAGCCGGACGCGCATCGTGAAGGGAAAGAGCGGGAAGGCTTCCAGGAAGCTTCTTTCCACGCCGGTCTCGCGGTTGCGCAACAGCCATGTCGGCTCCTGGAACTGCGGGAATTTGCCGTTCGCGTAGTTGAACTTGCCGCTTTCCACGATCACGCCGGCGATGGTGTTGCCGTGACCGCCCAGCGCCTTGGTGGCGGAATAGACCACGATGTCGGCGCCGTGTTTCAGGGGGTTGAAGAGGTAGGGCGTGGCGAAGGTGTTGTCGATGACGAGGGGAACACCCGCGTCGTGGGCGACTTTCGCGATCGCCTCGATGTCGAGGACGGTGGCGCTCGGGTTGGAGATGGTCTCGATGAAGATCGCCCGCGTTTCGGGTTTCAGCGCCTTTTTGAAGGACTCAGGATCGTCCGGGTTTTCCGCGAAGTCCACCCCGATGCCGAATTTCCCGAAGATCTTGTGAAAGCCGTCGAAGGTGCCGCCGTAAACCCGCGCGGTGGTCAGGATGCGTCCGCCGCCCTCGGCAAGGTTGAGGAGCGTGTAGGAAATCGCCGCCATTCCGGAGCCCACCGCGATGGCGGCGCTTCCGCCGTCGAGTGCGGCGATGCGCTGTTCCAGCACCGCAACCGTCGGGTTGCCGATGCGCGTGTAGAGCCAGCCGAACTCGTTGAACGAGAGCAGGCGGTCCACCCGCGCCGTGTCATGCAGGTCGAAGGACGCGGTCTGGTAGATCGGCACCGCGATGGAATCCTGGTGTTCTTTCGGGTTGTAGCCCGCGCGTATTTTCAGGGTATCGAAACCCAGTTGCTGTTCAGACATGGTAAGCCTCCCAATGAAAGAAAATGGACCGTTCGGGATGTCAATAACCCGCGCCGCAGCCAGAAGTTCAGCGCTGCGGCGCGGAGCAGGGTAATCAGTTCGCCTTGACTTCTTTCACCTGGTGGCGGTCGCTGATAGCCGTCAGGTCGTCCCGGATGTCTTTTCTCACCTTCGAGGACGTCAGATACTGGAAGAGTCCCCAGATGATCCCGAGAGCCAGAAGAACGATGAAGGCGTAGATCGGGTAGGAATTGGGCGCGTCCGGAAGCGGGTAAACGGCCCCGACAAGCGCGATCACCATAAAGACCAGTCCTCCGAGGGAAGCGAGGAAGTACCGGATCTTCAGTTCCTTGCGCTTGAACAGGTAAACCGGGGCGGCGATCGCCACGAGGATGTAAGCCAGGATGAAGCCCAGCGTGGCCGTGGTGCCGATCCAGCCGTAGATGTCGAACATCCCCTTGCCGAAACCGGCCAGGATAGCGGCGGGAATGAAGGTCAGGATGGACGTGATCGTGATGGCGATGTGCGGCGTTTCGTTGGTCTCGTGGGTGCCGCTGATGGAATTGTGAAGCACTCCGTGGAGCCCGAGGTGGAAGAGGATGCGGGCGCCCGCGTTGATGCTCGCCAGCACGCAGGCGAAGAAGCTGATGATGGCGCCGATGGTGATCAGCACGCCGAGAAATCCGATGCCGGCGCTGCTCGCCAGCACCTGGAGGGGAGCGTCGCTTTTATCGAGCGTGACTGCGCTGCCCGCGAATCCGAGCACCTCGGTGTAGGAGGTGAGAATGAAAATCACTCCAACGAAGAGAGCGCTCTGCCAGATGGCCCGGGGAATGCTCCGCAGGGGGTTCTTCGCCTCGGTTCCCAGCGACGAGGCGCTTTCGAAGCCCGTGAAGCTGAAAATGGCGAAGACGAGGCCAAGCCGGAGCTGGGAAGGAGTGAAGCTCTTAAAGTTGAACTGGCTCAGGTCGAGCTTGAAATGATTGTGGATCAGGGTGGCGAGGACAACCAGCAGGATGAAAGACAGCGAAACCAGCTCGAGACCCAGCATCAGGCGGGTGGATAGCTTCACGTCCTTGTAGGCGACAAACCATGAGCCCAGGACGGACAGGAAGATGATGAACACCAGCGCGAGAGGCGGCAGGCCGTTCTGCAGGTGGAAAACGTCCTTGAAGAGCACGTTCACGTAGTTGGTGAAGCCCGTGGTCACCGAGCTCGCGCAGGAGATGTAGGCGATCAGAAGCGCGAAACCTCCCACGATGCCCCATACCGGTCCGAGGCCGGTGGCGATGAAGTTGTAGATGGAACCCGGCGAAGCCGAGCGCTTGGCGAACTGGTTGATGCTCACCGACACCAGCAGGATGCCGACGAGGGCGAACAGGTAGGCGAACCAGGTTCCCGCGAGAGCAGCCGCGAATACGAGCGGAACCACCACCGTAGGTGTGCCCGTGGGCGCGATATTGGCGATGGACTGGCCCAGCACTTCCAGGTGAGAAAGCACCTGGTGTTTGAGACCGTAACTCCCGGCCTGCGCATCTTTTGTTTTTGCAATCGTCTCGTTACTCATTATCGTATCCTCCTTTGTTTTTCCGTTGCTGCACGTTTATCCGATTCAACCCAGAAACTTTTCCGCATCTTTGGCGAACTCCTCCGCGTGGTCCCAGTTCAGGGAATGTCCCGCGTTTTCATAGATTTTCAACACGGACCGGGGAATCGCATCCCGGAGGAGGTACTGTTCCTCCCGGGGGAATATTCCGTCCCGGTCTCCCCAGGCGATGAAGGTCGGACTGGCGATTTTGCCGAGTTCCGCCCGGTGGTCCTCTTCGCTCAGGGTCTTGATGGCTTCTTTCCAGACGAAAGAGGGTGCTTTCAGGCTTTCCGAGATGACCGTTTCCAGAAAACCCGCAGGAAGCGCTCCGTAAAAGGTTCCCGTCTGGAATTCGACGAGAAAACCCCGGTCGATCGGGTCGCTGAGCCCTTCGATCACGGGAAGGATTTCGCGGATCGTCGCGTTGTCAACGGTAGAGGCCGCCGACCCGATCAGCACCAGCTTGTCCGTCCTTTCCGGATAGCGGATGGCGAAGGACTGGGCGATGAAACTCCCCATGGAATGCCCCACGACGCTCGCCTTTTCGATTCCCAGCGCGTCCAGTAACGCCAGGATGTCGGCGGCGAAATCCCTGCGCGTATACCCGTCGGAAGGCTTATCCGATTCCCCGAAGCCCCGGAGATCCGGCGCGAAGGCGTGGTATTTCAGATTCAAAAGATCCAGCACCGGGCGGAAAGAGTTCCAGGAATCCGGAAATCCATGCAGGAACAGCACCGCTTTTCCCCGGGGATCCCCCTGTTCCGCGAAGTGCAGGGTCAGACCCGTGTCTAGATCGATCTTCCGGAATACTCTCTTCATCTTTGCCGCCTTTTCTTATGGGATACTTACAGCCGGATGAAATCCAATGACCGCACAAAACACATAGGATTACTATGTTATAAAATTGTAGAGCGGACCGAAAAGAATGTCAATCATTTTCGGAAATAATTCCTATATTCTATCGGAATAGTAGGTGATTAAATTGGTCTCTTTTCGGATAGCGGGGTGAAGCAAGGGCAAATTAAAGGGAAGCTCAGGGTTGCGAAACGCCTCGGTCTTTATTCTGGATCATCATTTCCCGGATGGCTTCATTTATAGCGACAATCTTATCCGGGTAATCCGAGTGAAAAGCGCGACAAGGTTGACAAAAATCAGGCCGCATGTTATCATAGTATTCGTATCGGTATTGAGTAATATTTAACCGCTTTGATGCGAGCCATCCCCAGGGAGGTCGGTATGAAGGAAGGTGAACGCTACCACCCGGACCCGGTCCGGACGTTCTGCAAACGCGCCCGTTTTTCCCGCTCTTCGTGAGCGGCAGGAAATAAAGGAGGAAAATAACATGACCAGCATTGATATTCGCACCCATGAAACCGGAACCCGGGAGAACCGCCTCGGTTCCATCACCGGCTTCGAGGGTACCATCCGCGAACTCGGGCGTCAAGTCGGCTGCGACGGCGTGACCGACAAGGGCCGCTGCTTCAGCCAGGCGAGCCTCTGCAACGCCGCCTGCGCCCTCGGCCTGACCTCGTTCATCGCGGACGCGGTGATCGTGCAGCATTCGCCCTCCGGCTGCGCCGTGACCGCGATGTCCACGAGCAACGCCAAGGACCAGCTGGCCTCCGCCATCAAGCTCGACAACTCGCACTCCGGCTACGTCTGCACCGACATGAACGAGAGCGACACCGTCTTCGGCGCCACCGAGAACCTCCGCGACGTCATCCGCGAGACGGTCCGCCGCTACCAGCCTTCCGCCGTCTTCGTCGGCGCGTCATGCGTCAGCGGCGTCATCGGCGAGGACCTCGAGAGCGTCTCGCGCGAACTCCACGAGGAGCTCGGCATCCCCGTCGCGCCCATCCACTGCGAGGGCTTCAAGACCAAGATCTGGGCCTCGGGCTTCGACGCCTGCTTCCACGCCATCCTCTCCTATATTGTGAAGCCGCCGCAGAAGAAGAGCAACATCGTCAACGTGATCAACTTCTTCGGGGGCGCGCGCAAGGAGATCACCGAGATCTTCAGGAATTTCGGTGTGGAACCGCTCTTCCTCATCAGCAACACCACCGTGGACCAGCTTTCCAGACTGTCGGAATCCGCGGCGACCGTCAGCACCTGCGGCACGCTGGGCACCTATCTCGGCAACGGCCTGGAGCAAGCTTACGGCGTGCCCTACGTCAAATCCCTCCAGCCCCACGGCATCGCCGGCTTCGAAAGCTGGCTGACCGGTCTGGGAAAGGCCATCGGCAAGGAGAAGGAAGTCGAAGCCTGGCTCGCGCAGGAGAAGGAAAAGTACATCGGGAAGATCGAAGAAGTGAAAAAGAAGCTCAAGGGTCTGCGCGCGGTGATCGCGATGGGGCCGGGATTCAACTTCAACACCACCCGGGCGCTTCAGGAGCTGGGCATCGAGATCGTCCAGTCCACCGCCTGGCATTTCGACAAGCAGTACGACGACGGAAACTCGCCCGCGGCCTTCCGCTACCTCGTGGAGCATTCGCCCAACGATTACAAGCTCTCCGTCAGCGACCTCCAGAACCATGAGATCATGCACACCCTCAACCAGCTCAAGCCGGACATCTTCTTCAGCCGGCACACGGGCTCCGCCGTCTGGGCGATGAAGCTCGGCATCCCCGCGCTTTGCGTCTACGACGAGTACGCCATCTTCGGCTACCGCGGACTCCTGAATTTCGCCTACTCGGTTCTCGACACCGTGACCAACCGGAGTTTCACCGCCAACCTTTCCCGCCGCGTGAAGCTTCCCTACACCGACTGGTGGATGAAGCGGGAAACGGGACACTTCCTGGAAAATGAGGAGAATCCGAATGGCTAAGATGCTCGACCAATTGAGATACGTATGCGCCCTGGGCGCGATGCAGACCGTGCAGGGAATCTACCGCGGCGTTCCCGTACTCCATTCGGGACCGGGCTGCGCGCAGAAGCTCTCGCAGGGTATCGCCGGCTCGAACGGAGATTCCGGCTACATCTCCCCGCAGATCTATCCATGTACCAACGTCTCCGAGAAGGAGACCGTGTTCGGCGGCGAGGATAAACTGCGGGAAACCATCGAAAACGCGCTGAAGGTGGTGGACGGGGACCTCTACGTGGTCCTTTCCGGCTGCACCACCGAGATCATCGGCGACGACATCGGCAAGGTGGTGCGGGACATACCGTCGCAGGGTAAGCCCCTCGTCTACGTGGAGACCGCGGGCTTCAAGGGCACCAACCTCGAGGGGCATGAGTGGGTTCTGCGCGCCATCATCGAGCAGCACCTCGCCCAGTTGCCGAAAAAGGACGTCGTGAAAGGCCTCGTCAACATCTGGGGGCCCGTTCCCTCGTACGATCCCTTCTGGGTGGGCAGCATCCGCGAGATCGAGAACCTCGTGCGGGAGCTCGGGCTGACTCCCAACTCCATCTTCGGAGAGTTCCGCGGTATCGACAACGTCAACCTCGTGCCGAGGGCGGAGTTCAACCTGCTGCTTTCCCCCTGGCTCGGTCTGTCTACCGTGCAGCTCCTGGAGCAGACCTTCGGCACGCCCTACCTGCACATCCCGGTGCTTCCCATCGGCGCCTTCGAAACGAGCCGCTTCCTGAAAGCGGTCGGCGAGAAGGCGGGGCTCGACCCCGCCAAGGTAGCGGCGGTTGTGGACCGGCACGAGAAGGAATACTACTACCACATCGAGCGCACGAGCGACGTTTTCCTGGAAAACCGCTCCATGTCGCGCCGTTTCTCGGTGGTCTCGGGCGCGACCGACGTGCTGTCGATCTCGCGCTTCCTCGTCAACGACTACGGGCTCATTCCGGCGAAGCAGTACATCACCGACAACACCCCCGAGGAACACCGGGAGCGGGTCGCCGGGTATTTCAAGGACTACGAGTACGGCATCCGGGCCGAAGTGGAGTTCTCCACCGACGGCTTCGCGATCCACGAGCAGATCCGCCAGGAAGACTACTTCGGTGCGCCCCTCCTCATCGGCAGCATCTGGGAGAAGAAGCTCGCGCAGGAGCTCTCCGGCAACTTCCTCGCCGTTTCCGCCCCCATCAAGGAGAGGCTCGTGCTTTCGACCTCCTACGCAGGCTACGACGGCGGCCTGCGGCTTCTCGAAGACATCTGGGGCTACGTGCTGAAGGCCTTCAACTGACAGTCCTCCGTAAAAACCGCAGCCCCGGTCTTGCGAGACCGGGGCTGCGCGCGTTTGGGATGACAACTCTGAGTTGTGAGATGGCTTGAGCGTGAACGAAAGTGAACTTCAATGACAGCTGTAAATTCCGGCGTTCCGCGCGCCCGGCACTTCAAAAAGAAGGCCCGCTATTCCGGCGGGAGTTTTCTTGTCACGGGGAAGCTCCGGGATCTTCCGCTCCGGGAATGCGTCGCGGATGTCCTCGTAGACGGCCGCGTAGCTGACGCTCCACTGGATATCGCCGATGGCAGCTCCGGCGTCCGAGGCAGTCGCCAGGATGTAGCCCTTCCGGACGCCGAGTTCGCCGGCCGTACGGGGATTGAAGGCCACCCAGTCCAGCGTGTCGGAAAGCGCGAGGATGAGCTTCACCGCTTCGGGCGCGCGCTTTGCGATGAATTCCCTGCGGAGAACGAGGTAGGGCCGGCTTCCGCTTTCCGCGGAATAGAAGCTGAAAACCGCACCGGGACCGCCTTCCGCAGGAAGGGTTTTCAAGTCCCGGATATCGGCCTGTATTCCGTCGGCGGCGTTGGCCGGGGTGTCGGATATGAAATGACTCCAGTTTTCGCGCACGAGTTCGACATCGAGGCCCCTCTTTTGGAAAAAGCCGTTTTCGCGGCCGGCGAAGAGGAGGATTTCCCCGGGTTCGCCGCGGTAGGCGATGCGGATCTTCGCGTTTTCCGCCTGCACCCCCTGGGTCCCTGCTGCAATTGCGGCCAGGACAAGAGCAACCTTAATGAATCTGGGCATGGGCATCCTCCCCTTGTGATGTTAGTCGTCGCCGCCGCAGCCTTTCCTGCCGCCGGAGCAGCCGGGAGGGCAGTGCGGAGAGGCGGTGGGCGGGGTTTCCACGCCCTGAAGGATGTTCCGGACGCGCTCGCTCACGCCGCCCTCGGCGAAGACCAGTTGGATGCCGCGGCCTTCAAGTTCCGCGAGGGGCGCGAGACCGGCGCCCGCGCAGAGGGTGTATGCGCAGTCGGAAAGCAGTTCTGCGAGGTTCTCCCAGCGGTTTTGATGGCTCGGCTGGGGCGCGAGACGCACCCCCTTGAGCGACACGGTGCTTCCGTTTTTCTCGAAGATGAAAAATTGCGACGCTTCGCCGAGCCGGAGGTCGATTTTGCTGCCGTCGGAACTTGCCACGGCAGCGCGGATCCTTTCGCCGTCGGCGGCGGGAGGCTTCACTCCGCTGCCGGAAACCTGCTGCAGGAGCCGCATCGCCTCCGGGTCCTGCTTCTCGCCGATGAAGCCCGAGGCGTCGGCGCGACAGCGGGCGCAGTGCGCCATCTGCGGCAGGAACTTGCCCGCTTCTTCGCGGATTCCGGATATCAGCGCCGCACTCGGTTCCGGCACGGTGGAGAACTGTGTGTCCGGGCTCGGCTGGAGAGGGATGGCGTTCATCACCTCGGCGCCCCAGCTCGCGACCGTTTTCGCGATCTCGGGGATGTGGCGGTCGTTGACGCCGGGAATGACCACGGAGTTCACTTTCACCATGATGCCCCGTTTCACGAGGCCGCGGATGGTCAGTTCCTGCTGTGCCAGAAGATGCGCCGCTCCTTCCGTTCCGCGGACGGCCTTCCCGTCCACGAGAACCCAGGCGTAAACCTTTCCGCCGATCTCCGGGTCCACCGCGTTCACGGTGACCGTGACGCTGCCCGTTTCGAGCGCGGCGAGTTCGTCCAGATAGGGCGACGAATTCAGGCCGTTGGTGGCCACGCACAGGGAGAGCTCCGGGTGGCGCTCCTTGACCAGGCGTAGCGCTCCGATGGTCTCCGCCGGGTTGGCGAAGGGGTCCCCGGGTCCGGCAATCCCCACGACGGCTGTTTCCGGCCGCCGTTCCAGGATTTTCCCGAGGTACACCACCGCTTCCTCGGGCGAGAGGATGCCGCTCGTGACACCGGGGCGGCTCTCATTGACGCAGTCGTACTTCCGGTTGCAGAAGCCGCACTGGACGTTGCATTTCGGGGCAACGGGTAGATGCGCCCTGGCGTAACGGTGCTTCGCCAGGGGGTTGATACAGGGATGCCGCAGCAGTTTCTCGTTCATGCAGGACCTCCCGCAGTTAGATGCTCGATCCCCCGGGATTCACCACCCCGGTTTCCAGCGCGAGGAGATGGTTGGCCCACTTGGCGGCCCATTCCCGCAGCTCGTTTACCTCCAGAGGCTTCGGTACCTTGGATTCGGTATGCTCGGCGATCTTCTGTGCGAGGCGTTTGTACACCTTCGCCTGCTCGGAATCGGGGGCCGCCTCGATGGTGGTCTTGCCCTGGAGTTCGCTCTGGGTGACAGTGACGCTCCGGGGAACGTACTCCACCACGCGGGTCTGCGTTTCCTTCACGAAATCGTCGATGATCTCGCGGGCGTAGTCCTGGTTGATCGAATTGGCGATCACGCCGCCGAGAAGCGCTCCGCCGGAGTTGGAATACTTCTGGATGCCCTTGAAGAGGTTGTTCGCGGCGTAGACGGCCATGAAGTCCGCCGAGGACACGGTGAAGACATGTTCCGCGATCCCTTCGCGGATGGGTACGGCGAAACCTCCGCACACCACGTCTCCCAAGACGTCGTAGATCACGTAGTCGAGGTCCAGCTCTTCAAAGACGCGCTCCTTCTTGAGGAGTTCCACCGCGGAGATGATGCCGCGGCCCGCGCAGCCCACGCCGGGGGCGGGACCGCCCGCCTCGACGCAATAAACGCCGTTGAAGCCTTTGTGGATCACGTCGGCGGGATGAACCTTCATGTTCGCCCGGAGGGAATCGAGGACGGTCTCCACGTATTTGCCGCCCCGGAGGGTGTTGGTGGAATCGCTCTTCGGATCGCATCCGAACTGCATCACCTTGTATCCGGCGACGGAAAGCGCCGCGGTAATGTTGGAAGTGGTGGTGGACTTGCCGATGCCGCCCTTTCCGTAAATGGCGATCTGCTTGATCTTCTTGGACATGGTTTTTCTCCTGTTGTTTTCCTCTTTGTCTCAATATCGATTCGCTTAATTCAACTGGAACAATTGGGTGGACAAGTAGCGCTCCCCGGTATCCGGCAGAAGCGTTACAACGGTCTTACTACGGTTTTCAGGCCTTTTCGCGATCTCGGTGGCGGCGAAAAGTGCGGCCCCGGAAGAGAATCCGGCGAGGAGCCCTTCGTTCACCGCGAGCAGGCGGGCGGTCGCGGCCGCTTCCTCGTCCTTTACCGGGAAGATTTCATCGATAATCCCGCGGTTGAGAACGCCTGGAATAAAGCCGGGAGCGAGACCCTGGATCTTATGGTTCCCGTGTTTCCCGCCGGACAGCACCCGGGAAT
>Ga0326727_10008778_pt1 | contig 25380 bp, 24 predicted proteins | sample MB2enrmetagenome_FD_207643 | JGI IMG/M metagenome (GOLD analysis project Ga0326727, IMG submission 207643) | Lab enriched peat soil microbial communities from McLean, Ithaca, NY, United States - MB29MY | ecosystem: Environmental > Terrestrial > Soil > Wetlands > Peat | place: USA: New York... | reverse complement strand
CTGAGCACCCTGGAGGGGCATACAGTTTGGGTCACGAGCGTGAGCGTAACGCCGGATGGCAAGCGAGCGGTATCGGGGAGTGGGGACCGGACGCTGCGGGTGTGGGACCTGGAGACAGGCAGGTGCCTGCATATGCTGGATGGGCACACGGATTGGGTCGAGAGAGTGAGCGTAACGCCGGATGGCAAGCGAGCGGTATCGGGGAGTTGGGACCGGACGCTGCGGGTGTGGGAGCTGGAGACAGGCAGGTGCCTGCATATGCTGGATGGGCACACGGATTGGGTCCATAGCGTGAGCGTAACGCCGGATGGCAAGCGAGCGGTGTCGGTGAGTGACGACAAGACGCTGCGGGTGTGGGACCTGGAAAGCGGGACCTGCCTTGTGATTGCATGGATGCCCGCGCCCATCACGGCCCTTGCGCTCTCTCCGATGCTTGGTTCTGTCATTGCAGGCACATTTACGGGAGAAGTACTCCTGTTCGACCTGCGCGGGATGCCCATGACCGCCTCCTCACAAGTCGCGTAAATACCGCCCATCCCAGAGCCTCGTGGCCGGAGACAGCAGCGGCCAAGTCCACCTTTTCTCATGGGAAGAGTGAATACAATTCTAACACCCTTCGCATGGAGGCTGCATCCCGACGGCGTGATTAGAAGTGTTCGCGATTGACACATTTTTCCTTATCGCCTACATTCTCAATTTGTCAGCCGGGTCCAGGACTGAATAGAGACTTGTGATTATCGCTTGCGTGTGTCCATCGCCCAGACTGGTAATTGAATCTAGGGACGGGCGACGATGGCCGACTTACTGTTTGGAGTGGAGACCGAGTATGCCATCACCGGCATGTCTTCGGGTGGGGTTGTCGACCGCGACGAGATTCTGCAACGCGTCATGGGACATGCCCGCCGTAGTCTGATTCACTTGCCTGACATGTACTCCGCCCGCGGCATCTTCCTCCAGAACGGTTCGCGCTTCTATGTCGATTGCGGATCGCACCCGGAAATCTGCACGCCAGAGTGTGCGAATCCGTGGGATGCGGTGCGATACATCCAGGCCGGTCACAGCATTCTTTCCGACTTGGCTTCATCGGTTGAGTCCGCATTCCCACAGGGAACAGAGATTCTATGCTTCCGCTGCAATGTCGACTACTCTGCCGGCACGACCTGGGGCACGCATGAGAGCTATTTGCATCACATGTCCCAAGACGAGTTGCAGCCGCAGGTTATTCCCCACCTTGTATCGCGGCTGATCTACACAGGAGCGGGTGGCTTCAATCCTCTCTCGCAAGGATTGGAGTTCACGCTTTCCCCGCGGATGGCTCATATTCGCCGGGTTGTCTCAGGCGACTCCATGGGCGACCGTGGAATTTGGCACACCCGATCCGAGCCTCTTTCCTCGGGGTTCAGCCGCTTGCATGTTCTGTGTGGGGAGAGCCTTTGTTCAGAGACCGCGACCTTCCTCAAGATCGGTGTCACCGCCTTGATCGTCGCCATGGCAGACGCTGGGCTTGCCCCGGGAAGCGCTGTCCAATTGGCTGATCCGCTTGAGGCCCTGCGGGGCATTGCTGAGGATGTGACCTGTCAGAGACCGTTGAGGATGGCCGACGGGAGTTGCAAGACGGCTATCGCGATCCAACGGCATTACCTCGGGCTGGCGGAGGACCATGTAGGCGACAGCTTCATGCCTGCGTGGGCCCCTGCGGTTTGCCGCCACTGGCGTGCAATACTCGATCAACTCGAGGACGCACCAAGTTCCATCGAACAAACGCTGGACTGGGGGATCAAGCGGGCGCTTTATGCCAATCAGGCGCGAGCCCTGGGCGTTTGCTGGGAAGACCTGCCCTTCTGGAACCGAGTGATAGGTCAGTTGATTACCGCGTTCGGCGCCCGCAAGAACCAGAGGAAAGGGATTTCCCTGGAGGTTGCGATCGCGCCTAATCGTCGGATGCCCAAAGAGATGAGATCGCTCGATCCACTGTTGCAATCCCGGAACCTTCATTGGGAAGACCTGAGGGTGCTCCTGGGTTGCCGGCAGAAGTTTTTCGAAATCGATACGCGCTTTGGCCAACTCGGGTCCAAGGGCATCTTTCATACATTGGATACTTCTGGCGTACTGAATCACCGAATCAACGGAGTGGACAATATCGAGCACGCGGTGGCCGAACCGCCTACGGGTGGCCGGGCGAAGCTCCGGGGGCGCATCATTCAGCGTTTGGCCGGCGCACATAAGTCACGATGCGATTGGCAGCAAATCGTCAATATGGAGGAAGGGCAAATGTTGGATCTCTCCGATCCCTTCTCCTGCGTGGAGTCTTGGCGCCCGTTTCGTGGCACTGAAGTTCTCAATACACGGATGTCGCAAAGGTCCGCAGGGTTTCTCAACTTTGACGGAGATCTTGACAATGCGGACGAAGAAAACCCCTATTCGCGGAGACAGGACGCGGCGAATCGAATCCTGAGTGGCGACTACTCCGGCGCAGAGACGTTGCTTCGTAGGCTGATGCAAGAGAGATTCATGATGACGAGCACGTGCTGCCACCTTGCCCGCGTTCTGCTGATGACTGATCGGGAGGCGGAAGCCCGCGAACAGATCAACCAGGCATGGGCCATCCGAGAAGAGGCAGACACCTACGTCGTGCCTCGCATCCTTTTCTTCCAATTAGTGTTTGCCATGTTAGAAAGAGCCAATACTACCACAATAATCGGACAAATCAGAGCAGCGCTGCTTGCGCCCGACTCCCACTTGGATTGGACGATCCGGCCGATGCTTGATCACTTGCGCTCGCGACTGGGCGCAGCAAACCACCGGTTTCTGAAGGCGCTAGGGGAAGCGCTCAGTAGCTCCGAAGCTATGTCGCGCCTCAACGAATTCCCCCGATGGCGCGCCTTAGCAACCGCTGCATCGGATTATCCCGCAGAGTGATCTCGTAAGATTGCGGCAGAGTGAAACAACTTCCAGTCCGATCATGCTGCTATAACTCTCGTCCTTCGCTGGTGCTGCGAGCGAGTTTTCCAAATCATTTTTAATCTAGTGCCCGATACCCCATGTCTGCGCGGAAGAGATTCCGCGTGATCAGAGGTGGTCGCGGTTGACAATTCTTCGGTTATGACTCAGATTCTCGGCTGTTTAGTTTAGTGGGACGAAGCAAGGGGCACGGTGATTGTTCCCTGAGGTTCGACAACCACCAAAATAAGGGCCGAGGTCGCGGAATTCACATGGCTCATCTCTGGATCAAGACAGCAGATGGTTGGGGCGCACAGAATCTGGATGCCGCGAAGTTTGTTCTCTCCGCCAGCGGGGTCGCTCAAGCCGCGCATGTTCCAACTGGCTCGGCTGGTGATAAAGCGGCGCGGCTAATCCAGGCGAACTCTAGCGGGTCGCATGTCTGGTCGCTGGTGACTCCCAGGGACTCCAATATGCGCGTCAACGGCTGCGAGGTGCTTGCCGGTCTCCGTGTTCTAGCCGATCGCGATGAGATTCGAACCGACGACGGGATCCAATGCTTTTTCTCCACTGAAACTCTGGCGGTCATCGAAGCGTTTCCTGGGGCCGACCGGGAGGTCTTCTGTGGCAGGTGTAGACAGCCGATCAAAACGGGCGCTTCCGCTGTGCGGTGCCCGGGATGTCAGATCTGGTACCACCAGGATGATTCCGAGAGCCTACCGTGTTGGACCTACACGGACAAGTGCAACTTCTGCCCGAACCCGACCGCGCTCGACTCGGGCTTCATGTGGATTCCGGAGGACTGAGTCAAATGGAAACTCTACACATTGTTGTGGCAGGAGCAGGCGGTAATACTGGCTCCCACCTATTGCCGCACCTGGCCCGCATGTCAGAGGTCACGCGACTCACCCTCGTCGATCCAGACACCTACATGGCCGAGAACTTGCACGCTCAGAACGTCGACAGCCTCAATCTCGGTCAACCCAAGGTTGTGGCTCAGGCAGGCAGAGTGCGACAGATCAACCCGAGCCTGGAGGTGACCGCCATTCGTGGGTTGATTGAGGACATACCCAGGGGCCTCCTGCAGTGCGACCTGATAGTGAGCTCTGTCGACAACAGGGCCGCAAGGCAGCGGATAAACGAACTGGCCTTCAGATTGAACACGCCATGGGTGGACTGCGGCATACTCGGCAGCCAGAATCTGGCACGAGTGAATGCCTACATGCCCGCTCAAGATGCTCCTTGCCTGGAGTGCCTGTGGGGTGAAGAAGACTATGCGCAGATCGAGCAGGAGTATTTATGCGGAGCGGAAGGCTCCGCCTACCCGACCATGGCATCCTCGGCGCTGGGGGCCTTGGCGGCTTCACTGACGGCACTCGAGGTTGCGAAGATTTTGTCCGGAGATCTGGCTGACTCAGTTGTGTCGAAGCAGATCCTAGTGGACGCCCAACATCATGTCATGCGGGTCTCGGATAGCCGGCGCAATCCGGCTTGCCGCTTCGATCATTGCTCCTGGGTCATCGAGCCCTGGAATTATAGGGTGAGCACCACAACCATCGGAGCCACATTGAACACAATTGGCAGTATTTCAATCGAGGGGCATCGCTTCGTTCAGGAGTTGGTGTGTCCGAGTTGCGGTCTGCAGATGAAGACACTGAGGCTGAACCGGCCTTTCTCCCGCTGTCCCAAGTGCGACCGTCGGATGGTGTCACCTGGCTTCGGCTCTCTCGACCGCCTGGACTCCGAGTTGGCCGAAGAGTATCGCAGCCTCACCCTTGCACAGATCGGACTCGCCATCGGCGATGTCATCAGCGGCAGTGGTAACCGTCACTACCGGATTTCGGAGGCGGTATGAGTACGGATCAGCTCGGCAACGGCGACACGATCTATCGGCGATTCATGGAACGCCAACTGGCCGAGGGTTTGGAGCTCGCTCGTTCCAGCGATGTGCTGCGCCTGCATGTTCCGCCCTCAGTCCCCCCACATTTCGTCGCAGAGTACCTGTGTAACGGACTCATCCGCGGTGCTGACGGCGAAATCCGGAAGGCCTCTGACTTTCAAGTTGGAATCTGGTTCCCGCCTGATTATCTGCGCCGCGCTGACCCGTTCGAGATGCTGCGTGTATTCACGCCTGGGGTATGGCACCCCAACGTCAGCACTGACCTGCCCCTGATTTGCATTGGGCGGCTAACGCCAGGCACTACGTTGGTAGACATTCTCTATCAGGTCTACGAGATCCTGACATACCAGAAGTTCAACCCTCGTGAAGACGACTCGCTGAATAAGGTCGCCTGTGCCTGGGCACGCGAGAACCAAGCTCGCTTTCCGATCGATCCCCGGCCTCTGAAACGCCGCTCTCTGAATCTGGAGGTAAGACCCGCATGAGGCTCACGAACGAGACTGCTACGACCGCATTCCGCGTACTCAAGATGTGCTCCGCCGAGATCGAACCCGACGGACCGTGGCGCTGGCGGTGCATTGTAGAGAACGGCGTGCGAACGCCCATTATCGCGACGCTCGAGGAGAGATTCCTCCGACTCGAAGGTTCCCCTAAGGCCATGCTCGAGGGGTCGCGCGCACTGAAGGCCGCCCTGATGGGAACCGATACGCTGGCCGGAGGCGTAAAGCTCGCGCTCGACGCCTCAGGGTCAGGCCTTCAGATCCGGACCGACATCGTATTGTTGGACGAGACCCAATTGCTGGATAGGATCTGCTGGGCGCTGGCCGGTTTTCATGACAGTTCCTACCAACAGGAGTTTCATGGTTCGCAAAAGGATAGACTCGTTACCCCAGCCACCGCCGCTGCTACAGGGAATTTGGGTGAACTGCTGCACGAGACATCATGGCAGTGCACAGAGCGAGATCTGTATGAATTCTCGGTGAACCTTGACGCCGATTCCGCTCCTCCGGCGCGGATCTCGAGGAATGAACGCGGCCTCGTCTTCAGCGTGGAATTGTGTCGGTGCTATGCGGAGGCTGACGTGTCTTGGCTGGCGCTGGCCGTGTTCCTGCTGACGGCCTGCAGTTCCTTGCGCCTGGTGCGCGCCAACACGACGGACGTGGGCGCCCAGCTGTGTTTCGGGTTTCAGGTCTGCCTTCCGGCCGCGCCGGTTGCGGAAGAGATCAATCATGCTCTGGCGGCCCTCTCCGTCGCGTACCGAATGTGTGCGCGGGAGGCAAATGCACTGCTCGATGAGGCGACGGCTCGGTGTTACCTATCCGCTCGCGATCTTCCAACCAACAACAACCACGAACAACACAAGGAGAACTGACATGGGAAAAGCCGCAACCTTACCCGAACTTGCACTGGAGATCAGCGATGTCTCCGGACAAAAAGTCTACTCCGTGGCGAACGCGCCCGCCGATAGCACAGTAGGTGAACTAGTGCACGCGATGTTGGGCAACATGAATCTGCCACGCAACGATGCCGGTGGAGCGCTCCTGAGCTATCAGGCGCGACTGGAGAGAGAAGGGCGTCACTTGAATGCCTCCGAGCGCATTGGCGATGTGCTGGAGCGCGGCGACAGGCTGACGCTGCAGCCGAACATCGATGCGGGCATGGGTCGCTGACCGGCGGCAACGGAGACCACGAATGGCCCTGATGTTTCCATATCGGTTTGCGCTCGCGATGTTCCGCGACGACGGTTCGTGCCTGGGAACCGTACCGGCCAAACGCGACTGGGAGCCGGCGCACGAATGGACGCGATTCTATTTCCAGCGCAGAGGTGAGTTGCCTCTCGATGCCAATGGCGATGCGTCCGTCCTCCCACTTTGGGAACGCACACTGGGGGAGCCTTACTGTCGCGGCTACCGGATCGAGATACCGCGGCCGGGTCGACATCCGGTTAGCTCGGACTTTCCGACTACACATTTACGCGAGTTCGCCAGCGCCGTCGCCTCTGTCTATGTCGAAAGGAAGGAGCTTCAAGCGGGCGAGACGTACTCGTACATGTTGCTTGCATATCCGGCGCCGCGGGAGGCAGAAAAATCCGGAGGACTCTCGGTTATCAATTCGTCACCGAGCGTGCCTGCAAGAGATGCCTCGCTGAAGACCTTTCTTGCGAGATCAAAGCCAACCGGCGTGGTCGATGGCGACGATATGCCGGTGTTCGTTTCCCAACAGCTTTTGTGGGAAGCGGCGGAGCGAACCCTTGCCGAACAAGGCACGGAGACAGGCGGAACCCTTATCGGAATGCTGTGGCGGAATTCGGATGCAGGAGAGATATTCGCCGAAGTGACGGCACAGATCCCCGCTGAGTTTACAAGCGCCAGTAACGTGAAACTCACATTTACGGCGCAGACCTGGGCTGCTGCAGACGCCGCCCTGCGGTTGCGAGGCCGAGGAGAGAGCTACCTCGGATACTGGCACTCCCATCCGGTGCGCGAATGGTGCAAATCCAGGGAGTGCACGCTCGAAAAGCAGAAGTTCTGCCATCTCGCAAAGGACTTTTTTTCCGCCGACGATGAAGCCATCATGCGGGCCGCCTTTCCCCGCGCCTACAACATTGCCATCGTGGCCAACGACACGACATTCACCGACCTGACGTTCAGCATGTTCGGCAATCGAGAAGGAATACTGCAGCCCCGAGGATTCTATGTTTTGGAGGACAAAATCAGTGGCTCGTAAACCCGCAGAAAAAAATGGCGCCGTATGCTTCATGATGGAAGAACTCAGCAGGGCCGGGGGCGACTCCCTGCCGATTGACGAGCGTTTGGCCATTCTGACGCACATACGCGAGAGCGGCGCAGCTAACGGCACTGGGGTCGACCGGATGCTGCTGGAGAAGATCGAACGCTTGCACCATGCTTTATCCACGGTGCAAGAGGAGCATGGAGAACTGCGAGGGCTGATCGAAAGTCTCACATTACCCCCGTACTTTCCGGCCGTGTTCCTGGCTGCCACGAACACACCTCAAGTTCAGGGTGCGCTCGTCCAGACAGACAACGAACGGCGGGTTGTGCGGTTGGGGGAAGGAGTTTCGCCTGACCAACTGAATCCAGGCGACGAAGTCTTTCTCAGCCACGATCGCAACCTCGTGGTCGCGCGATCGGACGGCCAGAGCTACTTGACGGGCGAGGTGGCCACCTACAGTCGCAGCACCGTTGATGGCCGTCTGGTGCTGCGGTCCCGCGATGAAGAGGTTGTGGTTCTAGCCATGGCAGCGTTGCGCGCTGCTGGATTAAGAGCAGGGGATGGTGTGCGTTTCAGCCGAACCATGGGACTGGCGTTCGAAAGGATTGAGCCCTCTAAGGGCGAAGAGTACTTTCTCGAGGCGACCCCAAGCGATTCGTTTGAAGAGATTGGGGGACTGGATCGAGAGATTGAACAACTGAAGCGACTGCTTACCCTGCACATGTTTCATCCGGGGACAGCAAGCAAGTACAAGCTACGTCGCAAGAAGACAGTTCTGTTCGAGGGCCCGCCCGGAAATGGCAAGACTAAGGTCGCTCGGGCCACTTGCGCTTGGCTGGCGACCCTATCGCAAAGCGGCCGCTCCCACTTTATCAATGTTAAGCCCGGCGGCCTTAACTCGATGTGGTTTGGCGCCACCGAACAGCACTATCGCGATATCTTCCGTGTCGCGCGCGAGGCCGCGGCGCAGAACCCGGATGTTCCAGTCGTCATGTTCTGGGATGAAGTCGATGCCATCGGCGCCAACCGTGGCGAGTCGACTCACCGCATCGATGACCGCATACTCAATTCATTCATGGCTGAATTAAACGGATTGGAGGAGCGTGGCAATATCGTCATTCTGGCCGCTACCAACCGCTTGGACTCCATAGATCCGGCGTTACTGAGGCCCGGAAGGCTCGGAGACCTCGTCTTGCACTTTCCTCAGCCGAATCGCAAAGCGGCTCGCGCCATACTCGGAACGCATTTGCTGGCGGGCATTCCTTATGCCGCAAATGGCGAGGGACCGGCAGCGGCACGAGAAGCGCTGCTCGACCTAGCAGTTGCGCAGCTCTTCGTACAGAATGGAGACACAGAACTGGCTAACCTCACCCTCCGAGACGGCAAGCACCGCATGGTGCGGGCTGCCGATATGGTGAGTGGGGCCCAACTGGAAGCAATCGCGCAGTCTGCCGTCGAGCGCGCTTGCGTTCGCGAGGCGCAGGGCGGCTCTGCGGGCGTAACTCCGGCAGACATGAGTGCCGCAATCTCCGACTTCTTCCTCGCTGCCCCGCGAGCACTTACCCCTCGAAACGCCCGCAATTACCTGCGCGACTTACCACAGGACATTGACGTGGTTCGCGTGGACCTTGTCGAACACAAAGTCGGCCATCCTCATCGCTACATTGCTGAGGAGGCATGAAATGAAAGCGATTCCTATGCCAAGCACAACTGTAGCTGCTCTCCCTAAGCTCTGTGGGGCGGACATTGAACTTGGCAACTTCATTACTGGAGTCGACCAGGTCGGCGGCACTGGCTTCGCGGCTTCGCGAGCGTTGCTGGCCGAGATCGATGGCTTGCCGAAGCTCCAGAACAATCTTTACGGAGGCTGGGGGGCAGCCCTGCAACCGCACAACATCTCGCGACCCAAGGGTTCCGGCCGAATTGACCTCTGCGTCTCTACAGCCAGCTACGGATACAACCCGCAGGATTTAAGCCGTTGCTTTATCACAAGCAATGGGGGCTGTGCTTACATTGACCTCGATCACGTTGAGCTCTGTCTTCCGGAGGTCCGCAGCGCCTTCGATCATGTCGCGGCGTGGCATGCGATGCTTCGGATCGCACGAATCGCCCTGGATAGCGCCAACGCGGCCCGGCCGACAAATCAGAGAATCCGCGTTCTGGTTAATAACAGCGATGGGCTCGGCAATTCATATGGCAGCCATCTCAACTTCCTGATTAGTCAGCGCACATTCGACAACATATTCAGCCGCAAGCCGCATTATCTTCAGTTTCTGGCGTCGTTTCAGGTTTCGAGCATTCTCTTGACGGGACAAGGGAAGGTCGGCTCGGAGAACGGACAGCCCTCCATTCCTTACCAGATCAGCCAGCGCGCCGACTTCTTCGAAACCCTGCAGGGCGTGCAAACCACATATGACCGTCCCATCGTAAACTCTCGTGATGAGCCGTTATGTGGCCAATTCAGCTTCGACGACCCATCGGCGTCAGCCCGATTGCACGTCATCTTCTTTGACAGCGCCATCGCGCATGGCTCTGCGCTGTTTCGGGTTGGGCCGATGCAACTCATCTTGACGTTGCTTGAGTTGGGCCTAGTGAATCCGCGCCTCATTCTGGACGATCCCCTGACCGCGCTGCAATGCTACAGCCGCGATCCAACTCTCAAGGCACATGCCGAACTGATCTCGGGAGAGCGTCTCACTGCGCTTGAATTGCAACAGCTCTACATCGAAGAAACAAAACGATACGCCGCTCAGGGGGTGTTCGACGGAGTTGTGTCTCGTGCGGGAGAGATCATTGCCGCATGGGAAGACACCCTGAACAAGTTTGCGAATAGCGACTGGATGGCGGTCGCACGACGAGGGATTGACTGGGTTTTGAAGAAGCTTGCGATTGAGCGTGCCATGGAGCAGCGTCCCGAGCTCGAGTGGAATTCACACGAAGTCAAGGTCATCGACCACCTTTACTCAAGCCTCGACGACGATGGCCTGTATTGGTCCTATGAAGCAAGCGGCTTTGTCGAGCAACTGGTAACGCCGGACCGCATTGCTCATTTCATGGCGAATCCTCCGGAGGATACCCGAGCCTGGACGCGGGCCATGCTGCTGCGACGTGCAATGAGCGAAAACGTAGAGGTGGACAGTGTGGATTGGGACCGAATTACCTTCAAGCTGCGCGGCCGCCACAACTGGCCGACCTACCGCACTCTTAACCTGACAAACCCGCTTGGCTTCACTCAAGCAGAGGCTCAGCCGATTCTCGAAAACTCCCTGGAATTTGCCGAGTTGCTGGATGGGGTGGATTCTCTCTCCACCGGCGAAGCCCAAATCCCAAGTGTCCTGTCCGCAAACTGAACCACATAAAAGGAGATCACCCAATGCACACCCTTCATCGATTCAACGAAGACCAACTCAGTCCGGCAAGCAGTGATGGCGACGCAGACTCCGACAATCTGGCCCACATGCGCACCGATGGAAAGCGCCTGCTGGCGGCGGGAGACGAGGCCATCCAGCGTGCACTGTCTGGATCGAATTCGGAGGCCTTCCTTCGCGCAAGCAGACAGCAAGGTGGCGAATAGGCAGACACGGCACGATGACCAAGGCATCCAATATAGATCCCGCGCTGAAGGCAAAATTGACGCGGCTGCGGCTGCGCCTGGATCTGGCGGATGAAGACACGCTAGTGCTGAAGAGCGTACCGGCAAACCACCGCTCATTCAACAAGACAAGAACTAATCTGCTTATAAAACGCTCCGCCGTAGGCATGCCTTGCGTAGTGTGCGTGGACGAGGATCTTGAGTACACGGGAGAGGACCAGGTGCTAGCCAGCGCCTTCGCTGCCAGCTCCACCCAGCGAGGGTGGCGCATGCTGACCTTGGGTGGTTGCCTGCACTCTGATCTAACCGCAGCGCTGGATTACGCGCTCGCTATTCTGGAGGCCAACGAAGAGCTTGGTCAGGGATCTGAAATGGCGTCTGCCCCACGGACGGGATTGCTGGCAACTTGGGCCGAGAACCTCACAGATCCTGCTGCCAGCTGTCGATTGAGCATGACACTTTGCCGCGACGAGGAAGTGGAGCAGGCCGCAGCTTGCGTGCTCGGCTGGCAAGGTCGCCTACTGCTGATCATTGGCGAAGCGGGCGTTGGAAAGACCAATCTTCTGTGCGGAACTGCAGGTTTGTTGGCCCGGCGCAAACGGGAGGTTCTTTCGGTGAACATGGGAGCCATCATGGCCGGCAGGCTCTTCGAGAGCGAACGCGAAGCATTGCTGACGTCGCTGCTGCGAGAGGCACGAGAATCGGGCGCTGTGCTGGCGCTAGAACAGGCGGAGTGGGCATCCATTGGTGTTCCCCGGGGTCTGGTATTACTGCGTGAAGCTATGGATCGTGGAGTCAGGCTGATCGCGACCACCACACCTGAGCATCAGCAACGATTCGCGAGCCACCCGCTCGAATCCAGACTCGAGACCGTGCAACTCAGCGAGCTTTGTCCCGATGATGCGTGCCGTGTCCTGGAAGCGTTGCGCCCTTCCATTGCTGTTCATCATGGGGTGCAGATCGACGTAGAGGTCGAACAAGCCGCTGTAGGGCGTACGCTCTCCATGGGAGGCCGCCTGCCAGGAAAAGCGGTGGGACTACTTGACGCCGCGGCCGCACTAGCGGGCATCACCGGACACACCTCCGTAAGCCTGACCGATGTCTACATCGCCGCCTCCAGACTTCTAAACTAAAGCACGGAAGCCCCGGCCGCACACACTTATACTGCTTCCTCGGCTCACATCGGCCTGGCCCCTCAAACGTTCAGGGCCGAGGCGCCCTGCCATCGCCCGCTGCTGCACTTGTACGCAAGTCGCACACCTTTCTGCCGATGGGTTTGAATAAGATTGCGGTCATACCCAGCTCCCAGGAGAGCCCGTCTTATTAGGTAGACGATGCTGTTGACGTAGTTACCGCTGATTTTCTTCCCCGTGGAGTTCTCTAAAACGCTGATAATCTCCCTTCTCGATCTCCAGCCGACAAGTACATCTTGTCCGCTGCGATCCTTATCGCCCGAGGCGAGGAACTGGAAAACCTCTGCCAGTCGGGGCCCCAGAGAGAACTTGGCGCCGCCATCAATGGAGAAGTCTACGGAACCATCGGAGCAGATGCGCGAGTGCAGGTTGAGCGCTACAGGCTCTGTGCCGGAAACCATGAGTCCGGCGGAACCAGCGGATCGGACTCCCGACAGCACCACTAAGTCGCGCTCGACCCGCTCAAGCCGAGAGAGCTGGGCGTCAAGGCTGGACTGGATCAAACGCACCTCATGCAGCAGATCCCGCATCGACGAACCGAGATTGATCCTCGGCGCCACCACACGCATGCCGGCCACCATAGCCCCGCACCCCCCGGACAGAATCACCACCGAAAACCAAGGCGGTCGCAGGCATCTGCGCAGGTAACTTGCCAAATGATTAGCCATTTTTATTCAGATACTTACAGACAGTCTAGCTAGGCTCAGGGCGAGTTTTGGAGTCGAGTTGCGCGGATCGGTTGATTTTGTGGCCGTCTGAGGGCCACAAACGGGCGAGTTTTTGCTATGCAAGCACAAGAATAACGCCAGAAGCCGCAAAAACGCTGAAGCTAACATTCAGAAGCCGCTCTTACTTGAGATTGCAGTCAAGTCCGCCGGATAATCACAGCACTCTACATCTTGTCGGCATCGTTTGTTGCATATCCCCGAGCCTGCTAGCTGGCAATTACCTTTCGAAAACGCTCGCTCCGGTCGAATCGCGCAGCCTTTGCAGTTCCAGGAAGAGTTGACCAACTGCCTGTTGGATATCTGGGGCCAGTGCGTTCCGCCAGAAACGGGAGAGAGAGAGAGTATCACCCTCCGGCATCGTTAGCAGTTGTCCAAGGTCTCCCTCCACCCGTAGCACAGATTGATAGGCCTCCGGGCTCCCAAAGTACAGCCGATTCCGCATTAGAGCCTGTAACTCCAGACGGGTTCGTGTCAGCGAACCCCGTACTGTGGCAGTCAGCGGCAGCCCATCTGCCAGAGGTTTTAGTGTCTGCTCGCACGCATGGACCGCCGCATCGGCGCGTTCGATCTTTCGCAGGCATTCCACCATCAACAGTGCGGGCCCGTCTACCTCGGCTTCGCGTTGCCCGTACCCTGCCGCCAAGCCAAAGTGTTGGAATACGGCGTTCAGCTGTTCACGACTCAGCCCCGTAGTCCCAAAGAAATTGGCCAGCGAACTCAATACTGACCTTAGTTCACGAACATTACCGGGCCAGCGATGGCGGGCCAGATCATCCAAGATTTCTTGCGACAGCGTAGCATCCGACTTGGTGATCTCGCGCCACAGTTCCTGCGCAATTAAGCTCAGATTATGAGGATCCTCACGCAGCTCCGGTGTGATAATCACAAACTGCCGCAACCGGTAATAGAGGTCCTCACGGAACTTGCCGCTTTGGACCATACCGAAGAGGTTACGATTGGTGGCAGCGATCACCTGTGCAGACACTGAGATATTCCTCAATTCGCCCAGGCGCCTGATGTACCCGCTTTGCAGACTGTGCAAAATCTTCGTCTGGTGATCCAGACTCAAGTCCGCAATCTCATCTAGGAAGAGCGTGCCGTCCTTGGCAGCCTCCCATTGGCCCGCCTTGCCCTCTCGGAGCGCGCCGGTGAATGCCCCCGGCGCGTAACCGAACAACTCCGACTCAAACAACTCCCCAGGAATCGCTCCGCAGTTGACCTCCACAAACGGCCGGTTTGGTCTACCTATGTCGTGGATGGCTCGGGCCACTACTCCCTTGCCTGTGCCAGTCTCCCCAAGAATCAGGACCGGGTCATTGATCGTGGCCGCGCGAAGAATGAGTTGACGAACCAGATGATGTGCTTCGGAATCGCCCCAAAACCGCCGGCTCAGCTGTGCCTCCCCAGGCAGCGTCTTAAGCAAATGTGAGAGCGTGGGTTCGCGAGTGGCAAACGGTGAATGACCATCCTCGAACGCTGCACTGTTCCACACCTGAAGAAACACCTGCTCGCTCACCCCGAGAACATAAATGCCAAACTCGCTGGCTTTATCCGCGTTTCTGAGCAATACCCCGATGGCCTGGTTCAGGCGGCCCACTGAGGTAAAATCTGCGGTAATCACGGGAATTCGACCATCCTGTCCCAGCAACAGCTTCGTCAGGGGTTTGCGTCCGTCCTTTAGATGGCGGTCCTTGAACAGTTCATCGCATTCGCGGAAGAGATCCAGTTCCGCATCTTGAATGACCACAGTGGCGGGCAGCCTTCCCTTCCCCACGGTTTCGCGCAGCGCCGACGGAGATTCGATCTCTAAACGGACCGGCAATGTGTCACGGCGGTACAACGCGCCTTGAATCGGCATCGCGAACTAGCCTCATTGAAGTGGAACTCGATTAGGTTATCCGCAGATGAGCCGAAGAACAAGGTCAATAATTTCAGCAGATAATATCGCGTTTGATATTCTGAATCGTGCCGGATATACGATTGTGAAAGCGAAGAGCTGGGAGCTGGACGGGCCTGAGCTGCTGCGCAGAAGTGAGCATTCTGTCGTTCACATCCAGAGCCATCCATGGAATGGAACGAGCGAGTGCATGAGCTAGGCCAAAATGACGTTGGCCAGTGTTTTCATAGCTTTCCAGTCCAGGCAAGAGACGGGGAATTCCAGCCGAGCTTTTAGCCGCTAAGACTCTCGATTTCAGTTTGACACGTGAAAACCCGGCGAAACCGGATACGCTTCTACCTGACTGATTTGATGACAGATTGCAGATTTGGCGAGGCACAGGTGCTGTACAAGGAAGAAAAATGTCTCTGCCGTGAGCTTGGGAACAAGGATAGGCTGCAACGCACGCTAGGCAACCAGGCGGTGATCCTCCAAACTCGCGGAGACCTGGACGGCGCGATGGTACTGTTCAAGGAACAAGAGGGCATCTGCCGCCAGCTTGAGAACAAGGCACAACTACAGGCTTCTCTCGGCGGTCAGGCAATGCTCCTGTACTTGCGTGAGGACTTAGACGGCACATTCGAACTATACAAGGAACAAGAGAATATTTGCCGCCAAATTGAAAACAAGGAAGGGCTGCAGAATTCTCTTGATGGCCAAGCTTGGGTGCTGGAATCCCGAGACGACCTGAAAGGTGCCATTATGCTGCTAAACGAACAGGAGCGTTTGTGCAGCGGACTCGGTAATCCTCAACTGCTCTCGGCTTCGCTCATGATGCAGGCAGCCTTGTTGAGCGGCCATTCAGATCACATCCACGAAGCCGTCCAGCTTGCAGACGAAGCTTTGGCAATTGCAACCCGCTACGGCTTCCGAGCATTGGCGAACCAAGCCACAAGCATTTGCGACTTAATCTGAGCGAACAAGGGAGAATGAACTAACCTGACGCCATTCGAGTCAAAACGCCGACTAGAACTCAGGGGCGATGAACTGAGCATTTCATTTCCGAGATAGGCCAGCGAATGGACAAGCAGACATTGAATTTCCGGGTTCACTGATGCCGATCGCAACGCGCACATTCCGGATATTTGTCAGTTCCACCTTTGAAGACCTGAAGGCCGAGCGTGACGCGCTGCAGCGCCACGTCTTCCCCCGGCTGCGCAGGCTCTGCGAAGCGAACAACGCGCGCTTTCAGGTCATAGACCTGAGCTGGGGCGTCCCGGTCGAGGCCAAGGCCGAAGGCAAGGTTCTGCCCCTGTGCTTGCAGAAGATCGAGCACTGCCGGCCGGTGATAACATAGGCCATTCCCCCGGATATGCCTCCTAGCCGTGTCAACTAACTCCCGGCCAAAAGGAAGCTCTCATGAGCGATAACCGCAGCATCCGCGTCTTCGTCTCGTCCACCTTTCGCGACATGGTGGAAGAGCGCGACGAGCTGATGACTCAGACCTGGCCCGAGCTGCGCCGCCGCTGCCGCGAACTCCAGGTCGAACTGGTCGAGGTGGACCTGCGCTGGGGCATTGCTGAGGAGCAGAGCACCCGCAAGGAGACCCTCAAGCTCTGCCTCGACGAAATCCGCGCCTGCCGCCCGTTCTTCATTGGCCTGCTGGGCGAGCGCTACGGCTGGGCGCCGGGCACCGACGCCTTCACCGCCGACCTGCAGGAAGAGCAGCCGTGGCTCCGCGGCCTCGACGGTAAAAGCGTCACGGAACTGGAAATTCTGCATGGCGTGCTCAATAACCCGGAGATGGCCGGGCGGTCGTTCTTCTACTTCCGCGACCCGGCCTACGCCCTGGCGCGCGGCGCGGATTTCCTCGCGGAAGACGCCGACGCCGCGCACAATCAGGCGGCGCTCAAGGCGATCATCCGACGCGCCTCCGCAGATAAGCACATTCCCCTGCGCGAGAAGTACCCCGACCCGCGTACACTGGCCGCGCTCGTCCTCCAGGACCTCAAGGAGGCAATCGAGGCGCAGTTCCCCATCGAAGATATCCCCGACCCGCTCACCCGCGAGGCGCGCGACCACGAGGCCTTTGCCGAAATTCGCCGCCGCACCTACATCGGCCGTCCCGACTACTTTGCCCGGCTCGACCGGCACGCGGCAGGCAACAGCGGGCCGCTCGTCCTCGTCGGCGACTCCGGCAGCGGCAAGTCGGCGCTCGTCGCCAACTGGATTCAGCACTGGCGCGCCCAGCACCCCAACGACTTCCTCTTCCAGCACTACATCGGCGGCACGTCGGACAGTGCAGACCACTGGCGGCTGATCGCAAGGCTTATCACCGAGATCAAGCGCTGGACCAATGATCCTGAGAACGTGCCGAGCTCGCACGACGACCTGCTGCACGACTTCCCCCTTTGGCTGGCCAAGGCGCGCAGCAAGGCAGAGCGCGACGGAGTGCGCTGCATCCTGGTGCTCGACGCGCTCAACCAGCTTGAGGACCACGACCACGCACGGTTGCTTGGCTGGCTGCCCGCGCATCCCTTCACCGGCGGGCTGAGGCTTATGGTTTCCACGCTGCCGGGCGATACGATGGAAGCCGTCGCGCAACGCGGCTGGGAGTCGCTCCGCATCGAGCCGCTCACGCCCGACGAGCGCCGCCGCATGGTGGAGCATTACCTCGCGCGTTTCGCCAAGAAGCTTGACCCAAGGCGCCTCGATCGCCTCGTCGCCGCACCCGCCGCCGCCAATCCGCTCTATCTGAAGATTCTGCTCGACGAACTGCGCGTCACCGGAACCCACGACCGGCTCGACGAGCGCCTCAACGAATATCTTTCCTCACCGGAGATTCCGGCGCTGCTCCAGCAAGTGCTGGCGCGCTACCAGCGCGACTACGAACGCGACCGGCCCGGCCTGGTCAGCGAATCGCTGGGTTTGATCTGGGCCGCGCGGCGTGGACTGGCGGAATTCGAACTGCTGCGCCTGCTCAAGCCGGCGAACCTGCCGCAGTTGCCGCTGGCCACGTGGTCGCCGCTGCGCGCCGCGCTGGAAGAGGGATTGGTGGATCGCGGCGGCATCCTGAACTTCGCCCACGACTTCCTGCGCTCGGCCGTCGAAGCCGCCTTCGTGCCGAACGAAGACCGCCGGGACGAACTCCGCTTGCAACTGGCCGACGAGTTCGAGCAGCAGCCCATCTCGACCCGCAGTTGCGATGAACTGCCCTGGCTGTTCCAACAGACCAAACAGAACGACCGCCTGCGCGCCTGCCTGCTGGATGTGGACCGTTTTCTTGAAGTATTCAAGCGAGACCAGGAAGAACTGGCGCGCTACTGGGTATTTCTGGGCGAGGAGGGGACGATGGGAAGCCCGTACCTCGTATCCTTCGAAGAATGGTCAAAGCAACCGGCGCTTGAGGATCAGCGCGTTTCGATTGCAGCAAACAACTTGGCGCACTTCCTTGACGCCGCGGCTCTTTTCACGTGGGCCGAGCCGTTGATGCGCCGAGCGTTAGCCATCGACGTACAGAGTCTTGGTCCTGACCACCCCGATGTCGCGACACAACTCAACAACCTCGCTCGATTACTCAAAGCCACTAACCAGTTGGACGAGGCAGAGGCGCTCTATCTCCGCGCGCTTGCCATTCAGGAGAACAGTCTCGGGACGGAGCATCCCAATTTTGCCGGCATCCTCAGCAACGTCGCGGAATTGCTCTATGCCAGGAACAGATTGGACGAGGCAGAGCCGTTGATGCGCCGCTTGCTAGAGATCAGCGAACGAAGTTATGGGCCGGACCACTCCAACGTCGCGACACAACTCACCAACCTCGCGACATTGCTTCAAGACACGAACCGGCTGGCCGAGGCCGAGCCGTTGATGCGCCGCGCGTTGGCCATAGACGAGCAGAGTTACGGACCGGACCACCCCGATGTTGCCATTTGCATCAACCACCTCGCACAATTGCTGTACGCCACGAACCGGCTGGCCGAGGCCGAGCCATTGATATGCCGTGCGCTGGAGATCGACGAACGGAGTTTTGGGATCAACCACCCCAGGGTCGCCGCCCGCCTCAACAACCTCGCCACATTGCTGCAAGCCACGAACCGGCCGGAGGAGGCAGAGCAGTTGATGCGCCGTGCGCGGAATATCGACGAGCGGAGCTACGGTCTGGATCATCCAGAAGTTGCTAGAGACCTCAGCAATCTCGCGCAATTGCTCAAAGCCACGAATCGGCTAGGCGAGGCTGAGCCGTTGACCCGCCATGCACTGGCCATTTACGAACAGAGTTTTGGGCCTGACCATCCCAACGTCGCGACGGTCCTCAACAACCTCGCGGAATTGCTCCAAATCACAGAGCAGCTGGCCGAGGCTGAGCCGTTGTATCGTCGCGCGCTGGCCATCATTGAACGGAGCTACGGTCAGGACCATCCAGAAGTTGCCACAGATCTCAACAGCCTCGCGGGATTGCTATGCGCCACGAGCCGGCTGGCCGAGGCCGAGCCCTTGTATCGCCGCGCAATGGCCATCGACGAACGGAGTTGCGGGCCGGACCACCCCAAGGTAGCTATCGGCCTCAACAACCTCGCGCAATTGCTCAAGGCCATGAACCGACTGGCGGAAGCCGAACCGTTGATGCGCCGCGCTCTGGTCATTGACGAACGGAGTTTTGGACCGGACGATCCCAATGTCGCTAGGGGTCTCAACAACCTCGCGCAATTGCTCAAGACCACGAACCGGTTGACAGAAGCCGAGCCAATGATGCGCCGCGCTCTGGCCATTTGGGAGAAGAGCCTCGGGTCAAACCGTACAAACGTTGCAAGCGCTCTTATCAACCTCGCGGCATTGCTCCAGGCCACAAATAGGCCAGTGGAGGCCGAGCCGTTGATGCGCCGTGCTCTGGAGATCGAAGAGCAGAGTTTTGGACCGGACCACCCCGATGTCGCAACTGCCCTTATGAACCTCGGGAGCCTGCTCCATACTACAAACCGACTGGCCGAGGCCGAGCCGTTGATGCGTCGCGCAGTGGAGATACGTCTCAACTTTACTCGTGTCACCGGCAACCCGCATCCGCATCTAGCAGGGGCCGTCAACTACTACGCCGGTCTGCTTGGCGAACTGGGGCGCAACCAGGAGCAAATCCTGGCCACGTTGCGTGAGATGGCACCGGAGTTCTTCCGGTGATTGAACCCAGAGCCCAGCGGCCGCGGCTGGTCGCAGACCCAAGTGCCAGGGCAGCAAGTTCTTTGAAGAGGTTCAATGCCGACCGCAGCACGCACATTCCGGGTATTTGTCAGTTCGACCGTTGAAGCCCTGAAGGCCGAGCGCGACGCACTGCAGCACCACGTCTTCCCCAGGCTGCGCAAGCTCTGTGAAGCGAACAATGCGCGCTCCTAGGCCATAGACCTGCGCTGGGGCGTGCGCGACGAGGCGGCGATGGACCAGCAGACCCGATCGATAGCGACACACTTGAGAAGAAGATTCTCGTGGAGTAAAACGTCATCTGTCACAAGGACTATCTTAATCACTGTGTTTCTCCTGCATTGCTTGTGAGAAGAGCTATACTTGCCGATTTAGAGACCTCTTTTCGAGTAATAGGAACTGGTAGTGGTGATTTCCTCGTTCATCCAGGAGCAATCTTATGGAAACAAAAGACCTTGGGAGGCCAGTCCCAGCAATCCGACTGATCGTGCAGAATGATCGTGGTTGTGTTTTGGTGCTGCAACGAGCCCCCGGTTCGACTGACGGCGGAAGATGGTCCCTGCCAGGAGGGAAGATTGACTATGGCGAGACGGCAGAGCAGTCCGCCGAGCGGGAACTAAGAGAGGAGACCGGCCTCATTCCGAAGAACCTGACTTTCTGCTTCTTTCAGAACAGCCTGCCCCCGGCCCCAGGCAAGATGCACTGCATTAATCTGTATTTCCGTTGCACCTTCGAGGGTGAACTTATGCTGAACAATGAATCCGTCGCGGCTGCCTGGATTGCACGTGAAGAACTGGAACGATACTCGCTGACGTTTCGAAACGACGAGGCGCTCGCGCGCTTTTGGGCGAATCCGGAGCCCGTCAAGGTTTGAATTGACCATGATTTGTTCGTCGTGAATTGAGGAGGAACCGTGTCTGAGAATCAGAAACTTACTCCCGAGATGCACAGGACACAGATTGAAGCGTTCCTGAAGGTCCGGCCGGACTACGTGACCTATGCGGACTCTCTCAGACGCGTCCTGGAAGCGGCTTGTCGGGTCTCCTTTCCTGGGGCCTTTGTGCAGGCCCGCGCGAAGACCGTGTCCAGCTTCGCTGAGAAGGCGGCGCGCAAGTTCGACAAGTACCCCGATGCCGTCAATCAAATAAATGATCTCTGTGGCGCGCGGGTGATCGTAGAGACCTCTGACCAAGTACAGGCTGTGCGCAGTTTCATCGAGGCAAACTTCAAAGTACACGAAAGTGAAGACAAAGGCCTTCTGTTGAACCGGGAAGAATTCGGATATCGCGACATGCACTACATTGTCCGGCTGAAGCCGGAAGCGGCCGGCGCAATCGGATTCACAGCGGAAGAGCAGGAAGCCATTGGGGAGAAGCCCGCGGAGATTCAAGTGCGAACCTGGCTTCAACACGCCTGGGCTGACACGCTGCATGACCGCATCTACAAGAACAAACTGAAGCTTTCCAAGGACGTCATACGCACCGGGGCGCTGTTGGCGGCGCTCATGGAGGAGGGCGACCGCAATTTCGATGTATTGGTCGACGATCTGGACGGGCTGATTGCCAACTACACCGCGACCGCTACCAGAGACGAAGTAGAGAAAGAGATCAATATCCAGGAGTTGATCCTTGGAAATGAGAGGAGTAAAGATAAGCGACCCGGACTCGCATTGAAACTGGCCCGCCTACTGGCGGCAACCGGAGACCATGTCGGAGTCGTCGACCTGCTTTCCCCGTTCGCGGAAACCTGCGGCCCCGCCGACCGGTGCGAACTGTTGCTTGAGTTGGGTCACAGCCTTTGTTGCCTGCATCGCGAAAAGCCAACTTCGGCCGAATGCCTCCAGGGTAGGCAATACCTTGAGGAAGGCGTTCGGCTCTGCACTTGCGAGAAGCTGCCTTATGTTGCCCATTTTCACAAGCGGGAGAGTCTGCTCGCGCGCGGCCTATCCAGGCTTGGACGTGCCTTGGCGGCAATAGAGGGCGAAGAGCATGAGGCTCGAAGCTGCTTCCGCTTGGCGCACGAGCATGAACCGTCTAATCCCTATTACCTGGCAGGCATGTTGGGATCCGAAATGCGGTTTGGAAGCCAGGAAGCCTTGCCCGCTAGCATGGCAACGACCATTCGTGGCGCCGTCCGAACCTGCCTTGCGCATGCCGCTGCCGGTATCGAACTGCCGTATGCCTATTTCACGGCGGGCCGTCTCAGCCTTCTGTTGGATCGCGGGGACGACGCTCTGGGCTATTACGCTCGCGGTATTCGCTACTACCTTTCTGGCATTTACTGCGTGCCGGCAAACCTACTCAGCGAAGAGGCGAGTTGGGTCCGAAGCATCCACTATGGCACAAAGCCGCCAGCGGCTTCGCAACGTGTCATTGACCTGCTCGGCTTAGGGAGCGATTTGGCACACAGGGATTCTGCGACTGCGGGTTCCGGCAGATTCGCACCGCCTGTGCTAATTCTCAGCGGCGGAGCAGCCAGTTTGCCGCCTTCCCTGGCGGACAGAATACGGCCTGTGCTAAAGGAGGCCTGCGAAAAGTTCAAGGGATCGATCATCTCCGGTGGCACGACCTCGGGTATACCAGGCTTGATCGGGGACGTGGCCGGAGAACTCGCCGCCAAGGGGCAGAAGCAGTTTAGACTCATCGCGTACCGGCCCCTTCGGCTTCCCGACGGAGTCTCGGTCCACCCGAACTATGACGAGCACGTTCGCTTGGGTTCCGACTTTCTTCCAGAGCAGATCCTACGCAATTGGTCAGATCTTCTGGCAGCGGGGGTCGAGCCCGGGAACGTTCTCGTAATGGGCTTCGGCGGTGGTCCGCTCAGCGCCCTAGAATACCGGATAGCGCTGGGCCTTGGCGCGCCTGTGGCAGCTTTTGGGGACACCGGCGGAGCTGCGGCCAATTTGCAGGCTGATCCCCTCTGGACCGGTCTGCCCAATCTCTACGAACTGCCGTTCGACCCCGCCACAGTACGCGCCTTCTTGATGCCATCCGATCACGATATGGATCGTGGTGCACGTGAGGAGATGGCGAAGATGTTCCATGCGAATTATGTGGCTGGCAACACCAGGCGTCTCCCGCCAAACTTGCGGCCTTGGGACGAACTTGCGGACACCTTCAAGCAGGCCAATCGCGAGCAGGCGTCCTACTCGGTGGAAATTCTTGAAGCCGCCGGCTTCAAACTAGTCAAGGCCGACGGGCCTCCCACAATTCTGTCCGACTTCAGCGACGCGGAAGTGGAGCGGATGGCCGAACTGGAGCACGGACGCTGGAACGTTGAACGTGCGCACAATGGATGGCGCCCCGGAAAGCCAAGAGACGATGCGCGGAAGATCCACGATTGCATGGTCAGTTGGAATGATCTGCCCGACAACATCAAGCAATACGATCGCGACTCGGTCAAGGTGTTTCCGAGGATTCTGGCAATGGCGAGCTTGGAGGTGCGGCGGCGTTAGGGGGCTCCCAAATTCTCGAACCGCACTGACTGCCCGGAAACCGCCACCAGCTTGCCCCCCGGCGGAGCCGACTAGGAGAGCTGCCGGCGTGTAGCAGAACGTGGCCAGCAATGCCGCAGCGGACTCACCGAACGGGGTCTCCGGTATCTACGGAGGCACCGGACAGTCCAATCTCAACTCCAACTACGTCGAGGGTACGCCCGTATCGAGTAACGCGGCGCATGGCGGCGGCACTGCCGCCGCCAATACGGTCTCAGACCGTGCCGGCGCCACAGCACCCGTGAACAGGAAGCCGCTCCCCACTTTGCCCAGCAAGCTTCCCGCCCTTTCGGTCGTGGAAAGCGCCTGCCGGACCCTCGCCCTCGATACCGCCGGCGCGCTCTTCCACAGAGAAGAAGCGGGCGCAGCCTGGCTTTCTGTACCAACCCAGTGGCAAGGCCATGCGCTCACCCTCCATCTCTCCCAGCCATCATCCGCAGCTCAGCCGGCGGCCGGCACGAACACTGCCTGCGCCGCCGTAGCCAGGCAGCAAAAGCAGGCCCTCGCCTCGCCGGTGCCGGCCTTCGAACTCACGACCGACTCCGGCGTCATCTATAACCAGCTCAAACGGCCAGACCTGGAGGTCCTTCAGAGGGGCCCGGCGGTCGCCATTGGCGACGTCCAAGAGGTTGCCTGCTTTGTTCCGCCAGTTCTTGTTGCCGGCCCACCAGTCAGAGCTAGTCTATGCCTTCCTCAATCCACCTCCGGCAAATCAGGGTGTCCATAAGCACGTTAATTGACAAACAGTAGTTTTCCCCTGCCTTCAAGTGCGCGGACGCCCAACGACGCCAGCCATTAGCCATCTTTTGCGAGATGGGCAGCAGCTGCATGTAGCAGGCCTGCATTTCTTCTTTGGTCCATCGGTCCCAGTAGTAGGCGCTGTCGGCTTTCTTGAAGATGACTTTTTCAATGAGACGCTTTACCTTCCGACGGTCCCGGGCCGCAAGCCGAACATATGTATTACCCATATTGACAACTATTTTTTTAACTTTGATGGTATCGAGTTGCGGTCCCGCATCCGACCCTTGATTCTGTGTTTGGTTCATGTTAAATCCTTTATAGTGATAGTGTTAATTTGCATTGTTAAGTTCACTTCCCATTCACCATGTGCGGTGGTCCGTGTGCCGGAACGACCGAATGAGTAGCCGTTCCTGCCCTCTCTGACTTGGGTGCCAGCAGGACTCACAGTCTGTTAATACTTATGATTTGGATCTTTTAATAGAACTTAATGTGGGTGGCTGAAATTTTTCACCCCTGCAACGGATCACCACTGAAATGTTGCCGAAGAAACAGCGGCCATATTTAGTCTGGTCGGTGGTAGTGCCCCGGGCCCCATCGGCGCCTGGGCATTCCACTGTTCTGACTACACGACCTGGTGCAAATGCTCTTAAGCGCGCGCGGAACGACGGGTAGATTCGAGAGTGTTCAAAGGACTTCCACCAACATTTAATGGGCCGTGCGTGGTCCTGGGTCGCATATATACGTTGTTGAGAACGGAGACGTCGGCTTCTACCCGGAGTTACGGACTGCATGCAAAAGCAGCGGTGTAATACCGTGGAAAGCACGACGTGGCGGCGCGCATCACCGGCAATTCGGTTACATCGCTCCCCCACCTAAAACTGCCGCGCTAGGGCCGCCGCAGATCTCGCGCAACGACTGCGCCCGTCCCAAGTGGCAAAACAACATGGCCACGAACTGGCCCCAGCAGGTGAAACCGCGGGCATGGCGCTCCGCC
>Ga0326727_10008776_pt1 | contig 25384 bp, 20 predicted proteins | sample MB2enrmetagenome_FD_207643 | JGI IMG/M metagenome (GOLD analysis project Ga0326727, IMG submission 207643) | Lab enriched peat soil microbial communities from McLean, Ithaca, NY, United States - MB29MY | ecosystem: Environmental > Terrestrial > Soil > Wetlands > Peat | place: USA: New York... | reverse complement strand
TCCCAGCAGCCGCTTGAGCATGACGTATTCGCACGTTATGGTGACATTTGATTCCAGTTCTGCCCACCAGTATCCCTCGGGGTACTGGACCCGGTAGAAATACTCGCAGGAATCCCGGATCGCCTCTTCTATCTGCGGAATCCAGGAACTCCGGATGGTGGCCGGTCTGGAACGAGGCGAACCTGCCGGTTCGGTTGATCCGACCGACTCCGGAGAACCCAAAACGCGTTCTCTCGCAGCCTTATCCTCAAGGTCCCTGCGGACCTTCTCCCCCTCAACGGCCCGAGCCGTTACACTACCCTTGCTAAATGATTTCATGCTTCTCACCCGGCAACATATTTCTGCGATCCGCTAGCCCCGTCGGATGGCAGTTGAATTTCAGTCAAGCATGGCAAGTGTTTGTCCGAATTCTTCGACGTCAAAATTTTTCTACATCCCAACACCTTTTCCGCCCTGGCGGCCGCGGTGGAGGGGTTTCGCCCACCTCCGCACTAAAATCTACCCGGCCCCCCTTACAATCCCCCTGTCCCCCATCTTTTAGAAAGGGGGAAGCCGCTTTTGCCCCCGGCAACGGGAAGTTCCCGGATGGCCACTAATTAGTCACAAATGCGCCACATTGCAAGCAATTTGAAACTAAACGATTCTGCTTCAGGGGATTTAACGCCGAAACTCCAATTGAGAAGCTCATTTTCCGGCGGGAACAAGCATGAGTTTGCTGTCAAATGGACTAAATAAACCGTTTCTGCGTATCCTTGAGGTATTTTTCCTCGAGCAGCGCAGCAATTTTGTTGATTATGTTACGGCGAATGTCGAGTTCCACCGGGAGGTTGGGATCCTGGTGAGCTTCATTTACGCGGGTCCCCACCACAAAATAGATGACATCGCTATCGAGCAGAATGGATACAAGGTCGGAGGCGGCGTTGGACCTTGCCGTCTCGGGCTTTTGCCCGCTCTCCAGCATCTCCCCCACCTTACTGAGGGTGAGAGTACCTTCGGTTATCAGCTCTACCCCTTCCATCCTTGAAGGCGGAGGAATTTCAGGATCGAGATTGTCCAGATCCATTTCGATCTCTTCATCGAGTTCGCGGCTGAGAATCTGGGCGGTTGTGCCCCCGCAGATCACTTTTCGCCCTTTGAAAGACTTGACCACTGAGGCCAGTTCCTGGTCTCTGGTTTCCGAAAATGGCGGCCCGCTTACAAGCAGCAGCAATCGGGGATGCCGCAGATATATCACGCCGCTGGTAATATCGTCTTTTGGTTCGAAAGAGTCGATCTGGCGTGCGTGGATCGCGATCTTTCTTGCCAACTGGCGCGCAGATATCGCCTTTTCCCAGCCGATCCACTGCTGTAAATGCCTGATCACATCCTTGACGCCCCATCCGAGAGGGTAGTCGCGAAGTCCCATGCCGGCCTGGCTGACGCCGTCGGAAAAATAGATGAGCCTGTCCCCTATATGGAAATCGAACTCGGAAACGTTTACTTCCCGGTCACTCCATTTCCTGAGCTGTATCCGAGACCTGGGTACCTGGACCGGTTCGACGCCGCGCAGCAGCACATAATCGGGATTTCCGTGCTCTATTATTCGGGCATGCCCCGAGCTGTTGATGTCGATTATTGTGAAAGTGGAGTAGCTGATCTTCCGGACACTGCACACAGGCAGGGTCTCCATAATCACTTCCGCTGTCTCGGTTACATCGGCATAGTTGGAAGTGTATTTTACGGCCATGGTAGCGGTGAGGTTCGCAAGGACACTGGCCTTTATACCGCTGCCCAGCCCGTCGGAAAGGCAGGTGATCACCCGGTTTTCTTCTTTGATCTTGTGGGTGAGCACCACATCACCGGTTACATATTGCCGGTGCTTGTTGAACTGGTAGGAGTCGATATCGAGAAAGAAATCCCGCGCGGTCTTAATCATTCGACCTCCGGGGTAGTTACGGACTGGATTATGGAATTGAGAATAACCTCCGATTCCGCCGCGTTTTCACCCAGCAGGTAAGCAATCTGCTGAACGGTCGCCAGATTTTTTTTGATAACCTCCTGCGCCTTTTGAATCATGGCCTCCTTGTGAATGGTCGGTTTGGTGATGTCCTGAAAAATTCCGCATACGACCCTATGTTTCTCGATGGCGAAGATATCGATGTGGAGCACCGATTTTTTATACCTCAGATCGCGATTGAGCATATCTTCTTCTTTTTCGAGCACCGTTTTGAACAGCGAATGAAACGGGGCGATCTCCCGCAGAAACACACCCTCCAGACCGGGCTTGATCCGGAACGCTTTCTCAACGTCCGGGCCAAGAATTCTGGCGAAATTGAGATTGCACTCTATCAGCCTGATCTCCTCATCGACCAGCACGATTGCGCTGGGGACCTTCTCCATCAGGGCGTTCGTCTTCTTCTGGGCCAGTTTTCGCATATAGGCCGCACACATCACTTTTTCAGCCTTGCCGTCGATCAGCGCCTTTGCGAATTCGCGGCAATTGTCATAGCCGCAGCCGCCGCAATTCAGTTCGTCCTCGGGACCGTACTTGCCCACCGTCTGAAGGGCCTGCTTCATTATTTTGTCATTGTATTCCTTAACAGGCACCGGATCGGGGGCGAACCCGGCAATCCGTGGAGCTTCAACCGGCCGAGGCATCTCTGTGTCGGGATATTTAGCGTAGTCTATGATCTGGCAACGCTTCCAGGCGGTAGCATGGCGCTGGCTGGCCTTGGGGCCGTTTACACATCCGCCCTCGCAGGCCAGCAGCTCAAGGAAAACGGGGTGTGACAGGCGTATTTCATTCAGGCCGGCAATCGCCTTTTTTATGTTCCGGATTCCCGAAAAGACCATACAATCTGCTTCCATGATGCTGCAGTTTGCCTTGACCCCGGCCATCATCCCGCCGTCGACCGGGTAGAGGGCCCCCTCCCTGGCGCTGTAAGGAACAAAGCCCTCCGAGTCCCCCGAACCGCTTCCGAAGGAAAGTCCCTCCTCAACCATCCAGCGTCTCATGTCTTCGAAGGTCAGGGCAACATTGAGCAAGTTTGGATTTGCATCCGCCTCTCCCTTTTTGCCGATGCAGGGACTGAAAAATATTATCCCTATTGAAGGGCCGTATGTTTCACGCAGCATTTCGCAGTGCGCGAGAACCGGTGAGACGTGTGGCATGAGGCAGTTGACGTATTGCGGGCAGTATTTCCCGATGTAGTTAACGACGACGGGACATGCGGTAGATATGATCACACGCGCAGACCTGTCCTGGAGCAGTCTGGCCGCGCTCCGGGAGACCCGCTCAGCGCCGAGCGCAGTCTCGGAAACGCCTTTGAAACCGAGCTGCTTCAGGGCTCGAATAACCGCGGCCGCGGGAATATCGGGGAATTCGCTCACAAAAGAAGGAGCAAGCGACGCATAGACCTCGTCTTTCTCCTCAAGAAGACGGCGCGCGCGCTTCAGATCGTCTCTAACGTGCTTGGCGCCGTTTGGGCATATCTCGACGCAGTGACCGCACATGATGCACAGGTCCGGAATTACGGCGGCGCATACATTTTCGACTTTGATCGCCTTGACCGGACACTCCCGGATGCATTTGAAGCAGTCCTGGCATTCAGTCCTTTCGGTGTAGATGGGGGTCTGAGCGTTCATCTCGGTTCCTATTCCTGTCCTTTGAGGTGGTCGTCGAGGATGAATTCCAGGCAATCGCAGGAACTCATGCTGTAGACGTTGCCATCTACTGTAATGTTTGGGCCATCCTTGCACAGGCCTTCGCAAAGGTGTCCTTTCAAAATAACCTTTCCGCAAAGCCCGTGCAGGTCTATGTATTCCCGGATCAGGACGATGTTTTTCTTGTTGCCCCTTGAAAAGCAGGAACTTCCCATGCAGATCGCCAGCTCAATGGGTTCTTTCGCATCATTCATGGCTGTCCCTCTTACTGTCAGCTTTCACGCGGTTTCCGTTACCGTCGAATACGAGTTAGTTTTCACTCCCCGCGAGCTGTGATTTCCGGTAAATCTCCAGCGCAGCGGGAAAAGGCGCCAGCGCACGCTCAATGATACCCAGGCTGTAGGCGATTACAAGTCCGTAGTTGGTGATCGCAACACCTGCCTGGCGGCAATGAAGTATTCGGCTAAGCATTTCCCTGCGGTTCCACATGCAAGCGCCGCAGTGGATTATGAGCTTGTAAGGTGAAAGGTCCGAAGGGAAATCGTGTCCCTGGCAATGATCGATTTCCAACTTTGCCCCTACGTATTGCGTCAACCAACGCGGGATTTTCACCCGGCCGATGTCCTCGGCGATTGGATGATGAGTACAGGCCTCAGCGATAAGCACCCTGTCTCCAGCCCTCAATTTTTCGACCGCAAGAGCCCCTTCGACCTGGGTGGGCAGGTCGCCCTTGAAGCGAGCAAGAAGAATCGAGAAACTGGTCATCGGCACACCATCAGGCGTATCGGCCGCAACTTTCAAGAATGCCTGCGAGTCAGTAATCACAAGCTTGGGTGGACCGTTCAGTTTTTCAAAAGCCCTTCGGAGCTCGCGTTCCTTTACCATCATGCAAATGGCGTCACTATCGAGCAAGTCCCGTATAGTCTGCACCTGGGGCAGGATCAGCCGGCCTTTGGGCGCTTCCTTATCTATCGGGATGACCAGTATAGCCACCTCTCCCGGTCCGACGAGGTCCCCGGCAATTACCGGGTTTTCGATGAACTCGCCCGGAGCAGTGTCCAGCAGCGCTTGCCGCAGCGAAGCAATTCCCTCACCGGAAAGGGCGCTGACGCAAACCGTACGTATTTTTCGGTCGGAGAGCCCCTTAAGAAGGAGCGGGCCGGGGGCGCCGAGATCGCATTTGTTGAAAACGACGAGTATCGGGATTCCGTGGGCCCCCAGTTCCTCGATAACCCTCTCTTCGAAATCGCTCCAGGTTGAAAAATCTGTTGCAAGCACACCGATGTCGGTCCTGTCGAATACCTGGCGCGTTTTTTCCATCCGCAGTTTTCCGAGCGCCCCTTCGTCGTCTATGCCCGCCGTGTCTATGAAGAGCACGGGACCGAGCGGCAGAAGTTCCATTGGTTTTTCAACCGGATCGGTAGTGGTTCCAGCAAATTCGGAGACTATTGCTACGCTTTGGCGTGTAATCGCGTTCAAAAGGCTCGATTTGCCTACGTTGCGGCGGCCGAAAATGCCGATATGAACGCGCATGCTCCGGGGTGCTTTCAGCATTTGGGACCTCCGGTCTTTCTTGCGGCGCCCCCCAGACTGCAAACAGCCTCCGGACTTATAAGCTGCTCAAACTGCTCAAGGGTCAGCAGTTTTTCCGCAAGCACGATATCCCGCACGCTCTTTTTCTCTATGCCGGCGAGCCGCGCAATCCGGCACATCCGATCGTAACCCAGGACAGGCAACAGGGCCGTTGCCGTCACTGTGGATGCTTCAACGTATCTTCTGCATTGCTCCTCGTCGGCTTCGATCCCCGCGACACAGTGCCGGCACAGAATATCGGAGGCGTTGGCAAGCAGGTCGATAGTGTCGAGCAGGCATGCGGCTACAAGCGGCAAAAAAGGATTGAGTTCGAGGCTCCCCGAAGCACAGGCGAAGGTGAGCGAGGCGTCCAGACCAAAGACGAGCATTGCGGCCTGGCTTACCGCCTCAGGGATCACCGGGTTGACCTTCCCCGGCATTATCGAAGATCCCGCCTGGCGCTGCGGAAGGATTATCTCGGCAAGTCCGCTCTCAGGGCCGCTCGCCATGAGCCTCAGGTCTGTGCAGATTTTCAGCAGAGTCGAGGCGCAGGCCTTCAACATGCCCGATACTTCCACGAAAACATCAGCGTTTTGCGTGTTGTCGATCAGGTTTTCAGCTCGGGCGAAACCAATAGAAGTATTTGCCCGCAAAATATCTGTCACCGTGAATATGAAATCCCTGGGCGCAGACAGCCCCGTGCCGATCGCCGTGCCGCCGAGGTTGATTACACGCAGCCGTTCCTCACATTTGTAAATCCGCCACCTGTCGCGATTCAGGGCTTCGGCGTAAGCGCTCATCTCCCGGCCAAGGGTGGTGAGTACAGCGTCCTGAAGCTGGGTACGGCCAACCTTTACAACGTGGGCGAAACGCTTCTCGAGGATCTGAAACTCTTCCTGGAGCGATACGATCCTCGACTCCAATACTCGAAGGCGCCGGATTGCGGAGAGTTTCAGGGCTGTCGGGTAGGTATCGTTCGTTGACTGGTGAAGATTGATATCGTCCAGCGGGGATACCCTGCCGTAGCTGCCGCGCTCTTCGCCCAAAACTTCCAGGGCGCGGTTGGCAAGCACTTCGTTGACATTCATGTTGGCGCTCGTCCCGGCGCCCCCCTGGAGCAGGTCAACCAGGACATGCCCCGTAAGCAGGCCTTCCCCCATTTCGCGGCAGGCCCGTTCGATGGCGTCAGCCTTTTCAGGGTCATCCTGCCATGAACCCAGTCTTCGATTGGCCTGGGCACATGCCAGCTTTACCTGTCCGAAGGCGCAGACCAGTTCCGGATGAACAGGCCGGCCGGCAAGTGGAAAATTCTCAAGAGCCCGGAGCGTATGGATGCCGTAGAGCTTGTCTTCCTCTACAGCAAGCTCGCCGAGAAAATCGTGCTCTATTCTAAATGCCTCCGGCATCTAACAGCCGCCTTTCCGATCAAATCTATGAGTTCCCGGCTTTCAGCTTAACCCCACCGGGTAATGGCCGAACGTCAGACGTAGATATCGCGTCCTCCCGCGCTTACCCGGTCGAGCATCCTGGAAGCCCTGGTCCGCTGTTGTTGCTCCATTCGATCGAGCTGCGCCGCTATAAGCTTTTCACCAGCAAGCATGGTACCAGGAGAGGCGTAATCGATCAGGTATTCAAGGAAAGTCGAAAGCGCGTTTGGATCGCAGCGCAGCTTTATGGCGCCGGGCCTTGCAACCGCCATAAAATCCCGGCCGGTTCGCCCGAGCCTGTAGCACGCCGTGCAAAAGGACGGGATGTACCCAAGATTTGCAAGATCGCGGACCACCTCGTCCAGGGGGCGGTGGTCGCCCAGCTCAAATTGTGCCACATGGTCCTGCACCCCATCCGCATATCCGCCAGGATTGGTCCGGCTGCCTGCGGAAATTTGCGAGATCCCCAGTTCCAAGGTTGTCCGCCGAAGCTCAGCATTCTCGCGAGTAGACATGATCATGCCTGTATAGGGCACGGCCATTCTCAATATGGCAACTAATTTCAGAAAATCGATGTCGCTCACCGGATATGGAGGATTTGAGGCGATCTGTGAGCCAACAGTGGGTTCCAGCCGTGGTACGCTTATCGTGTGCGGTCCAACCCCGAACGAGGCTTCGAGATGCTCGACATGCCGGAGCAGGGCCAGAATCTCAAACTTCCAGTCGTATAGCCCTAAGAGCACGCCCATCCCCACATCGTCGATGCCCGCCCGCATCGCCCGATCAAATGCCCCGATGCGCCACGCGTAATCACGTTTAGGGCCTGAGGGATGCATGAAGGAGTAGGTTTCCGGGTGATAGGTCTCCTGGAAAAGCTGGTATGTTCCTATGCCGGCGGCTTTGAGCTCTCCGAACTCATCCAGGGATAGAGGGGCCAGATTAACGTTGACGCGCCGGATTTCCCCCCTGCCGCTGCGAGTCTTGTAAACTGTTTCGATTGATCTGAGAATGTAGGAAAAACCCTCGTGCGGCAAGCTTTCCCCGGCGAGCAACAGAATGCGTTTGTGGCCCTGCTCTACAAGTATTTTGACCTCAGATGCTATTTCTTCCTGAGATAGAGCGCGCCGCCGGATCTCCTTGTTTTCGGAGCGAAATCCGCAGTAGAGACAATTATTATTACAGAGGTTGGAAATATAAAGAGGTGCAAAAAGAACGATACGGGGACCGTAAATGGATTCCTTGACGGTGCGAGCCGTATGAAAAAGCTCATCGAGCAAATCACGGGCGCTGACAGAAATCAGCGCTTCCACGTCTTGCGAACTCAGCCCTTTGAGTTCAAGAGCCTTGGCCAGAATTTCCCGTATCCGCACGGGATCTTCTTTTATATCAAGCGCTTCCAGCCGCCGGGAAATGGCGGCATGGTCAATAACCGCGCCTGTTTGCTCTGGCTGACCCATCCTGGTGAACTTTCAATTGGAGAAGTCGAAGGGGAGCAATCCAGCCAGCTCCAGAGAAATTGTCGTAAAGATTATTCTAATCTTTTCTAGTTATTAATTCAATTGATCTTTTTTCCCCTCAAATAGATCGCTTTTACTTTTCCCAGCGAGGCCGGAAGACTGGAGGGCGCCCCGTTTACAACTATGAAATTCGCAGGCATTCCCCGGCCGAGCCTCCCGAGTTCATGATCCAGACCAAGCAACCGGGCGCCTTCAGATGTCGCGCAGCCGACCGCCTTTTCGATAGAGAATCCCGCTTCCATCATGAGCTTTAATTCCTCGGCCAAAGCTTCGCCATGCCGGACCCCAAGACCGCCTGCGTCGGTTCCCGCCGCAATTGCGACCCCAAGCTCCGCAGCCCGGCTCATTTGCTCCAGTTGAGCTTCCAGCATTCCAGCCGCCACCTCTGACTGGGTACTGCCAGCGGGCAGGTGGGTGCGCATGGCTTTCATGGTAAACGCCGTGGGGACCCAGATAACCTGCCGGTCGGCCATCCTTTTCATATTTTCCTCACCCATGAAGAAGCCATGTTCGATTGAATCACATCCAGCCTCGACCGCAACTTGCACCGGGAGCTTGCCGTTTGCGTGAACCATCACTTTTCGTCCGAGCTTTCGCGCATCCTGAAACGCGGCCTCAAGCTCGTCCCGGCCGAATTGGGGCGCGGTCTCCCGGCCAAATTCACTCAGACTGTTGAGACCTGAGTTCAAGATCTTTATGTGATCGACCACATCGCAATTCGCTCTCATGCTTTCGGCAAGAGTTGAGCCGCTCTGCGGAACCCGGGCTATGAACTTTCCATACCTGCCGGGCGCGCGCCACCCCCGTCCGGCGCATTTGACATGCACGCGCGTGGCTCCGCCTTGTCTCACATACGTGAGGGCATGGCCGCCAATGTCCCCGCCATCTCTGACAGCCATGATTCCGTACGCCAGGACTTTCTCTAGTCTTTCGCGAATAAGGGGACTGTTTTGAGCGAAATCATTCTGAAGCTGCCGCAAGCGGAGCTTTTGGTCAGTTTTCCCGGACATGGTCAGATGAACGTGACAGTCAATAAGACCGGGAAGGATGGTGCAGGCGGGATACTCATCAATGGCGAGACTTGAACCTTTCAGTTCAGAAAGATTTACCTTTTCCAGAGACGAAATAAGCCCGTTTTCCACGCGAATCAGGACATCCTGTGCCGCCGGAGTTCTGCCCGTGCCGTCAATGAGCCAGCCGGCAAAATAGGAGGCCTGTTGCATAGACTACTCTCCTCATGCTCTCAAATCCCGCCTGTTGTGAAGATGGATTATAGATCATTTTTGTCTTTAAAAGACACCTATTCACTATCTTCGCCCCTCCGGGGGGGGCCGATTAAACGCTTGCGCCTCGCAAACAGCACCTGATATCCACCGCACAATATATTTCAAGAATCACCAACGAGTCTCCGATAAGAACAATTAGGCAGCAACAGGCCCGTGAGGGCTGGATTTCTTTTGCTGCCCGGCCTGATCGATTTTCTGCACCGAAGATGAAAGAAAAAACTCGGAAGCAGCAACGAGTCGATTCGCGTGGAAGACTCTTTAAGGGATTGCCAACAATCTCGAAAATGGAAGCGGAAAGCCACGTCATCGGCCATCAAAGATATCAGGAAGAAAAATTCTGTTTTCGTCACCGGGGGCAAGACTCTTGTCAACCCTTTCCGGGGCAGAGTCCAGCAGACCAGTTGTGGTTATCGTCCAGGAGCTAACGGGGGTTTTTCAGCAGAAGGGGATGAATTAATGAAAAGAGCAGCATTGGTTTTAGCGTGTTTCGGTTTCCTGTTTGTGTTTTGCCTCTCGATTTCGGTAGCTCAAGAGAAGGCCACCAAGGAGGAGTGTGTAGCCAAGTGCAAAGAGGCTGCAGCAATGATCAAGGAAGTTGGGATTGAAGCAGCCTTGCCTAAGCTTCAGGACCCCAACGGGCCATTCGTGTGGAAAGATAGCTATGTATTCGTACAGGATTTACAGGGCAAGATGCTGGCGCACCCGTTGAATCCGAAATTGGTCGGAAAGACTTTTAACGGAATGAAAGATTTGAACGGCAAGATGTTCAACAGCGAGATGACAGAAATTGCAAAAACTGCGGGCGAAGGCTGGGTTAGTTATATGTGGCCAAAACCAAACGAAACAACGCCGTCGGCCAAAATAGCGTATATCCTCCGGGTGCCTGGCCAGGAGATCATGGTCGGGGCCGGGATCTATGAATAGTGTTTCTTGCCGCCGGATCTCAATCGTCTCTTCTTCATGTTACAGTGACCAATCCTCCGGTGTTTATGAATAAGTGTTTCCGGTAACGCAATTCCACTCTGTCCTGTGGAGATCACAGGAAATACTGGATACCTGCCGTCTGTCCTAATGAGGCGCCGGGAAATCCGGTATTGCAACCGCACTTCCACGGCGGTGTCCGGTTGCACAGCGCTCACTCGGGGAGGAGTTAAGATGTCGATGATCAGGTGGTTCAAATCACTGAGTATTCGCAACAAAATCCTCATGCTGGTGATTCTCGGGGTCATCGGTGTAGCCAGCATCTCCGGATTTGCAAAATATTCCGCGATCAAAAAGAACACCTATATGCGCGTGCAACAGCAGAGCCAGGCGATTGAAGCAGTTATGCTTCAAATCATGATGGCAGAGGAGATATTCATAAACTCGCTGGATGCAGCGGAGTTGTCCAGCCTGGCTGAATACAGGAAAAAACTCGGTGCGAGCCTCACCGAGTTGAAGTCTTTCGATGTCGGCGCAGAGATAGCCAGTGACGCGGCTATCATGTCCCAGACGGAAGCGGAACATGCCCGCGTCTTTCAGATGATGGCGCAGGGCCTCAACGACATGAGCAAAGCCCAGGCCGACCTTTTCGCCAATATCGGTTCGGTCGGCACCCATCTGGAAAAGGTCCTTGCCGCCATAGAGACTGAGGAGGCCATGCTTTTGACTCAGGGCGATTCCCTGCCCAATGACAAAAACGAATTGCGTAAAGAAATGAGCGACGTCCTGGTGCTCGGATCAAACAGGATGATGAATATCCAGGACCTGCTGCTCCACGGCGACAGTTCGCGATACCGTGAAGCCCGGCAGGGTATCGACAAGAAGCTGGATTTGAAAAAGAAAAACATTTCATTGACAGTACCCTCGATGAAGGAATTTGTTCAGCCCTGGCAAGAATCTGAACGGTTGCTATCCGAGATTATCCGGATTGAAGAGGCCGTTTTCGTACAGTGGGGCAAGAATAAGGAATTGAAGAAGACTCTGCAGCTTACAGGGGCACAGGTACAGGAGAAATCAAAGAGTATATCCAAATCTTCCAATGCAATCATCGAAAGCAGCAACAGAGCCGCCGATCAGGTCAGCCTGGCCGTATCGCTGTGCGGCATTTTGATTCTGAGCGGCCTGGGCTTCGTAATATCAAGATCCATTAACAAGTCCCTGCGAAGATCTATTGAGGGGCTCATCGACGGGGCAGACCAGGTTAGCGTAGCGTCCGGCCAAGTCTCGTCGGCAAGCCAGCAACTCGCTGACGGGGCCTCCCAGCAGGCTGCGGCAATCGAACAGACCTCCGCCTCTCTGGAAGAGATTTCTTCCATGACAAAACAAAACGCCGACAACGCTTCCCAGGCCAACCAACTCATGACCGAAGCCCGGCGGGCCGTCGGACAAGCCAACAAGTCCATGGGCAATCTGACTTCTTCGATGAATCAGATATCCAAGGCAAGCCTGGAGACCCAGAAGATCATCAAGACCATTGACGAGATCGCCTTTCAGACAAACCTCCTTGCCCTCAATGCGGCAGTCGAGGCGGCAAGGGCGGGCGAGGTCGGGGCCGGGTTTGCGGTTGTGGCAGATGAAGTGAGAAATCTTGCCATGCGGGCTGCCGAGGCTGCGAAAAACACGGCAAACCTCATCGAGGGAACGGTTAAAAACGTCAAAGAAGGCTCAGCCATAGTTGCTGCCACCGACAATGAATTTCATGAGGTTGAAGCCGCCGTTTCAAAATCTGGGGAACTGGTCGAGGAAATCGCGGCAGCTTCCAACGAGCAGGCCCAGGGAATCGATCAGGTGAGCAAGGCTGTCACGGACCTTGATAAAGTTGTCCAATTGAATTCGGCAAATGCGGATAAATCGGCTGCGGCTTCAGAGGAAATGAATGCTCAGGCGGAACAGGTGAAATCTTTCGTGTGTGACTTGGAGGCCATGGTTGGCGGCTCGAAGGGCAAGGGCAATTCCGCAGAACAGGTTGGATTAAAAGCAGTGGTAAACAAAAGAGACAAAAACCAAATTCCGGCCCTTACGGCCAATGAGAAGAAGGGCAACGACAATAGCCGCTTAAAGATGGCCGAAAAACGACCGGAGCAGATGATCCCTTTCGATGAGGGAGAAATCGCTGATTTCTAACTGCCGGGACCGAACGAGTGTAAAATAGAGCCGGAAACAGTCCGGCACAAATGGGCAAGCACACAGGAAGATTAAATCAGACCTTTTCCACCCGCTGCAAGGGACTCCAAAGCTTTGCGGTCGAGCACCCTGATGGTTCGGCCCTCAACAGAGATGATCCCCTGCTGGGTCATCTTCGCCAGGATTCGAGAAAGCGTCTCAGGGATTGTCCCAAGAAGGCTTGCCAGTTGTGTCTTTGTTATGTCGAGTTCGTGGGCTTGATCGCTTCCGCTCCTTTCGCCCAGATAGATCAGGTATGCCGCAAGTCTTCCTGGAACTTCCTTTAGCGAGAGGTCCTCTATCAGGTGAGTGAACCTGCGCAGGCGCTGTGCGAGTATGCCCAGCAGGTTAAGAGCTATGGCAGGCTCCCTGCCTATCAGCTCTATAAAAGACCTCTTTGGAAAAAACAGCGCCCGGCTGGGTTCAATGGCCTCGGCGTTGGCCGGGTAACTTCCTCCAGCAAAAACCGGGACTTCCCCGATAACCTCACCGCCCCCGAATATATGGAGAATTTGCTCTTTGCCCTCCAGTGAGAGTTTATAGATTTTGAATTTCCCGGATACCACGAGGTAAAAACCTTTTGCCTCGCTCCCCTCGGAAAAAAGCTCCCGGCCTTTTTCATATTTCAGGTCCAGGCAGATTTGGGCCAACTCTTGGACCTGTCCGGCTGGAAGCCCGTTAAAAAGAGAGCTGTTCGAAATTTCATCTACAATCATGTCCATTCCCCTCACCGAGCGCCTCGCGGGGCGTTGGAAGTCGAGTTCCGGCATCAGGCAGCCGGGCCTTGTCTGATTTTATCCGCGGGATAAGAAAAATTCAGAATTTTTGATCCAAGTCAAGGTTTCTTTTGGGCACAGGGGTTAATTTGCCTCAAAAGCCGGATACACAAGTTATAATCAATCAATTTTTTGAGGCTCGATCAGGTGAATGAGATGTTTTGTTATCAATGCGCATGGAGAATCTGGAGCGAATCATGAAATGCCCTGGTCAGGACAGCCGGTACTGGGGTCCCGAAGCGATTTATGAATCCAGTTGCCCCGACTGCGGCGCGCCCATTGAATTCTTCAAGGATGAGAGTTCGAGGAAGTGCCGCAAATGCGGCACAAAGATTCTCAATCCGAAAATGGATTTCGGCTGTGCCGCCTATTGCAGGTTCGCCGCTCAGTGCCTGGGAACCGATATGCCCCCGGAGCTTCTCGCAAAGAGGACCGATCTGCTCAAGGACCGCGTGGCGGCGGAAGTAAAGAAATACCTTGGCAGAGACTTCAAACGCATCGGGCGAGCACTGAAAGTGGTAGAGTATGCAGGTAAGATTCAGCGATCCGAAGGAGGCGATCCGGCAATCGTCACCCTAGCCGCCTTCCTTTCGGCGGTCGCCGGCGGGGTTTCGACCGCACTGAACGTCAGCGTTCGGCAATTGTCTGCCGAAGACATCACTGCGGCCCAATCCATTCTCATGCGGGCCGGGGCTTCCGAAGAGCTGACCCGTGAAGTTCTCGCCATTTTGAAATCGCTTGACGCTAAGAGCCTTGCCGATGGAAACAATTTCAAGTGCGTCTACGACGCAATCCGCATCGCGGACCTTGCCGCAGCGTTTAAGGCCCAGTCGCCTCAGGCCGGGAATTCGGCCATGGATGAACCTCTACTTACCCAAACAGGTAAGAACATGATGAAAGAAATCGTGGATCAAAGCACTATCCGATCCTGAAAAATGCTTAGTTTTCAACTTAGAAATCGAACCTGTTTTCGATCCGGAGTGTGATCAATGGAAACGATGCGAAAAATAGTAGAAATAGACGAAGAACTCTGCGACGGTTGCGGAATGTGCGCGATATCCTGCGCGGAGGGCGCCATTGCGATAGAGGACGGAAAAGCGCGCCTCATAAAGGAATCCTACTGTGACGGACTTGGCGCCTGTCTTTCCGGATGCCCGAGGGGCGCCGTTCGGGTAATCGAGCGGCAAGCAGACGAATTCGATCCGGAAGCAGTTGAAGAGCACCTCGAACAACAGAGGCTCGCTCAGCAAAAACAAGTGGAGCAAAAGGAATTCGCGGCCGCATGCGCCTGCCCGTCCTCTCGAATCCAGACCTTTGTCAAAGGGCCGCTTTCACAAAAGGACCCGGTGCCCAAAGAGCTTGACGAAAGCCAGTCAGAGCTTTCTCACTGGCCGATCCAGATAAGGCTCGTTCCGCCTGGCGCGCCATTTCTCAAAGGAGCGGACCTGTTGGTCGTATCAGACTGCGCGCCGGTTGCATACCCAAATTTTCACCGCAAATTCGTGAAGGGGAAAACGGTCCTCCTTGGCTGTCCCAAATTCGACAACCCCCAGGAGTACGTGAAGAAGTTTGCTGAAATTTTCCGGACCGCCGACATCCGAAGCGTAACGATTATCGACATGGAAGTCCCCTGCTGTTCCGCCATGCCCGCTATCGTTCAAAAAGGTATACAAGAGGCAGGAAAAAATATTACTATTGAGGAGGTCGTCATAAGCGTCCGCGGTGAGATTATCAAGCGCAAAAAAGACGCGGCGTAGCGCGCACAACACGAGGGGACACTAAGGATGTATGCAGGGACCTTCCCGATCATAACCGCAGAAGAGGCAGCTTCTCATATTCAAGACGGGGCGATGGTAGCGCTTAGCGGGTTTGCGAACGCAGGGACTGCTAAAGTCGTTCCACGGGCCATCGCTAAAAGGGCGCGAGAGATCCACTCCGCCGGAAAGTCCTACAAGATAAGGCTGATTACCGGGTCGTCGAGCGGCAATGATATCGACGAGGAACTTGCGCAGGCTCAAGCCCTGTCATGGCGCGCTCCGTATCAGAGTGCCCCCGCGCTTCGCGGCCAGATCAACCGGCAGGAGGTGCAGTACATCGACATGCACCTGTCGAATGCTCCACAAACCCTGCTGGCCGGGTTTTTCGGAAAGCTCGATTATGCAATTATAGAGGCGACCGATGTGACCAGGGACGGCAGAGTCTATCTCACCACCTCCATCGGAGCTTCTCCCACTTACCTCAGGCATGCCGACCGGGTCTTCATAGAGATAAACGATTATCACTCCAAGCGCCTGCCGGAAATGGCCGACATACTGGTACTTCCGCCGCCGCCCCGCCTTGACCCGATTCCTATATATGACCCACTGACCAAAATCGGTTACCCCTATGCGACTGTCGATCCCAAGAAGATCGTAGGCATAATCGAATCCAACGAACCCGATCGTATCGAGCCGTTTGCCACACTTGACTGGAAGGCCAAAAGCATTGCAGACAATGTGGTCCGGTTTCTTTTCGGAGAAATGATAAGCGGACGCATTCCTCCTGAATATCTTCCCTTTCAGGCGGGTGTGGGGAACCTTGCAAACAGCATCATGGCCGCACTGGGAAGCAACCCTTATATTCCGGCGTTCAGAATGTATTCCGTCACTTTCCAGGACTCGCTGGTCGAACTGATGGAAAAAGGGAAGCTGGTGGGAGCAAGCGCCTGCAGCCTCACCGTAACGGCAGATACGCTCAAACACATCTGTTCGAACATGGACTTTTTTGCTCCTCGAATCGTGCTGCGTCCACAGGAAATCTCGGATGACGCAGGAATTGTCCGCCGCCTCGGAGTTATAGCCATCAATCCTGCAATCGAGGTGGATATCTATGGCAACGTGAACTCGTCCCATCTCTTCGGAACCGACATAATGAACGGCATCGGCGGAAGCGGGGAATTTACCAGGAACAGTTATCTATCGATCATAGCGTGTCCATCGACAGTTATGGGCGGACGTGTTTCCTGCATCGTGCCCATGAGCCCGCACATCGACAGCAATGAACACTCTGTGCAGGTCATAGTGACCGAACAGGGATTCGCGGACCTTCGCGGGGTAGGACCGATGCAGCGGGCGAAAAAGATTATCGACAACTGTGCTCATCCGGCATACCGCGACTACCTCAACGCTTATATCAGGGAGTCCGACTGCGGACACATCAGGCACAATCTCCGTAAAGCATATGAACTCCACCGCAATTTCCTGGAGCATGGCAAAATGCTGCCGGACCTCGGAGAAATCGGAGATCACATTTAGAACATAGAAGGACGGCATGTCCATAATCAATTCCTATCCGAAACTTAGTCCGGAAGAGGCCGCCTCAAATATCTTCAACGGTGCGACAGTGGCGTTCAGCGGGTTTACGAACGCGGGGGCGGCAAAGATGATCCCAAGGGCTCTTGCGGAGCGCGCGCGCGAACTCCACGCAAGAGGTGCGCCTTTCAAGATAAGAGTCCTCAGCGGGGCCTCCAGCGGCGCGAGCATCGATGAACCCCTGGCCCGCGAGGAAGCCATCTCCTATCGGGCCCCCTACCAGAGCGGCTCCACGTTGCGAGATCAGATCAACAGGCAGGAGGTCGAATATGTCGACATGCACCTTTCCCACCTGCCGCAGACAGTGCTGGAAGGCTTCCAGGGGAAGATCAATTTCGCCGTTGTCGAAGCGACGGAGATAACCAGGGACGGCAGAGTTTACCTGACTACTTCGATCGGGGCTTCTCCCACCTACCTGAAGTATGCCGACCGGGTAATCGTCGAGATAAACCGCTATCATTCCCCTCGGCTTCGTGAGATGACCGATATACTAATAATGCCGCCCCCTCCTCATCGCTTCCCGATTCCTTTCCACGATCCGCTTACAAAGCTGGGGTACCCGTATTCGGTCGTTGACCCGCAAAAAGTGATTGCGGTGATCGAAAACGATGAACCTGACGTCATCCCTGGATTTGCGGCAAGCGACGAGCGCAGCGAGAAAATAGCAGAGAATGTCGTTCGGTTTCTCCTGGACGAAATGCTTGCAGGGCGAATTCCGCCGAATTTCCTGCCTCTTCAGGCAGGAGTTGGAAACGTGGCGAATGGAGTCATGGCTGCTCTGGCCAGGAATCCCTATATCCCGCCATTTAAGATGTTTACCGAGGTCTACCAGGACTCTCTGGTCGACTTGATGGAATCGGGCAGGCTCACTGCTGCAAGCACCACAAGTCTTACACTCACTTCGAAAATGCTCCAGCGTATCTACGACAATATGGATTTTTTCGCCCCCAGGATCGTTCTGCGCCCGCAGGAGCTGTCCAATCATCCCGGGGTCATCAGAAGACTCGGCGTGATCTCGATGAACACGGCCCTCGAGGTCGATATTTACGGTAATGTCAATGCATCGCACGTCTTCGGCACAAATGTAATGAACGGGATCGGAGGCAGCGGTGAGTTCACTCGAAACGCATATATTTCAATTTACATGTGTCCATCCGTTGCAAAGGGAGGAAAGATCTCTTCCATTGTTCCGATGTGCCCGCACGTAGACAATAACGAACACTCGGTCCAGGTGGTCGTGACCGAGCAGGGGCTTGCCGACTTGCGCGGACTCGGACCGATGCAGCGCGCCGAGAAAATAATAGAACACTGCGCCCACCCTGCGTATCGGGAATACCTGCGGAAATATATCGAGAATGCACGGGTGGGCCATATACGGCACAACCTTGAAAAAGCCTTTGAGCTGCACATAAACCTGAAGGAAACCGGCTCTATGCTGCCGGACCTGGACCTCTCCCAGATCCAGGCGGTATAAACACGGATTTTGCGCGAGCGGATATGCGACTATAGACTGGCGTTCACGATCCCTGTCAGACAAAAATGACGGAAAGTCCCGCCCAGTATGGCCGGCCGATCGGCCGCATCGGCTATTTACACTGGAATTTACTAATTATTTCAATGATCTAAGAAATGGCGGTATCCCATTCCTTCCCTTTCCCCAAACAGAATAAACTGCCTACTAGGGAAACCTGAGATAGAGTGTTGTCACGGGGATTAAAACGCATGAGATCTGCTTCGGCAAAAAACACCATGGTCGTGGAATGGGATTTCTTGAAATCGGCGGCCAAAATACAAGGTCAAGTCCAGTATGGGCAGGTGGCTGGCAGCATGAAGTATTGACACGGCAATTCATTAATTATTTCAATAACATGAGAAATGGCAGTCTCCCATGCCTTCTCTCACCCCATATGAAAAGCACTGAAGAACCCCGAGAGAATGGTTTCTCACTGGCTCAATTAGGGCTTGACGTCTGCCCACTGTCGCCTCTCGGTTAAGGTTCTATATGCAAATCATATGTTGAAAAATCGCAAAATTCACCTGTTGGCAAGAAACAGAAACTTCCTGAGCCACCGATCAGACGCAGATTTCCTGGGTTTATCACGTACAGTGGCAAGTGGTACGACGAGTTCCTCCGTGATTTTGAAAACCTATCGCGAAGCTATATTAGGACATCGTCCTGACAGCGTCGAGCCGTCTATAGACTCGATCATCAGGTGGCTTATCACGGCGGGGGGAGAGGGTGATTTACCATGCCAGAAAGCGGCATGTCCATGTTACGGTGACTTTTCCTCTCGCCCGTACTATGGCATCTTATTGGCCTGAGTTCTTTCGACCCTATGGGGAAACAAACCAATCAACCACGGGGATGGTGGTGTGTCCTGAAACTCCCAAAACCAGTCTCATTAACATATAACCTGCCTGTTGGTTGGGCAAACCGTATGATTTTGCGGTTTTCCGATTGTTCATGAGATATCTTTGCCAGGACCCGATCCTAAAATGCGGTTCGGCATCTGTTGACAGCCAGGTTGAGGTATTATTCAGGTCAAGAGAGGTTTCCTATTTCCACCATGCATGATAGAAAAGTTCCGGATATTCAGAGGATTTTCAGAGACAAACGCGTTTGACTCAATAAAGAATAACTGCAGCTCTTGATAGATTGGCAATGAGAAGAGATACGGCTCCCGCGCGGGTAACGGCTCCAGTTGTTCAAATAAGGGAATCTCATGAGATGGGATCAAACAAACCGTCCGGTATGGCTCCGCTGTATAGTGGGTGTTCTTGTCGCTGTCCTCGGCCTCTTGATTCTTCTTTTCAATCTTTGCCCGATTCACCCCTTCACCTTAATGCCTGTCAATTGAAAGAGTTGCCTCGCAACGAGCGTGCATTGGGCAGAGGACTATTAACTGTGAAAATAGTGGTATGTCGTAAAAGCGCCCAGACCGGCCCATATTGGCATTTCCACTTGCGTGTTGTGATCGGGATATAGGATAATTAAATAAGCTTTCTGGGTGTTCCAGGAGCTTAATTGGACAAGCGGGTTGCGCCCTTCCATCTTCTCGGTCATGCGTTCTGCTCCTTTTTGACGGTGCTTTTCCATCGATTGCGGTCCAGAGCTTCCATGAGAACATTTTTCAGGCCATCGACGCCTATTTCTTTACGATCGAGAATGGGGAGACCGGTAAAGTCCACGATCTCATCGATCCTCGACTGGTAATCATCCAAATCACCCATGGCATCCAAAAGAATGATGCCATCGAGCATGCTGTACATTTCACGGGTTCGTTCTTTTGTTTTTCCCCTTATTTTCTCCGCAAATTGGATAAAAGCTGGATTCAAAAACAGATACTTATGATCCGGGTCCATTTTAAGAAGATTTCCTTTACCCCCGAGCAGGCAGTCGATGCAGTTCAATCCATCGACCTTGACCGCATCGTATTTATCCATCAGCGTTTTCATTTCACCGTTAAACCCCAGACAGACATCGCCGTAGACGACGATGATGCCTTGCGATCGCAGCTCTGAATACTTTTTGAGGGCTCCGTTTAGCCCACGGTCCAGAAGATTGTAATCCATGTGCAACCGTTCACTCAGAAAATGGACCTCTACATCAATATCGCCTCTTCCCAGGAGGTGTTCAATTTCTTTTCGCAAAATACCGCAGGAAATCACACAAGGTCTTTCAGGGCGTTTCATCTCATACTCCTGTTCGGGATTATTCAGCAAAGAATCTAATTGTCAAACAATTGGAATTTTCATTTAATATCATTCCATACTTCCAAATGAATTCATGGCCCACGCCACCCGGGACTTTGGGGCGCGGCCATGCCTGAAGAGCTATTAAGGTTGTGCCCTGCATTTTAAGTAAAAAAGCGCCTACCCCATTGCAACGAGCGGCCTTGCTTCGGTCACTTCAAATGCGACACCTGCCACGATCATTTTGGCGGCGTTTTCACCCGCATGCGCGGCGATCGCTTTTTTAACACCGTCCAGCAAGGGGCCCTCTTTTTGAATATCCTTTACTTTTAGGTATATACGGTAGCCGGGTGTATTGAATGCCACCGGGCTTTCAGTGACGCAAAACAGCACGGCGAGCGGGTTTTCTTCAAGGTTCTTCAAGCTGCGGTTGTTGCCCAATCCCAGAACCACAGAGCCGTCTTCCATTAACCTCAGGCTGCCGAAATAGGCGGCGTTCGGTTGTCCCTGTTTGTCAGCGGTACTCAAAACTCCCACTCTGCCTGGTTTGTTAACGATATCAAGAATTTCCTTGGTGATTTCCATTATAACGTCCTCCTTGATTAAATGATGGTTTCAACTCTCCTCAAACTATTCATGTGCTTGAGGTGCTATTGCGTAAAATTGGGTTTTCTTATAATTCATCCCCGTCAAGGACTGCACAAACAGGGTAACCAATACAGCTAAAGACTCAAAATCAATCAATTGAGTCGCATTGCGATCGAACAACAAGGTAGCCCGGGCAGAAAATTCATCGTCTCGGTCATAGAAAATAAGCTGAAGCAAAATGTGCGGAAGCAACTCAAAGGTTATGCTGATCGAACCCAATCCAGCGACCCCGCCTTGATGGCCCCCTATAGCTTCCGCGGCCGATAACAATTCTGGAACGCGACCTTGAAAGCACTTTATGATGGGACGTTCCAAGGCGCTCTCAGAATAAGTGCTTTGCTTGAACAAAGGCCCTGCAAGCTCCGCAAAAGTTACGAATTGTCCGACCGGCCGGCTGCGGCTGGCTTTTAAAATGTAATGAATTAATGCGCTTCCAGTAGGATATGAGACTCTTTGACCATCCAATCTCCGTATACCATCATTGGACACCAGGTAGTTGACGCCTGAAAACGAGACCTCAGCCTCCCCCGCATCGTTCAGTTGAAGATTAAGGTGTTCTGCTGAGGCGGCAATATCCACAACTGATAGATGTGTGAGAAGATCCTCATAAATCCATTTATGGCCGCCAACGGCCTTTGACTCTTTCAAAATATCATCCTCGTTCGTTATATTTCCTCAACGTTCATGATGATCGCACCCTTGGACTTCAGTGGAAACCCGATCTTGTTTCCCAGGTCCTCGATCCTGGCGGCCGTCTCCTCGAAACGGTCGCGTTTTGTTTCGATGGTTACTGTTCCTTTCTACACTTCCAAACTACGCCGCTTCAACCCGGCAGGGAACATAGCGGTGCATAGGGGTTCCGACAAAGTCCCGGTTTGTGTTTTTTGTTAATCTGTTGACGTTAGCGCCGTATGTAACGCCGTCATAGACAAGACCAAATCCTTGCGGAATGATGACCTGGCCCTTTCTGGTATCTGCGGTCACTTCGGCTCCTATTTTTTCCTCCCCGGCTTCCGTGATGACCCTTACCATCTGTTTATCAACGATGCCCAGCGTTTCCGCATCAGAGGGATTTATTGCCAGGGTGCAGGGCCGCCTGCCTTTGTTCCACGCAGGGTCCCGCATAGCCGTATTGGAATTCATATCCATATGACGTCCTGCCATCAGGATCAATGGAAATTCAGCATCAAGTTTCAGCCGTTTCTCTTCCTCACCGGGACTGATTTCCTTTATCCAGCCTTCCGCCTCCGCGGTATGAAGCCGTATCTTGCCGTCCTTTGTGGCCAATCTGCCAAGATTTTTCCCTATATCCTGTACTCCGACCAACACGCCTTCCGGACGCTCGATGATGGCCTGGTAGAGGGCCTGCCCCTGGTCCGGTCCGGCGTCGAATCCCACCCTTGCAGCCTCCTCCTGCTTTGCCGGGGACCTCTGTAAAAACCCGGTGAAATAGCTGGCCAGGTGGGCGGAACCGATAGCATTACCCAGCGTCTTGGCTGCTATGAAGGGCGCCCTCTTCATGTTCTCGGGATGCTTCATTACATAACCTATCAGCGCATCTCGGTATGTTCTCAGGCTGCCGCTTCCGGCAGCCTGGTAAAGGGTGTCGGGCAGTGCGGGAATCAGCCCCATGGCGTCGGCCAGGAGAGTGAATATCTCACCCGGTTCTTTCTGCTCTCCTTCTACCTCAACAACAGGCCGGCGCAACCGGCTGATTACGTCCAGGAAACCTTCGTTGGTTTTGGAGGGGATAATAGCGTCGGCCGGGCTCCATGATTCGTAGGTCGACCTGCAGGGCAGGACATAGTGTGCAAGTGCGGCGGTCTCACTCATTGCAATCTCGGTTACCACCAGCAGATCGAGCCGCCCGAATGCCTCTTCATACGCGGTCGTATCGGCATAAGACCGCAATGGATTGGCGCCCAGGACGAAGGCGGCCCTCAGCCGGTCGGGACGGTCGTTTGAGATTTCTTCCGGCATGACATTGGGAGGGAACATCCCCGCAATGGCCGGAATGTCGGTCACCGCCGTCCTCCACGTCTTGGGGTCATTCGGATCCGAGTATATCTTTCCGCCAACAAGGTAGTTTCCTCCCGGCACACCGATGCGTCCGCAGATCGCCGGCAGCACAACGAGCAGATAAGATACAAGGGCACTGTGCCGGTTCATCAAGATGCCAAGATCGTCACGCAGGCAGGACCGGCGTTTGGCGAATTCCCGGCAGACCCGGAATACCTGGTCGTATTCCAGTTCGCAGACCGTTAGCGCCGCGTTCACGTCAAATCCGGCGAACCAGGGCAGTATCTCCTTGAACCCGTTAACGTGTTTGTGGATGTATTCCTGGTTATGCATACCCTCTTTGAGGATGATGGCAATCATCGACTTCAGTAGCAAGGCATCCGTACCGGGCCGAAGGGCCAGGTGGATATCCGCTATTTTCGCGGTTTCCGAACGCCGCGGGTCGATCACCACAAGCAGCTTGTCCGGATCTTTGGAGATTCTGGTCAATACTCTCCTGGCCTGGGGGATATGGTGGCTCATCATCCCATTCCAACCCACGGCCATCAGCATCTCGGTATTCACGTAATCAGGCGCCAGTTCGAGCGACTGGCTTCCGAACGTCAGCCCGTGCGCCCAATACCGGCCGGAAAACTCCTGGTTGGCGGATGAGTACTGGTAACAGGACCTAAGAGCCTGCATGAAGCCCGCCAGGAACCGGATCGGGTAGAAGTTGAATTCGCCCCCGCCGGCTACCGAGGCCAGGGACCGCGGCCCATGCTCCTGAAGTATCTTCTTGAGTTTTTCCGCGATCTCGCCGATTGCCTGATCCCAGCTTATGCGTACAAACTTGCCGCCCGCCTTCTTCATCGGGTAAAGCAACCGGTCCGCATTGTGCTCATGATAAGCGATGTTCAAGCCCTTTCGGCAGACGTATCCTTCGCTGACAGGACTGTCCTTGTCAGCGCGGACTTTAACAATACGGTTCTTTTCAACTTTGACTTCAAGGCCGCAGCAGACAGCGCACATTACGCAGGTGGTCTTCTTCCATTCTTCCATGATACGCTCCTTTGCTTGTGTAGATCCGGCAAAAGGTTCTTCATTTCCTCATATCCAGTTTGCTTTACTTCGGGAGTGTCCGTATCATCCCGGGAACAATTCTCACTTCTTTATTGGGATTGCTTTTGGCCCTTGATTCCGCTTTGGATCCGGCCGTAACGTATACCCGCTCCTGACGGTCTTTCAGCGGCTTGAGTATCCTTTCTACATGTTCTTTCTTGTTTCCCAGATAAGCGGCTTTAACCTCTTCTCCCGCAGGACAGACCGCCATGCAGTAGCTGCACCGGTAGCTCATCCGACACATCAAAGACTGCCACATGAAGGCCGTCTCCCGATCATCGAAATGGGAGCGGTATTCCTCCATATCCTTGGAGGTAATGATGGCTTCCACCATATTATTGAACCCGGAGTAATTGTCTCTGTAATTGTGAGTGATGCAGGCCAAAAAATCAAAGGGTTGGTCTTTGGTGATCGCCCCAGTCGGACATACGGCAGCACAAAGGTTACAATTGATGCAGGGATTCTTTTCGAGCGGGTGATCATAATGATCAATCACCGAATCTACCAGGATACTTTGCAGTTGAATACAACTGCCATACCTCGGATGAAGGACGAGCCGGTTCATCCCCATGTGCCCCATACCGGCCTCGACGGCCATGATTTTGTGGCTGACATCCCATATCTTGCCGGGATAGCGGTCCATTTCCATGGGCCATCCAAGGTTGACCACGACCCCACGCATTCCGAGCTGGTTCAGGCGGCGCAGTATCTCTCGCGAAACACTTGAAGTCCTGTCTCCCGTATGATGATATTCTTGATTCGCCACGTACCGGGCTGGACTCTGAATATTCTCGCGGTTGTTGGCTAGAATGACGGAAATGATGCTGCGCGTAAGGGAATAGACGTGAGATATTCCCTCTCGCTCCATGCTCAAAGAATCTCGATCAAGGTCCACCAGACCCACATCATCGGCTCCGGCATCCAGGCAGATTCTCTTGATCTCCATTGAAGAATAAATTCCATTCAACTTTGACATGCTTCTTCTCCTTTTCATCATCGGTTCCGCTACATCCGGTCACCATGGCCACTGATGTCCAGGGACAGACTCCATCGCTATCTCCCGATCTTATCGACCGTTTGCCTGTCCGCCCCTCAGGGTCATGCAGGTGGAGGTCGCTCGGGCAATGAGCCTTCCCTGCTCATCGAAGACATTCCGGTTAAGAAATATTCAGTCCTCTCGTACCTAGGCAAAACACCCGCCAAATGCCTTGA
>Ga0326727_10008773_pt1 | contig 25385 bp, 17 predicted proteins | sample MB2enrmetagenome_FD_207643 | JGI IMG/M metagenome (GOLD analysis project Ga0326727, IMG submission 207643) | Lab enriched peat soil microbial communities from McLean, Ithaca, NY, United States - MB29MY | ecosystem: Environmental > Terrestrial > Soil > Wetlands > Peat | place: USA: New York... | reverse complement strand
TGAAACCGGCGAGGCGCTGATTCAGCGATGGGGTCTCGATCCCGCCGAGCATCAGGCGCACATCGATGATCTGATCCGGCGGTTCGGTAACAAGGCGCTGGGCGACACCGTGGCAAGGGTTGCGCGCGACCCGATTCGGAAACTTGGGCCTGATGACCGCCTGATCGGCGGGGCGAAGCTCGCGCTCGCGTATGAGATCAGGCCGACGAACATCTGCCTGGCAATCGCGGCGGCTCTGGCTTACGATGAGCCTGGTGACCCATCCTCGGTGGAGATTCAGAGCATGATAAAGGAGAAGGGGATAGAAGGCGTGCTGGAAACGGTGAGCCGGCTTGAACCCGATTCGATAATCGTTGAAATCGTGATGGAGCAGGCTGATAGGATCAGACTTGAAGACTGGATGAATATGTGACACTATGACAAGAGGACTTGAGGACAAGAAGACATGATGACGGAAGTGGATTGACGCAGGTAAGGATGGTCTGTTCGCTCTTCTTATCATCTGGTCATCTTGTCTTCACGTCGTTCAGATAATAATGGGAGAATACAATGACGTATATGTTGGATGAAATTCGAGAGCAGCCCGAGGTGCTGAACAGGCTGCTTGAGAGTGAACACTCGAGTGTTAGCAAGCTCAAAGATGCCATGGTCGAAAGGGGCATCGAGAATATAGTGATCGCCGGCAGAGGGACATCAGATAACGCGGCGACCTACGCGAAGTATCTGTTTCAAATCGTGAACGGCAGGATGGTCGCGCTTGCGGCCCCGTCCGTTTTCACGCTTTATGAATCGGACATGGACCTCTCCAAATGGCTGATGATCGGCATCTCACAAAGCGGGGAATCGACCGACGTTGTGGAGATTCTTCGGCAATCGGATGCGCATGGGGCCCTGACCGCCGGGATCACCAATGTGGTCGATTCCACGATGTCGAAGGTCGCTGATCACACCCTGTACTGTAGGGCGGGCGATGAGCGCAGTGTGGCTGCCACCAAGACTTACTCCGCGACCCTTGGTCTCATTTATCTATTATCGTGCTGCCTGAAAAACGACAACTCGATGCTGGATGATCTCAAATGCGCGATCCAGGCGATACGCGGAGTCCTCGCACAGGAGGAGCATATCAGCCGGATCGTTGAGCGCTACCGATACATGAACGAGTGCATGGTGGTTGCCCGAGGGTATAATCAATCAACCTGTCAGGAGGTTTCGCTGAAACTGAATGAAACCTGCTATGTTGTAGCGAAACCATATTCGGCGGCGGATATTCAGCACGGGCCGGTCGCGATGATCGATGAGGGATTCCCCGTCATTGTCTTTGCTCCCCAGGGGAAGGGATTTCAGTCGGTGCTTGATCTGGCCGTGAAGCTGAACAGCGCCGGCGCCGAGTTGATCGTTGTATCGGATGATGACAAGATACTTGATCTGGGGAAGACTCAGATCAAGATCGAGGCGGTCCCGGAAGCGGTCAGTCCAATGGTGAACATAGTGGTCGGTCAGCTATTCGCGCAGTACCTTTCGTTAGCGAAGGGCAACAACCCGGATAAGCCGAGGCATTTGAAGAAGGTAACGCTGACGATGTAGGGGACAGCGAACAGGAGGGCAGAGAATGGTAAACAGAGACAGGCTTGTGGAGAATTTCCTTAGACTGGCGGCGATCAACAGCCCGTCGCTTCACGAAGCGGCAGTGGCCGATGTGATCGAGGCTCAGTTGCGGGAGATCGGTTTCGAGACACACCGTGATGACGCGGGGTCGAAGATCGGGGCGGATACGGGCAACCTGATCGGCGTGCTGAAGGGCGATCTACCGGATGCGATGCCGATTATGTTCAGCGCTCACATGGATACTGTTGTCCCGACCGAAGGCTGGGGCTACAAGATCGAGGACGGCGTGATTTACAGCCTGGGGAATACGATCCTGGGAGCCGATGACAAAGCCGGAATAGCGGCGATCCTGGAGGCTGTCCGGATAGTGAGAGAGCAGGGGATTCAGCACGGTGATATAGAGATTCTCTTCTCGATCAGCGAGGAGACCGGGCTATGCGGGGCCGGTTTCGCCGATATGTCGGGCTTCAAAGCGAAATGCGCGTTTGTGTATGACATGGGAAAGCCGCTGGGGTGCGTTACGGTTGCTGCGCCGACCCATAATAATATCAAAGCCGAGATTCACGGCAGGGCCGCCCATGCCGGAGCAAATCCTGAGAACGGCGTGAATGCGATCGTTGCGGCAAGTTCGGCGATTGCTCGTATGACACTGGGCCGAATCGACTTCGAGACGACCGCGAATATCGGGATAATCGAGGGCGGGATTGCACGGAATGTAGTACCGGAGCTCTGCGTGGTAAGCGGTGAGGCGAGGAGCAGGAACCAGGAAAAACTCGATGCCCAGACGAGGCATATGGTGGATACTTTCCAAAACGCCGCTGAAGAGATGGGCGCGCGAGCGGATGTGGAGGTTGTGCAATCATACAAGGGCTTCCGTCTTGCTGAGGACAGCGAGGTCGTCAAGCTGTCGGTTGCGGCTGCCAAACGGGCTGGTATCGACCCTGAGTTCCACGAAACCGGTGGCGGAAGTGACGCAAATGTCTTCAACCTGCATGGTTTTCCGGCGGCTGTAATCGGGGTTGGGTACGAGAACGCTCATGGCGTGGATGAGTGCATGGCCATCGCTGATTTGGAAAAATCGGCGGAGATGGCGCTTGCGATTATACAGGAAGCGGCGATATCAAGAGGAAGGCACTGATAAGCATGTTGCTCAGACGCATAGGTAAAGTGATTTGGATTGCGCCGAGTGAACCAGAGCGACCGGGCGTTCAGTTGGTCATTATGGAGGTTGATGGCGTGGAATCTCCCGCGGTTAATTATACTGATCTGACCGGCTCGTTGACTATTGGGGATGCGGTGCTCCTCAACACTACCGCTTTTGATCTCGGCCTCGGCACTGGCGGCGTACACTTTGTAATCGCGAACATGACGGATCAGTTACCCAACCCATGTGAACAGGATCAGCATGCCGTGAGCCCGCGGGCGGTGATTTGTGATGAACGGCAGGGCGTATCTAAGAGGCGGAATCTCGGCCACATAATGAAGCTTAGATACACGCCAAGCCAGATTTCGGTTCTTTCAGTAGAAGAGGACGACAGCCCTCACAGGGAAGCGATTCGAGCTTTTCAGTCGCTCGATGGTATGCCGGTGGTATGCTGTGAGTTGCACAGCCAGATCGCCGCTGTCGCTGCTGCCGTCAAGGCAGAGTCTGAGCACAAAGCGAAAATCGCATACGTCATGACCGACGGCGCCGCTTTACCGCTCGGTTTCAGCATGCTGTATGCGGAACTCAGGGAAAAGGAGTTGCTGGATGCAGGCATCACCTGCGGGCAGGCCTTTGGCGGGGATATCGAGGCGATCAACCTTTATACCGCGCTCATTGCGGCAAAACAGGTGGTCGGGGCCGATATCGCCGTTGTCTGCCAGGGGCCGGGGAACGCCGGCACTGAGTCGAAATACGGTTTTTCCGGGCTCCAACAGGGCGAGGCGATCAACGCCGTGAATGCGCTCGGCGGAAGGGCTGTTGCCGTCTTGAGAATGAGTTTCGCGGATCGGCGAGAGAGGCACCGGGGCATCAGCCACCACTCCAAAACCGTGTTGGAGAAGATCGCTGTCACGAAGGCTTACATCGCGGTTCCTGAGTTGAGAGATGAGTGTATGGTCGGCGTCGAGGAGCAGTTGAGTGGCATGGAGCTTAGTCGGCATGAGATTTGCCGAATCGACGCGGGCATCGGATTGAGCGAGTTGGCGCGATCGGACGTGCGCGTGACGACCATGGGCCGATGCGTGAAAGAGGATGAGGCGTTCTTCCTCGCCGCTTCCGGAGCGGGCGTCTTGGCGGTCCAGTTGTCGAGCGCCGGTTACGGAAGCGTTCGGCGGAATCGTCCTGCCTAGGACGATGCTTCGGTTGCAGAGCGAAGCGGCGCTGCCGAAACCGGATTACAATGAAGGAGTCGGCCGGACGCTCTCATTCCAACTTCTAACTCCAAACTTCTGGATTCAAAAGGACGGCCATCATGAATTCCTTCATGCGAGTCTTCGGCTATGGGCGGGCTGTTCTCGATCTGGCGCTGACCGCTTTCGTCACAGCGTTTCTGATCGCCCGTTCGCACGCCGACTCCTTCACCCTCCTCGCAAGCCTGTTTGTCGCTCAGTTCTTCCTCGGGCATGCGGTGATCTGGGCCTCCACACACCGACGGCTGACCGACAAGATGGATAATCGGGGAATGGCGAGAAGTTTGTATTGGACATACGGCATGAGAGCCGTTTTTCAGTTCTTTTTCGCCGTGGGAGCGATCAAGGCCCACGCGATGGGCGTCGGGGTGATGGTGCTTATTCTCGGCGTTCCGGCGATGCTGGTGTCGGCGCTGTTCTTTCGTGCGAGGGCCAGATGGTGCATTAATGACCCTGGAACGCAGGTTATGGAGTGAGGTTCGCTAGATGAAATTGACGGAAGAGACACTTGAATCCAAGCGCATATTCGAAGGGAAGATCGTGAACCTCCGTGTGGATACCGTCCGGCTGCCGGACGGGCGAACTTCCACCAGGGAGATAGTGGAACACCGAGGGGCGGTCGCCGTCGTTCCCATGCTCGACAGCGAAAGGGTCGTGCTGGTTCGGCAGTTTCGGCAGGCTGCCGGGCGAGTGCTCACGGAGATTCCGGCAGGTGGGCTGGAGATCGGCGAGGACCCAGAGGACTGCGTTCGGCGTGAGTTGATGGAGGAGATAGGATACTTTCCGAACAAGGTGACCAAGATGTTCTACTCCTACCTGGCTCCCGGATACTCCACGGAGAAGCTGCATACCTATTTGGCGGAAGATCTGACACCTGCGGTCGAGGAGCAGGACGATGACGAGTTCATCGAAGTGATCACCGTCACCCTCGACGAGGCGGTCGAAATGATCCGTACCGGCGACATCGCGGATGCCAAGAGCATCTGTGGAATCCTGCTTGCGAGCCATAATCGATGATACGTTATGTATCAGAAAAACTGATACATCGGGCATTGTAGGCGGAAAACTGATATACCCTGACCTTGACATCCCGAGGTAAAACCGGTACAATTTCGAGGTCGGATACCGTGTGCGCCAGTAGCTCAGCGGATAGAGCATCTGTCTTCGGAACAGAGGGTCGGGGGTTCGATCCCCTCCTGGCGCGCCATTCGGAAGTACAGAGTATATAGAACATAGTACATAGACCGGAAGGCGTCATGTGGAGTGATGGAGTATTGGAGTGAGAATTGGGGACAGTGCGGCCTGTATTCTGACTTCTGTTTTCTGTATTCTCCCCTCACAGTAGATAGTACATAGACCGGAAGGCGTCATGTGGAGTGGTGGAGTAGTGGAGTGAGAATTGGGGCCAGAGCGCCTGAATTCTGAGTTCTGTTTTCCGAATTCCTGCCTCCAACTCCTAACTTCTAGATTCTGTTTTTGGCAAGTCTTGACAGGTATTCGGCGGGCTGGTATACTATACCCGCTTGCCGCACTCGTACGGTGGTATTCGCCGAAAGAGTCACTGTGGGTCGTTAGCTCAGTTGGTAGAGCAGCTGACTCTTAATCAGCGGGCCATAGGTTCGAGTCCTATACGACCCACCATAGGAATCGGAAACCGTGTTTCTCATCCGGGCGAGTGGTGGAATGGCAGACACGCTAGCCTTAGGAGCTAGTGCCGAGAGGCGTAGGAGTTCAACTCTCCTCTCGCCCACCAGAGGAATCCGAGTTCCTCGAAACAATATGCGGGAGTGGTTCAGTGGTAGAACGCCACCTTGCCAAGGTGGATGTCGCGAGTTCGAATCTCGTCTCCCGCTCCATGTTTTTTTCTTGACGCCTCGCCGTGCGGATTGGTTCGCGGCGGGGTATATTTTTGAGTGAGAATGTAGAAGTCAGAAGACAGAAGTTAGAATGTGAGGGCTCAGGCGGTGCACATCGTTTGCTACCGAAGCATCCGGACGTGGTTTTCCCTACTGCTTCTAACTTCTGACTTCTATATTCTAGATTCTGAGGGGAGCATCCATGCAAGTTACTGTTGAACGACCGAATGTTTGTACCGTTGTACTCAAGATCGAGGTTGAGCCGGAGAGAGTCACAAAGGCTATCGACGACACGTATCGGGAATACAACAAGGCCACCAACATACCCGGATTCCGCAAGGGCAAGACCCCAAGAGCGATCCTGGAAAAGTACGTTCCCGAAGCCAAAGTAAAGGAATTCGCGGCTGAGGATCTTCTGCCCGCTGCTTATCAGGAAGCGGTGGATCAGGAGAAGATCGATGCGTATGCCGATCCCGATGTGAAGATCGATCAGTTTGAGATCGGCAAACCGCTGCTTTTTACTGCAACGGTTCCTCTAGCGCCACAGATCGAGCTTGGCGAGTACAAGGGTCTGAAGGCAAAGCGTGAGGTCGCTCCGGTAACAGATGAGGATGTGGACGCCCAGATCAAGTATATCCTGGAATCCCACGCCACCAGCAGCAAGGTGGAGGGTAGAGGCGTGCAGACCGGCGATATGATAGTAGGTGAGATCGTATCCACTCTCGAAGGCGAGAATAAGGCGCCGGCGAAGCGCACTCTCATCACCGTCGGCGAAAACGTTCCGGGTTTCGACGAGCAGATCATCGGTATGGAGCCGGGACAGTCGAGAATCTTCTCGGTTGATTACGCCGACGACTATTCGGATGAGAAGCTGGCCGGCAAGAGCGTCAATTTCGACGTCAAGGTTGAATCCATCCGAGAGAGGAACATTCCTGAGCTGGACGAAGAGTTTGTGAAGAAGATGGGCGACTTCGAGACAGTGGATGCGTTTAGAGAAGATCTGAAAAATCGCATGATCGCGGGCGCTGAGGAATCCGCGGACGAAAAAGTGCGTAAAGAGATTATAGATCAAATCGTATCGAAATCGAATGTCTGTTTCCCGGATGCTCTGCTGGAACATGAGCTGGAGCATGAGCTCGACGATTTGAAATCCGAGATGGTCAAGCGGAGAGTGACTCCCGCTCAATACATGAAGTCCATGGGTAAGACGGAAGAAGAGTTCATCGCCGATGTTCGGGCGAGGGTGACCCACGATCTGACAAGAGGCCTGGTTCTTGGAAAGATAGTCGATGTTGAGAACCTGAATGTAACCGATGAGGATGTCGAGGCGGAGATCGATGATCTGGCAGAGAAGTCAAATGCGAGTCGCGAGTCGGTTGAGACGTTCCTCGACACCAGGGGTGGTAAGGCCCAGCTGAAGAGCACCATGATAGATCGCAAGCTGGCCGACTACCTCCGGTCCGTAAGTAAGATCACGTAGTGGTTTCCGGCGTCTGCCGAGTTTTTGGAATCATCCAAGAGGTTTCGGCTTACCACTATGGACGAAAACGATGTTGATAATTCGGTTCCGGATTCCGGCCCTTAATCCTGAATCCTAAATGATTGCTGTTCAAAATAATTCTCTAGTCTTTGGTTTCCGGACTGCCCTCACCCATCCCTCTCCCGCCAGGGAGCAGGAGAGGGGGCTTCTCCGGTCACTTTGCAACCTGCGGTGGAATCCAGGTTAGGAACAACCCCCCGTTGGGGGATTTACGCTCAACGTGAGCGTGGACTAAGTGTTATTTTGGACAAGTATGATCCTAAATCCTGAATCGTGTGTTGAAAGGAGATAAGCGTTATGGCTCTGGTTCCCATGGTAGTTGAACAGACTGCAAGAGGTGAGCGGGCTTACGACATATTCTCTCGTCTGCTCAAAGAGCGGATAATTTTCCTGGGCACGCCGGTTGACGATGACATATCAAACCTGATTGTTGCCCAGTTACTCTTTCTGGAGAAGGAAGATCCCGACAAGGATATTGAATTCTACATCAACAGCCCGGGAGGGCTGGTGACCGCCGGCCTTGCGATCTACGATACCATGCAGATCGTGAAACCGGACGTGGCCACAATCTGCGTGGGTCAGGCTGCGAGCATGGGGGCAGTGCTGCTCGCTGGAGGCGCGGCGGGGAAGCGATATTCGCTTCCGAACGCCAGGATGATGATCCATCAGGGCAGCGCCGGATTCCAGGGCACGCCCTCGGACATCGATATTCAGGCGAAGGAGATTCTACGGTACAAAGCGCTCCTGAACCAGATTCTGGCGCAGCATACGGGCCAGCCTATCGAGAAGATAGAGCGCGATACCGACAGGGATTTCTTCATGTCCGCCACAGAAGCGGTCGAGTATCACTTGATCGACGAAATGCTCCAGAAGGCAACGAGGTAGCGGCGGAAAGGTATCAGGTATCAGGTATTAGGTATTAGGCATTGGGTATCGGGTATTAGGTATTGGGCTGGGTGCAAGAGGGCGAGTGACGGGGCTGCTCGCAGTCAACGCTGTTGGATGCTCTTGTAACGAAAGCGTCCACTGTTGCCGCCAGTGCTCCCTCTCCTGCTCCCTGGCGGGAGAGGGTTGGGGTGAGGGTAGTCCGGAACTCGGCACTTCGTCAGGTAGCAGAGTGAAGGTTGGTTTTGTAATAGAGTCGGTGTGTTATGGGATGCTTTGGTAGCAGAGCGAAGCGGCGCTGCCGGAGCTACTTCTCAGTAAGTGGACTGTGTTACGGAAAGTTCTATAGTCTGGGTTCTATCAGCGAATGGATCTGGAATTTGAAAGACTGGAGTAAGGAATTGGGCGTGGGGGTTTTCCCATTCTATCTTCTATCTTCTGTCTTCTGACTTCTAGATTCTTAATAAATGGGGGATTGATCCTTTTGGGAAAAGGTGATTTAGATAACATGGACCGCCGGTGCGCGCTTTGCGGGCGAAGCAACGAGCAGGTCAAAAAGCTGATCGTAGGGCTGTACGGTGGTATCTGCCTGGAATGTCTCGAGGTTTGCAACGAGACAATCAAGGGCGAGCATCTGCACGCAGTCGATCAGTTCGATATTGGGGCCGTTCCTAAGCCCAAAGACATTTACAGAGTGCTCAGCCACTATGTAATCGGGCAGGAGAAGGCTAAGCGAGCGCTTTCGGTTGCGGTGTATAACCATTACAAGCGAATACAAGTTGCTCATACCGGTGATGTCGAGCTTCAGAAGAGCAACATCCTGCTGATCGGCCCGACCGGCTCCGGCAAGACGCTTCTCGCGCAGACGCTTGCGAGGATACTGAACGTTCCATTCGCCATTGCTGATGCGACGGCGCTCACCGAGGCAGGCTATGTCGGAGAGGACGTGGAGAACATCGTTCTCAAGCTGATGCAGTCGGCGGACAGGGGAGACGGCCTTCCGAATACTATCAGGAATGCTCAGCGAGGGATAATCTACATAGACGAGATCGACAAGATTACTCGCAAGGCCGAGAATCCGTCGATCACGCGTGACGTCTCCGGCGAGGGCGTTCAGCAGGCGCTTCTTAAGCTCCTGGAAGGCACTGTTGCAAATGTACCTCCTCAGGGCGGCAGAAAGCATCCGCAGCAGGAATATATACAAATAGACACGACCAACATCCTGTTCATCTGCGGCGGCGCGTTCGAGGGACTGGACAAGATCATCGAGCGCAGGCTTGCGAGCACGTCACTCGGCTTCAGAGCCAAGGTCGAGAGCAAGAAAGACCGGAGCATCGGGGACCTGTTCGCACAGGTGCTGCCGGAAGATCTGCTCAAGTACGGCTTCATCCCGGAGTTCATCGGCCGTTTGCCGGTGGTAGGCACTCTGGATGCGCTGGATCAGGAGACCCTGGTGAGAATTCTGATCGAGCCAAAGAACTCCCTCGTGAAGCAGTACAAGCGCTTCTTCGAGTACGACGGCGTGGATCTCGAATTCAGCAGTGACGCGCTCGAGGCGATCGCAGCACAGGCGATGAAGCGGAGCATGGGCGCTCGGGCGCTCAGGGCGATCATCGAAGAGACGATGATGAATATCATGTACGAGATTCCGTCGACCCCCGGGGTCAAACGGGTTCACATAGACGGGGCTGTTATCCTCAACGGCGAAGAGCCGGAACTAACGATGGAGCCCGACTTCAAAGCCGCATCATAGATTCTCATCCGGCAGTAGCTTTCATCGGGCTGCTGCCGGTTTGTTTATTCCAAGTTTTCAAGACCAAGGTGACATAAGCATGGCTACTGAACCGACCAAGACCAGGAAACGCACGCCAAGAGCTAAATCGAATCCTGGAGAGCAGACCGCTGTTCGAATTCCCTCCGAAATTCCGCTGGTTCCAATAAGGGACGCCGTCTATTTCCCTCACATGATCTTCCCTGTATTCGTGGGCAGAGACAAGTCGATAAGCGCCATCGACGAAGCCATGTCCCGGGACCGATATATTTTATTATGCGCACAGAAAGATGTCGGCATGGACGAGCCAGGCCCGGAGGATATATACTCCATCGGGCTGGTGGCCGGGATAATGCAGGTGACAAAGGTTCCTGACGGCACTGTTCGCCTTGTAATGGAAGGAATCGAGCGAGTTCGCATCGTGGAGTATTTGCAGAGCGATCCGTATTATGTAGTTCGGATCGAACCGGTCGGCAACTATGCCGAGTCGAGCCTTGAGGTCGAGGCGCTCATGCGTAGCATAGTTGCCCAGTTTGAGCAGATCGTCAACATAGGGCGTTCCGTTCCTCCGGAAGCGCTTGCCAACATAACCAATATTACGGATCCGGAGAGGCTTGTCGATAACATCACTCCCTACCTCCCGCTAAAAGTGGAATCCAAGCAGGACATTCTCGAAACACTGTCCACTCGGGAGAAACTAGAGAAGCTTAACCTGCTACTTAAGAAGGAGATTGAAGTCCTCGAGATCCAGAAGAACATACGAAACCGCGTCGAGAAGGAGATGGGTGATACCCAGCGCGAGTTTATCCTGCGCGAACAGTTAAAGGCGATTCAGCGCGAACTCGGCGTGATGGACGAGCGCTCCGGTGAGATCGAGGAGTATCGGCTCAAGATCGCGGAATCCGGCATGCTGGAGGAGACTAAGGAGCGTGCCGACAAGGAGTTAGATCGTCTGGAGAAGATGCCGTATGCCGCGCCTGAGGGCGTGGTGATCCGGACATACCTTGACTGGCTGGTTTCGCTGCCCTGGCAGATCCGGACACCTGAAGTTGTGGATATCCACGAGGCGGAAAGGATTCTGGACGAGGATCACTACGGATTAACGAAGGTCAAAGAGCGCATCCTTGAGTTCCTCGCCGTGAAGCAGCTTTCCGGGCTGATGAAGGGCCCGATCCTCTGCTTTGTAGGTCCTCCTGGTGTGGGAAAGACATCCATCGGTAAGTCGATTGCACGATCTCTCGGCAGGAAGTTTATCAGGGTTTCGCTAGGCGGCACACACGATGAGGCGGAGATTCGCGGGCATCGGCGCACCTATATAGGCTCGATGCCGGGCCGCATTATCCAGGGCATCAAACAGGCGGGGACGCGCAACCCGGTCTTCATGCTCGATGAAATCGACAAGATCGGGGCTGATTTCCGGGGTGATCCGTCCGCGGCGCTTCTCGAGGCCCTCGACCCCGAGCAGAACTCCGCGTTCAGCGATCATTATCTGGAGGTCCCGTTCGATCTTTCTGACGTGATGTTCATCACAACCGCCAACATCCTCGATACAATCCCTCCTGCATTGAAGGACAGGATGGAAGTCATCTCGTTCACCAGCTATATCGAGGATGAAAAGACCGCCATTGCAAAGACTTTTCTGATACCGAAACAGGTGAAGGAGCACGGACTGAGACCCGCCCAGTTGAACATCGATGAAGCGGCGATTCGTCATATCATTCGCCAATATACACGCGAGGCGGGCGTCCGGAATCTGGAGCGAGAGATCGCGGCGCTGTGCCGAAAGACGGCAAAGCACGTGGCGGAGGGCAAATCTAAGCGCTCACACATCACGCTCAAGAACCTGAAGGACTATCTCGGCCAGCCAAGGTTTCACTACGGGACCGCTGATCAAAAGGGGGACATCGGTACTGTTACAGGGCTGGTGTATACTGAGTGCGGTGGTGATATTATTAGCATAGAGGTCGGGTTGCTAAAATCGAATGAGGGCAAACTCCTTCTCACCGGACAGCTTGGTGATGTGATGAAAGAATCGGCGCAGGCAGCGGTCAGCTACGTTCGCTCGAAAGCGGCTCAGTTGAATATCCCCGACGATTTCAGCATGACGAATGATATTCACGTCCACGTTCCTGCCGGTGCGGTGCCGAAGGACGGGCCGTCAGCCGGTATCACCATGGCAACGGCCCTCACTTCTGCGCTGATGAAGCGAGCGGTTCGCAGTGACCTTGCGATGACAGGCGAGATCACGCTTAGGGGCAAGGTTCTTCCGATCGGTGGGTTGAAGGAGAAGGTACTGGCGGCTCACAGAGCGGGAATTCGGACGATCGTCATGCCCAAGGAGAATCTCAAGGACTTGGACGAGATTCCGGATTACGTTCGCAAGGAAATGACCTTCAAGCCCGTGGAGCATATGGATGAGGTGCTGCAGATCGCGCTCATGAGCGGGGTTGGACAGGAAAAGAAGGGGAAAGCCGCTGTAAAGTAAAACTGACGGCGGTTCCGTGCGAAAGGTTTGATTGATGGATTTGTCGCGGCGCGCTGACTTGCATCTTCATACTACGGCATCGGATGGAAGGTTTACCCCTGAGCAGATCGTCCGAATGGCGGCTGAAATCGGTCTTGGCGCTGTTGGCATCTCCGACCACGATACAATCGCAGGCGTTGAGGAAGCGATGCGAGCGGGCAGGGAGCACGGGGTCGTGGTGGTTCCCGGCGTAGAGATAAACACGGATTGCGGATCGTGCGAACTCCACATCCTCGGCTACTTAGTCAATATCCATTCGGAAACCCTCGCTGATTGCCTCAAACACCTTCGTCGCAAGCGAATGGAGCGTGGTCGTGAGATCGTCCAGAAGCTCAACGGCATCGGTATCGGCATTACCTTCCAGTGCGTTCTGGAGATTGCAGGCGGAGGAAGCGTGGGGCGACCTCATGTGGCGCGCGCGCTTGTGGAGGCCGGAATCTCCAGTGACATGAACGCGGCGTTCGGCAGGTATCTTATCCGTGGCACTCCAGGCTTTGTCCCCAGGTTCAAGCTGACACCTGCCGAGGCGCTTGGGGTCATTCGATCTGCGGGCGGAGTAGGGGTTCTTGCGCATCCCGGGAATGCAAAGCACGATGAGGTGATCCCGGAGCTGGTGCGCGAGGGCCTGCAGGGATTGGAATGCAGCCATACGGACCATTCATCGCCTCAGCGCAGGCACTACCTCAAACTCGCAAAGAAGAACGGGCTCCTTGCGACGGGAGGATCGGATTGCCACGGTTCCAGCAGGCCGGGGGATGCAGTACTGGGCAGCGTGACCGTTGATATAGGGGTCGTAGAGGAACTCAGGCGGCTGTCGGAAATCAACAGGGCGGATTCCTCCGCGGGGCAGGTAATATCCATGCTGACAGAACGAGATTAGACATCCATTTCACGAACAGGCTCGAAATAGTGATCGTATTCTATAACGGCGTTCTTGTCATGGCGTATGTGCCCAAAGAACTTCCGCCAGGGCTTCGAGAATATAGTCTTCTTGGTCTTGTACAGAATCAAATCGCAGGGGATATGCAGAGTGTTCGCCAGAATCACTTCTCTTGCGGTCAGTTTTATCTCGACATGAAACCCTCTGGAGCCACTTACCGGTGTGGGCGTGAGATACCATCTGTTGAACGTGCTGAGCAGTTTTCCGTCCTTGTATGCTTCCGCGTAGAAACCATCTTCCATTAGCGTGTACGAACGAGGCATTCAACGGTCCCCCTTTAATTCCGAAAATCTCCCTGGCCATGGTCATATTTCACCGTGGAATCACTATAATCCTTCATGTGTTTCGGGTAAATCTCCGATAATCGTGTAATACGGAGGGTTCTTTGTCATGCAATTCGATCAATTCATCGGTTTGGTGCAGCATCGGGCGCAATTGAGTTCCGAGGGAAAAGCGCTCACAGCGACCAAAGCGACTCTGGAAGTTCTTGGAGAACGCCTATTCGGTGGTGAGGCGAGTGATTTTGCCGCTCAACTCCCTTTGGAATTGAAGTCGTATGTCATCCAGTTCGAGAGCGGGCAGTCGTTCGATTTGGAGGAGTTCTTCGGAAGGATCAGCGACCGTGAAGGTGTGGACATCGACGAAGCAATGAGGCATGCCCGTGCAGTGCTCTCGGTTGTGGCCGAGGCAGTCTCGTACGGCGAGATTGAGGATGCGCTCGCCCAGCTTCCGGAGGAGTGGCACTACCTGTTTCGACACTGGGGCGAGACCATTCGAAAAGCGGCATAACTCGGCATCCGAAGTTCGCTCGTACGAGCATTTCTGCTGCCTGGCTTGCCTGATTTCATATTCTCCCCTTGAATCGGCTCGTGTTTTTGACTATACTTATTGCACTCAAGAACGACCGGGGTGAGTTGACCTGGGCTGCGGTCAAACGCGCCTAGTCTGCCCTTTTGCCGGAATGCATACCCACATGACATCCACTCAACCTTGCTATTTCATCCACACCTGGGGCTGCCAGATGAACGAGGACGACTCACGCCAGATTGCCAATATCCTTGATCAATTGGGGTATCACAGGGCCTCTGAGGAGTCGGATGCCGACCTCATCCTGCTCAACACCTGCTCTGTTCGCGCGAGGCCGGAGCAGAAGATGAGGACCAAGCTCGGCGAACTCCGGCTGATGAAGCTGGATCGCCATGATCTGATCATTGGAGTCTGCGGCTGCACGGCGCAGAAGGAGGGCGAAGCTCTTCTGAAAGGCCGTCCGTACATCGATTTCATCCTGGGAACCGCGAGCATCTACGATCTCCCGACGATTCTTCAGGAAGTGAAGCAGGAACATCGGCGGTTGGTCAGGACAGATATTCCCGATCGAGGTGGTGCGCAAGAGGCCGCTCACGTTACCAGGAGCACTGCTCGGGCGGGCCTCAAGGTCTTTGTTCCCGCCATGTACGGCTGCAACAACTTCTGCGCTTACTGTGTGGTCCCATATACACGCGGGCCGGAACGAAGCAGACCGCATGGAGAGATCGTGGCCGAAGTCAGCGAGCTGACGGCGAACGGATGCCGGGAGATCACGCTCGTGGGCCAGAACGTCAACAGCTACGGGCGGACGCTCGAGGACGAGACCGATTTCGCGGGTCTCCTGGACTTGCTCAATGATGTTAAAGGGTTGGAGCGGATTCGGTTCATGACTTCCCATCCTAAGAGCCTGAGCGGCCGTTTGATCGAAGCGATGGCTGATCTACCCAAGGTGTGTGAGCACCTGCATCTTCCCCTGCAATCCGGCGACAACAGTATCCTCGAAGCCATGGGCAGAGGTTATACGGTCGAGCATTACCGATCGCTGGTTGATAGACTCCGCGAACGTCTCCCCGATATCGCCCTCACCACCGATTTCATCGTCGGCTTTCCGGGCGAGGGCGAGGAAGAATTCGAGAATACCATGCAGGCGATCGAGCGGATTCGGTTCGATTCAGCGTATACTTTTATGTACAGTCCACGGCCGGGAACCAGAGCGGCTTCAATGGAGGACAACGTCGATAAGAAGACAAAGAGCGACCGGCTCTGCCGCCTGATCGAGTTGCAGAACGCAATCACTCTGGAAAAGAACTCGGCGGACATCGGCAAGGTTTTCGAGGTTCTCGTGGAATCTCCAAGCGCGAAGGATCCGTCTCGAATGACCGGAAACACTCGAACCGGAAAAACCGTGAACTTTCCTGGACATGCCGATTTGTCCGGGCGGCTGGTGAATGTCCGGGCGACATCCGGCCATGTCTGGGGATACTCAGGTGAAAGGTTTTAGGGTTTTACGGTTATAAGGTTTTAGGGCGAGAACGCCGGCGCGTAGGTCGCATGGCCGCCGGTTGGGGTCGCTTATGCCTCTCCGATCAAGGGAATATCCGGATTATGAAATATAAATCCTTCCCCTGGAACCCTAGAACCTTAACACCTTAGAACCTTAATACTATTCGGCCGACATTCGGAAGTTGATCAAATGACGCAAAAACTCACCCCTATGCTTAAGCAGTATCAGCAGATCAAGGCTGAGCATCCCGACGTTATCGTGATGTTCAGGCTGGGGGATTTCTATGAGATGTTTGGCGATGATGCAAAACTTGCTTCCAAGGAACTCGAGATCACGCTGACTTCGCGCGATGCCGGCTACATGGCGAAGATGCCGATGTGCGGGGTACCGTATCATGCCGTGGATCGGTACATCGCTCGGCTGATCGGTAAGGGTTTCAGGGTTGCGATCTGCGATCAGATGGAAGACCCCAAGCTCGCGAAGGGGATTGTGAAGCGCGAGGTGACTCGCGTAGTGACGCCGGGTACCATCATGGAAGATTCCATGCTCAAACCGGGGGCGAACAACTACCTGGTCGCGACGGTTCACAAGCAGGGGGTTTTCGGGCTGGCGCTGATCGACATCTCGACCGGCGAGTTCCTGGTGACAGAATTCTCTGGGTTGGGCGCTGAGCAGCGATTGCTGGATGAGCTGGTTCGGCTGGCGCCGGCGGAAGTCATTGTTTCGGCGGGAGCGGACGCGTTCACGGAGCGCGTGCAGGAAGCATCGTCCGCTTTGATCACCCCGTTTTCCTTTGACGGATTCCACAACAGCCGGGAGATTCTTCTCAAACAGTTGGGTACAGCAAGTTTGCGGGGTTATGGCTGTGAGGATTTCAGCTTGGGTCTGGATGCCGCCGCCTGCGTGCTGAAGTATTTGGAAGCCACACAACCCGCCGCGTTTCAGCATATTCGCACGATTGCAACCTATTCCACCGATGGATTCATGGTTCTGGACGCTCCCGCCCGGCGCAACCTGGAGCTAACGCAATCGATGTATGACGGCGCGAAGAGCAAGAGCCTGGCGCAGATCCTCGATCAGACCATCACTCCGATGGGCGCGCGGCTTCTTCGCCGATGGCTGGATCAACCTTTGCTGGATGTGGAGGAGATCGAGGCAAGACTCGATGCAGTCACCGACTTTCATGATAATCAGCTCATGCGCACGAAGGTTCGGGAAGGTCTCGCCGGCGTCTATGACCTGGAGCGGCTCACCACCAGGACGGTGACGGGTACCGCGAACGCCCGAGACCTGGTGGCCTTGAAGAACTCCATTGAGGCGCTTCCGGCTCTCCAACGCGCCCTGGACGTTTCCGAGAATCCTACCGTTGTACAGTTCACCGAGGCTTTGGGGGCATTGGATGGGATAGCATTGCTGATCGGCAGCGCGATTGTCGATGATCCTCCCATGACTATGCGGGATGGCGGGATCATCAAGCCCGGATTCAACACGGACCTGGACTCCATCCGATTTGCCATGACTGACGGAAAAGAGTGGATCGCCAACTTAGAAGCCACGGAAAAGGAGCGCACCGGGATCAGGAACCTGAAGGTCGGGTTCAACTCGGTCTTCGGCTACTATATCGAGGTCAGCAAGCCTAACTTGCCCTCAGTCCCTGAGAATTTCGTGCGGAAGCAGACCACCGTCAACGGCGAGCGGTTCATCACACCCGATCTCAAGGAGTGGGAGGCGAAGGTGCTCGGCGCGGAGGAAAAGGCGACCAAACTGGAGGCCGAAATCTTTGCGACCGTGCGGGAGCAGGTTGCGAAGGAAGCCGAGCGATTGATGGCAGCGGCTCGGGCCATTGCCAACGTTGATGTTTTCTGCTCACTTGCGGATGTTGCGGCAGCGCACCGGTACGTCCGCCCGGAAATCTACTCAGGAACCGAGATAATCATAAAGAACGGGCGGCATCCGGTGGTGGAGCGCTTGCAGACCGGCGAACTGTTTGTGCCGAACGACGCTCGCCTGGATTGCGGCGAGAACCAACTTCTGATCATCACAGGCCCAAACATGGCGGGGAAGTCCACATATTTGCGCCAGGTTGCCTTGATAGTTCTGATGGCACAGATCGGGAGTTACGTCCCGGCGGATTCGGCGAAGATTGGGATCGTAGATCGCATATTCACGCGAGTGGGCGCTCATGACGAGCTTTTCTCCGGCCAGAGCACATTCATGGTCGAGATGAACGAAACCGCCAACATCCTGAACAACGCGACCGACCGCAGTTTAATCATTCTTGATGAAATAGGGCGGGGGACGAGCACTTATGACGGTCTCTCGATTGCCTGGGCGGTGGCGGAGTATATCAAGACTATCGGGGCGAAGACCCTCTTTGCGACGCATTACCACCACCTGAACGATTTGGCCGACTCCCTTCCTGGGGTAAAGAACTACAGAGTAGCCGTTCGGGAGGACGAGGACAGAGTGATCTGGCTTCGAAAGATTATGCCGGGAGGCACGGATCGCTCGTATGGGATACAGGTCGCCAGGCTGGCGGGCCTGCCGTCCGAGGTGATCGAGCGGGCGACCGAGGTTCTTCGCGATTTAGAGAGCAGCGGCGGCAACAAGAGCGCCGGGAGTCCGAATGCTCGGATCAACAAGAAGACCGAGAAGCTCCAACTGACGCTTTTCGAGACCGAGGAGCACCCGGTCCTTCTGGAACTCGGCAAGATGGATGTGAGCGTGATGACGCCGGTCGAGGCGTTGACCAAGCTGTATGATTTGCAGAAGCGGCTCAATAGATAAGAAGAAAGGAAATATCTCACGCAGGGGACGCAGGGATTAGCTGAGGCGCAGGGAATTGAGACCACAGGATAGGGCAAACAGGGAGTATGGGAGCAATGGGGGTAAGGGAATTCGGGACAATAATCCAACGCTCCAGCACTCCATCATCCCGTTTTCGAACTACCCTGCGCTCCCTGCGGCAACTGCGGCCCTGCGTGAGGGCTGAATCCGCTAAGTTGGTCAAATATGCAAGTTGAAGCAAACATAATTCAGGTTCTCGATGATGTTACGGCAAACAAGATCGCTGCCGGAGAGGTGGTGGAACGTCCTGCTTCCGTGGTCAAGGAGCTTGTCGAGAATGCGCTCGATGCGGGCGCGGACGAAATCAAGATCGAGCTTCAGGACGGCGGGAAGAGGCTGATTCGAGTGATCGACAACGGCTCGGGGATGTCCCGAGATGACGCGGTGCTTGCGCTCAGGCGACACGCGACCTCCAAGCTCCGATCCGCGGATGACCTGTTTGCCATAATGACCCTCGGCTTCAGGGGCGAGGCGCTGCCGAGCATATCCTCGATATCCAGGATGGAGATTGTGACCCGGCGGGAATCGGATGAAGCGGGGACAAGCGTGAAGGTAGCGGGCGGAGAGATCGTCGATGTTGCAGACGCCGGCACGCCGGTCGGGACCGCGATCACGGTAAGCGATCTCTTCTTCAATGTTCCGGCCAGGCAGAAATTCCTCAAGACCGCCCAGACGGAGCTTGGGCACGTGCTGGAGTTGGTCAACAGATTTGCCGTCTCGCATTCTGAGGTGAACATCACTCTCTTTCACAATGATCGATCCGTGTTCAAATCGGCGGGATCGGGGAAGCTCCAGGACGCAATCCTGACCGTTTTTGGCCGAGACGCCGCGGAAAACGTGATTCCGATCTATGGGCGAAACGGGCCGTATGAGGTGCACGGTTTTGTATCGAGACCATCGTTTTCCAAGCCGAACCGCTCGGGGCAGATGTTCTACGTCAATCGCCGGTTCGTGCGCAATCGGAACCTGATCCATGCGCTCGATGACGCGTACAAGGGCATACTATTGCAGGGCAGGTTTCCGCTCTTCGTGGGATTCGTGGAAGTTGATCCATCGCTGGTTGACGTGAACGTGCACCCGACCAAGATAGAGGTGAAATTCGTCCGGGAGTGGGAGGCGCACAATCTCGTTTCGACCGCCGTACGTGACGCGCTCTCCTCGTCAGCCGTGTCGCCGACGAATATGGACTCACTTCCGATGGCCTCGCCTCCTCTCCCGATCAGGCGTCCGGAGTTCGACATGAGGACTCGCATGCTGAACCCTCCTGCCGCGAACGATCAGGAGTTGGATGCGTTCAGGGGCGCACTGGCGTCGAGGTTGGACAGGGACATTCAGACGATCATCCCACGTGAGGTTCAGGTGCAGCCTGAGCCGAACATGCCGGACGATATACCGCCGATTACCGACGAATCGCCGCTTGGGAACCTGCTGGACGGGGCTGTTGTGCTGGTTCAGGCGCGAAACATGTACATAGTTGCACAGAGTCCCAGGGGCATACTCCTGATCGATCAGCATATTGCGCACGAGCGGATACTTTTCGAGCGGCTGATGCAGGCGCACGGGCCGGAGCACATGCAGCGACTGATGATCCCGCTGACGCTGGTGCTGAGCAGGCGGGAATCGATGGTGCTGGAGACAAAACTGGCGGACCTGAAGGAACTGGGCTTTGAGATAGAGCCGTTCGGCAAGGACACTTTCGTTGTGAGGGCGGTTCCGACCCTCGTCGCCGAGAAGAATTACGAGCGAGTGATCCGCGACGCAATTGCCGAGCTAACGGAGATGACGGTATCGAGGCACCGGCTGGTTCATAGGGAGGGCCTGTTGACGACGGCGTCCTGCAAAATGGCTGTAAAGGCGGGAGAGCGGCTTTCCATGGATGAGATGATGCTGTTGGTGGAGCAGTTGAGCAGGACGAGCAATCCTTACCTGTGCCCGCACGGTCGGCCGATCGTTGTGTGCATATCGAATCGAGAATTGGACAAGATGTTCGGGAGGGCGTAAGAAGTAGTTTATGCGGTGTGTTTGGATTCAAAGAGTTATTCTTGTGATGTTTATAGGCCTGATGGTTGCGAGTCAGGGCAACTCGGCGCATAAGTTTCATCCACGGGTTGAAGCGGTCTCAGTGAAAGGGCGATATGCGGACCTGTTGGTTAACGGACGAGTTGCGTTTGAGTTCAGGACATCTGTTCGCAAGATGCAGCCTGCTGAGAGGGCAACAACCTCGGCGGACAGATTGACGTATGCTCTGGGCCAGGGTCTCGGTATTAAAGATGTTCATACGGAGAGTGCAGGCCGTGGAGCGAGGGTCAAGATCGGCGATACGGTTCTGGCAGTAATAACGGTGGCTGAGGCCAGAGCACACGGTGTCACAGCCATCTCGCTTGCGCAAACGTGGATAAGAAACCTTCATACGCAGCTCTCGATGCCCCCGTTGAGCGCCAAACCACAGTCGCTACTGATTCCTCTTGGTGAGACGCGATCCCTCACAGTGCAAAGCCTGCTGCCAGATACTATCACAGTCTCCGTTAACTCGCCTGCGGTTGCCGTAGATAATAACTCAGAGTCTCCCGAACTGAAAATAACCGCTTTAGCGGTGGGCGTTAGTGTAGTGAAGATTGCCTGTGGTCCTTTCTCGATTGAAGTACCCGTAACAGTGAAGAAGTATGCTGCTTATCGAACGCCGAATACTCCCACCGTGGTTGTTACCGGCATGAATCTCTCGAGAAGGCTTCTGGATCGGATTCTCACGAGCACGGCATACAAGGGATTCGCGTTAAGCCCGGGTGCGCACGTTGGCGGTATTAATTTCCCGAACGAGTTCAGGGCGCCGACAAATACCAAGAGTTCCATTGCCGAGGTGTCGGTCGAGGCTTCCGGCTCGGATTATATCGACGCCGATCTTCCGGTGAACGTTGAGGTTGAGAACCGATGGCTTCCACTGAATGATCCCTCCAGAATCCTATACAGCAATGATCCAGAGCGATTGAAGAAATTTCAGATGCTCTATTCCGGCCATACAGACCCGGGCCAAACCCAGCGTTTGCTATACCATCATCAGAACATGATGCGCCAGAAGGCCGGATTTGTAGTTGATTTGGTAAATACCTCAGGTGAGTATGCGAGTGTGCATCTGATCGAAGGGATATCGGATCCGCTAGTCGATACCTTTGACGTGGGTTATCGCGCCGGTCTGGAATTTCTGAAGAGCAGGAGATCGGGCGCCGGTTGGATTGTGGATATTCCGCCGATGTCCAGGCGGATTCTGGTGAGTCAATCGCTGGGCCATTTGTTTACCGCAAGCGGTGTGCTTGATATTCACCAACTCGATGGCAGTCCATTGCTGATACGCGTGGTCGCAAGACCGGATGATTTGAGGGCGCAGGAAGATCCATCAGACCAGAACGTTCCTCTGCACGGAATTGCGGTTGATGAACTTCAGTTCTCCGACCGAACCTACCCTGATCCGAATAAGAGGCTGGAGATGAGCTACACAATCGGGGGAAACTGGGCATTTCGCAAGTTTGGCGATGCGGCGCTGAAGAACGGCTCGTCGGAGCACCGACTGTACGGGAATTATGGTGTGATATACGAGATCAAAGCAACAATAATCAATCCTTTGCCAACCAATGCTAGCGCGGATATAGTTTTTGAATCCACGGCCGGGACGGCGTCGGGAGTCTTTTTCATCAACGGGAAGGAATCCAGGGTCAAACATCTCGGCGCATCTGATGAGGCTGTTATAGGCAGGCTGATGGTACCGGCGGGCGGTCGGGTGGCGGAGTCGATCGTGACCATGCCACTTTCCGGCTCGTTTTACCCGGCAACGATCATTATCAGAAAGCACGAAGGGAAATGATGAGTAGGTAGCGGTTTAGGGACATAGGGCGTAGGGGGATTAGGTGTGGATGGACTCCGCAATTTTGTGAGTCTGTGGCCATCTGCTTTGGCAACCCCGGTATTCATGGAAGTGGTGTTGGATAAATTGGTTAACGCGTGTTCAAGCTCCGGCAGCGCCGTCCGTCTTCGCGTGCGCTCAGTCGGAACTCTGCTACCGAAGCATCAATCGCGTTGGTAGGTCGTTTCTGATACGATGCTTCGGTAGCAGAGCGAAGCGGCGCTGCCGGAGCCACTAATTTTTGACGCCCCAGCTACCTGCGTCCAGATCATTTATCGTCAGAGCATATGTTTCACGCAACGAAATTACTTTGGTGCGATGCGGAGGCGAATGCAGAGCGGCTGTCCAGACGCGCCGGAGTCGCCGACTTGGTCCGTAAGGCCGAACACGCGGGGTTCGACTCCCTGATCGTGGATGTCAAGCCGCTGGTCGGCGAGGTGCTTTACGACAGTAGAATTGCACCTCGGCTCGGCGAAGTAAAGGGGTTTCAGTACCCGCAGGATTATGATCTCCTGCAAACGGTCATAGAAGAAGCCAAAACAACGCGGCTGAAGGTCCACGCCGCCGTGAACGTTTTCTCGGAGGGCCACCGGGATAGGGGGCGAGGCCCGGGTTACAAGCATCCTGAGTGGCAAGTGATCTCCTATGAACCGGAGCGCACGTTTTGCATCTCAGGTGTGGATATCCATGTTTATTCCGTGGATCCGTGGAATCTGCTCGATGAGCCGGTGCTTTACGTAAAGACGAAATCCTTGTCAACTGTTGACCGCCGTGTTTATCTTATGATTAATGATGATTCCGTCCTCGCCAGGATCGACGAGGGTGGGGAAGAGATCGCTGTTCCGGATCACGGGTGCGTCCTGGTCATTCCGAGCGAACAGTGTCCGGACAATCTTGGTCCGGGTGATGCAGTGAAGTATTCGGCAAATGGGGACTTCCGCAAAGCGCAGGATTCCAGGATTCCCTCCTGGGGACTTTTCGTCAATCCGATCGGGCCGGCACGAGAATACGAACTAAGCATTGTCGAGGAGATCGTCACTCGATATGATGTCGATGGGATTGTTTTCGACAGGATGCGGTTTCCAAACCTCAACGCCGATTTCAGCGACGAGTCGCGTGTTGCTTTCCAGGCGTGGCTAGGCGATAGTTCGCTGAACTGGCCTGGGGACGTGTACAAGTTTGACGCAAAACCCTGGAATCCACCGATTCAGGGGCGATATTACAAGAAATGGCTGGAGTGGCGATCAGCGATCATCAAACAGTTCGCGGTCGATGCTGTGAGTCTGGTTAGGAACCGGCGTCCAGGTACAAGTGTGGGCGTTTATGTCGGCTCCTGGTATGAATCGTATTACGATGTGGGCGTCAACTGGGCAAGCGAGAAGTATCGTCCAGGGTATTCTTGGATGACGCCGGCCTACAATCGCACGGGATACGCCGAGCGGTTCGATTTCATCTGTGCGGGAGCCTATTATCCGACTGTCACAAGGGCCGAGGCGCGTGCCAGTGGCAGGCCGGAAGGCGCGACGGTCGAGGCAGGATGCGAGTTGGCCATGAGCGCGGTCTGCCGTGTGAGCCCTGTGCTTGGGAGCCTGTACGTTCGAGACTATGAAGGCAGGCCGGATGCCTTCAGCGAGGCGATCAAAACGGCCTTGAGGCTTACCAACGGCATTATGCTTTTCGATCTGGTCCAGATTGAGCAATACGGCTGGTGGGAGATCATTCGGGAAATGATGAAGTAGGAACGATGAATGATGAATAAGGAACAAAGCACACGGGTTTGTGGGCTGATTCTAAAGAATAGTCTTGTCCCGGCGCTTTTATGCATCGTTTTTCTTCTGACGAGCGCCCTGGGTGCTGTCCGTTCTGGAGAGAAGCGGGAATTGTATCGGATCAGGGTCGTCAATGCAGGCGGCGGGCCGGTTGAGGTGAGTATCGATTCCGGCAAGAGCTATGCGAGAGTCGGGAGGGTGATAGAGCCTGCGACGAGCACTATCGAGGGTTTTGCCGCCAGTGTTTATTCCCCATCCGGCGTAGTGGCTGCGACGGCAGTCCACGGCGTGCGGCTGAAAGTGGCGGGAGCTGCAGGGTGCAGGCTATGCAACACGCAGGTGATCAGCATAATCCCGAGGGAATTTCGGAGTTCCCCGAATGGGTTTGGCGGACACACCGAGGGCAAGGCAGGAATATACACGGATATTCCGACCGGCAAGGCGATTTTTCGCAACCTCGCCCCGTTTGTCGGCAATCCGGTCTTGATTGAGAGACTTGGGAGGCTGATCCCGCTTCCTGATGGGTACGTGCCGGGATTTGGAGATGTGCTGGTAATTGTAGTGGAGATTCCAAGCAAATATCCAAAAGAAATCACCTTCGAAAATAGAGAGGGTGGGGCGGTTACCGCCGTGTATCCAAGCGGCAAAGAGACTTTTGGCCGTGTCGAGCAGCCCGTGACTGGAATCGGACGCTTCGATGCGACCGGATATACGGGGGTCGGTCACATCAACACAAATCACATAGGTGTGATCACCGTTTCGACCGCTCCAATCGTTGAGGGTCAGAAAGACGGCGGATCCGTGGAGACGAGAGGTGGATTCATGATCCAGCCGTCGCATCACGCGGGGAACGTCCCTCACGGTGGCGAAGTCATGGTTGTTGGGCCGACGTCACCTTCCGGTAAGTGGCTGGAAGGGACGCCTCCGCTCTTCAGCGGTTACCTGGGTTTGGATTGTGATGAGGTACATGCCGAGCATTCTTTCAGAGTTGAGGTCAAGACGACGATATCCGATTGGGTTCAACTGCCGGTCATGGTCGGCAAGTGTG
>Ga0326727_10008772_pt1 | contig 25385 bp, 18 predicted proteins | sample MB2enrmetagenome_FD_207643 | JGI IMG/M metagenome (GOLD analysis project Ga0326727, IMG submission 207643) | Lab enriched peat soil microbial communities from McLean, Ithaca, NY, United States - MB29MY | ecosystem: Environmental > Terrestrial > Soil > Wetlands > Peat | place: USA: New York... | reverse complement strand
TATACCGGTCACCGCCAGCGCGCCTGGCTACAACGGTTTGATCTCCGGCAGCATGACCGTCAATGTTACCCAGCCGAACTATGGAAGCACCGACATTGTCTCGATCTCCGTGATACCTGCTTCGCAGACGGTCGCATCGCTGAATGTTCCCATCCAATATGAAGCGGTTGGGACCACAGCCGGCGGCGGCACGGTAGCACTGAGCAGTTACCCGCTGCAGCTTAAATGGGCTTCCAGCGACTCGGCTGTGGCCACGATCAACGCGAGTGCCGGACTTGCGACCACGGTCGGATCGGGCGTAACCACCATCACGGCTACGTTCACCAACGCCGACGGCAGCGGGGCAGTCGGAACCGCGGTCCTTACGGTGACTGCTTCCGTTTCAACAGAGCCTCTGACTTCACTTACGGTCTCTCCGAACGCGCAGACAGCATCGGCTGTCGGTCAAACGGCCCAGTTCCTCGCTATTGCCACCACCGGGACCGGCACATCGGTCAATGTGACCAATCAAAGCGCGGTGGTCAATGGGAAGACGATTCCCGCCGCTGTGTGGACTTCCAGCAATCCATCGGTTGCGACCGTCAACTCCGCAACCGGAGTTGCCACCTCGGTCAGCTCGGGAGCGGCCGTTGTCACCGCTATTGCCACGAATCCCGACGGAACCGTGGTGACGGGCGCGGCGACCCTCACGGTGTCCGGCACCAGCACGACATCCGCTGAGCCGCTGGCCTCGATGGCCATCGTTCCGGCAACCCAAACGGCCCTGGCGGTGAATCAAACCGCTAATTTCATCGCTATCGGCACCACCTCATCGGGCGCCACGGTGAACCTGACCAATCAGCCGGCAACGATCAATGGCAAGACGGTCGCCGCGGCTGTGTGGAGTTCCAGCCTTCCGTCGGTGGCCACCGTCAATTCGGCCACCGGAGTTGCCACGGCGGTCGGCGGCGGGGCAACCGCCATCGTGGCCATCGCCACCAATCCCGACGGCACCGTGGTAACGGCCAGCGCGGTCTATACCGTATCGGTTTCCAGCGCGGCGGAGCCCCTGGTTTCGCTGGCCATCGTTCCGGCAACGCAAACCTCGCTGACAACCGGCGCCAGCGCCGCTGTCAACTTCATCGCCATCGGCACCACTTCCACGGGCGCTACGGTAGACATGAACGGCCCGTATACCATTCCCGGAACGTCGCCCAAGGTGATCATCCCCGCGGCAGCCTGGGCTTCCAGCAACCCGGTGGTGGCTACCATCAATGGCGGCGTCGCTACACCGCTTAGCGGCGGCGCAACCGCCATCACGGCCGTCGTCACCAATCCCGACGGCACGGTGGTGTCGGCCAGCGCGGTGTACACAGTGACGGTTCCCTCCGTAAAGGAGCCCTATGTGTCGCTGGCCATCGTGCCGGTGTCGCAGACGGCCACGGCGGTCGGTCAACCCGTCCAGTTCATCGCCATCGGCACCACCGGGTCGGGCACCACAGTGGACCTTACGAATGCGCCCGGGGTGAAGTGGACTTCCAGCAGCAATGCAGTAGCCGCTATCGTCAGCAATGGGGTGGCCCAGGCAGCCGGCAACGGCGTCGCCGCCATCACCGCCGAGGTTCCGAATCCAGGCATCGGCTCCAATCCCCCCGACGGCACAGTGGTGTCGGCGAGCGCATCGCTCACGGTAGCCATATCCGGCACGGCTGAGCCTCTGCTCTCGCTCTCTATCCTGCCCAGTACGCAGTCGGTTGCGGCGGCCGGGCAGTCGACCCAATTCCTGGCCATCGGAACCTTCTCGCCAACTTCCTCGACGCCGGGCACGCAGAACATGGCGAATGTCTCTACCTACACGGTCAACTGGTACTCGAGCAATCCGCAGGTGGCCACGGTCTGCGCCACTTCGGCGCCCTGCTCGGCGACGCAAGGGGCCGTCGTCACGGGTACACCGGTGGTGGTCACGGGGCAAAGCCAGGGCACGACCGTCATTACCGCCATCGCGACCAACCTTAAGGACGGCAGCGTGGTGACGGCGGCGGCGGCCTTCACGGTAAACGGCCCATCGACGCAGCAAGTCACGTCGCTGGCGATCACGCCCGGTTCGCAGTCGGTCACGTTGCCCGTGATTGGATCGACGACTCTTGCAACCGCCGATTTTATTGCCATCGGCACCAACGGGAGCACCGGACTTCAGCAGAACGAGACCTGCGCGGTGGTGTGGAGTTCCTCCAATCCCCAGGTGGCCACGATCAGTTCCTCTGCCGGTTCCCCCTGCCCCACCTTCGTCGGCGCCACCGGGAGTGTTGCTGCCGGGGTTGCCACTGCGGTTGGCGCGGGCACGACCACGATCACGGCTATCTATACCAATCCCAACGGCGGCGTGGCAACGGCTACGGCGACGCTGACGGTTGCGGGTTCGGCAGCGGAACCGCTGCTTTCGCTGGCCATCTTTCCAGGCTCGGAGTCGATTTCCCTGTCGAGTCTGCCAAGCCAGCTCATTGCCCTCGGCACCACCCCATCGGGCGCTACCGTAAGCATGAACACCTCGTACACCGTGCCGGGAATTACGCCCCCGAATACGATCTCCCCGGCAACCTGGGGGTCCAGCAACACGGCAGTGGCCACCGTCGGTCGGAACAGCGGCTTGGTCACACCGGTCGGCCTGGGTACGACCGCCATCACGGCCAGCGTTGCGAATCTCGACGGCAGCGTGGTGACCGCGGTGACGACCGTCACGGTGACAAGCGGGGTGGAGCCGCTGGTGTCGCTCTCCATCCTGCCCAATGCGCAATCGGTTGCGGGGGTGGGTCAAAGCACCCAGTTCCTAGCCATGGGAGACTTCTCGGCGTCGGGCACGCAGAACATGGCGAATGTCTCTACCTACACGGTTGACTGGTACTCGAGCAATCCGCAGGTAGCCACGATTTGTACCGCCGATCCGGGCCAACCTGCCCCAGCCGTCCAGTGCCCAACTACGCCCGGGCTTGTAACGGCGGTGGGCCAGGGCACGACCGCCATTACGGCCATCGCCACCAACAATGCCGACAAGAGCGGGGCGACAGCCGTGGCCACCTTCACGGTAACGGGGCCCCAGGTGTTGCCGGTCTCGGCATTGTCCATCTTCCCCGGCTCTCCGTCGGTTACATTGCCACTGTCTACAACGACAACCCCTGGAGCTGGAACCGTCCAGTTTATGGCCATCGGAACCAATGGAAGCACCGGCCTTCAGACCAACGTTACCTGCTCGGTTGCCTGGAGTTCCACCAATCCGCTGGTGGCTACGATCAATTCCTCCGCTGTCTCCCCCTGCGCGGCCGGCTCCGCCGGGCTTGCCACGGCCATCGGCCAGGGCACGACGACGATCACTGCCGTCGTGACGGACAGCGCGACCGGGGGCGTGGTGACGGCGACGACGACCCTGACGGTTGCGGCTCCGGCATCGGAGCCTTTGCTTTCCGTTACGATCTATCCTCCGAGTCCTTCGCTATCGGTGCCGAAACAGACCAGCCGGTTGCTGGCCATTGGAACCTTCTCCGCTGCTCCAATAACCCAGGATGTGACCGCGGGCCTCGCCAAACCCGCCATCACCACCAGTTGGAACTCCAGCAATACCGGGGTGGCTACCGTGACCACCGCTTGCCCCACCGGCCTCACCGCTGAATCCTGCACCATCTCCGCCTGCCCTCCCGGATCCAGCGGCGCAACCTGCACCACCTGCCCCGTCGGCACCTCCGCGGCCGGTTCATCCTGCGCTACCCTCAATCCCGCGACTCCGATCGGCACAGTCACCTCGGTTGGCCAGGGAACAGCGGCCATCACCTCCATTTCAGCGAATCCCGATGGCTCCTTGGTGCCTGCTACAACCTCCTTCTCGGTGCTGGGAGGCAGCATAGAGCAGTACACCGCTCTGACCATCGTTCCAGGCTCCATCGGGGCTACGTCGTCGGGCCAACAGAACCAGTTCATTGCGCTGGCCACCGACAGTAGTGGCCTGCAGTACGACGTGACCAGCCTGGTTGTATGGAAATCCAACACTTCTACGGTGGCCTCAATTTGCACCGCTGTCGCCGGAGTCAACCCAGTCACCCCGATCTCCTGCGGAACTACGCCCGGTCTGGTGACGGCTATTACGGCCGGTTCTACGAATATCACAGCGACGTGGACGAATCAGGACAACAGCCAGCTGGTGGCGCCGGCAACTTATTCGGTTACCATCGGGGCATCGCCGGAGCCTCTGATTTCGATCAATGTTGTGCCTGCCAGTACCCAAGTTACTAATAAGGGTATGACCCAGCAATTCCTTGCCTTTGGGACCTTTACGACCATTCCGACCATTCGGGATATCACAGACTCGGTCACCTGGATTACCCTCGAACCGAACCTTGTGTCCATCAACTCCGCCGGGACGCCTGGGGAACCAGCCGGGCTCGCTACGGCCATGGGTTATGAGGGGCTTGGCGTCATCTATGCCGAAGACACGACCGCGAACCCCGACGGCACTCTCGTCCTCTCCAATCCGGTTACGTTTACGTGCATAGAGCCGGGCACCACTCCTCCCATTTGCAGTCAAGAAGTGGCCCCTTCATTGCTGGCGACGCTGACCGTCTTTAACGCGGGCAGCAACGACACCAACTGGCTGATTACGGCGCCCTCCGACACCCAAATAACCTGCGATGTTATTACTGGCTGCCTGATCCATTGCGGTCCGGGCTCGGTGACCGCCGGCTATGGGAACTCTGTTTGCACGGGAACGTATGCCGCGGGCGTTCAGGTGACGTTGACTGCATCGTTGGCTGGAGTAACTCCCGACAACACCTTTGGCGGTTGGACAGCGAACTGCGATACCAGTGCCCCGCCGATCTACACGCCAAATCTGAGCGACACTTGCACGTTTCCCAATAACTCCACTACCTCGGGACTTGTCGGCGATCAATCCGCTGGCGCTCTCTTCTACGGACTGACGCTGGATTGCACCTCGGTGACGGCGAGCGGCACCGTGAACAATCCCTTCACCAGCGGCCCGATCACGGTGGGCAACGGTACGCCTCCCGACACCTTCTCGGTGGTGGGCACGCTTCCGACGGGGCTGACGCTGAATACATTGACGGGCGCGGTGACGGGCACGCCGACGGCCGCCGGTTCCTTCTCTATCACTGCGAAGGACGCGAACGGCACCAACGCGGCAACGAACTGCGCGATCGCGATCCATTAACCCGGGCAAGCTCGACCCCGCCAGCGAAAAGCCGCCCTCCGGGGCGGCTTTTTAGCGTTTGGGGGCAAGGCTGAGGGTTGGCGCGGGGTCTGCGCCGCCGGAATCGCCGCGTGGGGGAGCAGACGCGATGCGTCGAGGATCGACGTTTTGGCGCCGGCGGGCGCCGGGAGCCGCCAGGTTGGCGGCGGCCTTGGGGTGCGGGCGGTCTGCGCGCGCATCGCCCGGCGATGATTGCCGGAGAAGCGGGCTGGGCCGTTTAGACTGGAACCTGTCCTTGGAACGCGATGACCCACCGGTTGAGCCGCCTCCGCCGCTTTCAGTTCAATCCGCCGCAGCGCATTGCGGCGGGGTTGCTGGCGGTTCTTCTCCTCCAGGGGCTGTGGCTTGCCGGCCGCCAGACCATGAGCGATCGCGACTACCAGTATGCGCGCTGCGGGCGCGAGATGTGGGAGCGGCCAGGGGCCGTGCCCGGCTACTTTACCAGTTGCGGGAACATTCGCGACGGAGTTCTGGGCTACCGGCTGGCGGGGCTGCCCCTGACGCTCGACCTGGAGCTGGAGCGGGGGCTGGACCTGCTGCGCAAGCCGGAGGACCGGGTGGCGCAAACGGGGGGCGAGCTGAGCACCTGGGAGCTGCGCCACCAGCTTACCCACGCGCTGCTGCTGGAGCGGCTGCCGTTCCTGCTGGCTGGGGCCGTGCTGGGCGCCGGACTGTGGTGGGTGACGCGGCGGCTCTACGGCAACCGGGGCGGCTACACGGCGCTGGCGCTGTACTGCTTTTCTCCCCCGGCGCTGAAGGCCTGCGTGACGCCCAACTCCGAGATTCTGGCCGCGCTGGGGGTTTATGCCGGCGTGTACACCTGCATCGGCGTGGCCCACGCCATGCAGGGACCGCGGCGCAAGTGGCGGCCGCGCATGGTAATGCTGACGGCGGCCTTCGGGCTGGCCGCGGCCGCGCATATCGCGGCGCTGCCGGTGGTGGCGCTGCTGGGGCTGGCGGCCATGCTGTGGGTGGCCGAGGGGCGCAGAAGCCAAGTGCTGCCGGTGGTGGCGGCGGCCGCGGCCGGGGCCCTGATGCTGGTCTTCGCCTGCTACGGGTTTTCGCCGGATGCGTTCAGCTACGTTTTTCGCTCCGCCGCTGGGTTCCTGTGGGTCTCGCTGGGCCCCGCCAGGCGGTTCTTCTCAGCGCTGCCGAACGCCGGGATCACGGTGGCTGCCGCTGCCGCCTCGGTGCTGTATCTGGGGATCGGGAAGTCGCGCTACTTTGGCAATACGGCTCCGCTGCTTTGCTTTCTGGTGTTGATGGCGCTGGTGATGACCGGGGTTCCGGGAAGCCCGTGGCTGTGGGCGCTGCCGTTTCTGCTCACGTTCGTGGGCGGGGTCTTCGCGGATGCCTACGAGGGGCCGCGAGGACGGCTGGCGATGGCCGCGGCGGGGGCGATTGTGCTGCTGCAGGCCGTGTTCTGCGTGCTGAGCCTGCCGGGGCTGCTGTGAGCACGGGCGGTTGTGAGTGCGCTGGGGAATTGGGCTATGATTGCCGGCTTGAGAAGTTCGTCCCTCAGGAGTTCCCTGGAAGAGATCGACAAGAGAAATGCACTTGAAGACATTAGGCATTCTGAGACATAATGGAGACGGGCCATGGGAGGTTCGCTTCCACGATGATTTTTTCGTTGAGTTCGGCGCCTGGTCCGAGGGCGTTCAGGATGCTGTTCTCAGTCTGCTTGGCAAGCTGCGCGTGTTTGGGCCTTCCCTTGGACGGCCAAGCGTGGACACGCTCAGGGGGTCCGACTACCCAAACATGAATGAACTCCGCGTGGATGCGGAAAGCGGAGTGTGGCGAATCGCGTTTGCCTTCGACCCGAGGCGAAGGGCAATTCTTCTGACAGGCGGGAACAAGGCCGGTATCTCAAAGGGCCGATTCTATTCCTCGCTGATACGGGTGGCCGATGCGCGCTATGGGCAACACTTGAAGACCATGAGAGCGGAGAGGAAAGGGAAATGACAGTCTCGCTAGAGGAGATTCTGCAAAGCCTGCCGGTCGAGCGCCGGAAACGAATCGAGCTGCGCGCGGCGGAGTTGATTGCCGAAGAGCTGAACTTGCGCGAGGTGCGCCGTCTGCGCGAGCTTACCCAGGAGCGGCTGTCAAAGAAGCTCAGGATCGGGCAGGAGGGGATCTCGCGCATCGAGAAGCGCTCCGACCTGTATATCTCCACGCTTCGGAACTATGTGGAGGGAGTGGGAGGCAAGCTGAAGCTGGTTGTTGAGCTGCCTGATCGTCCTCCAGTGCTTCTGTCTGGACTGGGTGAAGACCGGGGCGCGGGAAAGGCGAAGAAGAAGGCCGGGAACGGCTCCAAATCCAAGGCCAAAAGGGGTCGTGCGGCCTGAGCTTTTCAGGGCTTTGGAACGGGCATCGATAAGGTGCTATAAAGTAAAGTAAAATAAGGACTTATTTGTCCGCATTTGCCTTGCTGAAACCCGCCTTGAAGGGATAAAATAGAAGCACAGCCCGTGGACCCCGGCCCCGCTCTTACCGGACCCTCCCGCCGCCTTCCAGCGGGCTAGAAAAGCCCCCTATGCCAGACGATCAGAATCCCCTCCTCCCTCTCGAAGGCGGCACTCCGCCGAACAGCGGCACAACCTTCGTTCCGATGAACATCGAAGAAGAGATGCGGCGCTCGTATCTCGCCTACTCCATGTCGGTGATTGTCGGGCGGGCGCTGCCGGATGCCCGCGACGGGTTGAAGCCCGTGCACCGGCGCATTCTCACGGCCATGGACCGCGAGGGTCTGCAGCACAACAAGCGGTACTCCAAGTGCGCCGGCGTGGTGGGCGAGTGCCTGAAGAAGTATCACCCGCACGGCGACTCGGCGGTATACGACGCGCTGGTGCGCATGGCGCAGCCGTGGTCTTTGCGCTATCCGCTCATTGACGGGCAGGGGAACTTCGGCTCGGTGGATGGAGATCCGCCGGCGGCCTACCGATACACCGAGTGCCGCATGGAGCGCATCGCCGAAGAGATGATGGCCGACATCGAGATGGAGACCGTCGATATGACCTCCAACTTCGATGAGACCACCGACGAGCCTACGGTGCTTCCCACGCGGATCCCAACCCTGATCGTGAACGGGTCGAGCGGCATCGCGGTGGGCATGGCGACCAACATTCCTCCGCACAACCTGACCGAAGTGGTGAACGCGGCCATCGAGCTGGTCGGGAATCCGAATGCGGGCCTGGCCGAGGCGCTCAAGCACGTGCAGGGGCCGGACTTCCCCACCGGCGGCTTTCTGTACGGGAAGTCCGGCATTCCGGAGGCCTACCGGACCGGGCGCGGGCGGTTCATGATGCGCGCCCGTGTGGCCACGGAGAACCTGACCAAGGAAAAGCAGGCCATCATCGTCACCGAGATTCCCTACCAGGTGAACAAGTCGAAGTTGATCGAGCGCATTGCCGAACTGGTGAACGACAAGATCGTGGACGACATCGGCGACGTGCGCGACGAGAGCGACCGCGATGGAATGCGCATCGTCATCGAGCTGAAGCGCGGCGCGCAGCCGGAGATTGTGCTCAACCAGCTCTACAAGCACACGCAGATGCAAGAGAGCTTTTCCATGATCTTCCTGGCGGTGGTGAACGGGCAGCCGCGGGAGCTGGGGCTCGACCAGGCCATCCGCTGCTTCATCAATCATCGCATCGACGTGGTGCAGCGGCGGACGGTCTTCCTGCTGCGCAAGGCGCGCGAGCGCGAGCACATTCTGGAAGGCTTGAAGATTGCGCTCGACAATCTGGATACGGTGATTCGCATCATCCGCGCTTCGGGCTCGCGGGCCGAGGCTCGCGAAAACCTGTATGCGTGGGGCAAGGGCCGGGAGATCGTCATCAACCTGGACCGCGCGCGGCTGCCGCAGGAGGAGAAAGGCCTGACGCTCAAGCAGGTCGATGCCATCCTCGAATTGCAGCTCTACCGGCTGACGCAGCTTTCGGTCGACGAGCTGCTGACCGAGCTGAAGCAGATCCGCGAGAAGATCGCCGAGTACGAAACGATTCTGGCCAGCGAGACCAAGCTGCGCGCGGTCATCGTCAAGGAGCTGGAAGAGGTTCGCGACAAGTACGGCGACGCGCGGCGCACGCAGATTGTGGACGAAAGCGCCGAGTTGCAGCTTGAGGACCTGATCGCCGACGAGCAGGTCGCCGTGACCGTGAGCCACCAGGGCTACCTGAAGCGCACGCCCATCAGCATCTATCGCCAGCAGCGGCGCGGCGGCGCGGGACGCATGGGCATGAAGACGCGCGAAGAGGATTTCGTGGCGCAGTTGATCGTCGACTCGACGCACGCGTTTCTGCTCTGCTTTACCAACACCGGGCGCGTCTACTGGCTCAAGGTGTATGAGATTCCCGACGTGAGCGCGGCGGGCAAGGGCAAGTCCATGCAGAGCCTGCTCGACCTGCAGCAGGGTGAGAATGTGTGCGCCATTCTGCCCGTGCGCGATCTGGAAGAAGAGGGCAAGTTCATCTTCTTCGCCACGCGCAAGGGCACGGTGAAGAAGACTCCGCTCAAGGACTTCTCGAATGTGATGTCGCGCGGCATCATCGCCATCGGCATCGACAGCGACGATGAGCTGGTGAAGGCGCGTATCACCGACGGGAACCAAATCGTCTTTCTGGCCACGCATCTGGGCATGGCCATTCGATTTGACGAAAACGACGTGCGCTCCATGGGCCGGCCGGCCTACGGCGTGCGCGGCATCGACCTGGCCAAGAACGATTACGTGGTGGGCGTGGCGGTTACTCCTAAAGAACACGCGCCGGGCGAGTACCGCATTCTGGCCATCACCGAAAACGGCTTCGGCAAGCGCACCGACGTGGAGCAGTACCGCCTGCAGACGCGCGGCGGCAAGGGCGTCAAGAATATGAACGTGACGGCCCGCATCGGCCGCGTGAACGGCATTCAACTGGTGGACGACACCTCGGAGCTGATGGTGATCAGCCAGTTCGGCAAGATCATCCGCATCGATACCAGGACCATCCGCGCCGCCGGCCGCGCCACCCAGGGCGTGCGCCTGCTGAATTTGGAGCAGGACGACAAGGTAGCCGCCGCCGTGATCATCCCGCCGGACGAGCTGAACGGCAACAACCACGACGAGCCGGGGCTGCTGCAGTAGGGCTGCGCGTCGGGAGATACGCCGGGGTCTCAGAAGCAAGACATGAGGCGTGTGGCATCCGGCAGTGGTATTATGAGAATTCTTAAACAGCCGTTAGGGTTACACAGCAAATCTAGATGTTGATGTGTCGTGATCTTCGGAGGTAATGCTATGAGAACTGAAAAGACCGACGTTACGCTCCGTGAAGCGGCTGCAAGTGATTCACAGTGGGTTTCTGACCTCATGCAAGATGCACTTGAGCCGTATTACGGTGGAGATCATCGCGCTCATGCTAAGCGCATTCTTGAAGCTCATCTGAGCGGAGGAATGGATTTGGTTGGCTTTTTCTCATTCGAACAGCGGATGTTCATTGCTGAAGTGAATGGCGTTCGCGCTGGCTTAATTCATCTCGTCGGGAAGCGTCAGGAAACATACAAAATAAGCCCGCTTATTATTGCTCCCGAATTTCGCGGCAGATTTGGCATTGGAACGACCTTGCTCAACTACGCAGAAAAGTATGTGCGCGCTCATCATGCGCGTGAACTCTATTGCACTGTAGCTGAGCAGAATATTGGGGCAATGCAGTTCTTTCTCCGGAAAGGATTTATTCGTGCGGGTAGTTCGGATAGCCACTACAAAGCAGGCATCGTGGAAACGATGCTCTATAAGATACTCTACGAGGCGGAAGATATAGCCGCCTACGAGGGAATCCAAATCTCTGTGGTGCCTTTCGAGACAAGGTATGAAGCCGAGGCTACTAAGTTGCTCCTTGCCGTGTTGCCAGAGTCGTTTAGCGGGGTAGATGAGAATTGGGTCAAGGCCCTCTATGGAGGCTATGAACGACGGCACAGCGGCGATATCAATCTGAAGTTTAAGCTGATATACGTCGCCGTAACCAGTGCGGGCGAAGTTGTCGGCATTGCTGGGATGACGCCAAAGAAAGGGGAACCCATCAAAGTGATGCCATTCATTGCAATGAACAGGGCGGCGTTCGATGCTCTGCTCATAGATCTTCCTCACCAGCTTGTTCAGTATGGACACAAGCTCTATATTCACATCAGCCCGACTGCAAACGAAGTAGTATCTCTTGAGCGGTTTGGTTGGAAGCTGGATGCGGCAATGCCGTCTGCCTATCGCCCCGGAATCATCACCTACCAGTGGAGTCTGGAAATAGGAGCCTCGACCATGAGGGACATGAGAGTAAAGCCCCGGTTTATCAATCTGATTCGTTCCGGAAGAAAGCCTCTGGAGGTGCGGGTTGGATACGATAGCATCAACCGCATCCAGGTTGGTGAACGCATCAAGTTCGTCTCGCACGAAAGCACGCTTGATGTCCGCGTCAATGATATTCGTCGCTATCCGACAATTGTTCAACTAATCGAGAAAGAGCCGTGGGCTAAAATTGCGCCGGATCTCTCTTCGAAGGAAGCAGTCCTTCAACTATTAAGAAATATCTATCCGCCGGATAAGGAGAAACTTGGGATGGTCGTTCTAGAAATAGCTCCTCTGCTATAGGAGAAAATTGTTGGTGCCCAAGTGCATCTATGCTTGGATGCCGGCTGTCGGGTGCGCAGGTCTCGATTCCGATACCTGGGATTTCGCAACTCCTCGGCCTCTTGCCTATCGTCTGCCACTCCCGGAGGGAGTGGGTGAAAATGGCCCAGGATCAAGCGCAGCGTAATCCTGGGAAAGCAGCCCATCAAAACCCTCGCGCCCAGTAGGGGCGCAGCGAAACCTATAAACCCACCCAATCGGTCCTCGTCACCTTTCGAATCGTCTTATCCATCGGCTTGTTCGGATCGTGGACAACGCCGATCTTAGCCCATGCCGCCACGCCCAACTCGTGCGTCAGTTCGAGCCGTTCGCCGACCGAAAGATTTCTCCAGTTTTTGACCCTCTCCTTCATGTGCTCCGGCACATAGGTGCAGTCAAACTTCGATTCGTCCACGCTCATAACCAGACTGTATTCCTCTCCCAATCGTTTACACCGACCAGTCCTCCACGACCAGCCCCTTCACGCGTGCGAATTCCCGTGTGTTGGCGGTAACCAGAATCAGGTTTCGACAAAACGCCTGCCCGGCGATCAGCGTGTCGTACTCGCCAATGCGCTTGCCCCTCCGTTCCAGCTCAGCGCGAATCTCCCCGGCAGCTCGAGCATCCTGCTCGGAGTAGTCGAGCACAGCAATGTCACGGCTCAGAAACACGGCCAGCGCGCGCGCATTGAGGGCGACCAGTTCACTTTTGGCCACGCCGTACCAAAGCTCATGGGCGACGATGGAAGAGGTTGTGAGCCTCGCATTGCGGCGAGCGGCCTGGATGAAGCTCGCGCGGACCTTGCTGGACGTTCCGTTGATCAGCGCGATGCAGACAATGGTGTCGAGCAAGTAGCTCACTTGAAATACTCACGGATGGGAGCGAGGTTCTGTTTGCGCCCTTCGGGAAAGAGCGGATCTCCCTTAAGCGCGTCAATCCGCGCAAACCACTCCTCGACCGTTTCCTTCCTGGTTTCCGGCACCGGCTCGAGCAAAACGCCGGCTCCCATGCGGGTGACACGCACACGGTCGCCCTCAAAGCGAAACTCCTTGGGCAGGCGCACAGCCTGGCTGCGGCCATTCCAGAAGAGCCGGGCATCCGTTGCCTTTCGACCCACACCCACGGAAGCAGCCATCGCGTCCTCCTGAAAGCATCTACTAAGAGTATATACCAAAGCGGCCTTGCCGTCCGCTCAAACGCTCAACCCATCGCTCATCTGAGAAAGGCGGGAAGGCCGGGGTGACGGGTATCACTGCGCCGCCTCTCTTGCGATGTGTACCTTAAGCCGGGCTTTAGCGATGTTCTTGAAGGATCGAGGGAGCCGGTCCTTGGACGGCGGGAGCAAGGCTCAAGGGTTCGATCGGTGTGCGTGGCGGAGGCAAAGGGATGGCGGACGCGGAGAAGCGGGACCGGGGCTTGCTGCGGGTGGATACGGAGGAGTGCAAGGGTTGCGGGCTGTGCGTGGAGGCGTGCCCGCCGAAGGTGATCCGTTTGAGCGAGCGGCTGAATCGCTACGGCTACCGGACGGCGATGTACCTGGGCGCGGGCTGCACGGGCTGCGGCATCTGCTTCATGGCGTGTCCCGAGCCGGGAGCGATCACGGTGCTGCGCAGGGCGAATCCGAGGGCGGCTGAAGGCCGCGCGCCGAACTCGGGTTTGGGTTCGGCGATGGAGGGAGCGTGCCCATGCGCAAGCAACTGATGAAGGGCAACGAAGCCATCGTGAAGAGCGCAATCCTGGCCGGATGCCGCGCCTTCTATGGGTACCCCATCACCCCGGCCAGCGAGATTGCCGAGACGGCTGCCAAGTACATGCCGCAGGCCGGCGGCATCTACCTGCAGGCGGAGAGCGAAGTTGCGGCGATGAACATGATTTACGGCGCGGCCTCGACGGGCGTGCGGGCGATGACGGCGTCGAGCGGGCCCGGAATCAGCCTCATGCAGGAAGGCATCAGCTACATGGCGGGCGCGGAGCTGCCCTGCGTGATCGCGGATATTACGCGCGGCGGGCCGGGGCTGGGGAACATTGCCGCCGAGCAGGGCGACTACCACCAGGCGGTGAAGGGCGGCGGCCACGGCAACTACCGGACCATTGTGCTGGCGCCGGATTCCGTGCAGGAGATGGCGGATTTGACCGCGCTGGCCTTCGAGCTGTCCGACCGCTATCGCAACCCGGTGGTCCTGCTGGCGGATGGATTCATCGGGCAGATGATGGAGCCGGTGGAGTTTTCCCAACAGGCGGTCGTCCCGCCGCCGCCGGAGTGGGCCGTGCTGGGGACCCGGGAGACGCGCGGCAATCTGATCACCTCGCTGCATCTGGACTGCGATGAGATGGAGGCGCATCTGCTCCATTTGGAGGCCAAGTATGAGCTGGCCCGGCAGCGCGAGCCGCGCGCCGAAGAGTGGCGCACGGATGGAGCGGAGATCGTGCTGGTGGGCTACGGGATCGTGGGGCGGATTCTGAAGGCCGTGGCGGCGGAGGCGCGCGCCGGCGGACTCAACGTGGGCGTGCTGCGGCCCATCACGCTGTATCCGTTCCCCACCAGGCATTTTGAGCGGCTGGCCGAAACGGCGCGCGTCTTTGTGGTGGTGGAGATGAGCAACGGCCAAATGCTGGAAGATGTGCGCCTGGCCCTGAACGGCGCTCGGCCGGTCGAGTTCCTCAGCCGCCTGGGCGGCATAGTGCCCTCGCATGAGGAGGTGCTCCAGTTTGTGCGGGAGCAGGCTCGCGGTTATCTTGCGGGGTCCCCGGTGAGCGAACGCTGTTCGCCGCGGTCGCTGCCGGTCATGGAGCCGGAGGAGGAGCGGCTGGCCAATGTCTAGCGAGACGGTCTCTGAATACACGGTGGCGCGCGCCAAGGCGAAGTCGTTCTATGAACGCTATGAGCGGAAGGCGGAGTTGCAGCATCAAACCCACTTCTGCCCAGGGTGCGGGCACGGCATTGCGCACAAGCTGCTGGCGCTGGCCATCGATGAGCTGGGCATCCAGGACAAGACCATCCTGGTTGGCCCGGTGGGCTGCGGGGTGTTCACTTACGACTACTTCGACGTGGGTAATATCTCGGCGGCGCACGGGCGCGCGCCGGCGGCGGCTACCGGAGCCAAGCGGAGCCGGCCGGAGAGCATCGTGATCAGCTACCAGGGCGATGGAGATCTGGCGGCGATCGGCTCGGCGGAGATCCTTCATGCGGCCAATCGCGGCGAGAATTTCACGGCCATCTTCATCAACAACGCGGTCTACAGCATGACGGGCGGACAGTCGGCGCCGACCACCCTGTTGGGCCAGAAGACCACCACCACCCCGGAGGGGCGGCAGGCGGCGACCGAAGGCTATCCGCTGCGCGTCTGCGAGCTGCTGGCCACGCTCGAGGCGCCGGTCTACATCGAGCGTGTGGGGCTGGGCGACAACAAACAAATCGCCCAGGCGGCGCGCGGATTGCGCCGGGCGGTCGAGAGCCAGGTGCGCGGATTGGGCTTCTCGCTGGTGGAAGTGCTCTCGCCTTGCCCGACGATCTGGAAGATGCAGCCGGTGGAGGCGCAGCGCTGGGTGCGCGATGTGATGGAGAAGACCTTTCCGCTGGGGGTCTTCAAGGATCGCACCAAAGAGGCGGAGCCCCGTCGGCTGCCGGATGCGCCGCCGGCGCTGGATGAGATTCCACGGATTCTCGGCGTCGATCCAGGGAGTTTATCCGAGGGCCACTCGGCGGGGATTGGGCGGTCGCCGGCGGAGTTGGATATCAGCGTGCGCGCGGCGGGCTTTGGCGGCCAGGGAGTGCTGTTGATGGGTGAAGTGCTGGCCGAGGCGGGACTCGACGCCGGCCTGGAGGTCTCGTGGCTGCCCTCCTATGGGCCGGAGATGCGGTCGGGCACATCGAACTGCCATGTGCGGATTGCCGGCCGGCCGATCGATTCGCCGCTGGTCGCCGAGCCGACCGTGCTGGTGGCGATGAATGAGCCGTCGCTCAAGAAGTTTCAGGCGAGCGTGCGCCAGGGGGGATGGATTCTATACAACGGCGAGACGATGCCGGAGGGTTGCGGGCGAGCGGATGCGCATGTGCTGGCGCGTCCCTTCACGCGTTTGGCCGACGAGCTGGGCGACGCGCGCGCCGGCAACATGATTGTGCTGGGAGCGCTGCTGGAGATTGCGTCCGTGCTGCCCGAGGCCAGCGTCGCCGCCGCGCTGCGACGGCTCGTCAGGAATCCTAAGTGGGTGGAACTGGACGAGCGCGCGCTGGCGCGGGGACGAGCCTTGTACAGGGAATCGCTCGCGGAGGCGAGCCTCGGATGCTGATGCCGGTCGCATCGATCCGGCGCCACTGAATTCCCCGGCGTTCCGCGGCTTGGACTCCTCGCTCGACCGCTACGCCGCTTCGTCCCGAGCGAGAGCTTCGCAACCCAGGCCAGCGATCTACCCAATCCGGACGCCGGCTGGATTCATAACCGGCATGCCCGCCAAGTTACAGGACTTGCAGAGTTTCGAGCCGCCGCCGCAAAGCATCCGCGCCCTGGAACAAAATGGCTTTCATCCCCGCTGCCGCCGCGCCGGCCACATTCTCCGCGCGATCGTCGATGAACAGAATCCGTTCCGGCGGCCCGCCCAGAATATCCAGCGCGCGAAGATAGATCGCCGGCTCCGGCTTGCGCAGCCCGAGATAGCAGGAACTCAGCGCGACCTTCAGATAGCCGCGCAGGCCGAAATGCTCGAATCTGTACTCGTTCGTCTCCCGCGGCTCATTGTTGAGCGCGCCCAGCATGAAGTTACCGGATGCGGAAAGCTCCTTGAGGATCTCCAGCGCCCCATCGGGAAGTGGCTTCGACTGGGCCAGCATGAAGGCGAAAAACTCGTTGCGGGTGAAGCTGCGCGGCTCATGGAAGACGGCCGCCTCCAGGTAGGAGTCGATGGGGATCGCACCCCGCTCCCAGGCGTCATAAGGCGCGGGATGCCGGACCTCGAAGGCCGCAAGATCCAGATGGAAGTGCTCGATCGCCGCCGCGCGCTCGCAGTGGTCCCAGCCATTCGTGAGCAGAACTCCGCCGACATCGAAGAGAATTACGTCGAATGGGAGCATCTGGGCCTCTCAATGTGCTTTCCCGCGATGAATGCTCGATGAGGACTCATCGAGGCTTGCCCGAAAGTCGATTTCCTCCCATCGGGAGGGAACAGCGCAATCCATACCAACCGCAAGAGCACAAACCGCGGGCCCCTCGACGCGCTTCGCTCGCTCAGGATGACGGCGAGGGTAGGCAGGCGGCTTTATGCTTCGTTTGCACCGCCGTCTTCGCGCTGATACCTGGCCTCGATGGCCAGCACCTTCTTGAAGCGCCGCACAAACCGCTCTTCGCCGGCGAGGAACTTAGCGCCGACGAAGGCGCTGACCGCCTCGAAGGCCAGCGCCGAGCCGATCACGCGCGCGCCCAGCACAATCACGTTCATATCGTCGTGCTCCACGCCCTGGTGCGCGGAGTAAGTATCGTGGCACATTCCCGCCCGAATGCCGGGAATCTTGTTGGCCGCCACGCACACCCCCACGCCCGAGCCGCAGATGAGAATTCCGCGCGGCGCTTCGCCCCGCTTCAACGCCAGGCCCACCTTCTCGGCAAAATCCGGATAATCATCCTCCGGATCGGGCTCATACGTTCCAAGGTCGACCACCTCGTGGCCGGCCTGGGCAAGATAGGCGCGAACCTCCTCTTTCAGAGGAAATCCCGCATGGTCGGACGCAATGACGAGCTTCAATGTGAACTCCTTTTCGCTGAGCAAGTCAGCAAGTCAGCGAGTCAGCACCAGGAAAAGCCGTTCTCCGCTCACCGCAAAGAATGTCCCGTACTCGATTCCAGCTCGCTGACCTGCTGACCTGCCGACCTGCTACTTCACCAGCTTCCTGGCCCGCGCCGCAATGTTCTCCGGCCCGAAACCAAACTCGGCCAGCGCCTTCGGTCCCGGAGCCGAGGCTCCAAACCGGTCCAGCCCGATCACGTCGCCGCCCAGGCCCACGTACTTCCACCAGCCCATGGTCGCTCCGGCCTCGACGGCCAGCCGGGGCACGCCCGCCGGCAGTACGCTGGCCTTGTACTCCGCCGTCTGCTCCTCGAAGAGCTTCCAACTGGGAAAGCTGACCACGCGCGCGCGAATGCCCTCGGCGGCCAGCAGCTTTGCGGCCTCCAGCACCGGCCACACCTCGGAGCCGGCGGCGATCAGCACCACCTGGGGATCGGATGCATCTTCCAGCACATAGGCGCCCTTGCTTACTCCGGCGTACAGGTCGCGCCCGGTGGGATCGATCACGGGCAGGTTCTGCCGGGTCAGCGCAAAGAAGCACGGCCCCTTGCGCTCCAGGGCCAGCCTCCAGGCCGCGGCCGTCTCGTTGGCGTCCGCCGGACGGAAGTCCGTGAGTCCCGGAATCGCCCGGTGCGCCATCAGGTGCTCGATCGGCTGGTGGGTCGGCCCGTCCTCGCCCAGCGCGATCGAGTCGTGGGTAAACACGAAAAGCGAGTGCACCTGCATCAGCGCCGCCAGGCGAATGGCCGGCTTGGCATAGTCCGAAAACACAAAGAAAGTCGATGCGAAGGGAATTAGCCCTCCGTGGGCGGCGATCCCGTTCACGGCGGCGCACATCCCAAACTCGCGCACGCCAAAGAAGACGTTGCGCCCCGCCGGGTCCACATGGAAGCTCTCGCCCGGCTTGAAGATCGTCCGCGTCGATGAGGTCAGGTCAGCGGCCCCGCCAAACAGCTCCGGCACAGCGCCGGCAATGGCGTTCATGATCTCTCCGCCGGCGTTGCGCGTGGCCACCGGCTTGCCCGGCGCAAAGCTGGGAATCGCCTTCTCCCAACCCGGCTTGAGCACGCCGCTTTGCGTGCGCTCAAACTCCGCTGCCAATTCCGGATTGGCCGCCGCGTAGTCCGCGAAGAGCGTCTTCCAAACACCTTCCTGAGCAGCGCCGCGCTCCCGCGCCTGGTGCCAGTTGGCCAGCGCGTCCTCGGGCACCACAAAGCTCCGATCCTCCGGAAAGCCGAAGAACCTCTTGGTCGCCGCCACGGCTTCAGCGCCCAGCGGCTCGCCGTGGGACTTGTTGCTGCCCGCCTTGGGGCTGCCGTAGCCGATCACCGTGCGCACCGCGATGATCGACGGCTTGCTCGTCTCCGCCTTGGCCGCTTCCACGGCCGCCTCAATGGCCGCCAGGTCGTTGCCGTCGCCCACACGCTGCACGTGCCAGTGATAGGCCTTAAAGCGCTCCAGCGCGTCGTCGTTGTAGCTCAGGCTGGTTGGCCCGTCCAGCGAGATGAGGTTGTCGTCGTATAGAAAGATCAACTTGCCCAACCCCAGCGTGCCGGCCAGCGCGCAGGCCTCGTGGCTGACTCCTTCCATCAGGTCTCCGTCGCTCACCAGCGCATAGGTGTGGTGATTCACCACCTCGAAGCCGGGCCGGTTGTAAATGGCCGCCAGGTGACGCTCCGCCATGGCCATGCCCACGGCCATGCCAACGCCCTGCCCCAGCGGCCCCGTGGTCACTTCCACGCCGTCCGTGTCGCCCCGCTCCGGGTGGCCGGGGGTTCGCGAACCCCACTGCCTGAAGCTCTTCAGATCGTCCAGGGTCACGTCGTATCCGCACAGAAACAGCACCGAATAAAGCAGCGCCGAGGCGTGGCCGTTGGAGAGAACAAACCGGTCCCGGTCCGCCCACTTCGCGTTTGCCGGATTGTGCTTCATCAGCTTGTGAAAGAGCACATAGGCGATGGGCGCGCAGCCCAGTGGAGCGCCGGGGTGGCCGCTTTTGGCCTTCTCCACGGCGTCGACGGCGAGCAGGCGCAGCGTATCGATGGACAGTTGATCGAGAGCCGGTTGGCCGGAAGATTGTTCCGCGAGGCTGGAAGTCATATTGATTTGTACGATTTCCTTTCGTTGAAGCGACGGATGTTCCCGTAAGCGCATCTAACATTGCGTCAGTTGTTCGGTGGCGTCACCTGGCGTCAACCTTCACTTCACCATTGTAACCAAGCCTGCCGTCCTGCCCGGGCCGCAGCGCAATCCAAACCGAGGAGGTTTCCCTTATGGCTTACGAACTCGCACCGCTTCCCTACGACTATGCCGCTCTCGAACCGTTCATTGACACGGAGACGATGAAGATCCACCACGGCAAGCATCATCAGGCTTACGTCAATAACCTCAACGCCGCGCTGGCCAACTACCCCGAGCTGGCCGCCAAGTCTGTAGACGATCTGGTTCGCGGCCTGGCCCAGGTTCCCGAAGCGATTCGCACCGCGGTCCGCAACAACGGCGGCGGCCACTCCAACCACACCGCCTTCTGGCGCCTAATGGGCCCGGTGGGCTCGGATGGCATCGGCGGCGCGCCCACAGGTCCTATCGCCCAACAGATTTCCGCCGACTTTGGCGACTTCGAGACCTTCAAGAAGGCCTTCAACGAGACCACCGCCAAGCAGTTCGGCTCCGGTTGGGGCTGGCTCGTCTTCTCCGCCGGCAAGCTCACGGTCCTTTCCACCGCAAACCAGGATTCGCCCCTCACTCTGGGCCTCTACCCCATCCTCGGCAACGACGTCTGGGAGCACGCATACTACCTCAAGTATCAGAACCGCCGTCCCGAGTACCTGGCCGCCTGGTGGAACGTGGTCAACTGGCACGAAGTTAACCGCCGCTTCGCTCTGGCCAAGGGTTGAAGAACAGGGAGCGGGGAGTAGGAACGCAGCCGCCGGCAGTTTGTGTGCCGCGCGCATCTCACGGCGCAGGCCATCGGCGGCGAAGCAGGTTGGCGGTGGCGACACTCCCAGGTCAGTTGCGCTAAGGCTTCGCGGGATACTCCGCGCGCACGGTCAGGATTTCGTAGGGATGGATCGGCACTCGGACCGTATCGTCCGCGATCTTGAGCGCCGCTCCTTCCGGCTTCTCCATCAGGTTGGTGACCGTAGCCCCGGTCGCTCCGGCGGGTACGTGAATCTGAACCTCGCTTGTGTCTCCAGCCCACTCATACATTCGAAAGATCAATCCATTGCCGTCTTCGGCCTTCTTTAGGGCGGTCAGCACCACGTTATCGGGCTTCACGGTTACATAACTATGCTCCGCAGGCAGGCTGCCGGAATGGGCTTGCACCTGGGTCGCCTGTAACACGTAGTTATACTCGTAGCCGCGGCGCACGGTCAGCGCCTGCTTCCAATCGCCCGTGTGCGGGTACAGCGCATACGTGAAGCGGTGGTGTCCGCGGTCGGCATCCGGATCGGGCCATGCGGGCGAGCGCAAAAGCGAGATGCGCAACACATTGTCCTTGCCGTCGTATCCATACTTGGAGTTATTCAACAGGCTGAAGCCGTGCCGGCCATCGCCCAGGTCGGCCCAGCGCAGCGCGGGCACCTCAAACTGCGCCCGCTCCCAACTGTTATTGCGCGTGGTGGGCCGCTGAATGCTTCCGTAGGGAATCTCATAAGTCGCTTTGTTACTCGCGGCGGCCAGTGGAAACGCGGCCTTCAGCAGCACGTGCGACTCATGCCAGTCGATGTCGTTGACCACATCCACCTGCTCCGCGCCCGCGTCGAGAGTTATCTCCTGCACAAACTTCGAGCTTTGCCAACTGCGCGTCACGCAAATCGCGGCGCGCAGCGGTCCCTTTGCAACCAGCTCCACCGAGTCGGCCGTGTCGATCGAAGTAACATGATCGAGCGTGCCCGGGTCGATGTTCCACGCATCGTACTCCTTGGGCAGATCCTTGAAGGTCTGCAACTGGTTGCCGCACGCGCCCGCGGCCAGCGCCTCGAAGCGAGCCTTCTTGTCGTAAAGGCTGGTAATGCAGCCCGTCCCCTTATCGACCGTAACCTTCAGCGCGGAGTTTTCCAGCGTAAGTCCTTCCGCCTTCAGATCGCTTGAGAAAGGCTTTGCGCCCGGCACGACATACAGCACCTTGTAACCCAGCGAAGGGAGGTCCAGCGCCTCGATCAACAGCCGGTAGCTGTTGGTCGCCGCATCGCTTGCAATTACCTGTGAAGGCACCACGCGATTGGCCTTGTCAAGCACGGATACGCCGTTCCTGGCCGGCGCCGGTAACTGCACATCCACTGTCACCGGCCCCGAGCGCTCCCAGGCCAGCGGATTGAAGACCAGCACCGGAACGCCGTCAGTTACGCGCGTATCGATGCGGGCAGAAAGCGTCTTGAGCGCCTGCCGCGAAATCTCGCTCGTCGCCCACCGCACCTGGTCGTAATCCTGCTGCGCATCCTTGTAGATGACGGCGATGCCCGAGCCCGCCGCCAAATCATGGAAGCCGTTGAACGCGATCTTTTTCCACGCCTCGGTGAGCCGGTCCGCGGGGTAAGAGTCGCCATCAAGCCAGGCAAGCGAGGCGAGTTTCTCGGCATTCAGAGCCTGCTCCTCGCTGTCGCGCATGTTGCGCTTGTGATTGGCCTGGGTGGTCATAACTCCGCGGTGATATTCAAAATACAATTCGCTCTTCCAGGTGGGAATCGCGATCTTCCCATCCCCTGGAGATACCGGAGCTATGTATCCCCTGGCGATCGAGTCGTAATCCCACACCGGCGAGTCAGCCGCTAACTTGCTCTCAACGCTTGTAAAGTAACTCTGCGCGGTTCCAAACCGCATCTTGGGAACGATCTTGTCCGGCTGCATCCAATGCAAACCTTCATCGAGCATCGCGCGCGTCGGGCCGCCGCCGTGGTCGCTGACGCCGTACAGGTCCATCATCTCCGTCAGGCCGGAGGCCCGGCCGCGCGCTTCGGCCAAGTCGATCGCCAGGCGCGGCGGGTTGAGGTTGCCGTTCCCGTAGTCGTGAGGAAAGTAAGTCAGGACCTTGCTGCCGTCCGGCGACTCCCACCAGAAGAGCTTGAAGGGAAACTGATTGGTGTCGTTCCACTGAGTCTTTTGAGTTACAAAGTAATCGATACCCGACTTCTTGTAAATCTGCGGCAACTGCCAGTTGTATCCGAAGGAATCGGGATTCCAGCCGATCCGCACATCGACGCCATATTCCTTCTGAAACCACCGCTTGCCCACCAGGATCGAACGCGCCAGCGCCTCGCCGTCGGGCATATTCAGATCGGGTTCCACCCACATGCCGCCCACAATTTCCCAGCGCCCCTCCTGGATGCGCTGTTTGATCTCCGCGTTCATCTGCGGATACTTCTCTGCGATCCAGGCGTTATACTGCGCGGCGGACTGGGTGAAGGTGTAATCCGGATACTCATTCATCAACTGCAGCGCGGTGGCGAAGGTGCGCTTGACCACATCCACCGACTCGGTCCACGGCCAGAGCCACGCCGCATCGATGTGGGAGTTACCGGTCAGGTGCATGGTGGTCTGTTGCAGCAGCGGTCTTATAACTTCGAGGGAGGCCTGCGCCCGCTTGAGCGAAGCATCGAACTTAGTCTGATCCTTCGCGTCCAGCGCAGACAGATCGACCGCGCCGATAGCCGTTGCCAGCGCCGTCCTATCCGCGGCGAGATTCTTCGAGAGACTCGGAATCAGCGCCGCCGCGGTAAGAAACTCGATCCGCAAATCCTCCGGATTGGGGCGGTTCGCGGCGAAATCGATCTTCAGATCGGCGCCCGTGAACCGCTTCATATCTACCGTGTGCAGCAGCTTGACGGCCACCAGCGCCTTGTCGCCGGGCCTGGCCTTGTCGAAGAGAACGATCGGCTCCAGATCGTCCCCCAGAGCCACGCGCCGGCCGTTGAAATAAACGATCTCCGGCATGGGGCCATTGGCGGTAGCCCCCAGGTGGAACCAAACCGTGGCGTCCGTCAGGTCGTATCCATGCAGGCTTGGCGGCACCTCAATCCATCGCCGGAACCACACCGCATCCTGCGGCGCAGTCGCGCCCGCTTTTACCGCCGGCCACGACGAATCGTCCAGATCGGCCGACTCCCCATGAGCCAGGTCGCCCGCATGAAAGCGCCACTCCTCCGCCGGCAGCCGATCCAGCTCGCCCAGCCGACCAACCACAGCCTGGGAGTTTCCGTCGAGGGTCCTGACGATCTCCGCCACTTGCTGGGGCGTTTGCGCAACCACCCGCACCCGGCCAATCGCGCCCACTGCAAGCACGCAAAGAACAACGGCGGCGGCAACACGCAGCGCGCGCCTTCCCATTCCGATGGCTGTTTCACTCTTCATGGAGAGTCTCCCCTGTATCGCTTCGCGGACGGCAATGGACTTCGCGGCACGCCCGCGATCGCACGAGAATTCTACACCGGTAATGGGTCCTCCCGCCGTGCCGCAGAGGACTGGTGACGGCCCCGTCGGGGTCCGTGGTCTCCCACCCTTGCGACAAGGACAAGAACGTCGCAAGGATGGGGCACCCGGCCTTGGTGGTCATAGAAAGGGTGCCGCCCGCTGGGGCAGACTAAGGTGATACAATGTATCTACAGGAGGGGGATATGCAGGCTCAAGTGTTGAAATGGGGAAACAGCCTGGCTGTGAGGATTCCGAAGCCCATAGCGGACGACGCGCGCTTGCAGTTGGGCGATCCGCTGGAGATCGCAGTAGCTGCCGATGGGGTTGTGCAGATGCACCGGGTGGGACAAGTCCCAACGCTGGCTCAATTGGTGGCCCAAATCACTCCGGAGAATCGCTATGCCGAGATTTCACTGGGGCCGGAGATCGGAAGGGAAGCCGTCGAATGGTGAGCCAGTACGTTCCCGATACCGGCGACATTATCTTCCTGGACTTCGATCCACAGGTGGGCCGGGAACAAGCCAAGCGCCGGCCCGCGCTGGTCCTGACCGATCTGCGCTACAACCGGGCCAGCGGTTTGGCCGTGGTTTGTCCCTTGACCAGCAAGGTTAAACCATACCCTTTCACTTTGCCGATCACGGTTGGAAGTGTGGAAGGGGCCGTGCCGGTCGATCAACTGAAGAGCATGGACTGGGAGGGCCGCGGGGCGGAGTTTCACTCCAAAGCTCCGCCAAAGATGATCGCTAAGGCGCGCCAATACATTGCGGTTCTGCTGCAAATTCCGGTCAGGTAATGATGGGCTGTTGAGGTCCGTGGATTCCAGGATCCCAAGAATGAGACCTGGGGCACCCAGATTTAGTGGTCAGGCCTGGGCTACCCGCCGTTAGCTGAAGTTTTCGAACGCGGCGAACCCACCTAGGCGAACTGCCTGCGTTGGTTCATAAAAGGAGCAGTCGCGGTTGTCGAAGGCCATTCGAACAGTCAGCTTTTTGGAAGCTGGAATATTGAGAGCGGTACGAATGGCAAGGACATTCTGCGCGATGGAGTCTTGCCAATATCGGAGCTCGTGGAAGATCTTATCGCAGTTGACCCGATCCTCTTGCGAGTCACCGGATGCCATCATTCCGCCAGCGAGCGGGAGATAGACGGTTCCATCAGCGACAGTGATCGGAAAATTCGCGTTATAACCGCGAAGAGATTGGCGTTTGGGGGCCGGAAAAACCTCTGGCCGCAAACTAGGGCGTGTTAACACTAACTGCGATATAATCTCCGTATGGAGATCACGCCCGAGCAGTTCGAAAAGATCAAGGATAGCTTGCCGATTCAGCGTGG
>Ga0326727_10008771_pt1 | contig 25385 bp, 27 predicted proteins | sample MB2enrmetagenome_FD_207643 | JGI IMG/M metagenome (GOLD analysis project Ga0326727, IMG submission 207643) | Lab enriched peat soil microbial communities from McLean, Ithaca, NY, United States - MB29MY | ecosystem: Environmental > Terrestrial > Soil > Wetlands > Peat | place: USA: New York... | reverse complement strand
TAAAGCTTCAGTGGTTCTTGAAACGGTTATCACCGTCGCTGTATTACCGCAATGTTTCGTCCATGAACCAAAGCGCCCGCTTCAGGAAACTCCTGCTGGAGCTGGCCCGCCGCGGGCTTACCTGATACGAAGAAAGGAAGATTTGAGATGGCAAAGGATGTGTATATTATCGGTCTCGGCATGATGAAGTTTGGAAAGTATCTCGACAGGGGCATCAAATCGCTCACCGGTGAAGCGCTGAAGCTTGTGCTCGATGACTGTGGCCTTTCGATGGGTGCAATTGAGGCCGCATGGTTTTCCAACTCCTCCTGGGGCATGAATGCTTTTCAGCATTGCATCAGGGGACAGGTCGCCTTCTCCGCGAACGGACTTGAGGGGATACCAATTACCAACGTGGAAAACGCCTGCGCGGGTGCGTCCACGGCTCTTCATGGCGCCTGGACGGCGGTGAAAGCGGAACTTTACGACTGTGCACTGGCCATCGGGGTGGAAAAGCTCCATGATACTGACCGGTCGAAAGTCATGATGGGCTTCATCACGGGAACGGACGTGGAAATCACCATGGAAATGATCGCGAAGTTTCAGAAGGAAGAGCAGGAGCAGCGGGAGCGTGAGGCTCGCGAGAAAGGCATCGAACCTCCGAAGGAAAAAGCGGGGGGTCATTCGGCTTTCATGGATCTTTACGCCATGGGGGCACGCACGCACATGAAAGAATACGGCACCACCCAGCGCCAGATCGCCTGTATCGCCGCGAAGAACCATAACAACTCGGTCATGAATCCCCTTGCTCAGTACACCTTCCCCATGACCGTGGAAGAAGTGCTCGCCGATCGGGAGGTGGCCTACCCGCTCACCCGCGCCATGTGTGCCCCCATCGGGGACGGCGCGGCGGCGGCGATCATCTGCAGCGGGCGTTTTCTGAAAAAAGTGGGGAGAACGCGGGCAATTCGAATCCGCGCATCCGTCCTTCAGTCGGGAAACCGGGTGAGGAAAAACGATATCACCGCTCGCACATCGCGCATCGCCTATGAGACCACCAGCATTAGCCCCGGCGATATTGACGTTGCCGAGGTTCACGATGCCACGGCCTACGGGGAATTATTTCAGACGGAGCAGGTGGGATTCTGTCCCGTGGGTGAAGGCGGGCCTTTTGTCGAGAGCGGCGCGACGGCGCTCGGCGGGAAGATACCCGTGAATCCCAGTGGCGGTCTGATTGCACGGGGCCATCCCGTGGGTGCCTCGGGGCTTGCGCAGATTTTTGAGTTGGGAACCCAGCTCAGGGGTGAGGCGGGAAAGCGCCAGGTCGAGGGCGCCAGGTTGGCACTTGCCGAAAACGGAGGAGGTTTTCTCGGCCAGGGGGAAGCGGCCATGGTGATTCATATACTTGAAAAAGTGTAATGTAACGCACGGTAAGGGGGGATTGTGATGTCAACCCAGCAGCAGATGTCGCGGGAAGAGTCGATTGAGCGTCTCAAAATTGATTTTACCGAGACGGAAAAGGTAATCCTGAGCCGTAGAAGCGTCCGGCTTTACAAAAAAGAACAGGTGCCGGAATTCATGGTTAGGAGAATTCTCGAAGCGGGACGGTTCGCACCCTCAGCGGGGAATTCCCAGCCCTGGAAGTTTGTCGTGGTGCGGGACCCTCAGGTGATTGAAGGCATTACAAAGACGGTGGTCAATCTCTGCGTGCTGTTTCGCCGCATGACGGATTATACGAGGCCGGGCTACGGATGGATGAAGCCCTCGGTGAAATTTTTCACCCGGTTGCGATACAATGACCTTCATCCCGTTCCCTTCGGAGCCGTATCGCTGATTGCCCAGGGAAAGCTCTCGGTCTGGCACGGGGCACCCACGGTGATACTCATTTTCAAAGATGTACGCGGTGTGTCCAATCCCGATCTTGACTGCGGCATCGCCGGCCAGAACATGGTACTCGCCGCCCACAGCATGGGGCTCGGTACCTGCTGGGTCGGATTTGCGCGGCCTGCCTTCCAGTATATCGCAAAATGGCGAAACTACTTCGGTATCGAGTTTCCCTTTAAATTCGCCAGCAGCCTCGCTGTGGGGTGGCCGAAAGGTAAGCCGGACGGCATGGTGGCACGACAGACCCACGCAGTCGACTGGTACGAAAGTGGCCAGCGACGGACTATCTACTAAGGAGGAGCGCCATGGGAAAGATGACATTCCTGGAAAAAATTCGTATTCCCACCTACAACGACCCAAAGCAGGTAACGCCCGGCGAAGTCGACTTCGACAACGAAAAGTGCACGGGATGCGGCATATGTGTCGAGGTGTGCGCCGCCAATTCGCTCATGATGGAGGACAAAAAGGCGCGCATGAAGCCGCCGGTGGAAAACCAGTGCATTTTCTGTGGCTGCTGCGCGGCCATATGTCCCGCCGGTGCCGTTAGCATGAAATCGCCCTTCAAATGCACCCTCTTTTTCAAACCCATCGACCACGGCGAACCAAAACCGCCTCGGTTGTGACAAATGCAGAATAAGACATAAATTCGGGGAGGTGGCTATGAACAAGGCAGCAACATGGGCGTCGGAACTTGAAGCGCAGGCATCGAAGCTCGGCGACAGACCGTTTCTTCATGTGGTATACCAAGACCGTTACATCAGTTTCAGGGAAATGGACAACAACGCGAACCGTCTCGCCAATTATCTTCTTTCCCTCGGTGCAGGACCCGGGAAGGGTATCGCGCTCCTTATGAACAACTCACCCCAGTTTCTTGATGTTTTCTTCGGCATGCAGAAAATCGGGATGTACGCAAACACAGTGAATACGGGTCTCAAGGGAGACGGCCTTGCCTTTATCATTGACAACAGCGATACTGGCTACCTCGTAGTGGACCATGATCTCGTCGACCTGTACCGTTCCGTGGAGAAAAAAACCCCGCGGATCGAAAAGGTCATCGTCAATACCCTCGAGGCCCCTGTCGGCTACACCGTGCCACCGGGCATGCTCGATCTAAGAGCCGCCTACCGCCCGGATGTATCGGCGGTGAAACCCACCGTCGAGTTTGATGAGGGGAATATAATTCTTCTCATGTACACCTCGGGGACCACGGGGATTCCCAAGGGGGTTGTCTCGCGGTACAACAACAACATGGTTGACAGAATCCGCCCGCTTGCCCTCTTTACCGTCACACCCGAGACGGTGAACTACACGGCGCTCCCGCTCTTTCATGGGAACGCCCTCTTCATCACCACGACGAACTCGCTCATTGCCGGGTGTACCATAGCGCTCTCCAAGAAATTTTCCGCAAGCAGATTCTGGGATGAAATATGGCAGTCGAAGGCCACCACCTTCAATACCATCGGTGCCATCATTCCAATTCTCATGAAGCAGCCGCCGAACCCCCACGAACGCGACCATCGTATCGGGAGGATACTCTCTGCGGGATGCCCCGCCGACATGTGGGAGGCCTTCGAAACGCGTTTCAACATTAAAATATGGGAGGGCTATGCCGCCATCGACGGGTCGGGGCTCATTATGAATTTCGGTGATGGCCCGAAAGGCTCCATCGGTAAACCCGTAAACTCGCAGATACGGCTCGTCAATGACAGGGGAGAAGATGTCGCGACGGGCGAGCCGGGAGAGCTTCTCTTTTACGTGGCGAAGAACCGCACTGACAAGGTAGAGTACTACAAAAACCCCGAAGCAATGGACAAAAAGACCAAAGGAGAATGGGAGTACACCGGCGACCTCATGTACCAGGACAAGGACGGCTATCTCTACTTCGTGGGGCGGGCCACCGATTCCATGAGGAGGCGCGGTGAGAACGTCTCCGCTTACGATGTCGAGCAAGCCATAATGAAGCATCCTTCCGTGCTGGAATGCGCCGTTTACGGCGTTCCCTCAGAACTCACTGAGGATGACATCATGGCATCAATCAGACTCGTTGAGGGAAAGATGCTCACGCCCCAGGAACTTCTTGACTTTCTCAGGGACAAGCTTGCCAAATTCGCCATACCGCGCTATTTCAGAATCGTCGATGATTTCCCGAGAACAGAGACCTTCAGGGTAAAGAAAAACGAACTCAAAACTGCAGGCGTCACGGCAGATACCTTTGATGCGGAGGGGTAGAGGCACGGCATATCATGCATCTTCGTTGCAGTTGACGATTTGTGGAGTTCAGGAAGGAGTGTTTCAGCTACGGATTTGGGGGGGAATATTTATGGTCAGGTTCCGATTGATAAATTCAAAACCTTTGCGAGATAAATCTAGGGGAGGGGAAAGGCTATAATTCTAATCCGTAGGTCTAGGGTTCGAATCCCCACATGCGTACCAATAACATAAATAAGTTACAGATTTTAGAGTGACCCATAAAATAGTCGTCGATCGAAAGCTATGGAAATGTTCGATAAACCTTGCAGGGACACCAATATGAGGAGTGCAGCGATATGATAAGTTCAGAGATCACAGTTGCTGAGTACCTGATGACCCGGCTGAAAGAGATTGGGGTGGATCACCTCTTCGGCGTACCGGGAGATTTTATTCTTGGTTTTTTTAACCAGGTACTGAAGAGCGACCTGAAGTATGTCGGTACATGCAATGAACTCAACGCCGCGTATGCCGCCGACGGCTATGCGCGCATCAGAGGCATAGGAGCATTTTCTTCGACCTATGGCGTCGGAGAACTGAGTGCAATCAACGGCGTGGCCGGAGCATTCGCCGAAAGAGTGCCGGTGGTGGTGATCACAGGCTCGCCTGCGACGATTAATTTCCGCACGCGGCCGCTGCTGCATCACACGTTGGGCGATTATCAGATTCCCTTGAGGATATATGAGAAAATTACCGCTGCCTCAACCCAGCTAGTTTCTGCCGAAACATCACCGGCCGAGATCGACCGGGTGTTGTCGGCGTGTCTTTTTCAGCAGCAGCCGGTCTATATCAGTCTCCCCACGGACGTGGTGATGATGAAATGCAATCGGCCAAATGCTTTCCTCTTCCCGACGCCCGCCCCCAGCGATCAGGCTGCGCTCGGCGAGGCGATTATGGAAGCGCTTGAAATGCTGGATAAAGCACAGAAACCTGTGGTGATCGGCGATATGGAACTAATACGCTTCAAGCTACAAAAGGAATTCGCCGGCTTTCTCAACAAAACGGGCTTCCCTTATGTCACCATGATGCTGGGTAAGACCGTTCTTTCCGAACACCACCCGCAATTCATCGGCCTCTATGAGGGGGATCGAAGTCGCGACTACGTGCGGAATCGGGTCGAGTCCGCTGACTGCATTTTACAGCTTGGGGCATTGATGACCGATTTCAACACGGGTGGCTTCACGACAAACCTCGACGACTCAAAGACGATCAGAGCCAACATTCGTACCGTGAAGATCAAACAACATTTTTACGAGAACGTGTACCTCTATGATTTTATTCTTGGTCTGACGGAAAAACTTTCATGGAGAAATCCAGCAACCATGGATATCCAATGCGCTACAGATGGTTGCGCACATAGAATCACGGAGACTTATCGGCCAGACGCGCCGAAACAGATTACTATCAAGCGTTTCTTCGACCGCGTGAGCCATTTTATCGAAAACAATTCTATCGTCATTGCTGAAACAGGTGTAGCCCTCTTCAGCGCCGCGGAGATGCTCATGCCGGAAGGAGCCACCTTCATTGGGCAGACCTATTTCGGATCAATCGGCTATACGATCGGAGCAACCTTAGGTGCCGGCATGGCAGCGCAGGACCGGCGTGTTATCCTATTTGTGGGGGATGGTTCTTTTCAAGTGACTTGCCAGGACCTCTCAACGATGATTCGAAACCATCTCAAGCCCGTCATCTTTCTTATCAATAATGATGGGTATACCATCGAGCGTGTAATCAGCGATCATCCATATAACGATATCCAACCATGGTGCTACCATAAGCTCGTGGACATCTTCGGAGGAGGACTGGGGCTCGAGGTCCGCACGGAAGGGGAACTTGAAGATGCGCTGGGTAAAGCTGCCACGGAGGACGGCTTAGTGTTCATTGAGGTTCACACCGGGAGGTTGGACTGTCCAGAATCCCTTCGCAGCGCGGGTCGATCGATGGCAAGGGCAAATCAGCTCGACTAATGAAACGCGCTGTTCAACGCACCATTGTTAAAGGAGAGACTATGAACGATCAAGCTTGTCTGCACCAGACGCACCTTTCTTGTCTTCGATATCTTCATATAGGTGGTTTATAGCCGCTTCGAGATTCCTGATGACTTTCCTTGACCTCATAATGCTGCCTCTTAATCCCTTACCGTAACGTCCAGTTGATGCTTTGCTATCCAGTTATATAGATTGACAATAGATGTGCTGTATTTCTTTGCTACCCTTTTCTTTGGTACCCCATCCCTAAGTAATGCAACAATCTCGTCCTTGTGTTCATCGAGCTTGCTCTTGCCAGGTCCTTTAGGTCTCCCCAGCTTAATTCCAGATGCTTTCCTGACCCTCAGGGCTTCCTTTGTTCTTGCGCTCAATAAATCCCGCTCAATCTCGCTTGCCATAGAGAATGCCATCAGTAGAATCTTGCTCTCTATGCTGCCATTAAGCGTCCAGTTGTTCTTAATTGCATGTATGTTGACTTCATTCCTCTTGAGTTCGCTGATGATCTCGACGACTTCCAGCATAGAACGTCCGAGCCTGCTCAGTTCTGCTACAATGAGCCAATCATCCCTATCAAGTGAATCGATGACCTCTTTGATTTTTCTTTGCTTCCACGAAACTTTCCCTGAGACGATTTCCTCAACAAAGTCCACATTGCCAAGCTTTTGACTGTTTGCATACCTCAGAATATCCACCTTGTTCTTTTCGAGGTCCTGGCTCCCCGTGCTTACCCTGAGATAACCAATCACTTTTTTCCGCCTGGGTTTCTTCTTCAGCACTTGTTTTTTCATCATGCTTTGCCCTCCCTTTTCGCAAATTTTGCCATTGTTAAATAGAATACATATAAAACTGCCTTATTGTTTACTATAACATAATATATAAGTCAATCTATTTCATTTATGTAAATGACCAATATTTAACGATTGTTTATGCTTAACGGGATAATACAAAAAAGAAATGATGGAGGAGCTCACGAAGCCAATGAATGGCACAGACTGTTTCCTGTAATCCTTGATTTTCAAATCTGTAAATCTATGCTAGGTTACAATCTGTAATCGTTAAAATATTCTTGTCCATTAATTTTTCTCAAGATACATGTAAACACTGATAGATTTCATGAGGAGATTCATGAGAATAATACTTGGCCTAATGCTATTACTCATATCAGGATCCCTTAATATAATAAGAGATTCTTTTTATGTTTCTACGAATTAAAAATAATCTGTATCGCAAAAAATATTTCTGGCAATTAAAGAGTTTGCTGGAGAATTCCATTATTTTTGGCTTTTGGCGACAAATCTTTCAGCTCCGGGTTAAATTTCAAGACGAGAAAATATCAGTAAGATTATTACAGGCGTCATTTCCGACGATCTTACTCAATATCTCTTATGCTATTCTTTTTGTTCTATCAATTGAAACCTTTAACTGTTTATCGCATTTCGAACTTCCTATTGATCTGGACAAGGAAACGCTGACTGTCTTCCTCTCTACCATAGTAACAATATGTGGCGTTTTTCTCGGCTTGTATTTTACTGCTGTGAGCGCGGTTGCCGGTAATTTATTTATGAGGGCAAGTGAGGATTTGCAAGCCCTTTTCATTCGAGAAAAGAGTGGTCAGCAATATGTTGAGACACTAGTCTTAACAGCTGTAATCGGTATTCTGTACTTACTTCTTAAGTTTTTTGGTTATACTATTCATCCCCTTGGACCAATATTAATGGCATTTTTAGCGGCCTATGGTGTAATTCGATTTATGCTTCTCGGATCTCGTTTATTTTACTTTGTACACCCCGTTGAGGCAAGTTCAACAATTACAGAAGATGCTATACGCGCTATAAATAATGCTAGTGTGAAGGGATTTCGATGGAAAAAATCTAACTTTCAAAATCATTATAGGAAGCAAGCTGATCTTGCCTTGAGTACCATGCGTAGCTTGATTGATTTTGGCGTTGAAGTCATCAAATTCTCAGACCAGCAGTTGGTAACCATCACGCAATTTGTCTCCCATATGTTGCAGTACTATGTTCGGCAAAAAAAATTGATACCAAGCGATAGTCTATGGTTCAGGACCAAGCCTCAATTCCGAAACTGGATGCTTGCTGATTCTACCGAGATAATTCTTGCTCTCAATACTGGAACATCTTTGACGCCGAAATATATTAAAGATCAGACATGGTTTGAAGAGGAATGCATCGAGACGATATTAAAGCCGCTTTTACTTTGTATGAATGCTAAGAATTGGGGCGCAGCTCAAGCTTGTCTAGAGTCACTGGTGATAGCAGCTGATGGATTTGGCAATAATTTCTATGAAGATAGCTCACGATTGCTCACCCAAAAGGCTGGGACCATAATTCAGAATGCCGCACCTCCGAACAACGTAAAAATATACGAGGAAAATGAAAGGATTGCATTCTTTGATTCACTTGGGAGATTGCCGATCAATATCTTGGTTGGATTTAATCAGTATCTCCATGGTCACTCAGCTGAAGAGCTAGCTCGTGACATCCATAAAATTCACTGGCCTTCCAGCGTCAGTATTTATAAGTCTGATTTACCTGGCGCGTTATTATCGACACTTGAATCCACAGCAAAAAAAGTTCGCAATGAGAATACCATTGAGGGGAAAATCGTCAGCCCAGAATGGTATCTTACAACTATATCAATTCAGCAATGCCTTTTTGAATTGAAAAAATATTTCGACTTTGTAAAGACTCTGCACACTAGTTACTTTCTTAATAATATAGAAAAATTAATTAGCGACAATCAGATATTGCTCTCAGCCAGTCTTATACAGAGATGGCTTGAATACCTAAATAAGCTTGCAGTATGCATAAATATTGTTGAAAAATTCGTAAAAGATTGCGAAGTGTTTCGCAAGGTAAAGGATTTACCTTGGGTGAGTATAGATTTTAATACAGAAAGAAATGGCATAGAACAATGGCACAAGGAAGTAGAAAATAAATTAGTTGGACTTTTACCCGCACTTGCTGAATTCACTCAACAGCGAAAAAGCGAATTGCCTGACTATTTTGGCCAAGCATATGTCTTTGGCATACAAGCATGTTATCAGGCATGCGTCGACAACGAACAAAAAATGTTTGCGGAACTATTTCCGAATATATTTTTAGCATCGTTTTCCGCCTATGATGCTACGCGAAAAGAACTAGAGGGCTATTCTCTGGACAGCCAAGTGATCTTTTCTTCAGAACCTCTTGAAGATTTATTAGTATTAAGCGGATATGCAAAACTTTACGCTGACCTTTATCAGGATCAAGGAATTTGGAAAATATGTGAAGGGATCTGGAATGCATATTTATCGAGCGTTGATTCCAAAAAGGCCATAAATTTTATTGCAGATATCATAGGATATAGAGATACCGTCTACGCTATAACACCAAGAGCAATGATTCGAACGAATTGGGATCTTAGATTTAAGGACAAATTACGAGAAATGGATTTGATGTCAAATTCGTTTGATGGATATTTAAGAAATAACAATAATGACAAAAAGATAAAGCATCCAAGTCCATTAATTCGTATTATGGCACGAGGTGGAGATTTCTTGTCCGTTGATGCAAGATCTATTTTTGTCGCAACTTATCTAAGAAAACATTCTGGGGCTGCTGATGTCGCTTTGAAGGATCGTCGAGATATTGCTGAACAAATAGAACGAGAGATCCTTCGAGCAGAAAAAGAGAATGCTGGAGAAAACTCAGATGAAAATAGTGAGTAACCTTATTTTATTATTCTCTAGGGTTAAGGTTGGCATATTGCGGATAATGAAAGATCCGTTGTTCCTGTCGTGCTGGGATCAATCATCTATTATGAATTTAAAACATAGAGATCAAATCACTGCTAGAGTAATCGGTGGTACTTTTCTCAAGAGAAAATATGATTATAAAGGTAATGTCTTTATGTTCTGTGAGGACATGTATAATGATGTCATGCCCTATCGCCATATAATTGGAGGTGGTGGTGAGAACTTTTCTGCAACCCTTGAGCCGAACAATTCTAATCTTGAAAAGATGGTTGCGATAGGGCTTCGCGGAGAAAGCCATCGACATCAGTTAGCGGATGCAGTATGCGATTTTGGAAGAGATGCGGCTCAGTCTCTATTTTTTTCTGGCTGTGCAGTATATGAAATCGTTTGTGAAAGAAGTCAGAATGGCGACATTACGAGGTTTATCTTCATTCACGTGAATCCCTTCAGTGTGAAAAAGATTCTAGGAAATTACTATCAATTCATTCCTTGGTCAGTAGCAAAGGAATCTAGGGTCAAGGCAGGTTTAATAAGAATACCTAAGGAAAAGATAATCTATATTACTTTTCCAAAGGAACTTGGCGGTAAGCACTTTATCCAGAAACTAAGAAGATTGTATCGACTGAGCCAAGAGTTAATCCCGGATTTTCAAATGAACGCGATAAAAGACAACACGGCTGTAAATTTCAGTTTGGATAAATACACACATGAGAAATATATTGAGCAGGCGTGTTTAACTAGAAATTTTGGGTGGAATCAGAGAAAAATACCAGATAATAATATTTTGGAATACTATTCTCTATACAGACGCCTAAAGAAAAGAATGGCACAAACAATAGTACGTGAAAAAGTGATTGAATCAATCAACAAAGCATTAAACGGTCCCTTACTAAATCTTGGCGTAAAGCTAGTGGTTGATGGTATGCAGACCAAAAGTCAGATTGAGGAACAATTTGAAAGGCTCAATGCTGGAAATGTTGAGTTTATAGATATTTTCAATAAAACTCAATTTTGATTATATGGGACTGTGTATTTCTTTGGATACAACTTTTAATCATTAACTAACATATTTTTCAGTCCACACTATTGACGCGATGTTTATAACTGGTAATCTTCACGTCAATTCTAAACTAAAAATCATTGATAAGTAGTGTAACAAACAATCACTTACTTCCTCAATTTCCAAATTTTTAATTTTATGCTAGATTACAACCAGTAATCGTTAAAAAGTCATTTTCCATTAAAAGTATTAATAAGTAAATTTGTGTCGTTTACAGTAATAGCATAGATCCATATAAACAATGTTAGGCGAAAGGGGATATAAGGAAGTACTTGCATGAATAAGTTGAAAATTAGTAAAGCTTTTACATTGATAGAGTCGGGGCCTGTCGTCCTTGTCACAACAAATGATGGGAAAAAAATAACATCATGACGATCTCGTGGACAATGGTTTTGGATTTCACGCCCTTATTTGCCATAACCACTGGAGAGTGGAATTATTCCTTCGCTGCCCTTCGGAAAACAAAGGAGTGTGTTATTTCAATTCCCACAGTTGACATGCTTGATAAAGTAGTTGGAATAGGAACATGCTCCGGTGTCGATACGGACAAATTTGCCAAATTCAAGCTGACACCTCTGGAAGGTAAAAAAGTCAAAGCCCCATTGATAAAAGAATGCCTAGCTAATATCGAGTGTAACGTCATCGACATAGTCAAAAAACACAATATTGTCGTTCTGGAGGCCGTTGCAGCATACTTTGACTCCTTACGCAAAGAGAAACGAACTATTCACGCAGTTGGTGATGGCACATTTATCGTAGATGGGCGCAAGCTAAACCGAAAAAAAATGATGGTATCCAAAATTCCAAATGGTCTCTAACCCTAAACTACATGGAACGGCTTACGGCGTCGCTAAATCTTATTCGTTAGGATTGCACCGCCTGCACAGTGCGCCTAACAAGTCGCTCAAGCGGACCGCGCTACGCGCGGCCGCTTAACTCCGGTGTGTTGAAAATATATTAAGTATGTGGGGTTTGTTAAGTTCATTACGGTTCAATAAATATAATCTTCAAAGTGATGATTTATAAATTCAGGTTAACAAAGACAATCCAGCCGATCGATACGCTCCGGCTGATTTTTCGTTCGGTATAAATAAATATTATAAGGAGGCTGAAGATGATTAATTTTATTGTATCCGTTTCGGATTTTCATGATGCAATAACTCTAAAAGAGTGGGGCATTGTAGACACCCACCTAGAATGGGCTGAAAAAGCAGTAAAAAGTGGAGGAAAAGTCATATTTGAGCAGCGTTATGAAAATGCGCCTACCAGTAAAATAATGGAAATTTCAACAGAAGAAGATTTGAAAAATTGGAAAGCCAAAATATCTGAGGTCATAAAACAAATCGAAAAACTGAAATAATAAAATGGTTGAAGTATATGCAAAAAAAAATGAGCATGAAGGAAATTACTGAGTATCTCATTAAGAAATTAAAAGATGATATCACAAAGTTGCAGAGGCAGGCCCTCTTAGCAAATCAAAATGGTAAATATTCAGAATGTAAAGAGGCATTACAGAAACAAGGGCAAATAATAGAAGAGCTTATTAAATTGGCTGAAACCTATAGAAATAATTTTTAAAAAGGCAACACCGAACCAGTCAATGCAGCCGATCGCTAACGCTCCGGCTTAGCTTTTCGTTGCACATTTCAACCAGTAATCCTCAATTTTCACAACTATCCAATACTGAAACTACGTAGGTGAAGTCAACAAGCGCTTCTTCTATCCATGTCGATATAATAGATTTCTGTTAATTGTGATATGAGGGGTGTACATTTATGCAGCGAATAAATTCCGCCCTCATTAACCATATTGAGAGATATATAGACTGGCAATGAATACCCCGTGTCCACAACATGACCGGGTAGTTTCAAAGCCTGCTTCATTGAGGATATCACAGAGACCAAGAATTTCAGTATCTATTTTTTCATGGTAATCATCATGGTATCGAGCTATTTCCCAATCTGCCATCTTGCGCCTCCTAATTTTTTTTCATTTTATTTCTTAATTCTTCGAGCTTCTTTTCGATTTCCGTTTTACGCTTATTAGACGCTTCCTCGCCATGTATCTTTGTGTGCTGGTTTGCCATGTAATCCAAAATTCCCATTCCTTCGGTCAGCATTAATTCACTAAAAGCCCATACCATAGCGTCCATACGGTTAGGCGAGGGATCGCCGGGTATCCAAAGACACATCTCATCTTCAAGTCGAGAGAATAGCCCAACGTGGTGAATTTTGCCCCGCTCGTATTTGGTTGATATCGGCTCTGCCTTGGCTTTTTGCGGCCCAGGATAGTGAAGTGGGCGTCCTCCCTTATGGGTGTTCTTAGGAAGGCATGAGCCTTTTCCCCGAACTGGTTAATCTTCATGGCTCTGGCCTCGCGGCACAGGACCGGCAGCAAGAGCAGCGATGAGAGCATCCATCTGATTTGCGCCGTGCTCATCCTCAATTTTATCTGGGACCTTGCCGTCAATGCGCTCGATGATCTCCCTAAAGTATACCGAATTACCATTCATAGCCTGTTTTGTGGCTGCAATTGCCAATAACTCAACTATTGGCTTTCTGCTTGCAGGATCAAGACCTGCTAATACTTTTTTGATTTCATTGGTAAGTGACAACGAACCCTTTGGCCTTCCGTTCTTTTTGGGTTGGCGTTTCGATGAGAATGGCTTGAGATTTTTCCGCGATTTTTCGTTATACATATCTCGTTTATTTCTCGTTTATTACGAGATTTGGATCCTTTTCCGTGAAGTCCTTCCATCGTTGAAGGGTGACAGCCACATAAGCCGGATCGATTTCCATGCCGTAGCATATCCTGTTGGTTTGCTCACAAGCGATTAATGTGGTACCGGAGCCGAGAAACGGATCATATACTGCCTGTCCCTCACTGCTATTGTTGATAATCGGCCTAAACATACATTGAACAGGCTTCTGGGTAGAATGGCCAGTTTCGGATTTCTGATTCTTGGGAATATCCCAGACGGTAGTTTGAAATCGGTCGCCGTGCCAATCGCCGTTACTTCCCGACCGGACTGCATACCAGCATGGCTCATGCTTAGGGTGATAGTGACCGCGACTGATGGCAAAGTTATTTTTGTTCCAGACGATCTGGGCACGAAGATCAAATCCACACGCTAAGAGACTTTCGGCTACGATATGGGCCTTGTTCCCGGCATGCCATACATAGGCAATGTTACCGGTAAATAGTGCCCAGGCCTCACGCCAATCTGCCCGGTCGTCGTTATTAACCTTTCCGATAGCCCTGGTCGACCTTTTCTGTCCGATCAACCCCTTCGCAGCGGCCTCATTACGCCAATTCGCATTATACTCAACTCCGTAAGGTGGATCTGTCACCATAAGATTTGGCTTTACACCATCCATCAGGGCATCGACATCCTCCCTTTTCGTACCGTCCCCACACATAAGCCTATGCTGGCCTAACCGCCAAATCTGCCCCGGAGCCGTGCCCCACTCTTTTTGTAGCTCTGCCGCCCGGTCAATCTGGGGCTCATCTTCAATAATTTCCGGTTTCTGTGTCAGCCAGTCATCCGGTAAATTTATTCCCCAATCCGATAGGGGCAAATCCGACCATTGTGAGGAGAGAAGATCAAAGTCCCATTCCCCCCAGGCCCCGTTGTCCTTAATAGCGATTGCCCGTTTCTGGGCCTTTGTCAGGCCTTTCATAATGATAACGGGTACAGATGCCATCTTCACCTTTTTAGCCGCCTCAAAGCGCATATTGCCGCCCAGGATCGTAAAATGGCCGTTTTCCGGGACAGCTAATATAGGACGGGCCTCAAATAGCTCAGGGGATTCCTCAAGTGATTTACAAAGGGACCTGAATTGGTGGCCTTTAATCAGACGTGGATTATCGGGGTTCTTTTGAAGCTTTTTTATAGGGATATGGTCTATTTGATAAGATATGTCTGCCATTGCATAGGATCTCAGAGGTCTTACCTTGCGTTAAATAGAAAACGTAGAATACTTGGAGCTTTAAGCCGCAGAAGAACTCCTCCTTTTACCATTTCGTTCATTATAGAACGATTGTTCTACTACGTCAAGTGAAAATCATAAGAGAAATATCATAATAACTTGGATTATATGTTATATTAATATTATCCTTGATCAATACTTTAACCTTACCTGTTGTACTGGAAAATCGTGTTTGTGATATTAATTGGAGTACGTTGGTTTGTCTCTTATCTTTAAGATGGTTATACAAGGAGGTATTTTATGCAATTGATGCCGAAAAGAGGTCCACTGCGTATTAATGCTCCCCTTAAAGTACAGTACTTATCCCAAGGACCGGCGTCAGTGGCTGCGCCAGGTCCTCCAGGATATGGAGGGGATCCGTATTTACAACGCCTTGTTAAGCTAGTCCCCTCCGAAGTGCTCGCCCTTTATATTACTTTCAAAGAGATCGCTACGAGTTGGTTGGGAATCTGGGCGGCAATTTGCCTTGTCCTAGTTGTTTTCGTACGCACGATTGGCACACATCAGGCTGGAAAACCTATCCAGATTATTGCTATCACTGTTGCGACGGTTTCATTTGTTCTTTGGGTATATGCTACGGGAGGTTACTTTTTTGAACTCAAACTTCCAGCTAATATACCTGGTGTCATTTCTATCGCTGTTGGTGTCTGGACATTCATTGTTCCTTATATCTGTAAAGGCGATTAGCTAGATTATAAATCCACAATATTATGCTTAAAGTATGACACTTCTATCTTCGCATAATCATATTTAGAAAGGAAAAGCACAATGAAATTCAGACTTTTGCTTTCATTAATTACGGCTGTGACGATTGCTGGATGTGCCGGCCTCACCCAGATGCAAGATTCTATCACGAAATTCGACCAAGGCGTGCACTCGGCTTCAGCAGCCCAAATGAACTTTTTTCGAGCAGTTCAGGTCGCAGACTGCACCAACCAGTTTTACACGCAAACATACAATTGGGCTATCCACAAAAACAATAATTTCGACTTAAGCGGCATTTGCAAGCCGGAGATTCTTTCCGACGATCAAATAAAGATCCGCCAAGCCTTAATGGATGCGATTACCCTCTATGCCGATAAGATGGCGATGCTGGCAACGAGCGACGATAATAAAACACTCGATTCTAACTCACAGAATATTGCAAGCACCCTCGATTCAGTGGCTAAGGCACATGGCTTCACAAATCTCTCAGTGACCACTGGCGTTGAGGCAGCAATCATCGCCATCGCCAATATGAAAATCGACCAAATGCGCATCACCCAGATAAAAAAATCCGCCGCCGATATGCAACAATATTTGGAAAGTATTGTAGCGTCGCTCAAAGCAGAAAATACAAATTTTGCTGTGGGCGTTGCCAGCAAGATAGATGCAATCGAGTTAGAACTCCGCCCGATAGTGGCGGAGACCTACCAACAGCGGGGTAAGATGAGCTTCTTCGACGTGGTCGAAGCACGTCACATTATGCAGTCCGTGAATCCCTTTAGCATTACGCCGATCACCGATACAAAGGGCGCGGCTGACCCGAAATCCGATGCACATAACGTCGCTCTCCAGCTGAATGCAATGCTCGATGCAGTGATCAATGCCAATAAAGCAATCGCGAACGCAGGCACGGGCGGTATTATTGCCGCAGCCAACGATTTAATCGCTCGGGCACAGGCAGCGCAGTCTATCCAGGCTGCGCTTAACAAGTAGCGCCACCATCATAGGAGTAAGGCGATATGTCCAACAACATCCAAACCCAGAGTAACGACACTCCGAGGCAGATTCTGCTCAAAGCCGTCACGCCGATCAGATCCGCCGAGCAGTTGCTGGTTGAATCCAGCAGGGCAACCTCCGACCCGGCGAAGCTTACAAAAATCAGCCTGGAGTATAATCATCTCGATTCCTTCCTGACACAGTTGCTGCACACCCAGGCGATCGCTGATGATGCTGCTTTCACCGCTGCCACTGCAGCACTAAAGCAGCAAGCTACGGCGCTTCAAACGAAAGAGGAGGACATCAAGAAGATAGTTGATGATGTTCACACGGCGACACAGATTGTCGGCTATATGGCTCAGGTATTGGCTTTTGTTGAGAAACTGCCATAGTCGAGCGAGTCATTGCGGCAAGCGCAGCATGCAAGTCGTTAGGCTTTCCCGTATCATTCATTGGGCCATAAAGTGCCGACGGAAATATTCAAAATCCGCCCCTATACTAGGGAGATCAGTGCATATTGACAATCATTGAGTTTTTCAATGCAAGTTACTCGTGACCATAAATTTAGCATTATTGCGGCACTTATCGGATTTTTGATGGGACACCGCTTTTCCATCGGACGAGATCGACGACAAGAATTCAACCAAGCTGCAAACCATTTCATAAAAGCTTTCACAGAAGAAATAGCTCTCGCTAAAATTCACTCTAAAAGGGGATTCATTTGAGCTGTATGCGGAAACCCATATTAAATTTGTAAAATGAATAAGCTATCTCACCTTGTAAGATTAAGGAGGGTATTATGGCTGGAACATTTACCCACTGGATGGTCGTGGAAGAAGCCTTAGACAAGTGCGAAAGTCTTGCACAAAAGAGCCCCTTTTTTTCGACTATCCTCAGTCTCAACCATTACGTCTGCTTAGGCGCGGTTGGACCTGACTATCCGTACCTTACGGAGCTCTTGGGGAACTACTTGAAGACCCACAGTTGGGCCGACAGGATGCATTACGAAAATACTGGTAATTTTATCCGCCACGGGATTAGAAATCTCGTCGCCCTAAATGGAGATGCATTCAAAACATGCCTTGCCTGGCTGTGTGGTTTTGCAACTCACCTCGTCACAGATTCGGTGATTCACCCAGTCGTCCAGGCCATTGTCGGACCCTATATCTTCAATAAAACAGAACATCGCCACTGTGAGCTGACCCAGGACAGTTACATATTCCATGACATAAAGGAGGTTGAGCTGCGATATGCTGAATATGCGGGGCTCTTTAGGATGTGTTCTGACCCGGGAGATACAAATAAGATCAATCCTTATCTCGGTGGGTTCTGGGCTCAAACGCTGAAAGTGACCCATCCGACAGCCACTCCATGGTTTGATAAGGTCGATCCCGATACATGGCACAAGAACTTTTTGTCCAGGATCAGTTCTGCTTCCGATCCTGTACCCGTCTTCAGGCACTTTGAGGAAGAGAAAGATCTTGCCTACAAAACGACAAGTGAAATAACGTCGGAAGAGAGACAGCAGTTCATCGACCAGGTAAGACTTCCAGGCAACAGAACAGGTGAATTTAAGAAAGATGCCTTCAATAAAGCCGTTGACGCCGTTATTGATACATGGGGCCGCCTGTTTGACGATATCACAAATAAAAATCCGGACGGGCCTGCTGTGTACATCAGAAATTGGAACCTTGATACAGGCGTAAACGAAGACAAGGCCGATTTTTGGACATAAAAAGAGGAGATATTTATCATGAGACGATTTGCTGTAATTATGCTAGTTTTTATTTTTTTTGGCTGCATTCACAATGGCTCATTTTCGGTCAGCAATGAAGAGAAAGAAAAAGAATACTCTGCCACCGCAATAACACTCTCTGACTTCTCGATGAAGATCATGGCGCATTACCACTTGCTTTCTGTACCGAACGATTTCGACACAAAACAATTCTTTGCGCTATTGGAAACAATATATCCTGACCAGACTCGCGTGAGCTTTGTCAAGAGCAACTACAAGGTATTCGTGCGTCCCCTCGATGGTGGCTACTCAGTGATGCTCTGTGATCCCAAGACAGACTGGAAGATCATGGAAGACCTGAGTTGCCATCTCGATCGCGTAGAAATCATGCCATGGAAAAGTAATGTGCACACTCCATGCATTTTTGAGAGCAACTGGAATCCATATTGTGAATGATATCATAATGTTATATGAATAGGCAGTAGGCTCACTGGACTTGAATAATAAGAAAGAGGCCTTGAGATGATGTTATATCATATTATTTTTTTAATTAGAGGGAAAAACATCATAGCAAGGCATAAGTTTTGAATATGTTGTTTATATGATTAGATCCCATAAATAACTTGACAGATATAGTGATTTATATAAGATGAGGCAGGTTTCTATCTTTTATACAACATATTATGGTTTGAAAATTTAAATATACTATATGTTGTTATTTATTTGACCTGCGGTTTTTTGCGACTACAATTTACCTATAAGAAAATTATATATATAAGAAAATAAACTATATCAGTACGAAAGGAGAATGGAATAATGTCTAGGCTACGACTTGTCGACGCCAATAAAGCAATCGGTCGATGCAATATGAACCATGATAAGGAGTTAGCCGAATATGAGGCCGCAGAACGTCATGCTCATTCAGGCGGTATCCATACCTTTCCACTTCCTTCGCAGGATAAATATATCCTAACCGTTGCTTCTCCCGTAGCCATAGATAAAGAAACAGACTTGCTTCTTGAACAAGCGCTCACCACTGTACGCTAATTAAAAACTTTTCAAATCATTGAGCTACTGTGGATGCCTGCGCAACTTGGATCAATTATTGATCAGCTTTATCGTGAAAAACAGTCTGGCTTAATTTCGAAAAGAAAAATTGTTTTTCTGGTTGGAAGTGGCATAAGACATATATGCAATATTCTTAATGACGACCAAATAAAAAAAGAAATTACTAAACGTCCGTATATCAATAAAGATCCGAAGTCTCAAAGCTTTCAAGAATTTAGATGGAGGCTCTTCGAATACGCACGTTACTACACTGCTAATGCTCTCCCCACCTTCGCCCATGCCTGTATATTCCAGATGATTAAAGATGGGTTATGCCGTGATTTAATTACTACAAATTATGATCTATTTTTTGATGCTATTTGGGAGAAATACCCCGAATTGGGAGTTAAACAAAACCCTGTATGTAATCAAGGTGATTATCATTGGGATGGTTACTACTCTTATAAAAAACACCCTCGTGGAAAACCCCGTTATTGGAAAATACATGGATCACTTAGTCACATAGTTTTTCAAGGTCGGAATCCTTCCGTAAAACCGCAGATACATAGATTGCCTCGCTTTGCATGTTCAACCAATCAACCAGATTTGGCAAAATATTATGGCGATAAATGTTTGGCACCTTTTATGGGTTTCGAAACAAGCCAGTATCGGCTGACAAAATTCACCCATCCTTATCTATTGCAATCTCAATTTGAACCCTTTATAGATTGGACCTTTGGAAATAAACGATCCCTGTTTGATTGTGAAACTCGTTCTGCTTCTCGCATATTAAAAGATGAGAAAAATGTCGCAGCAATTGTAATAATTGGTTTCAGAGGATATTATAATGATGCAGATATAATAGATCCATGGAACGAAGAGTTAGTACCGGTTTTAACTAAAGTGCTTGATGCAGGTAAAATTGAAGTATTCATTGCTCTCCATAAATACCAATATCAGCGTAGTAATGAACCAACATCTGGATTTGCCAGACGCCTCATAAAGGATAGTCGATGTTTTGTATATGATGATGTAAGTAAATTTATCCAAGCTTTATTAAATCCACCCAATTGCCATCTATTCCCCTTTGAGACTGTTAAGAATGAGTTTGATATTTGGCGAAATTATTGGTTTATTAATATGAAGGAGCAATTACATGGCTGATCTTACTATTGAGAATTGGCGGGTTGCCGATGGGGCTGTTAGACTTATTCTCTTCCGAGTTCTCCCAAGTTATGAACTCGAAGTTGGTCGTATTATAGAGGACCGTTGTAACAAAATTGGTCTCGCTAAGGATAGCTTCCGTGTTTTTCGTCTTTTTGGGAGTTATGACCTTGTGTATATTCAGGATAACGCATCTCTTTCTTCTCCGGACTTTGTTAAAATGGGTACTATCCCTTATATAATGGGTACTAGTGAATATGTATGCTACAAATGGAAACATATAAAGAAGAGAAAACCTACCCTTGTCATGAATAAGCTTAATGATACTCTTTTATCGCTCTGCTTTCTTAAGATCAATCCAATAGTCGTTCAGGATTCTGGGATTTTCGCTGAAATCGATTTTGCTCAATATATTCAAGATAATTTGCCCAACATACAAATGGTTGGAACGATGGGATGGTTTGAAATAATACTTATATTATCAGCTTCGTCATTAAGTCGCATTCTAGATATTATTGGTAAAAAGTTGCCAAACCTCATTTACAGATACCGAACCACTGAAACACAGAATCAAAAGTTCTATTTTGTAGAGAAAACATTTACGCTTGTAGGACATAATTTGGATGTTTCTGATCAAAAAGTCACGCGAACGGGCAGCAAGGTCGAGCTTTTCAATAAAAGTCTTACAAGAGATGACTTGTCGGTACATTTAACGGTCTCTTGTAAGCCTTGTGCCATGTCTCTCTTAGAAAAGAGCGCAAACAAGCACTTTAGTGCAAAAAATTCACCTCAACCTATAGATATTAACTTTCGCTTCGGTTCTCGTGATCTTGATTTTGTGATACCGTGGGATGATATTACTACATTAAACCAACTTTTACATAAAATTGATCGATTTCGTTCCGACAATTATCGACATTTAATTAGAACATACACAGATATTCAATATCGGAAACATGATCATTCGGGTCCAAGTCCCAATGATGACGATAAGGGACGCTTGATTTTTAATCTAAATATAGATCAAGCGAAACATCTGATTAATCTTGGGACAGAAGGAGCAGCAGTCGCATCGGCAATTTATCGATATAATGACTTAATTGAAAATGACACAATTGTAGATGCTTTCACAGACCTATTGAAATTTGTTCAATTCACCCAGAATTTAGCTCTACAAGTTAATGGTACGTTAAGTGTTTATATGCGGAACCGATTTATTGACCGATTGAAAATCTTGAAGGATGCGATAAATCAACGAAGTCAAGGGGTATATGCAGGAATTGAAGAATCTCCCTTTGAATTTGGATTTACAGGCATTGGATTATCAAGAGTATATAAAGCCCTCGAAGCGTACGTTATTTTGTTGCTTCACCGTCTTTCAAAAGAATGGAATGGATTTGTTGTATCTTGGAATTCATCTCGATTTGAACATCAAGAGGAAGTCATTATTGTCCCTTCTGAATCTAGCCTGATGCTGAGAACTCATTGGGCAATTGCTCATGAAGTAATGCATGTTTTCCAGCATATTGAGCCAGAAATTCTATCTGCTAAGAATATTTTTCCAGATGATGTTAGCCCAATCATTTCTCAGTATCGAATCACGGGCAGTAATCTTTGGTTGTTACTCCATGAGGCAACGGCTGATGTGCTTGTATATGCATTATGTTGTCCGCTCAAGCTTGATGATTATTTAACCATAATATGGTCATATTTAATAGACAAAGTTTTTGAACAGCAAAATGAAGCTCAGCTCAAGGCATATTTATTCCGCAGTTTTGCCGTAATCTGCTATGATCATCAAAAGACATCCCTCAAATCGAAACCAAATGGATTCTCTCCAAATCAAATAAAGGCAATCTTAAAGAAAAAGCAAAATTTTTGGATGGGATACAGTTTATTAGAACCTTTATATAAAAAGAATAGTAGCAACGAAGCTACAATTGAACTCCTTATTCAAAAATTCGTATCGGAGATTGGCCCAGCTCTGCCCTATTTATTTAACAGTGTCGAGAAAATCAGGGAACGTATAGAACCACCCAAGATTGAATCTAATGTCTCACAAACGATCTTTGATCAACTTCAGGAAGGCCATATACTAGATATAAAATATCTTCGAAATCCGGAGACTATTGCATGGTCAATGGCTCAATGTAACTCAACTCCTATATCTGATAAGGGTAATATTGCGTGGACCTTATCACTTTGGCATCTTTATCATATAAAAAATCTTGGTTATGATCTCAGAAATCTTATGACTAAGCAAACAAAGAATATACGATCCAAGAATAAGAAGAAATAGTTTACCCGCTTCGAAAGTCGTATTCCTATCTTGAATAATCAACATGGAAATCTAAAAAAAGTCATATTCAGAAAATAATGACATGAAGTAACTGCTAAGTGGAATCGTCAAACAAAAGGGTAATACCGGGAAGCAAAAAAACCGCCGGCTTCTATACCTCCCTTGACTGAAATGCCTAATATCGCGGATAATCGTGGTATCATTGTACACCTTTGGGGTTTGACTTTCATGCCAGTAACCGTGGTTCGATTCTCGCTTGTGTTTTGTCATAGGACCTCATATTGTGACTGGAGAGCGCACTTCCAGTATGCTCACCTCATCACTTTAGGGGTTAGTTTGGTCAACACATGGTCAACACATTGCAGAAAATAACCCCCGGTTTCCCTGCCTCCCCCTTATTAACCCGAAGTAAGAAAAAAAGGGATAACTATTGGAGATGTTGATCCCTTTCGTTATCCCTATTTATCCCTGTATTTCCAATTACCTGCATTCAGGGTCTAGTGGGTGCAAGCCTGTCGGGGTTCAAATCCCCGCTTCGGCACCAAGTAAAACCGATGGGTTAGGAGTTTCATTAACTTCTTCTAACCCTTTTTTATTGCCCACTTCTAAGCGATTTCTAACGGAATGGAAAGAAGCCTCAAGAAGGTCAATTTGTCTTTTAGTGAAATTCATATCATTAAAGAGATGACCGTAGCGGTCCATTGTTATGTTTATGGATGAATTGGACGATTGGCTTGGTGCTAATCAGATCAGATACTTATGAAGGGTTTGGCAGCTTTGGAAATCGGAGTCTACGAAGGCCGCACCAACTTGAACGGCCTCTTCAGACTCGGCGATCCTCTGGGGCCGAAATACCATGTTGATCGTGCGCTGAGACTCGGGCAGGGTGAAAATAATGTGAAACTCGTTGGTCTCGTTACCTGTAGAGATTTCTAACTTTGATTCCTTGGGGACACATATCAAAAGCCCACCCAGAGAGATGTCCATGATGGTCCCCGTCTCTAATGCTTCGGTTTTTTTCGCACCATTTTCATAGACAAACGCCGGGAGAACAACCTTCTTGCGGGTGAAAGCCCGTCGCTCCTGCTTCGGCACCTTGAGGGCTTTATTTTCTTTCAGGAGGAGCGTGGGGGTGAAATTCCCCCGCGCCACCCGACTCTTCAGTTTTCCCCTACTTCATGAGTTAATCGAATTGTGGAGGAGTCCGCAATTGTGCTGATAAGTCATTTAGAAAATTTTAGACTGTATTAAGGCGAATGAGTTCTTCCTCCTGTAATTGTTTAAATTGGAATTTGCCCATCCATAGCAGATTTGATCCCGTAATCGTTATCACGGAAAAGAAAAAAGGCAGGGCCATTTCTGACCCTGCCCTACCACGGTAAATACTGTGGTACATAAAACCCGCCTTCTCCATATCGGGTTAGTTCTTAAACTTTCTCCTAATCCCTGCCACCCCAATTAGACCCAGACCCAGCAGCAGCATGGTGGTGGGTTCGGGGACGTTATTGGGGACCAAGGTTGTCTCAAAAACAGCTGGCGGACCATTGCATTCACCGTAGACGATGTCAAAGGGGTACATACCTGTTGGACCAGTGTAAGTTCCCATCGCGACGGTCGGTGCTGTGGGTCCAGGCTGGCTGATGATAGTATTGCCATTGATTATAAATGTCAACCCGTCATCATGCTGAACAGTATATGATTGCCCATTGGTAAAATAAGCGTTACCCGTGAACTGGAAGATGATACCGGTAGTTGAACCATTACTGAGAATGTAGTTAGGATCCGTTAAAGGACTAAGATAAGTTATGCCGGTTGCTCCGCCATGTGTCAAAAACGATCCTAGCGTGTAATAAGCACTACTGTTTGACCCGTTCCTGCTATCTAGGGTAAAACCATTCAGCGAGAATGTTGCATTGGCAGGTGTAGCAGGGATATTTGCTAAGACGGCGTCTTGGGCCGTTGTATTCGACACCTCCCATGCACTTCCGGAGATATAACCGGCCTGAGCAGTAACAGCCATCACTAAGATGGAGACAGCACATAATACTAACACTCCTAAGTCTTTTCTCTTCATATCCAATCCCCCTTCTTATGGACTTTATTCATATATATAGCTACAATAAAGTCAGCAATTATCATGCCGCAAATTTAACTTATTGAAATAACTTATATGTTATAAAGTAGGCGGTGTATGTGTTTTGAAAAGTGTAAACTATTTTGACATATTACAAGTGATACATGAGTGCCAGGAGTCATTTATCTAAATAATTTTATAGCTTTAGTAGTTATATTAAAAATGTAAAAACTTTTGACACTTGCAACCCGTAATCTTTAACCGACGAACAATATGAAGTATGAAGAGTTAGTAGATACCGTTTTGGTCATGTTTTAGGAAACGGGTTGATATGTGATCTTCCCCCGATTTAGTAGACACACCGAAAAGCTAGATGTATAAATCTATAGCTTGGAGGTGGTCTATGAATACAGTAGTCAGACGCAGGAAGTATGATCGGGATTTTAAGCTTGAAGCCGTAC
>Ga0326727_10008770_pt1 | contig 25387 bp, 22 predicted proteins | sample MB2enrmetagenome_FD_207643 | JGI IMG/M metagenome (GOLD analysis project Ga0326727, IMG submission 207643) | Lab enriched peat soil microbial communities from McLean, Ithaca, NY, United States - MB29MY | ecosystem: Environmental > Terrestrial > Soil > Wetlands > Peat | place: USA: New York... | reverse complement strand
GAAACCGAGAGCATAACCCTGAACACCGAACTGGAAACCCCAACGCTTGATCCTGCGACGGAGCTGGAGACTCTACAGAGTCTTGACCAGCCGTCGCGTGAGTCCACGTCCAACACTGAAACAGCCGATGTAGTCGAAGTACTTGAGCTGGACGCCGATACCCTGACAACCAAATCCGATGAGCCCATCGCCGAGGCTGCGCCTGAGAGCGCGCCGGTGGCCGTGGCCGCGGCTGAGATTACGCCCGTTGCCGAGGCTGCGCCCGAAAATGTGCCCGTCGCCGTGGCCGCGCCTGAGAGTGAGCCCATTGCCGAGGCTGCGCCTGAGAGTGTGCCTGTGGCCGTGGCAGCCCACTCTGAACACGTGGGGCCGGCAGAGTCGGCAGAGGATTTTTCAGCCGCCCTCGAGGCCTTCGAGCGCGAGCAGGCCGCTGAGGCCGCAGCCGTCGAGGCTTATGGCGACAAGGTCGTCTCCGGCACTGTCATCAAGCAGACTGAGAAGTATCTGGTGGTCGATGTCGGCCTGAAGAGCGAGGGCCTTGTGCCGCTCGAGCAGGTGGTTGACCACACCGGCGCAGTCAAATTCCAGCCCGGCGAAGTGATTGACGTGATGATCGAGCGCGAGGAGCCCGAAGGCGGCTACCTGGTGAGCTACGATCGCGCGCAGCGGCTCCGCGTCTGGGACACGATTGAGAAGGCAGCCAACGACAAGACTCCCATCAAGGGAACGGTAGTGAGCCGCGTCAAGGGCGGGCTTACCGTCGACATCGGCATCAAGGCGTTCCTGCCCGGCTCGCAGCTTGAGATTCGCCCGGTGCGCAATCTCGATGGCTACCTCGGCCAGCAGATCGACGTCCGCGTGATCAAGCTGAACAAGAAGCGCGGCAACGTTGTAGTCAGCCGCAAGGAGCTTCTTGAGGAAGACCTGAACAGCAAGCGTTCGGCCACCATGGAACATCTCTTTGAGGGCGCGGTGCTCACCGGCACGGTGAAGAACCTCACCGACTACGGTGCGTTCGTCGACCTCGGCGGCATCGACGGCCTGCTGCACATCACCGATATGAGCTGGGGTCGCCTCACCCATCCCCGCGACCTGGTCAACGTCAGCGATGAGATCCAGGTGAAGGTGCTCAAGTTCGATAAAGACAAGCAGCGCGTCTCGCTTGGCTTCAAGCAGCTCACACCCGATCCGTGGCTTGACGCTTCAGAGCGTTACCCGGTCGGCGCCAAGGTCCACGGCCGCGTTCTTTCGGTCACTGACTACGGCGCGTTCGTTGAACTTGAGCAGGGCATCGAGGGCCTGGTTCACCTCTCTGAGATGACCTGGTCCAAGCGCCTCAAACACCCCTCCAAGCTGGTCAAGCCAGGCGACGAGGTCGATACCGTGGTTCTTGCCGTCAACCCCACCGACCGCCGCATCTCGCTGGGCATGAAGCAGCTTCTCGAGAATCCCTGGGAGAACCTGAGCGACCGTTATCCCACCGGCGCCATCGTTGAAGGCCGCGTCCGCAACCTCACTGACTTCGGCGCATTCATCGAGATCGAGGATGGAATCGACGGGCTGGTGCACGTCTCGAATCTGAGCTGGACCAAGCGCGTCAAGCATCCTTCTGAAATCGTGAAGAAGGGCGAAAAGGTAAAGGCCGTTGTTCTCGGCGTCGAGCCGCAGAACCGCCGCCTCTCGCTGGGCATCAAGCAGCTTCAGCCCGATGTGTGGGAGAGCTTCTTCGCCAGCCATCGCGTGGGCGACGTGGTGCACGGCAAGGTTCTGCGCACCGCGCAGTTCGGCGCCTTTGTTGAGATCGCCGACGGGGTCGAGGGACTCTGCCATATCTCCGAGGCCGGCGACGACGGCGACCACTCCAAACTTGAAGTGAGCGCCGAGCACGACTTCAAGATCATCAAGATCAACGTCGAGGAGAAGAAGGTGGGCCTCAGCCTGCGTGCGGTAAGCGGCCACGAGGCCAGCCGCGCAACGGTCGAGCATTACAAGGCCGATACCCACAAGCACCCGGTCTCAAGCTCCACCACCACCCTTGGCGACCTCATCCACTGGAAGCGCGAAGGCTGAGAAAGACAGTAGTCAGTTGTCAAGGCGGCCACCCTCCGGGGTGGCCGTTCTGCGTCTGGGGGCAAGATGGCGCAAAAACCGGCATATCCGAGCTGATCCGGCGACTCAGACTCAACCCTTGCAATTCTCTTGGCTTGCGCTCTCGCGCTCGACGAACGTGAGCGCAAGCGACGCTCAGTCCTCACGCCGCACAGGCGCGCAAATCTCGCGCCGCCGGCTTTGGCTGGATGGCCACGAACGGGGGAAGCGTCTTCCAAATGTCGCGGAAATTACTCCGGATGGATAACAGTCCCATCGGCCTGGCGGGCAATCAGTTTGCCGCCCTTGAGCAGTACATACCTGTTGTCTCGCCACGCGCTCTTTTTTGAGAGATAGCTTGCGCACCAAACGATGAAGCCCTCGAGATCTCTCAGGGGATAGATCGCCGTCGTACGCCGCGCCAGCGGATCGCCTGCCGCCCACCAACCGACCACCCAGCATTCCACCATCCGGTTCAGCCACGCGGCCGCGAACAAGCCGACGCCCAGCCACGGGTATCCAAGCAGGGCAGCGGTGATAAGCGCCAGTATCCCGTACGGAACGGCGAAGGTCAGTACTTCTCCAGGGTGGCCTTTGGGCCGCGAATATCTGGTCCCCAATGCCCAGCGCACTTGCCGATCCCACATCTGCCCGAAGGTCATAGGCTGAGAAACATGGGCCACCACGTGGCCCGACAGCACGACCTTGTAACCCGCCTGATAGATGAGATTGCCCAAAACGAAGTCATTGGAGAAATACTGGCCGAGTGCGGCGAATCCGCCGATCTTGGCGACCGAATCCTTGCGCACTACAATGGTCGGTCCCAAGCCGAATTTCATTCCTTCAAGTAGATTGGCGATCAACACGCCGGCAGTGAATTCGACCGATTGACCGATCGCATCCAGAGCGGACCACGGACCTCCGGCACTCTTACCGCGGAAAACGCAGGTTACGGCGCCAACTTTGGGGTCGAGCAATGGAGCAACCACGTCGCGCAGATAATCCGGTTCCACTTCAACGTCGCTGTCGCCGGTCACAAAGATGTCGTAACTCGCAACCTCCGCCATGCGATGGAAGCAGTAGCTTGGCGGATTCGGCCAGGGCCGGGGCCCCAGCACCAGAATCCTGCTGGGAATGTGCGGATAACGCGCGCAGATCTCCCGGATCACGGGCAGCGCTGAATCATCCTCCGTGTCGGCTGCAAACAGGACTTCGTACCTGGGATATTTCTGATTGAATACGCTCTCAATGTTTTCCTTTAGCCGCACCTCATTGCCATGCAGAGGTTTGAAGACTGAAACCGGCGGCAGATCCGCCCATATTTTCGCAAAGGCTATCTGATCCCGCCGGCGGTTGCGGACGAACTGCACGGCTCCAACAACGGCAAGCACCAGGACAACAGTGGAAGTGATCGTTCCGAACACTGCAACCGCGAAAAGTAATTCCAAAAGAATTTTCATCGCACACTCAATAAAGCGGCAGGTCTGTTGGCCAGGCCTACCGCTGGGGCTGAAGTCACTCTCAAGTCACTCATTTTATCTTAGGCTTGCAAGGGCCCTCTGGTTGTGACAAATAACACCTCTACCACCAGAAGCTTTTCCCGGGCGTCAGGAGTCCGTCTTGCCGCTCATAAAAAGACGGCGATCACTGCCGCAGATCGCGATTCGTGAAAATGAATTTTCCTCCGCTGTGCGCCAGCGGGTAGATTTTCAGGCCGGCCAGCTCCTTGGGTTCCTCCCCATCCGCCCAGACGAACACTGTCTCTGGACCGTTCCACAGCGCCGCCAGCGATTGCGGAGTCTCGAAGATATGCGGCGCATCGGGGAATTTAGCGCCATACCAGAGATTCCCGGCCGGCTCACCCAGGACGTGGACCTGAACGCCGGTATAAAAGTTCAGCGTGGAGGCATCGCTGTACTGGCCGTCGATCACGATCACATCGCCGGGCTGGAAGTGCTTTTGAATTGCCTCTGCAAGCGAATAGGAAGATAGGATCGGCGAGAAAGTGGCATAGGAAACACGTACGCAGCCGAGCAACGCGACCATCATTGCCACCAGCGCCACGTTGCCCGCCATCGCACGCCCGCGCCGGCGCAGAAACCAGTTCAATCCCGTACCGAGCAGCAGCGCAAGCGAAACCACGAGAAGCGGACCGCGAAACACACCCAGCGCCTGCGGCGTCAGATCGAGCATGTGCCCGAGCGAAAGGTTGTACTCCGACGGGTTTTTCTTCAGCAAGTCAGCCAGGTCGGCGCCCGGCGCAGGACGGTGGGAGATAGACAGGAGCCAGGCTCCGGCTAGAAATCCAAGCACACCAATGACCAATAGGACCACGGACGAGATCAGACCCGCCCGCCGGGCGGATGAGCGTTCGGGCGAGCCGGCTTCCATCGCCAGCCAGTTACCTGCCAATAGCGCTGACGCCGGCAGGGCAGGAATGGTGTAGTACTCCTGCCGCGTGGAGAAGCTGAAGAATCCCAGGATCACAAACGCCCAAAGGAAAAAGAGCAGGTTTGCATTTTGCCGCCGATCCAGCGCGCCGAGCCGGCCGCGAAGTTCTTTCCACCGCACCGGGACCTGGCCAAGAGCCTGGGGCAGAAATGCGCACCAGGGAAAGAGCCAAACCGCGAAGAGCACCCAGAACAGAACCAGTGGAACCGTGTCGTAGCCGGGCGGTACGCGCTTGTTCAGGAAGCGCATCACATGCTCATTGACGAAGTAGAACCACAGAAACCCGCGCGCCTGCCCCTGCGGCGGATTCCTGATCGCCGCAAGAATATGCCAGGGCGCGGCAATCACCAGAAACACCAGCGAACTCGACAGCACGCGCAACTTCATCAGGTGCTTCAAGTTGCCGGTGAGCAGAAGAAACAGTCCAATCGCTCCAATCGGGAAGACCAATCCCACCAGGCCCTTGGTGAGCACATTCATTGCACAGGTTGCGGCAAATCCCCAGCAGACCAGGAGCGAGGGCCGTTCTTCCTCGAGCGATCGCAGGAAAAGGAAATAGCCCAGCGTCAGCCACAGCGCGATCATCGTTTCGGGAATCAGAAATCGCGTGTAAATGAACAAGCCGAGCGAAGTTACAAGCACGAATCCCGCCGAGAACCCGCTCGCCTCTCCATAAACCCAGCGCCCCAGCCAGTACGTGACGAGCACCAGCACCAGAGCCGCGAGCAGCAGGGGCAGACGCGTACTCCAGTTGCTGATCCCAAAGATCTTGTAGCTGGCCGCCAGGCTCCAGTACATCACGGGGGCCTTTTCAAGATAGCGGTAACCGTTGGTGTAGAGCGTCACCCAGTCGTGGCGCTGCAACATTTCGCGCGCCGCCTCGGCGTGTACTGAGTCGGCATCGTCGAGCAAAGGCGGCCACGAAAGGCCCGTCGTATAGATCACCGCCCACAAACCCAGGAGCACCAGCAGTGAAATCCGCCAGTTCCAGGGCAAACGAAAGGCGCGGTTCAATGCCACCTGGTCCGGCTTCCGGCCGGAGGTGTCTTCGCGATTAGCAGCGGGGTTCGAATCCATGAGCAATAGGAATGATAATACGTGCCGGCACACGCTCAATCCAAGTTCACCGCGATCACAGTCCCGGGCTGCTTTGTTCTCAATCAGGACCGGGCTATGAGAATCACTCCGGCGCAGACAAAAATCGTGGCCAGCCATCGACGCCGGTCTACATCCTCGCCCAGGAAGAACTTGGCGCCCAGGGCATTGGCCAGGAACGTGAGCGATGCCGTGGCCGGGCCCATCAGGCTCAGGTCAGCCCAGGAGAGGCCCATCAGGTTGCTGAAGAAAGCGATCGCCATAAACGCAATTCCACTCAGAAACGTTCCACTTGAAAGCACGCGCAGAATTGCAGCGCCCACGCCCTTCATGTGGCTGAGTTCGCCGAGGTCGCCGATGCGGCGCATGGCAAGCGCGATGAAGACGTCTCCGGCGGCGGCAGCGCCGACCGTGATGAGAATGCAGATCCAGGTATAAAGCAGCCTCATTCGCCCTCCTCCTGTGCTGAGGAGGCAGCAACGGCCACGCCCGTTTCGCCGGTTCGCGATGGCCCTCTCGCCACCACTCCCACCCCCATCACGATCAGCACAATGCCCGCCCAGCGCACGAGACTGATGTGCTCACCCAGCCAGAAGTGAGCAATAAGCACCATGTTCACATAGCCGAAGGCCGTGGCAGGAAGAACGTAAGTGAGGTCGGCGAACGAAAGCGCCGTGGCGTAGCTGGCCATGCCTGCCATCAGGCTGGCGATGCCCAGGATAATCCACGGATTGGCGACGGCCGCGATGAGGTGCAACAGATGATGCACATCGATTGCCCCCACCTGCTTCATGCCGCGCGCCAGAAATGCGTCCCCCGCGGGACTGAAGATGACGACAGAGAGGATGACGAGATACTTGCGAAGCGTCAAAACTTGAATTCCCTTTTCCAATCCGAAAACTCAGGACGGGCCCTGCCATATTAGAGCCGCATCGGGGCCAGCCGTTCCCCAAATGCTGATTATTACAAGGCGACCGGCAACCTGGGAGCCAATCGGATAGTTCCCGAAGAACGCCGCAGGACCAGGGGGCCTTGTAACAGGGCAAGAGTTTACTTGTGCCGCAACACCACACCTCCTCGGTCATCCCGGGCGCGCGGACACAACGCGGTTGCGTTGTGTCCGCAAGTCGAGGGATCTGCGGCTGTCTTCCGTCATCGAATTCAGGCACGGCTGCCTCGCCGGGCGGCCAATGCCCACCGGCAATCCCGGTCGTCCTCAGCGCGGCCACCCGCAAGGGTGGCCATTTCGCGTTGGGGACAGGTTAGTTTCCATAAGCCGACTATCAGGGGCGATCCGGTTGCGCTAAGAATTTGGTCGCTGCCCGCTTCTTGATTCTCGAGATTGGTTCCTGCTGTCACGCTCCACGGCGGGTAACTCGTCAGGATCGATGTGCGAATACGGCAGGAGGGCCGGCAGTTGGATCGTCCTCACCCCAAGGTCCATGGCTGCGATAAGGCCGGCGTTCACGGCAAATACGTTTGGAACTTGGTTGTCCGACAGACGTCCCCTTGAAGGCTTTTGGTGAAGTCACGTACCTTAGATTTTGCCCAACCATTCAAACACACGGGGCGGGAATGGCATGAAGATGGAGACGATCGGGAGAGTTTTTATAGCAACATTGCGCATTGAAGCACTGGTCTGTATCGTGGCATTCGCAACCGGGATGAGGATCGCGTGAAGCGAAGGGACTTTGTACGGCTTGGGTGGGCCACGATGGTTGCGACCGGGGCAGGCAAGCTGCGGCCCGCGTTTGGGAAATCGCCAGGCCTCCAGCAGGTTCCGGGGCCGACCCAGCATCTGATGGCGCCGCTGGGACCGAATGCGTCGATGGAGCCCGCCGGGCGAGCGGCGGATTTCACCCTGCAAATCGCGCCCACGTTGGTCGAACTGGCCCCGCAGGTTGTAATCAGCACAATTGGCTACAGCAACAAAGTCCCAGGTCCCCTTATACGGATGCGCGAGGGCCGGCGAGTCACCGTCGACGTTGTGAACGACACCGACGTTCCGGAGTTCGTGCATTGGCATGGCCTGTTCGTCCCTTCGGAAGTGGACGGGGTGGAGGAAGAAGGCACTCCCCCAGTCCCGCCCCACGGCAAGCGGCGCTATCAATTCGTGGCCAGGCCGGCGGGTTCGCGATGGTACCACTCGCACACCGCAGCCATGATGGATCTACATCGGGGCACCTACACCGGCCAGTTCGGTTTTCTCATGATCGACGGAGCGAACGACCCTGGACGCTACGACCAGGAAGTGTTTCTGGCGCTGCGGGAATGGCAATACTTTCTGTCTACGATGGATCAGGACGAGATGGCGCCGGATCCCAGGGACCCCATGCCTGAAAAACCCGCCACCCCAGACCTGCGTCCGAACGGACTCGAAGTCAGCGCTCCTCTTTATTCGATTAACGACAAACTACTCGGAGCCGGGGAACCCCTCCGCGTGCAGCCGGGTCAGCGCGTCCTGATGCACCTGCTCAACGCGAGCGCTGCCCAAATTCATCGCTTGGCTTTGCCCGGCCACAAGTTTCAGGTGATCGCTCTCGACGGCAATCCCGTGCCGACGCCTCAGCCAGTCGATATCGTTGAGATCGCCCCGGGCGAGCGCGTGGATGCGATTGTGGAGATGAATAACCCGGGCGTCTGGATTTTAGGGGAGATCCGCGATGTCGCGCGGCAATCCGGCATGGGGCTGGTGGTGGAGTACGCCAATCAAAAGCAGCGCGCGCGATGGGCTCCGCTTCCGATGTCGCGCTGGGACTACACAATTTTTGGCACGACCGCGCCGCATCCCGCGCCAGACCAGACCATCGACATGGTCTTTGAAAAAGTGCCTGGCGGACCCAATGGATTCAATCACTGGCTGGTCAACGGCAAAGAATATCCGCATGAACGGGAATTCGTGTTGCGAGAGGGAGCCCGCTACCGGCTGGTGTTTCACAATCGCAGCGACGACTCTCATCCTCTCCATATCCATAGACACATGTTCGAGCTGGTCGAGCTCAACGGCAAGCCGACGGCCGGCATCAAAAAAGATACGGTGATCGTTCCCGCATTTGGACGCGCCACGGTGGATCTGATCGCCGACCAGCCGGGCCTGACGCTGTTTCACTGCCATATCCAGCATCACATGGACTTTGGTTTCATGGCGCTGTTTCGCTACGCTTGAGCGCCGCATCGCGTGCGCCAGGAATATTCCGTTTGCCGATGGTTTCAGCGACCTCCCAACTAACCTCTGTAACAGCTTTTTAACATATTCGATACACGCAAGAAATATTGAACAGATAAAAGAAAGTGGTTTGGCAAGTGTCCCCAACTTGGCAAGCTTCCCCAACCTGGCAAGTGTCTCCAACTTGGCGAGTAACCCAACCACAAATCCCAACCGGAGGTCTGCATGAAGATGATCCATGGCAGGTTCCGAGCGGCAGTGCTCTCTGGAGCCGCCGTCTCGATGCTCGCATTTGCCTCGACAGCAAATGCGCAGAATCAAAACTCCAACAATCAATGGCCGAACGGCAATTCGGCGCCAGACAATCCGTGGCCTTACGCAAAGGCGAACCGCACAGCGCCTGTGCTCGCGGTGGTCGGCGACGTTTCCTGCGAGCCCGGCGAAACCGAGCCCGCTGGTGAAAAGGCGGGTGAAGCCTGCATCAACCCCAAGGCCCCTTACACCAGCACCTCTCTGTGGCAATCCCAGGAGGCCACTGCGAATCAGATTGAGACTATGATGCCTGACCTCGTGGCGATCGCCGGAGATTTGCAATACCAGGTTGGACAATACGAGGACTTCGAGAACTCGTACGATTTGACCTATGGCGCTTTCAAAATGATCACGCGGCCGGCGCCTGGCAACCACGAGTTTTATGACGAGCATGGCGCGACCGGCGTTGCCGGCTACGGCTACTTCTCCTACTTCAACGGGTTCCAGATCGATGCCACAGGACAGCCGATCACGACTACGCTCGCGGACCCGTGCCCATCATCGATGACGGGATGCGGCTATCCGGCCGCTACCACTCCCAACCCCCAACCTATACCGCGGCCTGATGGACAGGCGGGGCACTTCGAGGAGACCGGTGGAGTTGGATCCACCGTACCGGCGGGGGGTCCAGTCGGAGTCGGAGATGGCTGGTACTCCTACAATCTTGGCTCCTGGCATCTGATCTCGCTCAATATCGAGTGCGAGACACAGCCGGGCGGCTGTTCTCCCACAGGCTCCTGGTTTGCCGCCGAACTCGCATGGCTGCAAAAAGATCTCGCGGCGAATCATTCCGCTTGCACTGCCGCATACTGGCATCAGCCCACGTTCAGCGCTACGAACGGCATCACCCAGGAGGGCGTGACTGCTCAGGCCTTTTGGCAACTGCTCTACCAGTACGGAGCCGACCTGGTGCTGAACGGACACGACCACCTCTATGCCCGTTACCAACCCCTTGATCCCAATGGGACGCCCGATCCAAAGAAGGGTATACGGGAATTCATCGTGGGCACCGGCGGCGAGACACTTGATCCGATCGTCATAACCCCGGTCACGAGCGGCTCAGGCGAAACAAACCAGGAGGATCCTACCGGCAACGTGAATTTCAACGCACAGAATCTTCAGGCATATACCGGGTACTACTGGGGTGTGATGGGCCTGACGCTCTATCCGAACGGCTACGCGTGGGATTATGAGTCGGCACTGGCGGGTCCCACAGCTTTAAGCAATGGCCCTACACTTCCTGCACCGAATGCGAATGGTGGTTATAGCGACAAGGGCTTCGGCACCTGCCACGGTTCACCAGACAGGTGGTAGCGACCGGATCATCTTCGCCACGTTGGCTTGACCTTGCTTCAGTACGCATTCCCCTTTCGCGATTTCTCGCGAAGGGGGAACTTTTTTTGCATGGCTCTCAGTTCCGGCTCGCGGCCTTTCCTCATCCGCGCATCTGCGCCCGCGATAGGCATTTTTCTTATTTGCATGAGGAGCATAGCCCCTGGCGGGTGGCGTCGGTATCGACGCCCCAAAAACCACACCGAGGGTTATCCCGGTCGCTCGCCCTTGGGGACCCTGGAGACTCCGGACCTCAGTTGGCAGGAAGAAGCCCACGGCCCAGCAGGGCCGGCCCCATAAACGCCGAAGGCTCCCGAAACCCCTCCGCCTTGCAGATTATTCACTCTCTTTGCGCTATACCGGACCAGGAACTGGCGCAGGAAGAGTCATCTCCTGATCCGGTCGAACAACGCAAAACCAAAAGAAGCCGCGAAATGCACCAGATCCGCTGTAATTTGCGTCCCCTAACCCTTTATTTATGACGATTTTGCGTTATAAGCGCTTTGTTTTCAGCGGCTTACGCCAAAAGATAAAACGTACAAGTAGCTCAAAATAAGCCACTTAACCTCAAAAAAATGGGGGAGGGGGTACAGGCCTCTGCCTGCCCGCAAAGCGAACTCGGCCGCACCTGCTGCAAAGGCTTAATCTCCTTGACTTCACCACACCGGCAGCGAGACCGGTCGAACGCCCGCAACTTACGCCGGCGTGATGCAGAACGCGCACATTCGTCCAATCGTCGTCAGGCCCAGCAGTTCGACGCCGGGCGCAACATAACCCTCCCGCACCGGCTCGTCGCGCATCAGGTCGGTGCTCAGGTATTTCCGGTTGTCATCGGGAAACACCGTGACCACTTGAGCATCGGGACCCAGCCGCTCCTGCGCCTTCAGCGCCGCCAGAAAGTTGCATCCCGATGAGATGCCCACCGCCAGTCCCAGCTCTGACGCCAGCTTTTGCGCCATCAGGATCGAGTCGCCGTCGGGTATCGCAATCACTTCATCCAGCCTCGACAAATCGATCAGTGCCGGAACGAACTCGTCCGAGATGCCCTGGATGCGATGCTTCCCCACCTTGTGCCCGGTGGAAAGAGTGGGCGATTCGGCCGGTTCCACCGGATGCACTTTGATCCTGGGATTGCGGCTGCGCAGGTACCGCCCCACGCCCATCACCGTGCCGCCCGTTCCCACGCCCGCGACGAACGCATCCGGCACGAGGCCCGCGCACTGGAGCTGCGCCCAAATCTCGGGCCCGGTAGTGATGGCATGCGCTTCAACGTTGGCGCTATTTGAGAATTGCCGGGGAAGAAACACATCGCCGCGGACCGTGGCGAGTTCTTCGGCCAGGCGGATGCTGCCCAGAAATCCGCCCTGCTCTTTGCTCACCGGGACAACCTCAGCGCCGTAGCCGCGGATCAGATCCTTCCTCTCGCTGCTCATCCAGTCGGGCATGAAGATGCTGACTGGATGCCCCAGCGCCCGGCCGAGCGCCGCAAAGGAAATTCCGGTGTTGCCGCTGGTCGCCTCCACGATCGTGTCGCCCGGGCGCAGGTCCCCGGCGGCATGGGACTTACTGAGGATGTGAAGCGCCATGCGATCCTTGATACTGCCCGTCAGGTTCATCTGTTCGCACTTGGCATAGATGACCCGCACCCGATCCTGGTAGCAGCAACGGATCCCCAGGAGCGGCGTATTCCCCACCAGCCGTTCCAAGGCCGTAAGCCGTTCTCTGACGGTCTCTTCCACGCTTACCTGCATCGTAGCTCCCGCGCGACGTTCGCCCCTCCGCCGATCGCTCGGCAATTCTAGCAAACGGCCTTACCGCGCCCTTGTGACTGCTGACTCCTACCAGCCCATCTGTCGCATCCGGTCAAGGATGATGGCGCTGTAGTGATCCATGCGCGCAGGCTTTCGCCGGCGGGGATCGGGCAGAATCGCGGCCAGACGCGCCCCCTGCTCCCGGCCGATACTCGCAGCCGATGCGCCGTAGTAAGCGCGAGACGCTGCCTCGGCGCCGTAGATACCCTGCCCCCACTCGATCTCGTTGAGGTAGAGCTCGAGAATGCGTTGCTTGCCCAGAACGAGCTCGGCTACCGGAACCAGCGTGAACTCCGCGCCTTTGCGCAGGAACGAGCGGCCGGTTCCGAAGAACAGGTTTTTTACCAGTTGCTGCGTAATGGTCGAGCCGCCGCGAAGGCGCCCGCCGTGCACGTCGTCTTCGGCCGCGATCTCAATTGCCTGCCAGTCAAAGCCGTGGTGCTGGTAAAAGCGCGCGTCCTCGGCAGCGATGACGGCGTGCTGGAAATCGGGCGAAATCCGGCTGAGCGGAACGAACCTGTATCGCTCCTGATAGGGCTTGCCGTGAATCCAGGCCTGCAGGCGGCGCTCGACGTGCACTGCGGTAGCTGGCGGGTCGATCCACCTGGCCGCCACCAGCAGGAGCGCGGCGAGCAACCAAAGCGACGCCACGCCGGCGACAACCCATCGGACAAAAGACCACCAGGAGAACTTTCGAAGCCGAGGCCTGGGCCGTGAAGGAGCAACTGCAGTCACATTTCAGGATAATCGCGAGGGCACGGGCCGCGGGGACGGGCCTCGCGCTTCCGTCGGTTCAGTTTCCGGTGGGAATGATTCCCGCGTTTTCAACCATCAGGATCGTCGTTCGCCGCGGCGCGCGGGTGCGGTGAACCACGGTCTTCGGCACCACGAATCCCTGCCCGGGCTTGAGCGTGACGGTGCGGCCTTCGATTCCCGTTCCGGAATTGCCTTCGACATCGACGAGCAGTTCGCCGTCGACCACGTAGAAGAACTCATCGTCGCCATCGTGCTTGTGCCAGTGGTACTCGCCTTCAATTGCCGCCATGCGCACCACCGAATCGTTCACCTTGCACAGCGTCTGGTTGAACCACTTGTAATCGCTGGCGCCAGGAACGGCGTGCACGTCAAAAACATCCAGCGGCTTGTAGAGAACGTTGAGTCGGGTTTCGTAGGGGAAGGAGGCAGTTTCGGCCATGGGAAAGACCTCGCCAAGAGGATAGCAGGGTTATGGCAGAGATCAGGGGTCAGGGGTCCGGGAAAGCGGCCCGAGTAGTGGCCGCTTTGGGACTGCACCTCGGACTTACTTCGGGTTATTCAAAAGGGTCATAGCACCAGCCTTCTGGTCGCGTTTTTCCTCATTGAAGAGATACCGGTCCAGCTTGTCGAAGTATTCGTCTCCGACTATCTCGCGAAGTTTCGCAACATACCGTTCTCTGATTCCGGGCTCTTCATCTTCCATTGCCTGTATCTCCGCCCTGATCTCCGTAGGAGCATCTTCTAGACGAGTATCCGGGTGCAGAAGCCAGTATTTGTCCCAGAAAGCGTAAATCCGATCATATTGCTCCTGTATCTCCCGATGAGCCTCGATCCCAAGCTCAGTGGCCGCCTCCCGCGGCCCTTCCGGCAGTTCCTGGAGTAGAACGCAGTGCATTGGTTCTTTACCCTCGGGGTTCCCTTTCTCGACCAGCCTTTTGTTGTATGTGTCGTCATATGAAACATCGTCAAAGACGTACGTAAAGAACGTTTCAGCGCAAGCCAAATGAGAGATCTCTCCCGGAGCGGGGTTATCTTTGCGCGGGCAGGGGTCGGAAAATGGACCAGGCGTTGGATGCGGAAGCCACATCACCCCTCTTACATAGAGGTTGAGCTTTGCAAATGCCTCCGGGGTCAGTTCCGCCTTCAGTTCGTCCACAGCTTGCCGCAGCGGCAGCTCCCACCGCTCGTGAGCCTCCTGCAAACCATATTGCTGCGTTAGTTTGTTCATGAGAAGAGGTCGTCCGGGGCCTCCGCCCTGACGATAGCCTTTCAGCAGAATGGAGATCACGATATCCTCTTCATACTTGCTGATCCCAATGCCGGTTGCGTAGTCCTTGCGGGTTCGCGCCGGCACTGCCCCGGACCGCCGGTCGGCCTGAATCAGCTCATCTTCGTCGCCGACATATTCCATCAGGTCTTCGAACCTCGTCATATCTGGCTGTACTGTTGGAGCCGTGTTACCGGATTGGGCCCCTCCGGGTCCGGACGTATTCTGGGCCCGGATCGATGGCGCGAATGCCAGAGCAATGAAAATAGAAACGACGGCGAGGAACCGACGGGAGGTTCGGCGAGGAGATGGCATCAGAAATCTCTCTTTCTCATGCGAGGCATCGCATGTGCCCAAAGTCTCGGAACGCCAACACCATACTAAACTCGGGAGCTCAGGCCTGCCGCATCTCGCCGCCCATCCGCGAATCCAGATAAACTGGCCTCATGGGCTTCGGCTTCCACATCGAAAACTTCGGCTGCCGCGCGGCGCGCGCCGATGGCGAGGCGATCGGCGCCCGCCTGCTCTCCTCCGGCCATTGCATGGAGCAGCCCTCTGACGCTGAAGTTGTGATAGTAAACACCTGCTCCGTCACCGCCGAGGCCGACCGCCAGGCCCGCGCATTTATCCGCCGCGCCAACCGCCTCAACCCGGCGGCGAAGATCGTCGTCACCGGCTGCTACGCGCAGCGCGCCCCAGCCGAATTAGCCGCAATCGGCGGCGTTTCCGCTGTCGTGGGCAACAGCCATAAGGCGCTGGTGCCTGAGATAGTGGTCGACCTCGGGCAACGCCCTGCGCCGCACGCTCCCGCGTCGGGTTCTTTCGTCAGCGTTCAATCGCTGCTGGCCGGTCCGGCTTCCGTCCTCGCCGATGACGCCTTCGCCCACTCATTCATTGAAGAGGCGCAGCTGGTACCGGGTACGCAGACGCGCCCCAACCTCAAGATCCAGGAGGGCTGCGCCAATCGCTGCTCCTTCTGCGTCATCCCATTCACTCGCGGCCCGTCCAAAAGTCTGCCCCACGCAGTGGTTCTCAGGCAGGTGGAGGGCTTTGTCGCAGCGGGCGGCAACGAGCTGGTTTTTTCGGGCATCAATCTGGGGCGGTGGGGAAGGGAACTGCCGCTGAAGACCTCGCTCCCCGCTCTGGTCCGCGACATCTTCGCGCGCACGGCTCTGCCGCGCCTGCGCCTCAGTTCCATTGAGCCCATGGACTGGGACGACGAGCTGATCGGCCTCATGGCCGAATTCGCCGGCCCCGATGCGCGCGAGCCGCGCCTGGCCCGCCACGCGCATCTGCCGCTGCAATCCGGCTCCGACGCGGTGCTGCGCCGCATGCACCGACGCTACCGTCCCTGGCACTATGCCGATAAAGTCGCAGCGCTTTTCGGCGCCGCCGGCCCCGAACTCACCCTCGGCGCCGACGTCATGGCTGGCTTCCCCGGTGAAACAGACGCTGAGTTCGAAGAGACCGTCGCCTTCATTCGCGCGCTGCCCTTTGGCTATTTGCACCTTTTCCCGTTTTCGCCGCGGCCTGGCACGCGTGGCTGGGAATTGCATCGAGCAGCCCCTGTCGCGTCAGGGGCGGTTCTGGAACGCATGGCCACGCTCCGCGCGCTCGCCCGGGAGAAGGCTCTCGCTCACCGGTCGCGGATGATCGGCCTCGAGTTGCCGGCGATCACTCTCCACACGCCGCCTGCGCTCGCCGCCCGCGGACGAACCGAAGCGCTCACTGACAACTTTCTGCCCCTTGAGCTCGAGGGCTCCTATGCCGCCAATCGGCTCCTCCGCGTTGCGGTGAAAGACCTCACACCCGAAGGCGCCCTGGCCGCGCGGCCCTTGCCCGCCCATGAAGATGCCCCGCAACTTGCCGCCGGGTTTGCCGGCTCAAAATAGCCCTAACCCCTTTGTTCATGTGACCCGAGCCAATGCTATACTCAGTGTGCATTGGTGCGTCTGCGCCCCCGCCTGATCGGGCATCGCAGCCCGCACTTCACCAACGTAACAACCTACCTGGAGGAGCACCATCGCACTCGATAAACGTTCGGCCAAGTCCTTTATCCGCATCAACGATCGAATTCGCGCCCGCGAAATCCGCGTCATCGACGAAAACGGCGAACAGCTGGGCATCCTGGCGCCCTTTGAGGCGCTGAAGATCGCCCGCGAGCGCGGCCTGGACCTGGTGGAGGTTTCTCCCACCGCAGTTCCTCCCGTCTGCCGCATACAGGACTACGGCCGCTATCTCTACGAAAAGGAAAAGAGCGAGCGCGCTGCCCGCAAGAAGCAGAAGGTCATCACCATCAAGGAAGTCAAATTCTCGGTCACCGTGGATGAGCACGACTACCAGACCAAGAAGAACCAGGCGGTGCGCTTCCTCACCGACGGCGACAAGGTGAAAGCCAGTCTGCGCTTCCGCGGCCGGCAGATGGCCCACCGCGAACTTGGTTACAACATCATTAACCGACTCATCATGGATATCGGGGACGCGGGCATTGTCGAGTTCATGCCGCGCATGGAGGGCACCATCCTCCACGCCATCCTTGCTCCGGCAAAGAAGGATGTAGCCAAGCCCAGGCCGCCGCAACCTCCGGCTCCGCCTCGTCCGCCCGCGCCGCGGGCCTGACGCAAATGCTCCCCGACCGCCTTGCAGACAATTAACCGCCTCCGCGTTACATTGAGTACGGGGAAAGGAATTCGCCGCGCAATGAGCGGCCGCGCAGGTCCCGGGCGCCGCTCATAACCGCTTTATTTTGAACATTTTGAGATCTAAGTAATTTAAAATCATAAATTTGGAGCAGATCCATGCCGATAACTCTCCTCAATTCAGTAATTTGCCGGAGAAAAGCCGGGGGGGGTGCTCGGCCCGCGCCGTGTGCGAGAAATGCAGGCTAGTATAGCCACCGCATACTCTGCAGCCAGTTCCCGCGCCCGGGCGGCGGCAATGGCAGCACGATGAAGCCCTCGCGCCAGTGGCCCTGCTCGCGCCGCGGAGGGTTGCCCACGATGCGCACGGCCGCAATGTTGTGCTCCGCAATTGCCAGGCCCGGCAGCCCGCCCACAATCGCCTGCAACTGGTCGTGATTCGGCGGGCGATTGCAACTCAACGGCGCCAGTGCATTCAGCGCGGCATAAGCTTCGGCCAGGTCGCTCACCCGCGCCCGCCTTTTGCTGCGGAGCGGCTTCAGGCCCAGCGACTTCCAAGCCGCATGCGGACAGCTCTCAATCAGCACACGGTCTTCCAGGGTGGCAGCCCGGCCCTCGGTCGAGAGCCGCCGCCAGCCGCGCCGGCACAAACCGTCGTACACATCCATGCAGAACTCGGCAAAGGCCCGCCAGGTCCTGGGCGCCACTACGCCCGGCAATCCGGTTTTGGCCGTGTGCAACTGCCGTTCGCTCACCCGCGCATGTTCGAGCCCGTTCGCGCTCGATTTCCACGCCTGCGGCCCGTTCAGCACGATGGCGCGAATGCCGCGCGTGTTCGACAGGTGATTCAATCGCCCAGCCAAAACCTCGGCATCGACCGGGTTTGCAGATTTCGCGCACAGGCCGAATGAATCCAGGCTGCCGATCGAGTCCGCGGCCGTGAACCGGATGATTTCGCACTTCAAGGTGCCCGGCTTCACGGCTCCGCCATAAGCGTCCACCAGGGGTGCATGCGACTTGACGCGATCGAGAATCACGATTCCAAGATCGGACCAGCTTCGGCGCGCGAGATCGACTGACAGGATAGCCACGGCCCCAACGTAGCCCCGCGCCGGCCACGCCGGAACACAGAAGCCACGCGAAAGATCCTGCGCCGCGCAGAATTGGAACGCCGCACCAAAATGGGACGGCCCGTGTGCTAGACTCCGTGCGTTATGAAAATCAATCGATTTGCAGTGCCTGCTTTGTTGTTGCCTGTTTGCCTTGCCGCCGCCCTCCTCCGGGCACAGATTTCTCAACCTCATCTTGAAAAGCGCGGCCAAACCACGCAGCTCATCGTCGACGGCGCGCCGTTCCTCATGCTCTCGGGCGAGTTGCACAACTCGTCGTCGTCGAGCCTTGCATACATGGAGCCCATCTGGCCCAAGCTCGAGGCGCTCGGGCTGAACGCCGTGGTAACGCCGCTGAGCTGGGAGCTGATCGAGCCCGAAGAGGGCAAATACGACTACACGCTCATGGATGGACTGCTGAAGCAGGCGCGCGCCTCGCATCAGAAGGTCGTCTTTCTGTGGCTGGCCTCCTGGAAGAACGGAATGTCGAGTTACGCGCCGCTGTGGGTCAAGAAAGACACAAAGCGGTTTCCGCGCGTCATCGCCAAGGGCAATGTAGTTGAGGTCCTGAGCCCGCAGGGCGCGGCCACCCAGGAAGCCGATGCGCGCGCCTTTGCCGCGCTGATGCGGCACATCAAGGATGTAGACGGCAGCGACCACACCGTGGTGATGATGCAGCTTGAAAACGAGGTGGGCGTTCTGGGCGACACGCGCGACCACTCCGATGCCGCCAACCAGGCCTTCGCGGGGCCGGTTCCGGCCGAGCTCACTCGATATCTCAAGCTGCATCACGACACGCTCTATCCAGATTTGCGCGAGCTGTGGGACGCGAACGGGGACAAAACCGCCGGCACATGGACGGAGATCTTCGGCGACACGCAGCGCGCCGACGAAATCTTCATGGCCTGGCACTACGCGCTGTATATCCAGGCCGTGGGCGCGCGCGGCAAGGCTGAATACAACATTCCCATGTACGTGAACACGTGGCTCGGCGGCGATGACGCGACTCCCGGCGAGTATCCGAGCGGCTGCCCCGAACCGTGGGTCATGGACGTGTGGCGCGCGGCGGGAACGGCCATCGACATCTACTCGCCCGATCTCTACGCGACGAACTTTGAGGAGTGGAGCCGGCGCTACCATCGCGACGGCAACCCACTCTACATGCCCGAGACGCGCGGCGAAGAGGCCGGCGCGGCCAACGTGTACTATGCACTGGGCGAAGAGGCCGGCCTGGGCTTCTCGCCATTCGCCATCGAGAGCGAAGCAAACGACAAGGACCCGCTGGGCGAGAGCTACGCGACCATCGCGAAACTGGCGCCCATGATTCTTGCGCATCAGCAGACCGGCGACATTCACGGCTTTGTGCTCGACCGCGACCATCGCTCGGTGGACTTCACCGTGGGTGATTACGCGCTGCAAGTTTCACTGGATAACAGCTTCGACGGCCCGGCACAGAGTGGCTTTGGACTCATCATGGCCACCGGCAAAGACGAGTTTCTGGGCGCGGGCAAGGGCTTTCGGGTCACGTTTACGCCGCATCCACGCATCGGGCCCCACGTGGGCATTGCGTACGTAGAAGAAGGGGACGTCAAAGACGGCAAGTGGATCCCCGGCCGCCGCATGAACGGCGATGAAGACGATCAGGGCGTAGCCTGGCGCTTCGGCCCCCACGGCCAGACCATCGAGAGGGTGGTGCTGTACCGGTACGAATGACCATGCGGGTATAACGAATGGCGGCAAAGCCTCAAGCTAGAATTCTCTTATGCATGCATCCGCAATCGCTCCCGAGGTACTGGCAAAATACGAGCCGGTCATCGGCCTTGAAGTCCACGCGCAACTGCTCACCGCGACCAAGGCCTTCTGCGGCTGCGCCAACAAGTTTGGCTCCGAGCCCAACACCAACATTTGCCCGGTGTGCCTGGGGTTGCCCGGCGCGCTGCCCGTGCTCAACGCCCGCGCTGTTGAATTCGCCACGCTGGCCTCGCTCGCGCTCAACTGCACGGTCAACCAACGCTCCATCTTTGCGCGCAAGAACTACTTTTATCCCGACCTGCCCAAGGGCTACCAGATTTCGCAGTTCGACCAGCCGATCGCCGAGCATGGCTTCATCGAGGTTCCCACGGCTGGCGGCGGATCGAAGAAGATTGGCATCACGCGCCTGCACATGGAAGAGGACGCCGGCAAGAGCCTGCACGACGGATTTCCTGACTCGGCCGCGCGCACCTATCTCGACCTCAACCGCTGCGGGACGCCGCTCGCCGAAATCGTCAGCGAGCCCGATATCCGCACTCCCGATGAGGCCTTCGAATATCTCACCCGCTTGAAAGAGATTCTGCTCTACACCGGCGTAAGCGACTGCAACATGGAAGAAGGCTCGCTCCGTTGCGATGCCAACGTCAGCGTCCGTCTCAAAGGCGCAGAACGGTTCGGGACCAAAGTCGAAGTCAAGAACGTCAACAGCTTCAAATTCATTCGCGCCGCGCTTGAGTACGAGATCGAGCGCCAGATCGAGGTAATCGAAGCGGGCGGCCGCGTCAGGCAGGAGACGCGGCTGTGGAACGCGAACGAGGGCCGCACCTACCAAATGCGATCGAAGGAACAGGCGCACGATTACCGCTACTTTCCCGAGCCCGATCTGCCGCCGCTGATCGTATCGCCCGAGTTCTTGTCCGAGACGAGGGAAAAACTCCCGGAGTTGCCGGAGGCGCGCCGCGCGCGCATGATCGCCGAATACGAACTGAACCCCAAGGACGCGCAGACCCTCACCGCCTCGCGCGAATTTGCCGACCGCTTTGAGGCCGCTGCAAAATCCGCGCGCAATCCCCGCCGCGTGGCCAACGTGCTGCTGAGCGAAGTGGGTGGCCGGCTCAACGCCCTCGGCATCGAGCTCGATCAATCGCCCGTCACCATGGCCGGCATTGTGCAGGCCGCTGACCTGCTCGACGAAGGCAGGATCAGTTCGAAGCAGATGAAGCAGCTCTTCGATATCGCGTTTGAAAAGGGCGAGGACTTCGGTCCCGTTTACGAACGCGAAAAACCCCAGCAGATCACCGACACCTCGGCCATCGAGAAGCTTATCGACGAAGTGATTGCCGCCAACCCAAAGCAGGTGGAACAGTATCGCGCCGGCAAGAAGACGATTGCCGGATTCTTTGTGGGCCAGGTAATGCGCGCCTCAAAGGGCCAGGCAAATCCGGCGCTGCTGAACGAGTTGGTGACGAAGAAGCTGGAAGGGTGAAAAGACAGGGAATAGGGAATAGGGACTAGGGACTAGGGACTAGGGACTAGGGAATAGGGAATAGGGACTAGACGCGGCCTGTTTCGCTTTACCGTCCGCGAACGGCCAGGCGCCGCGCCGCATCACGCCACGGCATGCGCGCTGTATATGCCGGTGTCGCCGTCGCAGTCTCCTTCCGCGTTGCCAGCAGCCTGCGCTTCACCAGCCACGCCACCGCGGCCTGCGCGGAGCTTTTCGAAACCCCGATTGACTCGGCGATCTCGCGGTAGCTTACGCATACCTCGCTTCCGCGCCGCTCCTGCTCCGCGGCGATCCACAGGTAGACAAGGAAACTCACCGGCTTGCGATCGTGACCCACCAGGTCGCGCATCAGCGTGTCGACTACGTATTCATCGAATGTGGCCATGCTGTACCGCATATTACTATAGCAACATCTGGCAGATTGCGCGCTCCAGTGTGCCGCGCTATGCTCGCCTCAAATCTCGAGGGAGGTCAGGATGATTCGGGGAATCAAGTTCGTGAGCATCCCGGTGCGCGATCAGGATGCCGCATTGAAGTTCTACACTGAGGCGCTGGGATTCAAGGTCGTGACCGACCAGCCGTTCAACGACAAGCAGCGCTGGATCGAGTTGATGATCCCCGGCGCCGACACGGGCCTGGCGCTCTTCACGCCTCCGGGCCACGAAGGCCGCATCGGCGAATTTCAATCCATCTCGTTCTGGTGCGACGACGTCTTTGCAACGGCAAACGTGCTGAAGCAGAAGGGAGTGGAGTTTGAACAGGAACCGCGCACAGAGCAGTGGGGCTCTGTAGCCATATTCAAGGACTCGGAAGGAAACAAGTTTGTGCTCTCGAGCAGAGGCAAGCCGAAGTAACAGAGTAGAGAGGGTCGGATCGGCCCAAACGAAATGCCGGCGCGGGTGCGCCGGCAGCCTTACTTCAGATGCAGGTCACTGACGAACTGAGCGCGATCGTCCCATGAACTCACCGTCTTCACCGCGCTCTTCTTGCCGTTTTTCTCGGCCCAGAGATCGAAGTCCTCAGCCTTGTTTACCTGAGCGAAATAGAAGTGCCCGTTAGCCAGCGAGGTGAAGCTGCGGATGGTTTTGGATTTCTGGCTCTTAAGGAACACCGTTGCGCCCTCGACGGGATTGGATGCGCTATCAAGCACTGTGCCTGTAACGGTCCGCTCGCCCAGGTTCTGAGCGTGCGCCACAAAACCATTGATTGCGCTATGCGAACTGACAAAGAGGAAAGCCAACACCGGCGCCGCCAGTGCCAGCAAACGTGCGCGGCCGAGGTTCACTCCTCCTCCTCTTCGTCTTCGTCGAGGAGATCTTCGTCGTCCTCGAGTTCGTCGTCGATGCGGGCCAGCTCCAGCGGTTCAACGCCTACCACCTCGTACTCGGTGCCGCATTCTTCACAGGCGACCACGTCGCCTTCTTCCACTTCATCTTCTTCAATATCCAATTCGTTCTCGCATTCAGGGCAGCTGGGCATGGCAGCCTCCTCTCTTGATTCGATCTTCCGCAGTGCCGTTGCCGGCTTCAGGTACTCGCCAAAATCTTGGTTGATTGCGAAATTCATATTGCGGCAGTTTCAGTCTGCAAACTTCCGCACTTCCTATTTGAAAGCATACAACCCGAGTTGCGCCACACTACCTGCCATTAAGACTCCTGAAGTACCGCGCCGGGTTACGTTCCGGTTCATCAAGGCGGTTTGTGGACTCGGATTCCGCTATAGTTTTAAGGCCAAACCCGCCTCAGGTCAAGACCCTGGAAACCGCCGCCATTGTACCCCGTTTACCCCGCGAATCCATGTGCCGAGGCTCCCCCAATTGCGCAGCGTCGCTCCATTTTGAGTGCTGTTCGTTCCGAACCCTTGCCCCTTGCAACACTCTTGAGGCATTCTCTCCCTTGGCGGCCCGCTCGGTGACATCAACCCGCCCGAGAGTTTAACCTGATCTTTGTAATGGCCCGAATCGGCTCAAGCCAGCTCGCTTTCCCTGACTTTCGCGGCGCCACGCGCCGCATTATCCTTGCCAACCTGGTGGCCTTCTTCCTGCTGCTCTTTGCCGGCCTCGTTTTTCGCAGCCGGTACAACGACATCCTCCTCGGGCTCAGCTTCATTCCTTCCGATTTCCTGCGCGGCTCCCTCTGGCAGCCGCTCACCTACAGCTTTGTTCATGTGGGCATCTTCAGCACTTTCTTTGAGCTGCTCTCGCTCTGGTTCCTGGCCGGCTTTCTTGAGATGATGGGCCATCGCTCTTCATGGGTCATTGGGCTCTATGTCACGGCAGTTCTCGCAACGGCGGTCTCGGCACTGGCAGTCTACGGCATCTCTGCTGCTTTCGGTTATTACATGGGCCTTGTCGAGATCACCGGCACCTTCGGCGCCATTTTCGCCATGCTTGCCGTCATCGGTGTTCGCTATGGCGAGACTCAGTTCATGCTTTTCCCGCTGCCCATCGGCATCAAGGCAAAGTACCTGGCTATTATCTACACACTCATCGCCGTTGCCATGCTTTTCACCTCCCAGGGCATCTACGCCTTCGCGGAATTGGGCGGCGGCCTGAGCGGGCTGCTTTGGATGAGACGCGCTCCCAGCCGGGGACTCGGAATGGCGCTCAGCGAAATGTGGTTTGGACTTCGTAACCGTTACTACCGCTGGAAGCGGCGCCGCGCCGCCCGCAAGTTCGAGGTCTATATGAAGTCGCAGGGCCGCACGGTGCGCTTTGACGGCCAGGGCCGCCAGATCGACGACGACCCCAGCGACAAGAAACGGTGGAATTGATAGAAGCAGGGACTAGGGACCAGGGAATAGGGACTAGGGAATAGGGAATAGGGAACAGGGGATAGGGAAGCAGAGCCCAGTTGATCGGACCGCGCCGTAGTCGCAGCGGTTGTTAGCCCCGCATTTCAACGTGGGGAAAGTGGGCATTCAGGACGGAAAAGTCCTGTAGGGACGACGCGATTGCAGCACACCAGCCTTCGCCGGGCGTGGGCGGGAATCACAGATCGAACCCGGCGCCCGCGATAGAATAATCCTCGCAATGTCAAACAGAATCGCCTTTCTCTTTCCGGGCCAGGGATCGCAGGCTGTGGGCATGGGCCGCGACCTCGCCGGCAAGTTTCCCGTCGCCGCTCAAACATTCGCTGAAGCCGATGAGGCCCTCGGTTTCCCGCTCTCGAAGATCTGCTTTGATGGCCCTGAAGAGGATCTTCGATTGACCGAGAACACCCAGCCGGCCATCATGACCGTCAGCGTGGCCGCGGCGCGCGTGCTCAAAGAAAAGGGAATCGAGCCCGCTCTCGCCGCCGGCCATTCGCTCGGTGAGTGGAGCGCCCACGTCATCGCCGGCACTTTCAGCTTTGCCGACGCGGTGCGCGCGGTGAAAGCCCGCGGAGCAGCCATGCAGCGCGCCGTTCCCGCAGGCGAGGGAGCCATGGCCGCGGTGCTTGCGCTTGACGCCGCCCAGGTCGCCGAGGCCTGCGCTCAAGCCGCCCGCGAAACCGGCCTCACCGTGCAGGCCGCAAACCTCAATTCGCCAACGCAGACCGTCATCTCCGGCGCCGCCGCAGCCGTCGCCAAAGCCGCCGAACTCTGCAAGGCCAGGGGCGCGCGCCGCGCCGTCATGCTCCCCGTCAGCGCTCCCTTCCATTGCGCGCTCATGCAACCCGCGCAGGAAGAGGTGGCGCGGGTGCTGGGCGGGCTCGCCATGCACGATCCGCGCATTCCCGTTGCCGCCAACGTGAGCGGCCTCATGGTGACCACGGCAGGTGCCGCGCGTGACGCGCTGGTGAGGCAGGTGACAGGCGCGGTGCGCTGGGTGGAATGCGTGCAGTCGCTGGCCGGCCGCTCGCTGGCGTCGGAGGGCCACGTCAGAGCGGCGGATGTGTTTGTTGAAACCGGCCCCGGCAAAGTGCTGTGCGGCTTGCTCAGGCAGATTGATCCCGCGCTCCGGTCACTGAACGTGGAAGACGCGGCGAGCCTGGAAAGTACGCTGGCGGAGATCGAGGCTGTGGCCTGATCTTTTCTCGTGTTTTCCCGGGGAAGTCCTTAGCGATTTGTCGGAGCTCTACGGATCCGGTTAATAGAGGTTGAAATCCACTTTGGAGTGCAA